>Ga0209092_10000573_pt1 | contig 36488 bp, 64 predicted proteins | sample FraStrMetagenome_FD_187446 | JGI IMG/M metagenome (GOLD analysis project Ga0209092, IMG submission 187446) | Marine eukaryotic phytoplankton communities from Arctic Ocean - Fram Strait ARC3M Metagenome (SPAdes) (version 2) | ecosystem: Environmental > Aquatic > Marine > Oceanic | place: Fram...
TTAAAACTAATGGAATATCGTAGTTACTGTATGAGTATTAAACAGTTAAGAGATATGGGCATGAATGATAAAGCCAATGAAATCTCAGAATTCAAACACAACATGTACAAAACAAGTTAGGATATAATATGAAAACACTTTATTTTTACGCAGTAATTTTTGCAACTATCTTTGGAGCCACATCATTGATGGCCTCAGACATTTCCGTTGATATGCTAAACAAGCGTGACGATGGTGCAAAAATGGTTTACAGTGAAGACATCTCACGCATTGAAGTTGGAGATACAATCACTTGGCTACCAACATCAAAAGGTCATAACGTAGAATTTATTGCAGGTCCAGACGGTTGGGACGCCCCAAAGAAATCAAAACTATCAAAAGAATACACATATACATTTGATACGCCAGGCGTATATCTATATCAGTGTACACCACATAAGTCAATGGGCATGATTGCAATCGTTGTTGTTGGTACACCTACTTACAGCGAAGCCGAAGACACTTTGAAAGATGCCAAAGTAAAAGGCAAATCAGCGAAAAAGCTTAAAGCTTTGTTAGAAGAACTATGATCGACCCAGATCACACCTATGTAAAGCCTAAAGGTGAGAAGAAAAAGGGCGGTAAATAATCTGCATAAATAAAGAGGTAGGCGAAAGTCTACCTTTTTTCGTTTAAATGGAGATATATTATGGGAAGAATTAGAGATCGCGGTAATGATGGTGGTGATGTTTACAGATGGCAAACATTAGCTAGATTTGTAAATACAAACGGATGGAAACGTGGAGCAGAGCTTGGCATTCACGATGGTGTTAATTATAGATACCTTATTAACAATTGTCCTAACCTACATCTAATCGGTGTGGACTTATACGAAGCACAACCAGAGAATAACGGACCTGAGAAATGGACGCCAGGAGAAAATGGGCATCCGTGGAAGCATGAAGATTACTACGACAATATGTTGTCTTTCTCAGTAGAAAATCCTGACAGAACTATGATTATTAAAGACTACACCACAGAAGCGGCTAAGATGGTTCCTGATGGTACACTAGACTTTGTGTTCATTGATGCTGATCATGGTTATGAAGGTTGCCTACGAGACATTAAAGCTTGGGATCAAAAGGTACGCAAAGGTGGCGTTGTGTTTGGTCATGACATACACTTCCCAACAGTAACACAAGCAGTCACAGAATTTTATGGTGAAAACTCATGGAACGTCGAAGATGACTTTATTTGGTGGGTGCAGAAGTGATAGAGAAGAAACTAAGTCAGATATGGATAGGTCCCAAACCAGCACCACTTACTTGGATGCACACTTGGAGAGACAAACATCCTGATTGGAAGTATTCTATATTCGATGACACTATGCTGAAGTCTCGCAAATGGAAGAACCAACATCTTATCGAACACTATTACAACACAGGTAAGTGGCCAGGCGTGTCTGATTTGATTAGATACGAACTATTATATGAGCAAGGTGGGTTTTGGCCTGAGGCTGATATGACTTGCTTGGAGAACACAGAAGAGTTGTTTACTTCACCAGAAAACCATGCATATTCTTGTTATGAAAACGAAAGAGGAAGACACAACTTCATTCAACCCATTATGGCATGTAATCCAGAGAACGAATTTGTTAAGCACGTTATAGATACACTACATATATTAACTCCACAAGAGTTAAGCCCAGAGCCGTTTAGATCAACTGGCAATTTGTTTTTGTCACGTCACGTTCCTCATTGGATGCATCAACTTACCGTATGGCCTAGTCACTACTTTATCCCACTATTTTATATTGGTGGTGCTAAGAGGTATGACGGAACTGATAAGGTGTATGCTGATCATAAATGGGGATCGACAGGACACGCAAACAGCATAACATATGATAAGGGTATATAATGTACGTAAGCCACAAATACAAATTAATCTTTCTAAGAACACCAAAGACTGCAAGTAGTAGTCTGTCTGAATTCTTCATTAAGAATATTCCTGACCCTGATGCAATCTACACGCCAGTAGAAGACTCTAACATCCCACCAACTTTGAGTAAAGAAGTTATCAACAAATACAAAATTAATTTTGCATACTATCATTTCACACTACAAGACTTGGTAGAAAATGGTATCATAACAAAACAGCAAGCACTTGAGTATAGATCAATTGCAGTTGTTCGTGACCCTATTGATAGACAGAAAAGCTTTTACTATTTCTACAAGAAATGGAAAAGCGTGGGTACGCCCCCATCCATCGAACAGTACAATGCATGGACATCATCAAAAGGTTCTTTCTTGGGGGAGCCAAACTCTGCTATTCTACAAAGTGACATACTTAAGTTAGATGGGGAAATTCGTGGAGAATATTGGTTGTATGAGAACATCGCAAATGATCTAAGTCATATGATGCGCGAACTTAACCTACAGGTAACACATCCATTGCCCAACCACAAAAATGATTTCAGAACAAATCGAGACAATGAGATCACATTTGACAAGAAAGCTATGGATAAGCTACATGAAACCTTTGGCGCTGACGTACAATTGTACGTCAAAACAGCAGAGGAAACTTTCGTATGAAGGCTCACATCTTAAAGATTGATAAGAAGTTGTCGCATGATTATGCAAAGACTTGCGCAGATTCATGTGATAAAGTTGGGCTACCTTGGTCATACCACATAGGTTATACCAATCAAACTGGTAAGATGGCGTTCGCTAATCTAAACATACCTAGTTTGCCAACAGAACCTTATAGTTACATTCCAGAACCAACCCAAGGACAGAAGGCTATGTGTTGTACTGCTGGTCACATTGCCATATGGCAGAAGATCGCAAACGGTACTGATAACGTTGGGGTTGTGTTGGAACATGACGCTATAATGCTACAACCAATAACAATAGAGATACCAGAGAATACCATTGTGGTTCTTGGGTATAAGCTAAATGATCCGTCAAGATATGATCATGTCGCTGCTGGTGTTCCTAATGAACTAATTAGGCTTGATGGTCATGAGGGCGCACACGCATATGCTATGACTAAAAGAACTGCTAAGTTTCTAGTGGATGAGCTACATACACAGGGATTGCGGAGTGCAGTTGATAATGACTACTTTATTCGTGGTCAGCGTCGAACTGCTATGCCACTTCATATAGCTTCCCCAACTCCTACCATTGGATGGCTAAGAGAATCGACTATTTGGGGTGTTTCTGCAAATAAAAACTACGATTTCATACCTTCCTTTCTTAAAAATTATAAATAAAAGAAAAATCAACATAAATGGATTCTGATATGCAAGAAGCTAAAGACAAGAAAAAGATCGATATTAAAGGCAAAGAGTTTGATTCCAAGAATTTGGTTGATACGGAGCCTACGCTTGATGAAGAACAAGAAGAAAACTCTCTAATCGAAGCTGTTTGCGACGAAGAACTCCAAGAAGTTATGAATAGAATGCAACGCCGAAAGGCTGGCATCTCCGCTAGAAAAAATAAACATAAGATGAAACGTGGTCGTGAAAAGGCTATGCGCAAAACAGCTACTATGGAAGTGTTGAAGAAACGCGCTCGTAAAGCCGCTATCCAAAAATTGAAGGCAAAGTTCTCTAAGAACAGACGTTATGCTGAATTGGGTGCTGGTGAGAAAGAAGTGATTGATAAAAGAATTGCTAAAATTGCAAAAAGCAGAATTGAGATGATGGCTAAGAAATTAATCCCAGGCATCAAAATCAAAGAAAGACAGCGCAAAATGAATAATGGTGTAAGAGAAGACGTCAACGAGAATATCTGCGAATCATGCGGTTGTGATATGAAGATGCCAAAGAAAGAAGATTGCAATTGTGGTTGTAATACTCAAAATGAGGCTTTGGGAGAAGCATCATTCAAAGATCAGAAGGTTATGAAAAGACCACACATGCTATTGTCAGCAGACAAGAAACCAAAATTAGATGCTCGTTTCCGTATGTTTAAGAAAAAGCCCATGGAAGAGTCTACAATGGTTGACGAACTCCTTGAGATTGCAGAGCTAATGGAAGCTACAGAAGCATTAGATATCGAAGAGATGGATGTTTCCGTCAAGTCTATTACGAAGTCTGGTTTTGGCAAGCTTAAGAAAGCTAATAACTACAGCAAGCTTAAATCTGACATCCAAGCAATGAAAGATCGTTTAAAAAAGCATAAGGGTATGAAACCTCTTAAGGCTGGTTACGAGTCTGTTGAAGAAGAAAAAGATAGTCTTGCCACACTTGCTAATAAAGAGCAAGACGAAAAGAAGAAAAAGGGTGAGATTAAAAGAGTACCTAAAAAAGATGAAGATGAACAGAAAAAAGACCTAGATGCGGCTTTTGAATCGTTCATCGAAAGCTGTGGTGCTGGAGAAGAGGGTACACCAGAACTTACTAAGAAGCTAAAGAAAGACACACCAGATGCGTAATTTTAAAACATTCCTAGAAGCTAAAGACCCAGGTGAATATGATCAAGAAGGTGGCATGGCTAAAACTCAATTGAAGACTGCTATCGATGCTTCACAAGATATGATTTCTATGCTTGGCGATGATGACAATATGCCAGAGTGGGCGCAGAATAAAATCACAAAGGCGGTAGATTATTTGGATTCTGTGCGTGATTATATGAAGGGTTCTGACGATGGCTGATAAAGACCCAAGATTGGCTAGGGCAGGTGTTTCTGGTTTTAACAAACCAAAAGGTACTCCAAGCCATTCTAAAAAGTCTCATATCGTTGTTGCTAAAGATGGTGATAAGGTAAAAACTATTCGATTTGGCGAACAAGGTGCTTCTACTGCTGGTGATCCTAAAAAAGGTGAATCTGACAATATGAAAGCTAAAAGAAAGTCTTTTAAAGCACGTCACGGTAAAAATATTGCTAAGGGCAAGATGTCAGCCGCGTATTGGGCTGATAAGGTCAAGTGGTAACAAAATTCACCAAGTGGTAACATAATTCTTATAAATAATAGTAATCTTAACACAAAAACCAAAGGGAACGTCATGAAAAGTTTCAGAAGATACATGTCAGAGGGTCTTGACCCAGTGAATAAGAAAGCTCTGAAGGGCAAGCACAAGGATCGTAAAGACGGAGACATCGATAATGATGGAGACGTTGACTCATCTGACCAATACCTACATAAGCGCAGAAAAGCTATTGCTAAAGCTACGACTAACGAAGAAGCTGAAGAAATCGAAGAAGGCGAGTCTGGACTGTGGGCTAACATCAACAAGAAACGTGAACGTATTAAAAACGGTTCTGGTGAAAAGATGCGAAAGCCAGGATCAGATGGCGCTCCTACTGACCAAGATTTTAAAGATGCGGCTGAATCAGTCGAAGAAGGAACTATTACATGTCCTAAATGCAACGGCAAGGGCTGTGAACATTGTGATGGAAAAGGCACTCATACTGATGACCAACAAATCGATGAATTTGTAGGTAAAGCCATTGGTGGCGCAGTGAAGATGATTGCTAAAGGTGTACGGAACACAGTTACCGATAAGCAAGGCAACGTCAGAGGGACGAAAGCGGCTAGGGCTGACTCTGCGGAAGCTAAAGCTAACAAGGCAGAGAAAAAGTTGAAAGACGCTAAACGCATTAAAGACGCACAAGCAAGACTTGCCACTGCTAGAAAAAAAGCACAAGAAAAATAACTAAATATCACAAAGTACCTTTAAAGGAGAATTAAAATGGCACTATGGGGAAAAACAGACGCACTAGCTTCCGTACCGACTTGGTTGGAAGATGCGGCGGCTAACACAAACAAATCAAACGACAGAGATAACGCAATCTTTGTTGACCTTACAGAGGCTGGTATTGCTGGCAACCGTGCAAAAGGTATCACTGGCCCAGGTTGGTGGACATACTGGACTGCTGGTGGACGTCATCACGCTGAATGCCTAGTACCAATGAAAGTATCTGCTGTAGATGCAGGTGACTTGGGTGTTACTGGTGATACAGCAGTTGAAGATGCTATCGTAGCTGACGCATAAGAGCAGTATATAGATTATGATATTAACAGAATCAACCTTTCTGTTGTTTGCCTCAAAATATTACGACAATCCTAATTGTGCTGATATTGTAGAGTTTGACGAAGATTTGAAAAGATTTCAGTACCTACGGAAGTTATTTGGTAGGTACAGACAAGATAATGACTTAAAAGAAAGGTTGATTCTGAATCATCTTATTGTAATTTACAATATATTTGGTCCAGAAGCTACTAACATGTTGTTTATGAAACTTCATGATTACCACGAATACCTAAAGCCTTTCGTGGAGTATCTTAACTTCATGCCACAGTATATTACTTACGAAGATGTGGTTATACATAAAGATAACATAAATGCAGACGAAACAATAAGCGAACTGCTTAAAGGAATATGATAAATGGTAGTTGATCTATTTTTAGTATATCAATTTGTAAGACGTCTTGCTACCCCCTTTGAAAAATGGGATGCATTTGAGCAAGGTATCATTGATAAAGATGGTAAAGTATTAATCAAACGTAAGAAATTCACCACAAAGGCTCAATCGAAGTCTTGGGGTGTTTTTGATATTATGGTTGCTAATCTAAAGAAGCTACTTGCCAAAGTACCTGGTGGTAGTTCACGTCTTGCATCATATGCGGCGGCACTATACCTAATCAAAGAACATCAACACTTTACAGACGAGTCATTACTTAGTGAAGATATGACTGATGAGCAAATAGATGAATCGTTATCTTTATTTAATGACTCATATGTCAATTATATCATGATGGCTGAAGCTGTCAACCCTCAAGATGAAGCATTTGGTAGGGCAAGACTTAGACAGAACTTGGCTAAGGTGGGACATGATGTAAATAAAGTTCATTCTCAAAACGTAAAAGATGCTGAAGCGGCAAAGAAAAGACGTCAAGCGGCATCTAAAGATTTAAGTTCCTACAGAGATAAGAATGGTTTGAAAGAAGAACCAGCAAATAATGTCGGTAGTGGAAACATTGCAGGCATGGATGGTGGTCACATGTCCAAGGCACAACAAAAGGCGTGGACTGCTAAAAACAAGTCAAAGAAGAAATCATTTAAAGATATAATGAAGGATAAAACATGATTACACTAGAACAATTCAGCGCAATGATCCCTAGCAACAAAGACCCAAAACCTTGGTACGATGCCGCTATTCCTATGTTTGAAGAATACGAGATCAATACCGTTAATAGAATTGCTGGCTTCATGGCTCAAACTTCACATGAGTCGAGAGACTTCACAGCATTAGTAGAAAACCTCAACTATAGCGAAAAGGCATTAAATTCAGTCTTTGGTCGCTATTTTGGAACAGGTAAAGGCAAAAGGAATGCTAAAGATTATGCAAGAAACCAAGAAAAAATCGCAAACTACGTCTACCAAGATGAATTTAGATCAAAGCGAGGAGCTTTGGGAAACATTAATGCCGGCGATGGCTGGTTATTTCGAGGCAGAGGTATTAAGCAACTCACCGGGCGTAACAACTACGCCGCATTCGGAAAAAGTGTCGGTATGTCAGCCGAGGAAGCTTCTGGATATGTAGCTACTGAAAAAGGTGCTATGGAAAGTGCATGTTGGTTCTGGAAAACTAACAAGCTACAGAAGTGGGCTGATAAGGGCGACAATAAAGGCTTGACAAAGGCTATCAATGGTGGTACAATCGGCTTAGCTGATAGAAATGCTAGATGGGATAACTGTTTGGCTGTCTTAGGTGGTAAAATGCCTACTAAGAAAGCATCTAAAGCATCTAGCGGCACACGCACACTTCGCAAAGGTATGAAGGGCGATGACGTAGCTAAGATGCAAAAAGCATTGGGTATTACAGCCGATGGTGACTTTGGTTTCGGTACACAGACTAGTGTAAAGAAATGGCAGAAATTGAATGGTTTGGTGGCAGATGGTATCGTAGGACCTGCAACCCAAGCTAAAATGTTTAAATAATATAAATAGAAGATAAATCAATAAAAAAGGAGATAGAAATGTCTTTAGAAAAAATCGTACAAACTGCATTGGCAGAGCAACCAATCGAAATGAAAGAAGCATTTGACGAAGCAATGAAAGAACGCATTGCGGCGGCTTTGGAAGAAAAGTACAAAAAGATGGCTGAAAAGTCTGACGATTCTGATGACTCTGATGAAGATGATGACGAAGACGAAGATGATGAAGAAGAAATGGAAGAAGGTAAACTTCCACCAGCACTTCAAGCGGCTATCGATAAGAAAAACGGCAAGAAAAAAGATGACGATGATGAGGATGATGCTGAAGACGAATAGTCTTTAGTGGTTTTATTATGCCATCTTTTGTATACTTTGGAATAATTCTTATAGCCTTGGGTGGTGCGGGTAGTGTTTACTACAAGTCCACCCAAGCTACTATTATGGAATTGACACAGTATAACGCTACCCTGACTGCACAGGTAGATCAAATAGCAGAAGTAAACGAAAAGAACCTTGCGACTATTGCTAGTATGCAAGAAAACTTTGAGAGGCAACGTCAGCAATATGATGCGCTTCAACAATCTTTCACCGAAATTAGAAATCAAAAGAACGAACTACAACAACGTTTGGGATCACACGATCTAGGCGCACTTGCTGTGGCTAAACCTGGCCTTGTTGGTAGGGTTGTTAATAATGCTTCGCAAAAAACGTTTCGCTGTTTTGAATTAGAATCAGGTGCAGAGCTAACAGATAATGAAAGGAATGCTAAAAATGCAAAAGCGTTTAATAGCGAGTGTCCTTGGATTTACGATGATCTTGTCTCTAGGGGCTTGCTCAGCACGGAATCCAGTGGAACCCCCACCACGAGTGATAACTGAGACTGAGTACGTACAGCCCAGTAAACCAATAGTACCCACAATCAATCCGCTTAGTATGCGAGAAATTGAGTTTATTATTGTCACACCAGAAAATGTAGAACAAGTGTTTGAAGACATTAAGTCTGATGACATAGTTATATTTGGTGTCACAGATAAAGGTTACGAAGACATTGCCTTAAATCTTGCTGATCTACGTGCATATATTCAACAACAGAAAAAAATAATTGGTATTTATGAGTCTCAATATGACGAATAGTGTCGTTATGACATAGTAGGTATTCGATAATTTTAGTTCAATAACAACATACGTCCTATTTGTTATTATAAATATAAGGGAATACATTATTACCATCGTGATTTGTCATATATATCTATCCTGGAGTTCGCCACTAGCCTCCGTCATCAAAAGGCATAAGGAAAGTAAATACATTGACGAACAATACAAATTGGGAAACTGATATTCGCTTAATACAAAGCGACATCAAACAAATAAACAAGTTTTTTGGTAAAGTTGAGAAATCAATTGACCAAATGGCAGAACTGTCGAAAAATGTTGCGGTGCAGGCTGAAGTGATGGATTTCACAAAAGAAAAGCTTGAAATCGTAGAGAAACTGTGTGAAGAAACTAAAAGAATAGACGAAGTTAGGATGAATGTCTTGGCAGATCGTTTAGAAGAGTATAGACGTTCTTCACGAGAGGATCACCAAAAATTAGCAGATCACAACGCAACTAAGCGAACTGGGACAACCAAAGAGATACTAGATCGACTAGATTCAATAGAACTTAGTCTTCACCAACGCATTAACGAACAGACCAAGAAAATCAATGTCTTGGAAAATTGGCGCTATTACATGATGGGCATGGGTGGTATTCTGTTGTTGTTGGTAGCAAGAATTAATTGGCCTAGTCTTTTTGGTTGACAAACCGTTCTATTCGTGTATAATTAGATACAGTGGAATAGTAGGAATTTTATATAATGGTAGATTTTGTAGACATACAATACGCACAGATGTTATCTGGACGTCTTGATAATTATCGCGTAAGACAGACTACACCATACAGAATAAACTTTCGTTGTCCTATCTGTGGCGACTCTAAGAAGAAGCGTTCTTTATCACGTGCTTGGTTGTTGGAACGCGACAACAAATTTACATTCTATTGCCATAACTGTAATGCATCGTCAGGCTTCGCCCACTTCTTGAAGGGGCAAGACCAACAGTTGTATAATGACTACATTGCTGAAAAGTTTGTTTCGAAAGCAAATAATAGTGTCAAAACAACTAATGATGATCAGTGGAAGTCGTCAGCGCCTGTATTCAAGAAGAAGTACGTAAACCCTCTCGCAAAGATCAAGAAAGTCAGCGCACTCAAGCATGACCATCCAGTCAAGCGTTATATTGAGAAGCGTAAGATACCTACAAATCATCATTATCGCCTGTACTATGCGCAGAAGTTCCAAGCTTGGATCAATGAGGTTGTCCCAAACAAGTTCCCTAATATAATCAAAGACGAGCCACGTCTTGTAATACCGTTTTTAGATGAAGACGGTAAATGCTTTGGCGTGTCTGCACGTTCGTTTGATCCCAACTCAACCCTTCGTTACATAATCATCATGTTCGAAGAGAAACCAAAGATATTCGGTTTGGATAAGGTTGACATGACGCAACCTTACTATATAGTAGAGGGAGCCATTGATAGCATGTTCTTATCCAATGCTATCGCTATGAATGGTGCTGAGGGTAATGGCAATTCGGCAAACGCTAACGCAGTGTATGTATTCGATGCAGAGCCACGTAATAAGGAGATAGTCGCTCGTATGGAGAAAGTGATCAAGAATGGTCACAAACTCTGCATATGGCCTAGTGACGTCCCAGCAAAAGATATTAACGACATGTACCTCAATGGGGTTGCAGATGTCGAGAAACTAATTGAAGAGAACACATACCAAGGATTGGTAGCAGAACTAAAACTTTCAGCATGGAGAAAAATGTGACAGTTAACGTAATTTTAGCAACAGACATAAATTTTGGTATTGGGTATGAAGGTGATATGCCTTGGCCTCATAACAAAGAAGATATGGCTTGGTTCAAACAGAACACAAATGAAGATATCGTTGTGATGGGTAGGAAGACTTGGGACTCTATTGGTCGAAAGAAACTTCCCAACAGAACAAACATTGTCATCACATCAAAAGAACTAGAAGGCGCAGATCATGTGTTTTCTGGTGACATGGGGGATATCATTGAGAAAGTTAAGGGGCTTTATCTGGCAGATAGAGACATTTGGATTATGGGTGGGGCAGAGATATATGACCAAGCAATTCCTTATGCGGATAAACTCTACTTGACAACGTTCAATAATAATTATATATGTGACACATTCGTAGAAGAAAATATTATTGTCAAATTCCCTTATGTAGAATATTGGTCTGAGACACTTGATGACATTAGTTTTCAAATTAGGAGCAAACATAAAGATGCATGATTATAGCAGACTACTAAGAATTATTATGGAACAAGGGCGTGACGTGGCTGATAGGACAGGCACAGGCACACGTTCTATTTTTGGTCATCAAATGAGGTTTAACCTAGAAGATGGCTTCCCTGCGGTCACTACTAAGCGCTTAGCATGGAAGTCAGTGGTAGCGGAGCTACTATGGTTCCTTGAAGGTACTACAGATGAGCGTAGACTAGCTGAATTGACCTTTGGTAAGGATCGTGAACACCTTGAAGACAAGACTACTATATGGACTGCTAATGCAGATAAGCAAGGCGTTGAATTGGGATATGAGAACCACAAGTTATATAAAGAACTGGGACCTGTTTATGGCGCTCAGTGGCGAGACTTCAACGGCTTTGATCAACTTACGTATATCATTGATGAGATTAACCACAATCCCGATAGCAGACGTATCATTCTTAATGCTTGGAATCCCGCTGATATTGAAGAGATGGCACTACCACCTTGTCACGTAATGTCTCAGTTTAGAGTGTATGATGGCAAGCTAAGCTGTCAGTTGTATCAACGTAGTGCTGATGCGTTTCTTGGTGTACCGTTTAATATCGCTTCATACGCCTTGTTGACCCACATAATCGCAAGGCATTGTAATCTTGGCGTTGGAGAGTTTGTACATACTCTTGGTGATGCTCACATTTACAATGACCACTTTGAACAAGTAGAAGAGCAACTAGGGCGCAGTGAATATAATTTGCCCCAACTTGAGATTGACGATAAATTTAACTTGGACTGTATCATGGACATTACCGATGCTTGGGCTGAGTTCGGACTTAATGACGCAGATAAAATAAAATTGACAAATTATATGCATCATGATACAATAAAAGCCAAGATGTCAGTTTAAGGCGTTATAAATAGATAACCAAGACAGCACACCTATAGCTGTTTGATTCCCATAGAACACTACATATGCTCCTATTTTAGGTGTAGATGCTGTTGTCACCAAACTAAAGAGGCCGATGAATGTTAAATACCACAGAAATTAGAACAGTTAATTACGTAACTAAACGTGACGGAACCACCAAAGAATTTGATAGCACAAAGATTAACGTTGCCGTTGAAAAGGCAATGAAAAGTATTAGCATGCGCAGTAAGTATCTTGCAAGCGAAGTGACAGAAGAAACAGTAGATATGATCAACAATGATGCAACTGATGTTATCGTTGATGTTGATACAGTACACAGAACAGTAGAGAACGTTATGATGGATAAAGGTCTACATGACCTTGCTCGTGAATACATTGTATTTCGTTATAACAACAAACCAGACATCTTTCGTAAGAGAACAAGTCTGAAACCATATGAGTACCCACAACTTGTAGAGTATACTGATGCCATCCGTCATTCATATTGGGTACACACTGAGTTTAACTATTCATCTGACATTCAAGACATGAAAGTGAAAATGAAACCGCAAGAAGTAGAGATTGTGAAGAAAGCTATGTTGGCTATCTCACAGATCGAAGTTGCTGTTAAAACATTTTGGTCTAAGATTGGTGATCGTTTCCCTAAGCCAGAAGTGGCGGCTGTTGGTATTACATTTGGTGAATCAGAAGTACGTCATGCTGATGCGTATTCTAACTTGATTGAGATTATGGGTCTTAATGAAGAGTTTGAGAAAGTCGTAGAAGTACCTGCAATGAAAAAGCGTATTGCATATCTTGAGCAATCCATTGGTACACCAGCAGATGATAAAGACTATTTCCACAAGATCATTCTATTCTCTATGTTTGTCGAGAATGTTTCCTTGTTTAGTCAGTTCCTTATCATGATGGCATTTAACAAACACAAGAATGTTCTTAAGGGTATTTCTAATGCCGTAGAAGCAACATCGAAAGAAGAAGATATTCACGCTCGTTTCGGGTTCGAACTTGTGAATATTATTCGTGAAGAGAACCCCGAATGGTTTGACAAAGATAGCAACGCTGAGGTAAATCGTCTTTGCCGTGATGCGTTCAAAGCTGAGTCTGCTATTGTTGATTGGATTTATGATGATTATGATTTAGACTTCCTACCTAAAGCAACAGTCAAGGAATTTCTTAAGCATCGTTTCAATCAGTCACTAAAGGCTATTGACATGAAACCTCTATACGAAGTAGATGAGGAAGCAGTAAGAAGCACAGATTGGTTTGTCGAAGAAATCCTAAGTACAAAGAACGTAGACTTTTTCGTTAAACGATCAACCGCATATTCAAAGAAAACCAAAGCCTTCACTGAAGACGATTTATTTTAATAGGAAAGAAACTAATGAGAAAATACAAAAAGAACTACTGGTTAAATGATGACTCGCGTACATTCCTGTCGAGAGGGTACTTGACTAACAACGAAAAACCAGAAGATCGTATCCGTGATATTGCAGATAAGGCTGAATGGTATCTCAAAGATATGGCAACCACTAAAGCAAGAAAAGCAAAATACGATGGCTTTGCTGACAAATTCTATGATTATATGAGTCGTGGATTTTATTCTTTGGCAAGTCCTATCTGGGCTAACTATGGTAAAGATCGTGGCCTACCTGTGTCATGCTTTGGCTCGTTTATTGATGACAGTATGCAAGCTATCCTATTTGGTCATGCCGAAAATGGTATGCTAATGAAAAATGGTGGTGGTACTTCTGGTTACTTTGGTGCTGTTCGTGGACGTGGTGCGCCTATCACTGACAGTGGAGACTCTTCTGGTTCTGTACACTTCATGCAGATGTATGACACATTAGCTTCAGTAGTATCACAGGGTTCTGTTCGTCGTGGTTTCTTTGCGGCGTATCAAGACATCGAACATCCTGATGCTGATGAATTTCTTGACATTGGTACTGAAGGCAACCCTATCCAAGGGCTTACAACGGGCATCACAGTGAGCAACAAGTTCATTGATGAGATGAAGTCAGGTGACCCTGATAAGCGCCGTTTGTGGGCTAAGGTACTACAGCGCCGTTCTGAGATTGGCTATCCTTACATCTTGTTCTCTGACAATGTAAATGATGGACGTCCACAAGTCTACAAAGACAAGGATATGCGTGTTCATGCTTCTAACATGTGCGCTGAGATTGCTCTACCATCTTCACATGAAGAAACATTTACTTGTGTACTATCGTCTCTTAATGTTCTGCATTGGGATGCAATCAAAGATACAGATGCTATTGAAGTTCTTACTATGTTCCTTGACACAGTTTGTGAAGAGTTTATTCGTAAGACTGAAGGTCAAATTTACATGAAACGTGCGCGTGACTTCGCTAAGAACCACCGTGCATTAGGTGCTGGTATCTTGGGTTGGCACTCATATCTACAGTCCAATATGATTTCTTTTGAGTCTAAAGAGGCGGCACAAATTAATCTTGAAATCGCAAAGACAATGCAAGAGAGATCATATGCGGCTTCGCGTGAGATGGCTAAGACTTTGGGTGAACCATCATTGCTAGAGGGTTACGGTATGCGTAACACGACAACAATGGCTATTGCACCTACTAAGTCATCAAGCTTTATTCTAGGTCAAGTATCACAGTCTATTGAACCTGAGTTCTCTAATGCCTATGTGAAAGACCTTGCTAAGATGAAAGTTACTATTCGTAACCCATACCTTACAGAATTGCTCGTGGCTAAGGATCAAGACAATGTTGATGTTTGGGAATCGATCAAGAACCGTGATGGATCAGTTCAACACCTTGAGTTTTTGACTGAAGACGAACGTGCTGTATTCAAGACATTCTCTGAGATCAGTCCAACTACAATCATCGATCAAGCGGCTATTCGTCAGGAATATATTGACCAAAGCCAAAGCTTGAACTTGATGCTTGATCCAGATATGACAGTTAAGGATATTAACGCATTGTATCTGTATGCAAATGAGATGGGTGTTAAGAGCTTGTACTATGCGTTCTCAATGTCAGCGGCTCAGTCGTTAACACGTAAGCGCGTAATGTCAGCAGATTGTGCCGCCTGTGAAGCGTAACAGACACTACTCAGATTACTTTACCCAAACACTTGATGATTTCAAGGGTGATGGTCGTTATAGAATTTTTAACGATATACTAAGGGAGCGTGGGAATTTTCCACGTTCCATTTGGTACGGTAAATACGCACCAAAGAATATAGTTAATTGGTGTTCAAATGATTATTTGGGCATGGGTCAAAACCAATACGTAATTGATGCGATGCATACAGCATTAGATCAAACAGGTGCTGGTTCTGGTGGTACACGTAACATTGGTGGTACTTCACACTACCACGTTACATTAGAGCGTGTATTAGCTGGGTTACACCAAAAGCAAGCGTCTCTGTTGTTTACGAGTGCATATGTAGCAAATGAGTGGTCGCTTGTTGCTATTTCTCGTATTCTGCCTAATGTATGTTTCATATCTGATGAGAAGAACCACAACTCTTTGATTATGGGCGTGAAGCACAGTAGGGCTAATAAACGTATCTTTAAGCATAATGATATGGATGACTTGGAGACACATCTAAAGGCGGCTGTAGAAGCTAACGAGATGCCTGTAATCTTGTTTGAGTCTGTGTATAGTATGGATGGTGACGTCTCTCCTATCGCAGATATATGTGACTTAGCAGACAAATACGAAGCCTTTACCTTCATTGATGAGGTTCATGCTGTTGGTCTTTATGGTGATACTGGTGCAGGTTATTGCGAGAAGCTAGGTCTTTCAGATCGTATCGACATTATTAACGGCACACTAGGCAAAGCGTTTGGTGTTCAAGGTGGTTATATTGCAGGTAAGAGAAATGTTGTTGACGCAATCAGATCGGTTGCTGCTGGATTTATTTTCACAACAAGTATGTCACCTGTATTATGTGCTGGTGTTCTTGCATCTGTTACATACCTAAAAGATCACAATAGTGTTAGGGATAAACACCAAGAAAGAACTGCCAAGTTAAAAGAGATGTTGGTTGATGCTGGTATGGATATCCATCCTAATGCCTGTACACACATCATCCCTGTTATGGTAAATGATGCGTTCAAGTGTAAACTAGCAAGTGATAGGCTATTAAATGAATTCGGTATATACATTCAACCGATTAACTCTCCAACAGTGGCAGTGGGAACTGAACGTTTACGTATTGCCCCTACTCCATTCCATACCGATATAATGATGGTGGAATTAGTCGAAGCATTAAAAGAGGTATTGAAATGAATCAACTTGAGTTTAATTTCTTTGCACCTCGTAAGAAAGAGAATATTATGAAAAAGATTATGAAACCATTTTGGTTTGTTCTAGGCATCATCTTAGTGGGCGTTGCCTACTTGGGTGTTATCGTCCCAGGATTACCGTGGAGTACGCCAATCCTTGGTGCTACATTCTGCTTTGCTAAGTCTAGTGATAGATTCCACAATTGGATTTTAAACCACAAGACTTTCGGACCTTTTATTAAGAATTGGTCTAAGTATCGTGTATATCCAACGAAAGCAAAGTACCTTATGGTGGCAGTAATGTCATCCTCTCTGGCGTTTCTGTGGTTCACTACAGGCAACCCAAAGGCGGTACTATACTTAGCCATTACTATGGCATTGATCGTGTTTTGGGCTTGGAGATACCCTGGTTCACAAGCTGAGGCTGAAAAGCGAATTAAACTAGGCAAGAAAATCGGTTGGCTAAAATAGTATAAATAAAAGCATCCCCACATAAGGGGGTGCTAATTACACAATGTTTTTGATGGAGAGTATATAATGAAAAGAGTTCTAGTAACTGGTGGCGCAGGTTTTATTGCACACCATACAATTTCAGAAATTTTAAGAAGAACCGATTGGGAAATTGTTTCGCTAGATCGTCTTGATTATAGTGGGAACTTGAACCGTCTACACGATGTTCTGTCAGACCTTACTGACGCACAGCGAAAGAGATTTAGGGTAGTATACCATGATCTAAAAGCTGAATTAAATCCTATGATCACAGCAGATATTGGACGTATTGATTACGTAATTCACATGGCGGCTGGTTCGCACGTAGATCGCTCTATTGACCATCCTATGGAATTTGTGATGGACAACGTGGTAGGAACATGCAACCTTCTAAACTATGCTAGACAACTAGACAGTCTTGAGCGGTTGATTTACTTCTCGACTGATGAGGTATTCGGTCCTGCACCAGAAGGTGTCAAGTATAAAGAGTATGATCGTTACAACTGTACTAACCCATACTCTGCTTCAAAAGCTGGTGGTGAAGAACTTGCTGTAGCTTTCGAGAACTCTTATGACATGCCAATCTACATTACACATACAATGAACGTATTTGGGGAGCGTCAGCATCCTGAGAAGTTTATCCCTATGTGTATCAGAAACATTCGTGACGGTAAGTCAGTCACAGTACACTCTAACTCTGAGAAAACAAAAGCTGGCAGTCGCCATTACATTCACGCGAATGACGTAGCAGATGCTACCTTGACACTAATCCAATCAGATTTTCAACGCAACAATGATGGTACTGGTATCAGATCACAGAAGTTCAACATTGTAGGTGCAGAGGAATTAGACAACCTTGAGGTTGCTAAGATTATCGCTGAGGCACAAGGCAAAGAATTAAAATACGAAATGGTTGATTTCCATTCATCACGCCCAGGTCATGATTTGCGTTATGCTATGTGTGGCGAAAGAATGAAAGATCAACTGAACTGGGAGCCAAAGCCAGTGCGTGAGCGCCTAGCAGAGGTTACTGAATGGACATTGAACAATACAAGGTGGTTAGACATATGAGTTTCGTACAATACATAGAAGGCGAGTACAACAACGCCAAGAACACATTTTCCGACATCAATGAGCATATTGAATTGCTTTATACGTTGGGAATGGAATGTGAACATATCACTGAAATGGGAGTACGTGATGGTCAAAGTAGTCGAGCATTTCTTAATACGAATGCCGCTCTAAGATCATATGACATGGAACTAGATGAAGAAGTGATGGATTTGTTTAAAAGAGCCAAGACTGTTGGTAAAGACGTGAAGTACATGGAAGCAAACGTTTTGAAAATAGAAATTGAAGAAACAGATTTGCTATTCATTGATACTTGGCACTCTGGCTCACAACTGAAACGTGAGCTTAAGATGCACGGAGACAAAGCAAAGAAGTTCCTTGCCTTCCACGATACCCACACTTATGGGTGTAGAGATGAAAAGCAGAACTGGCGAGACTTCAAAGATAAAAGACCGATGGCTGGTGAAGGGCTTCTTGCATCTATTATTCATTTTGTTATGGAAAACCCTCAGTGGAAATTTAAAGAGTTTAGAACAAACAACAACGGCTTGACCGTGCTAGAAAGGACTAAGTAATGATTGTCGATTGCTTCCCATTCTTTGCCCCTTATGGTGAAGAACTACTAAAACTAAGAGTGAACCTCTTGAAGGATGTTGTTGATAAGTTCATCATTGTGGAATCAAACAAGACACACAGTGGTAAACCAGTCGAACGTAAGTTTCTTGACATTGCACTCAAGCAAGGGTTGCCAATGGAAAAGATTATCTACATTGAACACGATATTCCAGAGACAGAAGAACTAGAGATTAAAAAGGTTGACAAGATCAATGCTGGTGTGAACAAGGGCAATGAAGAATCCTTGTACGCACGAGTTCGTGAACGTCTTCAAAAAGATGCTGTCATGGAAGCAATGAATCAGTTTAATGATAATGATGTGTTTATCTATGGTGATGCAGATGAAATCATTAAGCCTGAGAACGTCAAATGGGTTGCAAGAATGTGTGTTAATCACCAAGAAATTATTCTTAAAATTCCACTGGCGTACCTACAAGGACGTGCAGACCTAAGAGCATTTAATGAAGATGGCAGTCATGTTGTTTGGTGGAAGGCTATGTTCTTTGCGACTAAGGCTCAGATCATGAAAACATCTGTCAATAGGATTAGATGTGGCGCTATCGATTGGCCTATCCGTTGGCCTACTCATAACAACAAAGTAATCCAAGACATGGGTTGGCACTTTGCGTGGATGGGTAATGCAAAGCAACGTCAAGCAAAAGCAGACTCGTTTGCCCATGCACACGACTCTTTTGAGTGGATGGCAGATGGTGCTAGTGGATACTCTGAGTACAATAAGCTTGGTGACACTCTGATGGAAGAAGGACGCGCACCTGATGGTAATGTAAATCATCATCTAAAGAGGTTCCCTGTAGAGCAACTACCAAAATTGATCTTTGAAGATGAAGAGATTAAAGAATTTCTATTACCTTCAGTGAAAATGGATGAAGATTACCAATTCAGTGCTTGTAATTGTTTTTGGTGTCAGAAGCTTCAGTTCCCATTACTATATAACCTTGATGGTGAACGTAATTGGTTTGAAGTACCAAGAAGCTGTAGCGTAACAATCAAAGAAACATTCCCTGATCGTAGACAAATCATGCGTGACACAGATGATTACGATGAGTTGAGAGGAAAACCAATTATGGTATTCTCTGATCCAGTCGAACGCTTTGAGTCTTGTATCAATGCTTATTTGGTTGAAAAACAACGCTACTATCACTATGGCGAAGATATGTTCGCATCGTTTGGTGTTGATCTGAAAACTTGTACTAAGCAAGAAAAGATTGACTATTTCTTTGCAAACTTCAACAAATTGTCTTCACATCATCAGCTACACCATTTCCACCCACAGGCATGGTTTGTTGATCAAGATAAATTTAAGAAGTTTACGGTTGTTGACAAACATGATGTTTCGGAAACATTTAAGGTTAGCCACAAGCTAAACCAAACAAAGAAAGAAATCTTGAAGGATGACTTATCAGATGAACAGTTGGCGTTCGTGAAGAAAATCTACCAAGAAGACTACGACTTCTACAAAAAGCACAAATGATACGCAAACCTAACATAGATGCATTATGGGCTGAAATTGAAGCATTAAAATCTGACAAGACAAATTTGTATGATGAAATTGATGCTTTGAAAACCCAGAACATGATGCTACTAGAATCTTTAGATGCTATCACACAAGACGATACCTTTTGGTCAGAGGAAGCTTTGAAATCAGGTATCGTCTTTAAACTAAAGAATGTATTGACTCAAATAAAGAATAATTATTCTTGACAGAAGTAACGAATCATCATATAAGTGCCTTAGATATAAAAAATTGAGGCATAAATTACAATGAAAACTATCTATAAAAACACAATCGCAGTAGCAATCAATACAGTAGTATTTGCCGCTATGATATACGCAGGAACTGTTGCACAAGCACATGAAAATGATAAAATCACACAGGCTATCATAGAGTCATATCAAGCTAAAGAAGCTGAGCAACAAGAATCAGAATTGGAATGTCTAGCACTTAACATCTACTTCGAAACACACGCATCTAGTTTGGTTGATGCTATGAGTGTTAGTGACGTTGTTCTTAACCGTGTGGTTAGTACACGATACCCAAACACAGTTTGCGAAGTTGTACACCAAGGTTACAGAGTAGGTAGCAAGTCTTGTCAGTTCTCATGGTATTGCGATGGCAAGCATGACGAACCATACGATGAAGATTCTTGGGAAAAGTCTCGTAAGTATGCTCATGATATCTACATGAACGCTAACTTTCGTGGCATGACTGAGGGCGCTACACACTACCACGCTCATTGGATGACAGCTTATTGGGCATCATCTTTGAACCGTATCGCTCGTATCGGAAGCCATGTATTTTACATTGAAAAGTAAGGAAAGATGAATGACAAAAGATAATGAACTTTACGTAGTGACTACCGTAGTTTCTACACACCGTATGAGATATGCAATTCCAATTAGCACTATTAGTCTCGAAGGTGACATGCCGTTGCCTACTGATCAAGCCATCAATTACATTCAAGACAGTGTGACCATGGAAGAAGTTGAAGAGTTCTCCCAACATTGGATGGGTGAGAGTATCGTTGATACCTTTGTTCTCGACAAAGAGCGTGTTCTTAATCTGTATAAACGTGACAATCCACATGTGGTAGAGGACATGTCGGATCAAAAAATACTTGATCGTATTGCCGATTGGAAGATTAAGAAATGAATATCCTAATTTGTGGATATGGTTTTGTGGGGATGGCGCATGCGTTGTCCCTACAGCCGCATTACATTACTCATATATATGATCCTATGAAAGGATATGAAAAGTGGGTTGATTGCGATGCGGCAATCATAGCTGTATCTACACCTGAGAATGAAGATGGCTCGTGTAATATGAGTAATGTGTATCAAGTTATTGAGCGCATTAAAGATGACGTTCCAATATTAATAAAGTCAACAATTAGCCTTGAAGGTTGGGAACTCATCAAACGTGCCTACCCAAAAAGACAGATTACATTCTCACCAGAATACTTACGTGCCAACCACGCAATGGAAGACTTTAAAAATCAAAAGTCAGTTTCTATCGGTGGTGGCGATACCACTTATTGGTTGCGTATCTTATCTACATTGAGCATTCCTGTAGAAATAAAGAATCCTGAGATTTTAATTTTGACTAAGTATTTCCGCAACTCGTACTTAGCAATGAAGGTTGCGTTCTTTAACCAGATGTATGATATGGCTTCCGAAGTTGGTTTGGAGCCTCACGAACTATTGCAGAGTGTTTCAGATGATCCTAGAATTGGTAAGAGCCACACATATGTACATGAAGATGATCGTGGTTACGGTGGTCACTGCTTCCCTAAGGATGTGTCTGCACTACTAAATACAGCACACACAAAAGGTGTGGATTTAACTATTCTATCAGAAGCTATGCAATATAATGAGAGGTTGAGAGATGAAGGTTAAAATTAGCGGTTATCCAAGCTATAACTACTGGTTAGATAGATTGTTTGGGTGGAACCCCAAGCAAAAGATAAGTGTTCGTATTGATAAACATGATACGTGGAGTATGGATCATACACTTGCTCATATTATCTTGCCTATGCTAGTACAACTAAAAGAAAATAATCACGGCTTTCCTGCTAACTTAGAAGAACAGGAGTGGGATGACATCATGGATGAAATGATTTGGGCGTTTGAACAAAAGTGTCGTGATACCTGGGAAGGTGACTTTTACGGCGACTATGTTGAAGATCAAAAGAATGGGTCGATGGTTGGTAGTTTTGAATGGATTGACCATGAAGGAATGAAAGCACATCAAGAACGCATGAGTAATGGCTTTATGTTGTTTGGTAAATACTACGAAAATTTATGGGATTGAAAATGAAAGTAGGAATAACGTTTAGCACATTTGATTTGCTACATGCAGGTCATATACAGATGCTTCGTGAAGCTAAGGATCATTGCGACTATCTCATCTGTGGTTTGCAGATGGACCCTACCCAAGATCGTCCTGATAAGAACAGTCCAGTACAGACCATTGTTGAGCGTTACAGCCAACTTAAGGGTGTCAAGTACGTTGATGAGATTATCCCATATGGATCAGAAGCAGACGTTGAAGATATCTTGACAATGTACCAACTTCATGTTAGAATATTAGGAGAAGAATACAGAGATAAAGAGTTTACTGGCAAAGATATTTGCCGTAGACGTGATATTGATTTATATTTTAATAAGCGCGATCATAGATTTAGTTCTAGTGATCTACGCAAAAGAGTTTGTGAAAGGAATGAATGATGACAGAAGGTCCGTTTAAAAATGCATTTGATGCAGATGTTAATGGTGTAATCAGACGTGAGATCATAACATACCGTATGCGTGATGGTATTATGATTAAAGAAGAAGCAGTTCGTGATTACTACAAAAGTGGAGATTATCATGATTCACAATCAACAGCACCGTTGGTAGCGCGATGAATAGTGTAAAAGGCGTAGCTGGCGTAAAGGGCGTAGCTGGCGTAAAGGGCGTTGCTGGATTAGGGTTACCTATGAGAGGTATTCATGACACTACGGAAGTTCGTGAAACTGATGGTGAAATGGAAATTTTCTTGCATGATTTAGCTCGTAAAGAAAATAGCGACTTTATTAGAAAGATTGCAGATAGATTTGCTATGTTGACTGCAAAGGCGCATAATCGTAAACATTGGACAGGAACAGAATAGGAAAAATTATGTTTAAACTTTTTACAAAAACTCAAGAAGAAGAACCAATGGAATATGAGGCTGATGTTTTCGTAACCCCAATTAAAGAACAGGTTACAGAAATCTCACCATTGTGGGAAGAAGTGTTTGAGCGTATGGATGCAATCGAAGCTAAGATCGATTTGCTTTTAGATAATCAGAACTTCTAAATGATCATTGGGATAAGCGAAGGCTTTCATGATGCAAGCGTAAGTGTAGTTGATGGGGGTAATATCCTTTCAGCTACACATGCTGAGCGCTATAGTCGTAAGAAGAATGATCGTTGGACGCACCCATCACAATACCCTAAAGATGTTGATGCAACCGTGGCGTTCTATGAAAAGCCTTGGCTTAAGAAAACACGACAGCTATACTCTGGACAGGGATGGAAACCATGTCGTACTGATTATGACGTTTCCTTTTACCACCATCAATCACATGCGGCGGCAGGTTTCTACACGTCTAAGTTCGACACATGTAATATCTTAGTGATCGATGCTATTGGAGAATGGGATACTGTTTCTGTTTGGAATGCTTGGATGGTTAATGACATCCCCAAGATGAAGAAGATCAAAAGCTTTAAATACCCACACTCTATTGGATTGTTTTATTCTGCTATTACTAAGCACATAGGATTGAAGCCACAGGAAGATGAATACATTACAATGGGAATGGCGGCATACGGCGAACCAACTCATGTAGATGACTTAAAAAATTACTTGCACTACTATAATTGCCATAAAGGGTTGCCTAAACTTCCTCATTATTGGATGGATGTGGATATTGCGGCATCAGCACAAAAGCTTGTTGAAAATACGATAGTTGATTTAGTGAACAAATACTGCCCACATGAAAACCTAATCATGATGGGTGGTGTTGCAATGAATTGCGTTGCCAACACTAAGGTAGCGGAACTTGGAAAAAACATCTGGATTATGCCAAGCCCAGGTGATGCAGGATCGTCGTTGGGTGCGGCGGCATTGGCATACGGTAAGAAGTTAAATTGGGTAGACCCATACCTTGGAACGGAGATTAAAAATGAAATCAAAATTAAAAATGTTATTAAAACTCTTCTCAGTGATGGGTATTGTGGTACTGCAAATGGTCGTGCTGAGTTTGGCGCTCGTTCCCTTGGTAATCGTAGCCTTATTGCTGACCCTAGACTCGACATTAAAGACACTATTAACGAAGTTAAGCGTAGACAAAAATTTCGACCCTTTGCACCTTCTATCTTGGAAGAATTTGCTGATGAATATTTCGAAGGACAGATGAATGAGTACATGCAGTTTGTCGCTAAGGCAAAGCATGATCATAAGTCAGTAACCCATGTAGATGGGACTGCACGAGTACAGATCGTAAGAAAAGACTGTAAATCTGTTTTGAGAACAATACTTGAGGAATGGCATAGTAAGACTGGTTGTCCAATGCTTTTGAATACAAGCCTAAATATAAAAGGTCAGCCAATGGTTGATACGTGGGAACATGCTCTTGAGTTTCAAAGGAAATATAATGTCAAAGTCTTCTAAGTATATTTTAGCTGCTGGGTGTAGCTTTACTGACCCTTATTTTAAGTCTATTCCTCACCCAGATATGGATACATCCTTTCCTAAATGGCCTGAGGTATTGGGAGAGTATCTCGATTTAGATGTGGTAAATATTGGACGTTGTGGTGTTGGGAACGATCAAATTTGCCGTAAGGTAATAACACACATACTAAAGAACCAAGAAAAAATAGAGTTAGTCGTGATAGGATGGACAGAAATACAACGATTTCACATTTATAATGAATTAAATCTTAATCCACATAACTATTTTTTAAACCCTGAGCGTGAACTGCCTTTTCACTCGGAACCCGCTAAACCGCTTTACCATTATTTGTATAAAAAATACTTGATAGATCACTACTACAACCCAGGGCATGAAAATCTATTCATTTGGCAGGTAAAGGATTGGTTTGACCAAATGTTTCAAGTACAAGAAATATGTAAAAAGTTAAATATTAAGTTTATAATGTCAAGCCTATGTGGCTCTGTAGAAATAGAAAGATATATGAAAGCATTAGATGCAGTCGAGGGACGTTTCACCTTTACTTCTGTCCAATGGGCATTGATGTTTGGTAACACTGAAGGATTATACGATTTAGACAACAATCATTATTGGGGATACCCATTCATACAAGCAATGGGTGGCAAAGGTATGGATCAAAATATACCAAAGTCACATAGAATATCAGATTTAGACATGCACCCTAATGAATTAGGACACGAATTAATAGCGAGAAGATACTATGAACAGTATGCAAAAGTTTATTCTTAAATTAAAATTTAAACTGATGATTCTTAAGATGAGAATAAAACCACAAAAAACAGAAGCAGATAACCACAAAGGATACATTTATGAAGAAGACGAAGATTAAATATGTGTTTGACGTAGACGGTACATTGACTCCTAGTAGGGGAAGAATGAACAAACACTTTGCAGTGTGGTTTAGTAAATTTTGCGAACATAATGATGTATACTTAGTTACTGGTAGTGATAAACCTAAGACTGTAGAACAAGTTGGTGCATACATCTATCATGCATGTAAACGAGTGTATAATTGTTCTGGTAATGACGTATATGAGCGTGACCAAAACTTGAGAAGAAACGAATGGAAGTTACCAGAACTAGCAAGAACATTCCTTATTAGCTGTGAATACGAAAGTGGTTTTGGTTTGCGTACAGGAAGACATATTGAAGAACGTCCTGGATGTGTAAACTTTAGTGTAGTTGGCAGAAATGCTACTAAGAAGAATCGTGCTGAGTATGTCTTGTGGGACAAGAAAATTGATGAACGTTCCAATATAGCAAACGCATTTAACATGATGTTCCCAGACCTACAAGCTAACGTTGGTGGAGAGACTGGAATAGATATAGCTCCAAAAGGTGCAGACAAATCACAAATTCTAACTGACTTCAAAGGTGCTGAAGTCTATTTCTTTGGAGATGCAATGGATGAGGGTGGTAACGATTATGCTTTGAAAATTGCGAATAAATACGGTAAGAACTTTACAGTCAAAGACTGGAAGGACACATGGGATAAACTTAAAGAATTAGGAGAGTAATATGTTTACGATTGAAATGGATTGGGACGAAACTGCATTGACCATACTAGATTCGACAGGAAACCACGAAGATGTTCAATTCCTGATTTATGATGATGTTGCTTATATTCGTCAGTGGGATCAAGATGGTGGCGGCTATTCTCTTATCGAAATGTCACCAGAACAATTTAATGAAATGAATGCGGCAATGCACTTACCAGAAGGTGCTTATTTAATGGGGTCAAACGATGATTGATATTTACGGAACACCAACATGTTCATTCTGTGTTAGGGCTAAGAAACTATGTGAGCGTATGGGACTTAAGTACGAATACAAAGATATTACCTACACCAAGTATAGAGATGAACTTGACAATTTGCTCACTGAAGGGTATAATACTGTACCACAAATATTCCGTTATGGAAAACTTATTGGTGGGTATAGCGAATTAGCCAAAGAACTTGAAGACACTTCTGGTGGATTTGGTGATGGAAAACTATAAAGGAGATATATTATGAAAACAACTATGGTTGATCCACCAAGTGGATGGAAGTATGGCTTCCCAAAAGCGTTACCAAATCCTCTGCCCCAACCTTGGAGCCTAACCCTTTGGTTGATTTCTGAAGGTTACCCAGAGATTGAACTGGCGAAGTATGGCGATTTCTTTCAATACGTTAGAATGTGGGAAGTAGACAACGAAGACCCAAATGACGTAGATAAAGTAGCAGGGCGTGGTTATGATTAATCTTGATGATGTAACTCGCGTAGAGGTTATTGATAACAACGGAAGATCATACACAAAACATAATGTTGAGCGTGTATGGCTTTCGTTGCAAGATGATAATCGAACTTTGAAAGTCATGGTAACCTTCGAGGATGAAGAGGAGATTCGCATTGATTGAGGTATGGACATTAGTATTAATAAGTCTCATGTTTAATGGAGAATACCACGAACCCACAGTAGAAGGTCATTGGACTTATGATACTATGATAGAGTGCTTTGAAGCACGATCTGTACTTGGGTTGCAGATCAGTGGAGAGCATGGAACATTTCCTAAAGGTAGCCAAGCAGTCTGTATTCCAAGGGTTGTTGAACCAACATTATAAATAACTTCATAACATCATGGAGTTTATATTATGTGGCACTACAAAGGCAAAGAGTTTACGTCTGAGATGATTGGGGAATACATTGGTTTCGTGTACCTTATCACAGACAAGTCTAACGACAAAAAATACGTTGGAAAGAAACTACTGAGGTCTGTTCGTAAGTTGCCACCTCTCAAGGGGTACAAGCGAAAGCGTACTGTTATAAAAGAGTCGGATTGGAAAACCTATTACGGTTCTTCTGAGGCTGTACAGCTTATGCTTGAAGAAAAAGGTGCTGATAATTTCCATAGAGAGATACTAACTCTATGCATGAAAAAAGGCGAACTTGGCTACCTTGAAGCCAAATACCAGTTTGAGCATGACGTACTACTGCGTGATGACTATTACAACGGTATCATTAACTGCAAAATTCATAGAAGCCACGTAAAAGACTTGACATTTCTAATAGAATAGTGTATCCTATTAGAAATTCTAGGAGTCGTGGTGATATGAAAATACAAAGAAAAAGTGCCTACAGCGGCAAAGTTCGTTCTAAAGATATACCAGTAGCCCCAGATGATTGGGCTTTGTATGAAACAGGAATGGTTTGTATTAGCGAAGCCATGCCATATCTATCAGATAGAGATCGTGAGTTTATCTTATCTGGCATAGTAGAGGGTGAATGGGAAGAAGCATTTAAAGCAGAAAGTGATATTGCATGATTATATTATTCAACGGTCCTCCAGCATCAGGTAAAGATTGCGCGGCTGATCTTTTCAAAACCAAGGGGTACAAACATCTTTCATTCAAGTACCAATTGTTTAAAGAAACCTTTAAGTATTTTGATGTGAGTGAAGATTGGTTCATGACTGATTATGACAATCGTGACGTAAAAGAAAGAGCATCTGTTCATCTTGGGGGTTTCTCTCGACGTGAGGCTATGATCCATGTATCAGAAAATGTTATCAAACCAAAACGTGGACTAGATTACTTTGGTAAAATGGTAGCAGAAGAGATAGACCCAAATAAAGATTATGTTATATCTGATGGTGGGTTCTCACATGAGTTGTTTCCTATCATAAATAAAATTGGAGCTAAGAATTTCGTACTTGTACAGCTTGTACGTGATGGGTGTGATTATTCAACAGATAGCCGTAGATACTTTAATGGTAATATCGTGCGTGAATATGTCATTTCATCAAGAACTGAGATTGACACTAAATACATGCAAGACTACAAGTTCGACGTAAGGACACACAGAATACACAATAATGGAACTATTGCAGACTTGCATAACGCTCTAAACGCAATACATAAAGAGGAAACGAATGTCAAAGTCAAAGAAAGAGCATAGTGCTGAGCCAAAGGCAATAACAAAGGATTCACAATCGATGTTCTATGAGAATCCATACGATGTTGAAACTTTTTTTGAAGGAATGGAAATAGCAGGGCGATATGATAAAGAACTACTCTATGTAGATCGTTTCATTGCCAACCTAAGACTAGACCCACTCCAAGATGCGGCTGACGTGGTTTTTAAAGTTCTAAGCAAAGACTTAGGTTTGGTTAAATTCGTACCTAAGTAGTAAGTGACAAATAAGGAATATATATTATGGGAATTGAACAATCATATAAAGATGGCATCATTGCCAATCTAAAAGAAAGAACTTGCGAAGTAACTTTCACTAAGCAAAATGGTGATGTTCGTGTAATGCAGTGTACACTGATGGAAAGTGTACTGCCAATCGCAAAAAAAGAAGAACCCCTTACACAGAAAAAAGTTCGCGCCGTGAGCGAAGAAGTTTGCGTGGTGTATGATGTGAAAGCCCCAGGTTGGCGTTCATTTCGTTGGGATTCTGTAACTGATTTTAAACTATTGTAATTCGGAGAATTAATAATGAGCATGATTCATAAAGGACATATTGTCGAAAGCGAACAATCTAAGAACGCTAACGGTGGTACAGAGATGATGCGTAAGCGTCTATTAGACAACGTGGACTTTGACCTGTTGAGTGATGTAGCTATTCACTTTTCAAGACCAAGACACGTACCAGCAGATGTCAATAAGAATATTCTATACTGCCATGATCTAGCACAAGACCCAGAAAATGCGGTATTGCGCAATGAAAAGTGGAAACAGTTTGACCATTTTGTGTTTGTTTCGCAGTGGCAACGTGATCAATATATTGCGATGTATGGACTTCCACACTCTAAGTGTTCTATCATTCAGAACGCCGTAGAGACTGCCTACGAGCCAAGAGAGAAACCGACTGAACAAATTCGGTTTATTTACCATACAACGCCTCACAGGGGCTTAGAATTGCTCTATCCAGTATTTGACGCACTGACTAAGGTGCATGATAATATTCACCTAGACGTTTTCTCTTCTTTTTCTATCTATGGATGGGAACAGAGAGACGAACCATACCGTGAATTGTTTATGGAATTGACAGATCATCCCAACATTACCTACCATGGCGCACAGCCTAATGAGGTAGTTATGGAAGCGTTGGAAAATGCACACATCTTCTTGTATCCATGTATTTGGCAAGAGACGTCGTGCATTGCAATGATCGAAGCTATCCGTTCTAGTGTACTTTGCATTCACCCCAACATTGGTGCTTTGGGTGAGACAAGTGCTAACGCAACTATTCAATACAACTACAACGAAGATAAGTCTGCACATGCTAATATTGCTTACGCATATGCTAAGCAAGTTCTTGACATCCAAAAAGATGATCCAAACTTTCTTACTAAGATGACAACAAGCGATAGAGCGCAGTTGTATCCTCATAGTATTGATATATTTAAGAGCAACTGGACAAAGTTGTTGCTAGAATTGAGAGCTAATGGCTGATATTATAGAGTTTCCCAAGCAAAAAAGGCTTGGGACGCCACCCCAAAATGAAGATGAACTTGAAGAACAAGTAGCAGACTTCAGATATGGGTTGGCTGATCAAGTTTCAGAACTGATATGGCAAAGTGTATTAACTGAACTTATTAGAAGTGGATGTGATTTTGGTGATGATCCATCAGAATACTTCCCTTCTATAGTTCTTGTTTTGGAAACAATTAAATCACTACATCTACTGAGCCAAGGATTGCACCATCCACTACAAGACTTTGCGAATGATGCGATAGATTTAGACGAATATCACGAAGAGGTAGATAAAATACTTGACAATGAGGAAGATATAGATTAGAATGATCTATAAACAAAACAAAGAGAAATATAATGGCAATACTAATGGACTTCAATCAGGTTATCCTTGCTTCGCTTTTTCAAGCAGTAGGTAACCATACGAACATAGACATTGATGAAAACGTCATTCGTCATATGTTCTTGAACTCAGTACGGATGAACCGAAAGAAATTTCATAACGATTATGGTGAGATAATTATTTGTGCTGATGGCAAAAACACATGGAGACGCGAGGCGTATCCGTACTATAAAGCTAATCGCAAGAAGACACGAGACAAGTCTGATCTTGATTGGAATAATGTTTTTAATATTATGAACGTTATCCGTGATGAGATGCGAGAATTCTTTCCGTATAAGGTAATCCATATTGATCACTGTGAAGCAGATGACATCATTGGTACTATTATTCACAATGAAGGTACGACGATGAACACAGGCGCTGAAAAGTACCTTGTACTGTCTGCCGATAAAGACTTTATTCAACTACAGACGTATGCGAATGTTGATCAATATGATCCTATCCGTAAGCGTTGGTTGAGTGACAATAACCCCACGCAGTTCCTTGAGGAACATATCATCAAAGGTGATAGCGGTGATGGTGTACCTAATATCCTATCGCCTGACAATTGTTTGGCTGTTGGAGAACGACAGAAGCCTATGACACAGAAGCGTATGGCTTTATATAAAGGCACTAGTGAGAATATGGATGAGGAAACTATCGCAAGATACAATCGGAACAAAAAGATGATTGACTTGAATGAAGTACCTCAGAACTATAAAGATATGATCATGGCTGAATATAACAAAGAGGAAACCGTTGGACGATCACAGTTGTTCAGCTTCTTTATTACCAAGAAACTAAAAAACTTAGTTTCAGATATACAGGACTTTTAAAATGGCAGTAAGACGATCTATTTCAGAAATCGTAAATCATGTACAAACACTCGACTCTAAGAGCGAAAAGATCGCATGGTTGCGCGAAAATGACAGCCAACCGTTGCGAGTTGTGCTAAAGAATATATATGATGTAGGGGTAAAGTTTTTAATACCAGACACACCCCCACCGTGGAAACATAATGAGTACGAAGATGAAGCAAAAGCCCTTCTATTCCAAGAAGCGCGTAGACTTCGTATCTTTGTAGAAGGTGGTGGTTATGACACTCTGAAGCCAATGAAACGTGAACAGTTGTTCATCAGCTTATTGGAAGACATTGATAATGACGATGCTAATTTATTGGCAAACCATATGATATCGCATAAGTCTGTTAAAGGTCTTACAAAGAAAACATTAATGGAAGCATTTCCAGAACTAATCGAAGAGTAAAAGAATATGGCTAAAAGTTTTAAGAAGTTCCGTGAAGATTACGACGAAGAATGGGGATCAGGCGATGATGCTGTCGATGACAAAGAGTATCGGATGAAACAACGCCGTGATCGAAAGCGCATGAAGCGTGAAGAGAAACAAGCAAACTTCTCTGATAAAAAAGACGATTAAGAAAGATATATATTATGATGATGAATGAAAAAGTAATAATGGTAGACTGTGATGGTGTACTACTCGAATGGACATACAGCTTCTTTAGATGGATGGAGAAACAGGGCTACAAGCCTGTAGACCCAACCATCTCGACATACTGCATGGGTGCTACGTTTGGCATCACACCAGAGAAAGCACATGGACTAATTGAGTATTTCAACCAGTCAGCGGCTGTTGGATGGCTGACACCATTCCGTGATGCTGTTAAGTATGTGCGCAAATTAAACCAAGATCATGGATATGTATTCCATGTAATCACATCTCTATCAGATGACATCTATGCAGGTAAGCTACGAAAGAAAAACCTTGAAGCTGTATTTGGTCGAAAGATTTTCGAAGAAATCATCTGCCTACCGTGTGGTGCTGACAAGGATGAGGCTCTTGAACCATATCGTGATAGTGGATGTATCTGGGTTGAAGATAAACCAGAGAATGCCGTACTTGGTGTAGAGATGGGGTTGAACTCATATCTCCTAACCTCAAACCACAGCAAAGATTTTTCTCACCCAAATGTAACAAATATTAAAAATTGGCGTGGTTTGTACGACTCAATTGTATAAATACATGTATGGAAAAGTAAGGAGCGTTAATGCCTACCTATAGTTTTGAAAACAAAGAAACACATGAACAGTTTGAAGAGAGTATGCCTTGGGCAGACTTAGAGCATTACCTAGAGACTAATCCTAAAATCAAACAAATTTTTACAAAGTTTCCGGGGTTCGTTGACCCGTACCGTCTTGGGCGAATGAAGCCCGATGAGGGATTTCGTGATGTACTTAGAAACGTTAAACATCATCATAAAAAAGATAACATCAACACATTCTAATAAAAATTGTTGGGTTATCGCTAGGAGGTTTCATGACAAAACAGCGCAGATTATCTCGCAAAGAAAAGCGTAGACTAGACAGAGACAGTGATCATTTAGTAAGCATTTTAAACCAAAAGTTCGCAATGCGCCAAATTTCACCACTAACCGTCTCTCAATCTGACTTATTCAACTCTTATAAAGAAGGAAAAAATCTCGCCGCTATAGGTACGGCAGGCACAGGTAAAACGATGTGCGGCCTATATCTAGCAATGTCAGACGTCATGACAAAAAAAGAATATGAAAAGATCGTGATCATTAGATCAGCAGTACAAACAAGAGAACAGGGATTTATGCCTGGTTCTCAAGCAGAAAAGGCGGCTGTATTTGAAGCCCCATACCAAGACATCGCAAATGATTTATTCGGAAGGAAAGATGCATACCAAATTCTAAAGCAAAAGGGGATGATTGAGTTTATGACATCTTCGTTTGTTCGTGGATTGACCTTTGACAACGCAATTATCCTAGTTGATGAGTGCCAGTCCATGACATACCACGAATTGGATACGATCATTACACGTGTTGGTGAATCGTCAAAAATTATCTTCTGTGGAGACACAAGACAAGATGACTTGGCAACCAACCGTAACAGGGCAGATATTTCTGGTCTTGGTGATTTTATGAAGGTTCTTAAAGACATTCCGTCATTCAAAACAGTTGAATTTACAGTAGATGATATTGTTCGATCTGGTTTGGTGAAAGAATATATCATCGCCAAAGAAAAGATATTGGAAGCCGCATAATGCCAGAAGCCGCTAGAGGAGATGCAGTAGAGACTGTAGATACAGTACACGTAGCCGTTGGGGATGCAAACCCTAACGATGGTATCGCTTGTGATGCGGCTCCGACTACGACATCTACTAATGTTTGTAGTGGCAAAGTTTTTGCAGAAGGTACTGGCGTTGTTCGAAAGGATGACGCCGTTACCGCCCACACATTCCCCGGATGCGCAACTCACACTCCAGGATTATCATCTTACAGTGGCAAAGTTTTTATCGAAGGTAAAGGTGCTGGACGTAAGGGCGATACTTATCAATGTGGCGCAGAAATCACATCTGGATCAGGTAAAGTATTTTTAGGTGGATAAATAATTTTTTCTGTGGTATAATACAGAATCAATAGAAAGTTATATTATGTTTAATCATGTGAAGCACGACGTAGAACTGCCTACGTTGACTAGAAAAACGACTGAGGGTGGACGAAGATACTTCACCCCAGAAGGTAACGCATACCCATCAATAACTACCGTGTTAGGTATATTGAGCAAACAGGGTATCCTTGAATGGCGCAAGAAGGTTGGCGAAGTAGAAGCCAATAAGATATCCCAACAAGCATCTGTAAGAGGTACGGCAGTCCACAAGTTGGCTGAGGACTATCTAAACAACGATCCAAATTGGAAAGAAGGCGCAATGCCAACTAACCTATTCTCGTTTGAAGACATCAAGAAAATCATGGATAAGCGCTTGGATAACATCTGGATGCAAGAGGTGTTCTTGTATAGTGATCGTTTAAAGACTGCTGGACAGGTTGACTGTATTGCAGAGTTCGATGGGCAGTTGTCTATTATTGATTTCAAAACATCTCGAAAACCAAAGAAAGAAGAATGGATTACAAGTTACTTCATTCAAGCATCTTTCTACGCCGCCGCTTTCTATGAGAGGACAGGTATACCTATTAAACAGGGCGTAATTCTCATTACTGTGGATCATCATGAGCCTCAAGTATTCAAGATAAATACATACGATTATTTGGAACACTTCTTAAATGTACGCAAAGAGTACAAAAAACAAAAAGGAATATGATATGAGAGAGAAAATGATTAATGCTATGATCCAACATGCGATTGGACATATCGAAAAGCACAAAATGAATGTAGAAGTATATCTAGCCAACCCAGCGGGTATTGGTGAACATCCTGATGTATTTGAAGCCATGGAACAAGAGATTATGGAAATTGCCAAGTACCAAGATGTGTTAGATATGCTAGAAAAACATTTTTAAAACAAAGTTGTTGACAACGTTTGATAGATTCGCTATAAATTAAGAGTAAGTTAAGAATCAAACGAAAGAGAGAATGACATGACTGCTTTTACAAATGAAAACCTAGACTTCCACGGTGGCTACTTGATGTTTCGTGGCGCTTATGAAGGTCAGCCAGTTTATGAAAACAAGCCAAACATACACCCTTCGAATGTTGGTCGTCGTATTGACTTGTTCATCGCTCGTTTTAAATACAGTGGTACTCCTATCACTAAAGCAAAATTTGTTAAAGAGTTGAAGGCAAATTGGACTGTTGAAGAATACGCCGCTAAACGTGCCGAAGGTTTGACACCACACGCTATCATCGAAACCAAAAACCCAACATGGTCTAAGGACATCATTGCTAAGTGGAAAGCTAAGAAAGGAATGTAATGCGTTACATCATCATTGACCCAGACGAAGGAATTTTTCTGGGTACAAGAAAAGATGAAGAAATGGGTGGGATGGGAATGTTGTTCTCATCTCACAATTTTTTATACATCACCAGAGCAACTTGTTGGAAGACTAGGCAAGAAGCCACATCTTACATGTACAGACACATTAAACGTCATCTGGAACATTGTTTCGTGGCAGAGATCGATAGCGATACCAAAGAACAATTCGTTAGTATTCCAGATATATGTAGGTCTGGTTTTGGTGGTTATGCTTGGGACATGATAGATGTCATGCCCACACCAAGCCAAGAACTTCATTAAAAGTTGAAAAAAGTTGTTGACAACGTTTGATAGATTCGTTACAAAGTAAGAGTAAGTTAAGAATCAAACGAAAGAGAAAAAAATGTCAATTAATTATGTTTCAGCCGATAATAGTGGTCTTGTTTTTAGCATTGAATGTGCAGACCAAGGTTCAATAGAGTGTAGAGCCGACACTGTAGAAGACGGTGTGTATTGGGTCAATAAGTACGGCATCGACAACAATGAATTGTACTTCTCTTCTTCAATGGACTTTGCGACTGAAGAAATGTTTGAAACAGACATGGGCGCTAAAATCATGTTTGAAGAAATTGTTGCTCAATCACAAAATTATAGTTGACATCTACAAAAACTATGTTACATTAATATATGTAATGAAAACAAACTTAAAACCTTGAAAGGGTTATATCATGGCACACGAACTTGAAATGATTAACGGCGAAGCACAAATGGCGTATCGCGCAAGCAACGGTCTTCCTTGGCATGGACTAGGAACACCAGTAGGTGATGACATGTCACCACAAGAGATGATGGAAGCCGCCAATCTTAATTGGGGCGTAGAGAAGGTTAATACCTACTTCCGCTTCAAAGGTGACAACATCGCTACAGGTCAACAAGCACTAGTACGTGAGACAGACGGTAAAGTTCTAACACAAGTAGGTAAG
>Ga0209092_10000574_pt1 | contig 36466 bp, 34 predicted proteins | sample FraStrMetagenome_FD_187446 | JGI IMG/M metagenome (GOLD analysis project Ga0209092, IMG submission 187446) | Marine eukaryotic phytoplankton communities from Arctic Ocean - Fram Strait ARC3M Metagenome (SPAdes) (version 2) | ecosystem: Environmental > Aquatic > Marine > Oceanic | place: Fram...
TTTCTATTTCCTTCTAATTTATCTAAAATTATAAAAATATTAAAGTTTGAATCTATTGCAGTTGGAAGTTTATCAGCATACATCATTTATCATAGAAAAAAGAAAATTGAAGATACTATACTGTTTTCAAAGCTAATTCAGATAGTTATATTTCTATTTTTAATAGGTAAATTTTTCATATCTAAATTCCTGATTAAAAGTCTGTTTTTATTTGACCTCCTATATAATTCTGATATATTCTCTCATATGGTTTTAAGTTGTTCATTTGCTTGGTTAGTTGTCAATATATCCGTGAATAGAAAGTCAATTATTAGTTTGGACAATAGGTTGTTTAACTTTCTAGGTGAAATATCCTATGGTATTTACATGTATCACATGCTAATCATATTTGGAATAATAGTACTCCTAAAAGATCACCTTGCAACTATGTCGGGACTAACCTCTACTGCCTTTTTTTACTTACTTTTAACTACAGGTGTAATGTTGGTTTCTACTATTTCAAAAAGAATATTCGAAGATTATTTTTTGGGACTTAAGGAAAACTTCAGAATAGTCCAGCATACAACAAAAGATTATGAAACTTATGAAATAAGGGAGATCAATGAGCCAAAGGATTATTAAATAATGACAAACAAAAATTTATGCTTTTCTGCGATTAATATTACTAAATTGAAAAATATTGCATTTTTACTTTGCTACTTTTCATATACGAAACCGTTATAGGCAATTAAAGCCGACGTTCAACCATGTCCGAGGATTTGTAATTCCATTCTTAAAAAAAAGATTCAAAATTCATATATTTACAAATATGATTTGAGTATTTTTTTAAATGATTAACACTTTCAAATGACTACTTTATTTTTTCAGGCATCTTCGATTATTTTAATTCTTGTAACCCTTTTATGGATCTGGAGTGTTTTTATAAAAAACGTCAGTATTGTTGACATTTTTTGGGGGGTAGGGTTTGTCGTTGTAAACACATTTTATGTTTTTATGTCGGGAGAACTAAATGCAAGAAAAATAGTGATATTAACCTTGGTTTGTATTTGGGGATTTAGACTTGCCATTTATCTTGCAATAAGAAATATTGGCAAAGGTGAAGATTTCAGATATCAAGAATTTCGACAAAATTATGGCCCTAAACGGTATTGGTGGTTTAGCTATTTTCAAACTTTTTTATTACAAGGAATCTTAATAATGATTATTTCTTTACCGCTTCTGGGAATAAATTATAACAATAGCAATGGAAACCTACAAATACTTGATTACCTAGGAATTATAATATGGATTATTGGGTTTGCCTTTGAAACCGTTGGTGATTTTCAATTATCGAATTTTAAAAGGAATTCTAAAAATAAAGGGAAAGTCTTACATACAGGCCTTTGGAAATATACCCGACATCCAAATTATTTTGGCGACTCTGCAGTTTGGTGGGCATATGGCATTTTTAGTATTGCTGCGGGTAGTTATTGGCAGGTAATAGGTGCTGTTATAATGACCTTATTAATTTTCAAAATATCTGGAGTAAGTTTACTAGAAAAAACCTTAAAAGAAACAAAACCTCTGTACAAAGAATACATTCAAAAAACAAGCTCTTTTATCCCTTGGTTTCCAAAAAAATAAATGACAATGGACTTTCTTACTAAAAATATTTGGTTTTTACTTTTCTTTATTTGGAGTTTTCCTTTGAGTTATTACAGAAGTAAATTCAGAAAAATAGTTTATCAAACTGATAGCTGGCTCATCAATATTAAACCTTTCTTCTGGAAAGAAATTTTAGGTCTTATTGGAAATATCTATCCTAAAAATATTAGTTATAAGAAACTTAGAAACTTTTACCGCTTCTATCTAACAATCTATTTCTTGTTATTAATTGCTTACCTTGTTTTCAATTGAAAATTAAAAAGAACTCTCTTAGGAAGAGTTTTAAATTATAAGATTACTATTTTATTTAAAAAAAGAATCTACAAATTCGTGTTTATTGAAGACCTGTAAATCGTCTATTCCCTCTCCTACGCCAATATATTTAACAGGAATCTGAAACTGATCTGATATGCCAATTACAACCCCACCTTTTGCGGTACCATCTAACTTTGTAACAGCTAAAGAGGTAACCTCTGTAGCCAATGTAAACTGTTTTGCTTGCTCAAATGCATTTTGACCAGTAGAACCATCTAAAACTAATAAAACATCATGTGGAGCATCTGCTACTACCTTTTGCATTACACGTTTAATTTTAGTCAACTCATTCATTAAGTTTACCTTATTATGCAACCTACCTGCAGTATCGATAATTACAACATCTGCATTTTGAGAAACTGCAGATTTTAAGGTATCAAAAGCAACTGAAGCTGGATCTGACCCCATTTCTTGATGCACAATTGGTACATTTGTTCTATCTGCCCAAACTTTTAATTGATCTATTGCGGCGGCCCTAAAAGTATCTGCAGCTCCTAAAACAACTTTTAAACCTTGTTTCTTAAACTGACTTGCTAACTTACCTATTGTTGTTGTTTTTCCAACTCCGTTGACCCCAACAACCATAATTACATAAGGCCTTTTATTTTTTGGTATTGTAAATTCTGTTTCATTACCAAGATTTGTTTCAGATAACAAACCTGCAATTTCTTCGCGAAGAATTTTATTTAGTTCATCGGTGCCAACATATTTGTCTTGGGCAACTCTTCCTTCAATTCTATTAATAATTTTAAGAGTTGTGTCTACTCCAACATCTGAAGCAATAAGAACCTCTTCTAGGTCGTCTAAAACATCCTCATCTACTTTAGATTTTCCTGCTACTACTTTTGTTAATTTACCAAAAAAACTTTCTTTAGACTTCTCTAATCCTTTGTCTAAAGTTTCTTTCTTTTCTTTCGAGAATATTTTTTTAAAAAAACTCATTTTTATATATTATGGTCTTCATTAATTTATTAAAAAACTACTACTTGTCTAATTTTAACAAACCAACACTTAAATACCGATTACGTGTGCGATTGAGGTTTTGTTGGAGCTCTTTGAAAAGAGAGACTACCGAGAGCGCGACTTGGTCTTAAATGCCTTCAAGATAAAAAGTAACGCTCAAAAATACACAATTCTAATTCATAAAAAAAGCTACTTTCTAAATTAGAAAGTAGCTTTGAATATTTTTATGAAGTAAAAATTACTTTTTTGCTAAAAAGTCGTTTACTTTTGAAGGATCCATGATTGATTCTACAAAAGTGTAAGCTCCTGATTTTGGAGATTTTACCATTTTGATAGCTTTACATAATCTTTTTGCTCCTGTCTGTAACGATGCTACTGATTTTTTTGCCATTGTCTAAATTTTTAAATCTATATGCTCTGTTCTGAGTTCTAGATATTTTAATTATTTAATTTCTTTGTGAACAGTCATTTTCTTTAAGATAGAGTTGAATTTTTTAATTTCCAATCTATCTGGAGTGTTCTTCTTGTTCTTGGTTGTAATGTATCTAGAAGTACCTCTTTCTCCTGAAGCTTTATGCTCTGTACATTCTAAAATTACTTGAACTCTATTTCCTTTTTTTGCCATTTGTATAAAATTTAAATCGCTTGAGCTTATTTAGTTAAAATTCCGTTAGCTCTCGCTTCTTTTATAACTGCAGAAATTCCTTTCCTGTTAATATTTTTTAATGCAGAAGCAGATATTTTTAAGGTAATCCATTTATCTTCTTCTGGGATATAAAAACGCTTTGTCATTAGGTTAGCGTCAAACTTTCTCTTAGTTCTATTTAAAGCGTGAGAAACATTGTTCCCAACCATTGCTTTTTTTCCTGTTAATTCACAAACTCTAGACATCTTTTCGACAGTATTTATAGTGTTATCTCTAAACGAGGTGCAAATTTACAAATAAATCTAATCCTGAACAAAAAAATTTCACAAATTTTTAAAGAATTTCTTTTTGTAAAATCTCAAGTGATTTACTGACTGTTCTATTGATTACTTTTTCTCTTGGCTGACCAAAATTAAATTCTTGAACACACTCTCTCTCATCGGAGATAAAGGCAATATAAACGAGTCCTAAACTCTTATCATTATTGTCTGAGGTTGGCCCTGCGTTTCCTGTTACTGCAATTGCATAATTTGTCTGTAGTTTTTGCCTCGCTCCTCTTGCCATCTCTAAAGCTACTTCTTTGCTAACAACAGTATGTTTTTTGATAGTTTCTTGAGAAACATCCAATAAATTAATTTTAGTTTCTGCACAATAGGTTATAAAACTTCCTTTGAAGTATGCCGATGCTCCTGCAATAGAGACCAAAGTTGATGCAATTTTACCTCCGGTTAAACTTTCTGCAGTAGCTATTGTCTTGTTGCTCATTTTAAGCAAGTCACCTACTCTTTTTTCTAAAGAGGCATCATCATCTAAACCCGTAATTATTTCTGGAATTAATTGATACAGCTCATTCACTTTTTCATGTAATTCTTTTTCTAAAACTTTTTTGTTATCGCCTCTAGCAGATAATCGCAAACGCACTTTACCAAAAGAAGGCAAATAGGCTAGCTTAATAAATGCCGGAAGCTTATTTTCAAAATTTTCGATTCTTTCTGCAATAGTACTCTCTCCTTGCCCATAAGTCATAATTGTTTTATGAATAATAAATGGGAGCTTAAATTGCTTTTGTATTCTTGGTAAAACTTCATTCGATAACAACCCCTTCATTTCATATGGAACCCCTGGAAGAGAAACAAAAACAGTCTTATTTTCGTAAAACCACATTCCTGGTGCGGTTCCAAAATTATTCATTAATAAAGTCGCTTTTGATGGTAATTTGGCTTGTGTTCGTTGAATTTCTTTAAATGGATGATTTATTTTTTTAAACAATCCTTGAATATGAGTAACCACTTCTGGATATTCTATAAGCTCAGTATCATGAAAGAATTCTGCAATTGTTTTTTTAGTAATATCATCTTTTGTGGGCCCTAAACCTCCTGTAATTATTACAATACCAACTCTATCTTGTGCTTCTTTTAAGGCATTTAAAATGTGCTGTTTATCATCTTGAATGGAAGTTATTTGATATACTGAAACTCCAATTTTATTCAATTGTTGTCCAATCCATTGAGAATTGGTATCTACAATTTGGCCTATCAGAATTTCATCTCCGATTGTTATAATTTCTGCATTCATTTATTCTCGTATTTATCAGTATTTTTTTAATACTTTATTTTGAAATTCAACTAGCGTTTTGTTAATAAATGACTAAAATAACAAGGCCTTATATAATTATCAAGTAGTAAGGAAGTACTTACTTAACTCTAATCTTAAATGCCTCTTTTCCTTCTATCATTCCCTTTAAAACATCATTCTCAAAAACTTTTCCTACACCTGCTGGAGTTCCTGTAAAGATAATATCTCCTTTTTTTAAGGTAAAATAGTGTGATACATAAGAGATTAGTTCATCTATATTCCACAACATAGCATCTGTATTTCCTTCTTGAACAATAGCATCATTTTGATATAATTGAAATTTCAAATTAGCTAAATCAAACTCATCTTTCGGATAAAACTCTCCAATAACTGCACTTCCATCAAACGCTTTTGCTTTTTCCCATGGCAAACCTTTCTCTTTGCATTTTGCTTGAATATCACGTGCTGTGAAATCGATTCCTAATCCAATTTCATCATAATATTTATGGGAAAATTTTTTATCTATATGTTTCCCTACTTTGTTAATCTTCAACAGAACCTCAACTTCATAATGAATATCATCAGAAAAGGGAGGAATAAAAAAAGGATTCTTTTTTGGTAAAATGGAAGAATCTGGCTTTAAAAAAACAACTGGATTTTCTGGTCTTTCATTTTCAAGTTCTTGGATGTGTTTTGCGTAGTTGCGCCCAATACAAATTATTTTCATTATTTATTTAAAAATTGAATGCTTCAAAAATTAAAAGGTAAGATAAAATACACCAAACTGAATAGTACTTTCTAAAAAGTACTGAAACAGCTACTCACCCGCTTCTGGAAAAACAATGGCTCTGTTTCCTGAAACTATAATTTGATGATTTAAATGATTTTTTACAGCTCTTGCTAAAACTAACTTTTCAATATCCGCACCAATTCTCTTTAATGTTGTTGGAGTACTTTCGTGACTTACAGGCTTAACATCTTGCTCAATAATAGGACCTTCATCTAAATCTTCCGTAGCATAATGGGCTGTTGCTCCAATTAGTTTTACACCTCTTTCATATGCTTTTCTGTATGGATTTGCTCCTTGAAAAGCTGGTAAAAATGAATGGTGAATATTGATAATTCTTTCTGGATAATGATTGATAAAATGAGAGGATAAAATCTGCATATATCTCGCCATAATTACCAAATCTATATTATTAGAATCTAATAATTCAATAATTTGCCCCTCTTGCTCCTCTTTAGTTTCCTTGGTCATTGGAAGGTAATAAAAGGGAACATCAAACATTTCTGCAATGTGTCTTAATTTGTTGTGATTACTGATAATCATCTTCACATTACAATCCAAACGACCTTCTTTAGAACGCTCTAACAAATCGTATAAATTATGACTCGTATGCGAAACCAAAATAGCCACATTTTGTTGTTGTTCTCCATAATGAACAGACCAATTAAAATGTAAGGGATCTGCCAATTCTAAAAAATTATTTTCTAATTCGTTTTTAGAAATATTTGTTCCATCTGCATTCAAACGAACTCTCATAAAATAAGTATCTTCAATTGAATTTACATACTGCTGACAACTCAAAATATTGAATCCTTTTTCATAAAAAAAATTGGTTATTTTTGCAACCAACCCTTTTTGATCTGGACATTTTATTAAAAAAGTTACTACTTGTGATTTCATTTTTTTTGAACGTTTTATAAATTAAAAATTCACTGGTATTCTTAATACAATTTATTGATTTTTAAAAAATCTATTCAAATAATCAGCTAAATTTAGAGACTGATAAGACAGATCTATGGTATCCACTTTTTTGGAAAATTCGGTTTTCTCTTCTCTAAAAAAGCATCTCTTCCTTCTTTTGCTTCATCTGTCATATATGCTAGCCTGGTTGCTTCACCCGCAAAAACCTGCTGACCAACCATACCATCATCCGTTAAATTCATTGCAAATTTTAACATTTTTATAGAAGTCGGACTTTTCTCTAGAATTTCTTGAGCCCATTCATAGGCAGTACTTTCTAACTCCTCATGAGGGATTACAGCATTCACCATTCCCATATCATAAGCATCTTGAGCAGAATAGTTTCTTCCTAAAAAGAAAATCTCTCTTGCTTTTTTCTGTCCTACCATTTTTGCCAAATATGCAGAACCATACCCACCATCAAATGAAGTTACATCTGCATCTGTTTGTTTAAAAATTGCATGTTCTTTACTTGCCAACGTTAAATCGCAGACTACATGTAAACTATGGCCTCCACCAACTGCCCAACCAGGAACCACAGCTATTACTGCTTTTGGCATAAACCTAATCAAACGCTGAACTTCTAAAATATTAAGTCTGTGATATCCATCATCTCCAACATAACCTTGATGTCCTCGTGCTTTTTGATCTCCTCCAGAACAGAAAGAATAAACGCCATCTTTTGAACTTGGTCCTTCTGCAGAAAGTAAGACCACTCCGATATTTACATCTTCGCCAGCATCATAAAAGGCATCGTATAATTCTTTGGTTGTTTTTGGCCTAAAAGCATTTCTAACATTTGGCCTATTAAATGCAATTCTAGCGACTCCATTACATTTTTTATATGTAATATCTTCGTATTCTTTGACAATTTTCCACTCAGGTTGTATCATAATTTTGTATTTTGGACGTTCTTTTAGAAGAACAAAATAATTGATCACAAAAATAAAGATTCAAATTTATGATAAAGAAATCATTCTCACTAATATTTATTCTTTTTTGCTTTAGCGGATTTTCACAAAAAGTAATTGAAAAAACAATAATATCAGACATCCTAGAAACTTCTCGAAATTTAAAAATTTATTTACCAAAAGGATATGAAAAAGACAGTCTAAAAAACTACCCATTAGCCGTAGTTTTTGATACAGAGTATTTGTTCGACATCTATGTGGGCAATTCTGTTTTATTTGCATTAAAAGACAAAGCTCCTAAGCAAATTGTTGTGGGAATTTCTATGGAAAAAACTAAAAAAAAAGATACCTATTTTAATATTCAGAATGGTAGATTGAATGAAAGAAATATTCAATTTTATGAATTTGTGAGAGATGAAGTTATTTTTTATATGGAAAGTAATTACAGAACGTCTCCCTTTATTTCTTTGATTGGTGAAGGGACTTCCGCCAATTTAATCAGTCATTACTTAAAAGAATCACAACCTTTTATAAATTCATATATCTGTATCAATCCTGCTTTTTCTGATTTTGTTGGACTAGAATTTCAATCATATAATCTTAAAAAATTTTTAAAAGAAGACAATACTTTTTATCTATACACCAATAATTCGACTTCATTTTCATTAAAAAAACAAGCTAAAATTGGAGAATTACAAATAGGTTTATCATCTCTAGAAATAAAGAATTTTAACATTATAAATGACACTATAAAAACCTCTAGCAGCATCTCTGCAGTGAGCGAGGCAATACCAAGGGCAATCAATAAAATTTTTGAAATTTATTCTGCTATTTCAAAAGACGAATTTGAAAAAAACATAAAAAATTCCACTCCCAAAGATGCAATAGCATACTTAGAAAACAAATATTTAGAAATTGAATTCTTATTTGGAAGCAATTTAGGTATTAGAGAGAAAGATATTTATGCAATTGAAAATATAATTATTGAAAAAGATAATGGTGACTATTTACGTGAATTTGGCAAAATGATTTTAAAATTATTTCCTAGTTCGCCTCTAGGCGAATATTATATTGGCAGATACTATGAGAGTGGAAACAATATTAAAAAGGCTTTAAAATATTACAAAATTGGATATGGAAAAATGGATTCTTTTGATCCAAATTCAGATGCTTTTTATGAAAATATTTTAAGATTAAGTGATTAATAATATTGCTATCTACAATCACTAAAAACTTAAAAAATCCTATTTCACCAATTCAATTCTATCTTCTTTAATAAGAATAAGCTTCTGTCTATATAGATTACCAACTGCTTTTTTAAATGCTTTCTTACTCATTTTCATATGAAAACGAATAGAATCTGGAGAACTTTTATCTGTAATTAAAATAAACCCTTCTCTACTGTCTTTAAGTCTAGAAAGAACTTTATCTACATCAGAATCAATGACATTTCTAAATCCTTGTGGTCTGAGAGAGACATCTATTTTTCCATCTTCTCGAATATTTTTTATATAACCGTTTACTTCCATATTTTCTTCTAACTCCTGAAAAACTTCGCTTCTAAAAAGCAGCCCATCATATTCATCATTTATTAAAACGGTATACCCTAAACCCGTTTCAGTTTCAATGACTAACTGCACTTTATCTCCTTCTTGTAAATCCATTATTGTATATATTTAAAATAGGTTGTTAAAACTAAATTATTTTCCGCACTTGGCGTAAAAATTTCTAAGATTTTTGGTTTTTCTGAAACTTCATAAAAATCTTTAATTTGTTCATTTACTGTATCAGTAGAAAATGCTTTTTGATACTCGAAACCATGCATTTTAGATAAATGCTCTGCTGTTAAACAATGAGGTGTTTCAAAATATTTAGTTGCATTTGTAGTAGATGGACCAGGAATAATTTTAAAAATTCCACCGCCAGAATTATTTATTAAAATAATCCTAAAATTAGCAGGTATATGATCATTCCATAAAGCATTACTATCATAAAAAAAGCTTAGATCACCAGTAATAAAAACAGTTTGTTTTAAACTAGCAAATGCCGCTCCAATTGCAGTACTTGTACTCCCATCAATACCACTTGTACCTCTATTGCAAAAAACTTCTACAGAATCTTTGATAGAAAATAGCTGGGCGTATCTTATAATAGAGCTATTGCTAATTTGAAGTTGAGAATATTCAGGAACGCTTTCTAAAATTTGCTCAAAAGCTTTAAAATCTGAATGCTCAATTTTATCTAAATATTGTTGATGTTTTACTCTTTTTTCATCTCTAAATAAAAGCCATTTTTGCCGATAATCACTCGTTATTTTTTGAATACTATTGTTAAATGCTACAAAAAAATCCGAGGGCTTTTGTTGAATAAATTCTGTTAAGGAAAAAAAAGTGTTTGTTGCTTTTTTCTCATCAATATTCCAATGATGTTTGGGCTGATATAAACGTAAAAATTGTTTAATTTTTTTAGAAATAATCATTCCGCCAAACGTAATTAAAACCTCGGGCTGAAGCTCTTTAAACTGGCATTCATCTAAAGAAAAAATGAGCTGATCAATAGAGTCTACTACATTTTTATGATGTAAGTTAGAAGTCGTTTCTGTTAGGATTAAAACAGAAGTATCGTTCGCATAAAAATTAATAAGTTCGTTTATTTTTTTATTTGGATAATTAACACCAACCAAAATAATTTTCTTTTTTGCTGTATTCCAAATAGATGCAAAAAATGAATAATCTACATGCGAATTATCTAAAGAACTCATAGAAATTCGAGGAAAATGAAAATCTTCTAAAACAGAAACAGTTTCGTATAAAGGTTCATCAAATGGAATGTTTATATGAACCGGACCTTGATTTGATGTTGCAATTTGTAGTGCTTCACCAATCAATTGTGAATTGCGAGTTTTAAACGTTGGATTCTCAATTAAATTTGCTGAAAATAAAATATGATTTTCAAAAACATTTTCTTGACGAATAGTTTGTCCGTCTCCAATATCTATTAAATGTTTAGGTCGGTCTGCAGAAATAACAACCAATGGAATATTACTGTAAAATGCCTCTGCAATTGCAGGATAGTAATTTAACAAAGCAGAACCAGAAGTACATAAAATTGCAACAGGTTTTTGAGTTTGTTGTGCAATTCCTAGAGCAAAAAAAGCAGCACAGCGTTCATCTACAATACTAAAGGTTTCTATTTCTGAATGATTCGAAAAACCAATGGTAAGGGGTGCATTTCGTGAACCAGGAGAAATCACAACTGTCTCAATTTTAAATTGATGACAAGCTGAAATAAGGATTTGTGCAAGTTCTTTCTTTGGATACATTTATTACTCTTAAAAAATGTCATTCCAAAATTAAATCCTGAAATGACATTTTATACAAAAACCAACTAAGTTGGTTAATTTCCTTTTTTGTAGTCTTCTAAAAACTTAGCCAATCCACTATCTGTTAGTGGGTGTCTTAGCAAACCTTCTATAGCACTTAAAGGTCCCGTCATAACATCAGAGCCTAATTTTGCACAATCAATAATGTGCATAGTATGTCGCACAGAAGCTGCTAAAATTTGAGTTTCAAAACCATAATTATCATAAATTAAACGAATTTCAGAAATCAAATTTAAACCATCTGTAGAAATATCGTCCAAACGTCCAATAAATGGAGACACATATGTTGCACCTGCTTTCGCTGCCAACAAAGCTTGTCCTGCAGAAAAAACTAAAGTTACGTTCGTTTTAATTCCTTTAGATGAAAAATATTTACAGGCTTTTACACCATCTTTTATCATTGGTAATTTTACCACAATTTGGGGATTTAAAGCTGCGAGAGCTTCACCTTCTTTAACCATTCCATCAAAATCTGTAGAAATAACTTCTGCAGAAACATCTCCTTCAACCAATTCGCAAATTTCTTTGTAGTGGTTAATAATGTTTGCTTCACCAGTAATTCCTTCTTTAGCCATCAAAGAAGGATTTGTAGTAACACCATCTAAAATACCTAAGGCCTGCGCTTCTTTAATTTGCTCTAAATTTGCTGTGTCTATAAAAAATTTCATTTGTAATTATTTAGTTGTCATTATTATATTTTTGGGCATTACTTTATTCTGAAAGCATTCAGAACCAAGTCGGGCTTTGCGCACTCGCTTTGTGTTCATCCTTCTCAAAAGAGCTCAAACAAATGCTTCAATCCCTCATGCAAAGATAAGAACTCGTCTACTATTTTAAGAACGTTCTAAAAAATATTTTTATACCAGTTATAAACAAAAAACAACTATAATTTGTAATGCTGCATCAATAGTTTTTCATATAATCTATCTGGTAGAATTCGTTTTAAAACTATAGAAAATTTCTCCATGAAACCACCTACTTTATAATGGATTTTTGGTTTTTTTGTATGTATAATTTTAAAAACAGCTTTAGCCATTTCTAATGGATCCATTCCATCATCTACATGGGAATCCATCAAATCTAAATTCGCTTGATACTTGTTTTTGTAGGCAGAATTTTCAAATACAGGTGTATGATACCTTCCTGCAGCTATATTGGTAGTAAAATCTCCAGGAGCAATATTAACAAGATTAATGTTAAAGTTTTTTACTTCCATACTTGTGGCTTCAGTTATAATTTCTAGAGCTCCTTTGGTAGCAGAATACACCCCTCTGTATGGCAAACCCATATAACCAGCAATGGAAGTGACATTTATAATTGTTCCTGAGTTTTGTTTGCGCATTTGAGGTAAAACCCCTTTCATTACGTCTATTGCACCAAATAAATTAGTATTAAAAACAGTGCGCATTTCATCAGTGGGTGTTTCTTCAATAGGACCTGTAATCCCCATTCCTGCATTGTTTACCAAAACATCTAACCTTCCTTCTTTTTTAATAACAAATGCTACTGCAGAAGCAATCGTGTCAATTTTTAAAACATCTAATGCAATGAGTTCAAAAGAAAATTCAGTTGTATTTTTAGGATTTCTACTAGTACCATAAACTTTATATCCTTTTTCAACTAAAAAAGTAGCAATAGCTTTCCCTATTCCGGAGGAGGCTCCAGTAATTAAAACAACTTTAGACATACATAAAATATTTAAACAAATATCTTAAAAGAAAATGAAGGAAACTAAACTAAAAGAAAAATTTAAATCTAGGGCACAAAAAAAGGCAAGCTACCTACATCACACCGCTACAACCTAATACCTTTGCTGCGTTCCCGCCCTGGAGGATTCAAAGGGAGCTAGTTGTGTAGGACTTGCCGGTGCAAATTTACAATCTATTTTTATTTTAACAATTAAAAAAAGAGTTATTTTTTGTAACAACCTCAACAACCTGAACACTAATATATTGTTTTTTATAATTTATTAAAAAATCAAAAATGAAATGAATATATTTGTTAAAATTTAAAATTTAAAGATGGAAAATCAATTGAGTAGTAAAAGTTTTACAGTAAATAATGGCGTAACCCTAGGAATAGCAATGGTTCTATTTAGTTTAGTAATCTATGCTACCGGGAATCATCTAGAACCTCACTGGTCTGTTTCTGTTATAACTGGAGTGTTATTTGTTGGAATAATAGTTTTTGGAATTAAAAAATATAAAGAAGCAAATGGTGGTTTTCTCTCGTGGGGAAAAGGTGTTAAAATTGGAGTTGGAATTGCAGTTTTAGCTGGCTTAATTAATGTAATTTACAGCTATCTTTTCATGAACTTCATAGAGCCAGATTATATGAACCAGATGATGGAAATTCAAAACCAGGCCTTTATAGACCAAGGAATGACAGAAGAGCAAATTGAAATGGCTAATGAAATGAGTAAAAAGTTTCAATCTCCTGGTATTGTTGCTGCAATGGGAATAATTGCATACGCTATTGGAGGGTTTATCGTTTCTGCAATTGCTGCTGCAATCATGAAAAAATCTGAAGAAGAGCAATACTAAACTTAGAGTTTTTTTTACTTTTAACCAAACTTAACCAATCAAATAAGTATAAAATTAAACAGGTTAGACATCAAAACTATGGATATTTCGGTAGTAATACCTCTTCTTAACGAAGAAGAATCTTTACAAGAATTATACGATTGGATTGCAAAAGTGATGCAATCCAATCGTTATTTATATGAAATTATTTTTATTGATGATGGAAGTACGGATACCTCTTGGGATGTGATAGAGAAGCTAACTCAAAAAAAACCCACTGTAAAAGGAATTCGTTTTCGAAAAAATTACGGAAAATCTCAAGCATTAGATGCTGGTTTTGAATTAGCCAAAGGTAATGTTGTTATTACGATGGATGCAGACTTACAAGACAACCCAGAAGAAATACCTGAATTATATGATTTAATTGTGACTGAAAATTTCGATTTAATATCTGGTTGGAAAAAGAAACGTTACGATAATATTATTACAAAAAATATTCCTTCTAAACTATTTAACGCAGCTGCTAGGAAAACTTCAGGTTTAAAATTACATGATTTTAATTGCGGGCTAAAAGCCTACAAAAATGAAGTCATAAAAACCGTAAAAGTTAGCGGAGAAATGCATCGATACATTCCTGTTTTAGCTAATAATGAAGGTTTTACTAGAATAGGAGAGAAAGTTGTACAACACCAAGCAAGGAAATATGGAGAAACAAAATTTGGCTTGGACCGATTTATAAATGGCTTTTTAGATTTGATTACCATCTCATTTTTATCTAAATTTGGCAAAAGGCCCATGCATATTTTTGGTCTATGGGGTTCCTTTATGTTTCTATTTGGAATGACCTCTGCCTTCTATATTGGCGCTTATAAACTCTACAACGTTTTTAATGATATCAAGACAATTTTAGTTACTGACAATCCTTGGTTTTATATAGCGTTGACGTCTATGATTTTGGGAACTTTATTATTTTTAGCGGGTTTTATTGGTGAACTTATGATAAAAACAAAAAGTAACGAAAAACATTATACGATTAAAGAAAAACTCAATTTCTAAATAGTATATTTGCAAAACTCTTAAATAAGACTATTTTTAATTTTATGACTGAAATTTTAGACAAAGCTAAGCAATGGTTAACGTCAACTTTTGATACTGAAACTCAAAAAGAAATAAACGAATTAATCACAAACAATTCAAATGATTTAACAGACAGATTCTATAAAGACATGGAATTTGGTACTGGAGGAATGCGAGGGCTCATGGGCGCAGGGACCAACAGAATAAATAAATACACTTTAGGTAGAGCAACTCAAGGCCTGTCTAATTACCTAATAGAAAATATAAAAAAAGAACAACACAGTGTTGTTATTGCTTACGATTGTAGACATAATAGTAAAAAGTTTTCGAAAATTGTTGCTGATGTCTTATCCGCTAACAATATAAAAGTTTTTTTATTTGAAGACCTCCGTGCAACTCCAGAATTATCTTTTGCAGTTCGACACTTAAATTGTGATGCAGGGATTGTTTTAACAGCTTCTCACAATCCACCAGAATATAATGGATACAAAGTATATTGGTCAGATGGTGGACAAATTGTACCTCCTCATGATAGCGGAATTATTAAAAAAGTGAATTCATTAGACTTTTCTGAAATAAATTTTGAAACAAATGAAAATTTAATTGAAATTATTGGAAAAGAGGTAGACGATGCTTTTATTAATGCTTCTGTTATAAATGCATCTATATCTGATAAAATTGATAGAAAAAATTTGAAAATTGTTTTTACTCCTTTACACGGAACCTCAATTGTTTCTGTACCAGATGCATTCGCAAAAGCTGGTTATTCTGATGTTTATATTGTAGAAGAACAGAGAGTCCCTAATGGTGATTTTCCAACTGTAAAATCGCCAAACCCAGAAGAACCAGAAGCCTTAAAAATGGCAACTGATTTGGCCAACAAGATTGGAGCTGATATTGTTATTGGTACAGACCCAGACTGTGATAGATTAGGAGTTGCAGTTAGAGATACCAATGGAAATATGAAATTGATGAATGGGAACCAAACAATGGTTGTTATGACTGAATTCTTATTGAAAAAATGGAAAGAAGAGAAAAAAATTAATGGAAAACAATTTATAGGATCTACCATTGTTTCTACTGAATTAGTAAATGATGTTGCTGCCAATTATAATGTTGAAACCAAAGTTGGTTTAACAGGTTTTAAATGGATTGCAAAAATGGTTAAAGACTTCCCAGAACTAGATTTTATTGGTGGTGGTGAAGAAAGTTTTGGATATATGGTTGGTGGTTTTGTAAGAGATAAAGATGCCGTAACGGCAACTCTATTAGCTTGTGAAGTTGCTGCATATGCAAAACAACATGGAAGCTCTTTTTATGAAGAATTACTAGCGATTTATGTTGAGCATAAATTTTACAAAGAACACTTAATATCTATTACAAAAAAAGGAATGGATGGCGCTGCAGAAATTCAGGAAATGTTAAGTGATATGCGCAACAATCCATTGACAGAAATTGATGGAGAAAAAATAGAATCTCTTTCTGACTATCAAGCATCAACAAGAAAAAACTTAATTACGGGAAATATTACAAAAATAGATTTACCAAAATCTAATGTGCTAATTTACCAAACTGAATCAGGAACAAGAATTGCTGCCAGACCTAGTGGAACAGAGCCAAAAATAAAATTCTATTTTAGCGTAAATACTGGTTTAGATCTTGCTATAAACGCTAATCGTATTGAAACAGAATTAGATGCTAAAATTCAAAGAATTATCAAAGAAATGAATTTGAATTAATGGGGTATTTTAAAGACATTTTAAAGTATGAGAAGAAGTATAGAAAGTTTACTGTTCTAAATATTCTTTTTAATGTCTTATATGCTGTTTTTAATGTATTATCTGTTCTTGCTTTTATTCCAGTTCTAAATATACTATTTGGCACTGAAAAAAAAATAATTATCAAGCCAATATTCGAGGGCATAATTAGTATTGGTAGTTATTTAGAAAATAGTTTCAACTATTTTATTTATCAAAAAATTATTGACGACGGAGAAATTAACGTCTTGCTTTTCATTTGTTTGTTATCACTGTCTTTGTTTTTCTTTAAAAACTTATTTAGATATTTAGCCTCATATGTAATCACCTTTTTAAGAACAGGAATCGTCAAAGATCTTCGAGATAAACTCTACAGTAAAATTGTAGAATTACCTATCGCATACTTTTCAGAAAAAAGAAAAGGAGACATCATTGCACGGATGACTTCAGATGTTCAAGAAGTAGAAAATTCAATTTTAACATCTATAGAAACTATTGTTAGAGAGCCTTTAACTGTAATTATTTCAATAACAATCATGCTCTTTATGAGTTTAAAGTTAACATTATTTGTCTTTATTTTACTCCCAGTTTCTGGATTTATAATTTCTTCAATTAGTAAAAAATTAAAAGCAAACTCGATCAAAGCTCAAAAAGAGACTGGTAATTTTTTATCCTTTATAGAAGAAACGTTAACAGGTTTAAGAATCATTAAAGGCTTTAACGCTGAAAGTGTAATTCAAAAAAAATTCAATATTTCTACATTTAGTTTTAAAAAACTAATGACCAGCGTTTTTCATAGACAAACTTTAGCCTCACCCATGAGTGAATTTTTAGGTTCTGCAACAATTATTGCGATTCTTTGGTATGGTGGTGTAGAAGTTATAAATAAAACTAGCGATTTAGATTCTAGTAAATTTTTAGGGTATATACTTTTATTTTACACGGTTTTAAATCCGATTAAACTCATAACTACTACATTCTATAATATTCAAAAAGGGGAAGCTTCTGCAGAGAGAATCATGACAGTTTTAAATACGGAAAATAGTATTAAAGACAAACCAAATGCCATTGTGAAGAAGAGTTTTGAAAGTCAGATTGAATTTAAAAATATTTCCTTTAAGTATAAAAATGCCTATGTTTTAGAAAATTTTTCATTGACGCTCAATAAAGGAGAAACAGTTGCTTTAGTTGGGCAATCTGGAAGTGGAAAATCTACTTTAGCTAATTTAATTACTCGCTTTTACGATGTTAATAAAGGGGAAATTTTAATTGATGGAGAAAATATTAAAAATATTACAAAAAAATCTTTAAGAGATTTAATGGGAATAGTTTCTCAAGATTCCATTTTATTCAACGATACTATTGCAAATAACATCAAGCTAGGAACCCAAAAAGCAACTGATACAGCTATACTAGAAGCTTCTAAAATTGCAAATGCAGATGAATTTATCCAAAATTTGCCACAAAACTATAGTACAAATATTGGTGATGGTGGAAATACGCTTTCTGGCGGACAAAAACAACGATTATCTATTGCTAGAGCCGTCTTAAAGAATCCACCAATAATGATTTTAGACGAGGCTACTTCTGCTCTAGATACAGAGTCTGAACAATTAGTACAGATTGCTTTAGAAAAAATGATGCTAAATAGAACTTCTTTAGTCATAGCACACAGATTATCAACGATTCAAAAAGCCGACAAAATTTTAGTACTACAAAAAGGTGAAATTGTAGAGCAAGGAAAACACGATGAGTTATTAGCTAAAAAAGGAGAGTATTTTAAGTTAGTTACGATGCAAAATTTAGGTTAGAATAGTCTTTTTTTACAGGTTTATTTTTTATCTCTGATTTAAATCATCTATTAAAATTAAATTTTAAAGAAAGTAAATTCACATAATATAATTGATAGAAAAAAAGAAAAATTAATAGAAAAGTAGTCTAACAATTCAAGCAGAAATAAAAAACCTGTTAGTTTGCAAGTTATTAACAATTTAAACTTGTTAATAGAGAAGAATTTTTAGTTGAGAAGAAAAAAGATGTTTTATTGACATTGGTTGAAAGTTAAACTTATAATAATTTTTTTTAATTCACTATAGTACTCTTGTTTTTTTAGAAAGGTACAGACCCTTTCAGATTGGTATCGCTTAAGTCTCAGTGAAAACTCATTAGGTGTCTTTATATATCTTCCTCTTTTCTCAATACTTTTTACATCGTTTACAATATTCCCTAATTTTCTTGAGGATTTTAAAGCCTCATTTTTTAAAAGATAAAAAATTGCTTAACCTCTTATAAAAAGGTATTTAAATAAATAAATGCCGTCCTTAATAATTAAGGGTTTTTTGAATATCTGTGGCGACTCTCTTTTCAAAATCAATATAACCCATAGCCTTTTTTCTATTTGCTTTAATCCAATTAAGCTTTGATGTATAATCTACTGAACTGATACTATTTAGGGCAATTTTAATATCTGCTGCTGTTTTGCAAATTATCATTCCACGAACATCAAAATAATTTCCAATGTTTGGGGCACCCCAATAAATTGGTATGGTTTCACAAAGACAACAATCAATCAGTTTTTCGGTAAAATAGTTAGATTCTTGATTGTTTTCAATAACAATAGAATATTGGTAACTTGCTAAACCGTCTTCTTTGTTCTCAAAAGACTTATAACCACGTCCCATAATATCCGCCTCTAGATTAATATTACTTAAATAATCTACAATTTCATGTCTAAGTTTATGTCCTTCAAGATTATTTTTTTTAGATGCAATAAGTGATAAAAGGTTTGTTTTAGCAATATTTACAGAATTTATATCTTTTATAAATGTACTCCCGGATAAAAAGAAAATTCCATTTTCAATATTTTTTAAGAGTATTTCTGACTTTGTTAGTATTTTATAAAACCTCCAATGTAAAAAACTAGACCAATTTATATACTTTTGATGGATAATATCAGGCTCACAGATTACTAAAGATATTTGAGCTTTGACATTAAAACGCGGAAATAAAAATACAGATTTACGCGGATTTGTGATTAGGTGATCGGTTTTCTCCATATCTGAAATAGTTCCATGAATCAATCTCTCAGGTCGACCAAGTGGCCAATCTAATTCATCTAGCGACATATCACAAAGACCAAAATTTGGATAAGTTCCATAAGGAATAATAGCTATCGCAGGTGCATATTTCATCTATTTTAATATTAATTGAATTAATTTACAAAGATATAAATTTTAGCGAACCCTATATTATCTCTCTAGTTGCTATTTATACAAAACCCATTCGATTTGTAATAGAACATTATATTTATATAATACTAGAGTAATCAATCTACCTGTTAAAACAGTTACAACCTATTGTAAAATATTTTTATATTTTTTTTTAAGTTTTCAAATTTACTGAAAATCAGTTTTTTATTATAACTTTCCATTTATATAAAAAAAAAAATTGAAATACCTCTAAAATAAATATATTTGCAACCTTAAATATCTATAATGCTAAAGAGAATTCCAAACTATATCAAATACCTTTTTACTAATATTTTTTTTCTATTTGCTTGTACTTTCTTATTTAGAGTGCTGTTTTATTACTTTTTTGCACAATTAGAAAATGTTTCTTCTTCAGAAATACGAAGAGCATTCTGGTTAGGTATTCGTTTTGACATAAAATTAGCAGTAATTACTTTCTTTCCTTTAGCTGCCTTAATATTGATTATAAACTATCGTTTTTTCCAAAAGAAATTTTACAGAAAATTTGCAAACATATATTTAGTATTTGCTTATATAATTCTTACTCTATTTTATCTTTTTGACTTTGGTTATTATGAATATTTAAGTACTCGATTAGATGCTTCTTCTTTAAGGTTTTTAGGAAATTTAAAAATATCTGGACAAGTTTTAATTGAGAGTTACCCTATTTATAGAATAATTTTGGGAATACTTATTTTAGCTTATTTTATTTTTAGACTATCTAAAATCATTTATGAATCATTTTCAAATCAAACAAATACAATTTCTAATAAAATAAAAACTATTTATTTTATTGGCACAATTTTGCTTTTATCTTACGGAATTTATAACAGTATAACACATTATCCATTACGCTGGAGCGAAGCTTTTTTCTCTAAAAAAAATGCTGTAAATCAGTTTGCACTAAATCCTGTTTTAAATTTTTTTGACAGTTTTACCTTTAAAAATGAAGTAGTAAATATGGATGAGTTTAAAAAATATTATCCAGTTATTGCAAAACACTTAAACTTACCTAAAGACACTATTTCATTTGAAAGAAAGGTTATTTTTGATTCTACTTATACTAAAAAGCCCAATGTTGTAATTGTGATGATGGAATCTCTGGGAGTAAAACCAATAAATTTATATGGAAATCCAATGAAAAATACTCCTATTTTGGATTCTTTAATAACGAAAAGTGTAAGTTTTCCTAATTTCTATATTCATAAATACGGAACAGCAGCAAGTGTCTTTGCAAGCATTACTGGTTTACCAGACATTCAAAATGTGAGAACAGCCTCAAGGAATCCTTTGATTCAAGATCAGCGAATTATTTTTGATCAATTTAATGGTTATGAAAAACAATATTTTTTAGGTGGAAGTGCAAATTGGGCAAATATTAGAAGTATTTTTCAGTCTAATATAAAAGGGTTAAAAATATTTGAAGAGGGAAGCTATGAAACCGAAAACAGAGCAGATGTTTGGGGTATTGATGATTATGAATTGTTTAAAGAATCTAATAAGACATTAGAGAAATTAGTTAAAAAAAATAAGCCCTTTATAGCTTATATCCAAACTTCTTCTAATCACGTTCCTTTTACTGTTCCTGATGAAAAAGACAGTTATAAACCTTTGAAAGAAGATGAAATTGATCCTAATTTGTTAAAAAAATCGGGCTTTAAATCTGTTGCTCAACTAAATGCTTTGCGGTATTTAGATTTTAATATTGGTCGTTTTTTGGAAAGAGCAAAAAAGTCTGGTTACTATGAAAATACCATTTTTGCGTTTTTTGGAGACCATAATACAGCAATGACCAAAACAGATATATTACCTAAAGAATATGATTTAAATATTGAAACGCTACATGTTCCTTTTTTTATTCATGCTCCTAGATTTATAAAACCCAAAGTAATTAAAAAGAACGGAAAAATAATTGACATTTTTCCTACAATTATAAGTTTAGCTAAAATAAATCATACAAATTATACATTGGGAAATAATTTATTAGATTCAACTTATACAAAAACATCTTCTTTTGTCTACCTGAAAATTAATGGAGAACCTGCAATAGGCCTTTTAAAAGACAGTTTATATTACTCTAAAACTAGAGTAACAAACACAAGTGGTTTGTATAACTTAAATGAAAATAGCTTGACAGATTTAAAAGATACATATCCAAAACAATTAAAAAAAATGGATAGTTTGTTGGAAGCCTATTATCACTCAACCAAATATTTATACTTTAACAATAAAAAAAGGGACGTGGATTAAATCGATTGAAGGCTCCATTTACCGCTGATAATTGAGGAGCTTATAGTAAAGTAGACTATTTTAAAGCAATATGCACATTATATGAAAAGACCTTACTTGGACAATTAAATGGAAATAACATCAAGCTAGGAACCCAAAAAGCAACTGACACAGACATACTAGAAGCTTCTAAAATTGAAAAGCAGATGAATTTACCCAAAATTTGCCACAAAACTATAGTACAAATATTGGTGATGGTGGAAATACGCTTTCTGGCGGACAAAAACAACGATTATCTATTGCTAGACACCTCCTTAAGAATCCACCAATAATGATTTTAGACGAGGCTACTTCTGCTCTAGATACAGAGTCTGAACAATTAGTACAGATTGCTTTAGAAAAAATGATGCTAAATAGAACTTCTTTAGTCATAGCGCATAGATTATCAACGATTCAAAAAGCCGACAAAATTTTAGTACTACAAAAAGGTAAAATTGTAGAGCAAGGAAAACACGATGAGTTATTAGCTAAAAAAGGAGAGTATTTTAAGTTAGTTTCTATGCAATCACTTGCATAATATTAGTCAACATCTTGATGCGTTTTGAATCCAAATTTTTTAAAAGTCATTTTCTTTGTAATATCAGGAATTCTTAGATAAGCTAATGTAGATAGAACTGCTTGATCTTGTCTATGATTTTCCCTATTACTTCCCTCAGGCGCAATACAATCTTTAACTAGTGCATAATCTTTCCATTCATCAATAAATTTTTTAACCTTATCATTATTATAATTTACACAAATACAAGATCCGTTTAAATTAGTTTTCTTTAAAATATTATGATTATCATCAACATTTAAAAATTTTAATGTCTTAAAATGAGTCCAATCTATTATTTTTCCTTTAGAATAAGGAGAGTAAAAACCATACAATTCAATAATTTTTCTAAGGTTTATTAATGGTTTAAAAACCTTATTACCAGCATCTATCCAACAAACAGAAGATTTAAATTCATTTAAAATAGTATTAATAATTACAGGTTTCCATGCGTATTCACCTGCATTAATTTTTATATTAAAATAAGATGGATATTTAGAATAATCAAATTTTCTTAATTCAATATTAGGAAAATTATTTGTTGTTTTTTCGCTCTCTTCTTTTGACAAGCCTAAATCAAAAACAATAATTTTTGTCTCTTTTTCATGATGAGACAAACTCTCTAAGAGCTGAAATAAACTTTTAAAGTGAGAACTATCGGAACCTGTAACAATTGTTAACTCTTGATTAGATTTAAAAAAAAACAAGCGAAATTCTAATACTTTTGTTCTCAGTTCTGTAAATATTTTCATCGTTTATAAATTTATTTATCAAATTCTAACCCTAAACTAATTCCCTTTTCAATCATAAAGTCATAAGATGCTTGGTGTTCATTTGGTATTTTACCATCTAAAATTGCTTCTTTAATCGCTTCCTTAATCTGACCAATTTCTTTACAAGGTTTTAGATTAAAGGCTTGCATAATTTCTTCTCCTGAAACTGGTGGTTGAAAATTACGAACTTTATCTCGTTCTTCAACCTCTTTAATTTTGACTCTTACCAACTCAAAATTTGCATGGTACCTTTTAAATTTTTTAGCATTTTTTGTAGTAATATCTGCTTCACAAAGTGTCATTAAAGAATTGATATCATCACCAGCATCAAAAACCAAACGTCTTAATGCAGAATCTGTAACTTCACTTGCTAATACAATGGGTCTTGAACTTAGCAACACCATTTTCTGAACAAATTTCATTTTATTATTCAAAGGCATTTTTAAACGTTTGAATAATTTATACACCATTTTTGAGCCTACAAATTCATGCGCATGGAAAGTCCAACCCACTTTTTTACTGAATTTTTTAGTAGGTGCTTTACCAATATCATGTAATAAAGCTGCCCAACGTAACCAAACATTATCAGTATTTTCAGAAATATTATCTACAACTTCTAAAGTGTGATAAAAATTATCTTTGTGTTTTTGACCTTCTACCTCCTCTACACCTTTTAAATCTATTAATTCTGGCAGAATTTGATTTAATAATCTTGTTTCTTCTAACAAAAGAAAACCAATAGATGGTTTGGTTGATGAAAGAATTTTATTCAACTCAACAATAATACGCTCTCTTGTTATAATTTTTAATCTATCAGCATTTTTAGCAATTGAATTAAGGGTTTCATGATCAATTTTAAAATTTAGTTGAGTAGAAAAACGAATTGCACGCATCATTCTCAATGGGTCATCAGAAAAAGTAATATCCGGGTCTAAAGGTGTTTTAATTATCTTATTCTCTAAATCTTCTATTCCGTTAAATGGATCTAGTAACTCACCAAAATTGCCTTCATTTAAACTTAAAGCCAAAGAATTTATAGTTAAATCTCTTCTATTTTGATCGTCTTGTAAAGTTCCTTCAGAAACTTCAGGATTTCTACTATCTTCAGAATAGGATTCTTTTCTGGATCCAACAAATTCAATTTCAACATCTTTATAACGCAACATTGCTGTGCCATAGGTTTTAAAAACCTGTACTTTTGGTTTGTTTGGTAACAATTTAGAAATTGCTAAAGCTAAATCTATTCCACTACCAATTGCTACAACATCAATATCTTTTGCATTCCCTCTTTTTAAGAAAAAATCGCGCACAAAACCACCAATTACATAACTATCTACTTGGAGTTGTTTAGATGCCTTAGAAATGACACTAAATATTTCTGATGAAATCGCTTCTGTATACTTCATATTTTTAAAAGTGATGCAAATTTATTGTTTTCTATCCTTTTAAACCTAAAAATGATAAAAGAAAATTGTGATAACATTCGTACTTTTGTTTTATCTTTTTAAAGATACATACTAAAATGATAATTGTTAGAATTCTTGGCGGTTTAGGAAATCAGATGTTTCAATATGCTTGTGCTAAAGCATTAGAACAGAAAGGATATCATGTGAAATTAGATATTTCTGGTTTCAAAAAATACAAACTACATGGTGGTTACCATTTAAATAAATATCAAATTGATTTAAAAAAAGCTTCTAACTTTTCTAATTTTATTTCTAAAGTTACTTTTTTCAAGCATAAAAAAGAGAAAAGTTTGATTTATGATGCTACTTTTAAATCATTAAAAGGAAATGAATATGTGAAAGGTTATTTTCAAACAGAAAAATATTTTTTAGAAATTAGAAGTCTTTTACTAAAACAATTTATAATTTCTGATACTATTTCAAATTCAACAAAAGAATATAAAAAGCAAATTTTAGAAACTATAAATACTTGCTCTGTGCATATTAGAAGAGGAGATTATGTTTCTAATTCTAAATCTAACAGTATTCATGGTACGTGTAGTTTAGAATATTACAGAGAGGCTGTAAAAATTATAAACGAAAAATATAAAAATAGTATTTTTTTTGTTTTTTCTGATGATATTTCCTGGACAAAAGAAAATCTACTATTAGAAAATGCTGTTTACATAGATCATAAAACAATACCGCATGAAGATTTATACTTAATGAGTTTGTGCAAGCATAATATTACTGCAAACAGTAGTTTTTCTTGGTGGGGAGCTTGGTTAAATAAAAATGATACTAAAACTGTTATAGCTCCAAAAGAATGGTTTGTAACAAAAGAAAATGAAATTGCTTCTAAACATTGGATAACCCTATGAATTCTTACAAAGTATATTACATCAATCTTGATAAAAGTGTGGTCCGTAGAAATTTCATGGAAAATCAATTTAAAAAATTGAATATTTCGCTTACACGAATGCCAGCTTTTTATGGAAAAGAATTACCTAATGATTTTTTAAATAAAGCAAAAAATCAATTTAATATTTTTTCGCATTATCCTAATTTAAATGATGGTGAAATAGGTTTAACAAAAACTTATTTTGATTTATGGAAAATTATAGCAGAACAAAAAGAAGGTTATGCTATTGTTTTAGAAGATGATGCACTATTAACAAAAACTTTTTTTATTGACTTAGATAAACTGTTAACCTCAATAACACAAAATAATTTTTTAGATATTTCTGGAAGAAAAGGTCTTTGTAGATTAGAAACAAATCAATTAATAACAAAATTTCTTGTTCCGTCTTTACAAACTACGGGGCAAATTATTGGTAAAAAAGCTGCAAAAACTCTATCAGAAAACTTAACAACCTATTATTCTCCTATTGATGTTTTAAAACAAGACGTTTTTAAACATCAAACGCCTGTTCTAACTACAAATAAGCGTTATGTAAGCAGTAATGACAAAGCTCTAGGAGGAACATCATTACAGCTAAAAAATAAGCCAATTTTAAAAAAGATAATTAGAGAGCTTATTCGTCCTTTTTGGCAAATACTTACTTTATTTACTTATAAAACAAATAGATGTATTAGGAACTACATCTTTTATAAAAGAAATTAATTTTCTTCTATATTTTTATTTAACAACCACAATTTTATATATCTGGTAAAAACTGAATATGCTAAAATTTTTGCTAAAATTAAACCTGCTAAACCATCTAAAATTCCAAGACGAATTATGTAATGAATAAAAAATCTTGCTGTTGGTTTTATCAATAAATGAAAAGCATTTACTTTCTTTCCTTTCTCAAAAAGCTCTCTTGCTTTTAAAGTTGAGTAATGATTTATTTTAAAAATAAAATGATCATAATTTCTATAACCAAAATGATCAATTTTATTTTTTAAAAAACCTAATTCCCCCTTTGTTTTAATTGTTTCATGAACAACTCCTGAATATGTACAATGTTCTTTTAAAAACAAACGAACTACTTTATCTCTCTGCCAACCACAATAATTAATTTTTTCTTCAGCAAAATAAAATCTTCTTCTCACATAAAAACCAACAAAATCTTTTGGATTTTTAACAGCTTCTAGAATTTCAATTTCAACTTCTGGAGTTACACGCTCATCGGCATCTAAAATATAAATCCAATCATGTTTGGCTTGAGCAATTGCATGATTTTTTTGTGAAGAAAAATCATCAAACTTTCGCATGATGATTTTTACATTGTATTGCTCTGCTATTTCTATTGTTTTGTCTGAACTGTATGAATCTATTACAATAATTTCATCCGCAAAACTTACTGAATTTATGGCATCAATAATATGAATCTCCTCATTTAAAGTTGGAATAATAGCAGTAATCTTCGTCATATATTTTTCAAATCTTAAACAGCAACATCATACTCACGCAATGCGTCGTTCAAAGATGTCTTTTTATTTGTACTTTCTTTTCTTTTTCCAATAATTAAGGCGCAGGGAACGTTATACTCTCCTGCAGCAAACTTCTTTGTATAACTTCCAGGTATAACAACCGATCTCGCTGGAACTACTCCTTTGGTTTCAATAGGTTCATCACCTGTTACATCTATAATTTTAGTACTCATTGTCAAAACAACATTTGCCCCTAAAACAGCTTCTTTTTCTACTCTTACCCCTTCAACTACAATACATCTAGAACCGATAAAAGCACCATCTTCAATAATTACGGGTGCAGCTTGTAAAGGCTCTAAAACACCACCAATTCCTACACCACCAGAAAGGTGCACATTTTTACCAATTTGCGCACAAGAACCCACTGTAGCCCAGGTATCTACCATTGTTCCTTCATCTACATAAGCACCTATATTTACGTAACTAGGCATTAAAATTGTTCCTGAAGAAATGTAAGCTCCATGTCTTGCTACTGCATTAGGAACAACTCTAATCCCTCTTTCAGCAAAATTTCTTTTCAATGGAATTTTATCGTGGTATTCAAAAATACCAGCTTCTAAAGTTTCCATTTTTTGAATTGGAAAATATAAAACAACTGCTTTTTTTACCCATTCATTTACTTGCCAACCATTTTCAATTGGCTCGGCAACTCGTAATTGTCCTTTATCTAATAAATCTACAACTTTTCGAATCGTATTAATCGTAATTTCTTCTTTTAATAATTCGCGATTTTCCCAAGCTGACTCTATAATTTTTCTAATATCTTTCATACTAATAAGTTATTTTTACAAATATAAATTTATCCACAAAAACCCGAACGAATATACGTTTTTTAAACAGATTATTAGTTGTTGTTTAAAATACTAGCACTTATATTTTAGGTGATCTTTTAAAATAACGTCTAACTAATTGATAATATTTTAATTAATCTGTTATTATTAAATTATAACTTTTATTTTTACAAAAAATATTTATTTTGGGTAGAATTCTTGCCATCGATTTTGGAATAAAAAGAACTGGTATTGCAGTAACTGATGAACTTCAAATTATTGCATCTGGTTTAACAACAGTTCATACTGATATTTTAATACCTTTTTTGAAAGAATATGTTTCTAAAAATAAGGTAGCTCTTTTTATAGTAGGAAAACCAAAGCAAATGAACAATACTGATAGTGAAAGTGAAGCAATGATTCTTCCGTTTTTGAAGAAACTTGAAAAAGAAATTCCTCATATTTCTCTTCTAAGAATTGATGAGCGTTTTACATCTAAAATGGCATTTCAGACAATGATTGATGGTGGTTTAAACAAAAAACAACGTCGAAATAAAGCCTTAGTTGATGAAATTAGTGCAACAATTATTTTACAGTCTTATTTATATAACAAATAATTTTATTGAAGTCTCAAACTTTGTACTTTTGCAAAGCTTAAAATTAAAGAAATGATTATACCAATAGTTGCATACGGAGATCCTGTTTTACGAAAAGTTGCCCTAGAGATTAATGCTGATTATCCTGAGTTAAAGGCACTAATAGCAAACATGAAAGAAACCATGTACAATGCTTCTGGTGTTGGTCTAGCTGCTCCACAAATAGGTAAAGCTATTCGTTTATTTCTTATTGATGCTTCTCCGTTTGCAGAGGATGAAGAGTTATCTGAAAAAGACAGAACAGTATTAAAAAGCTTTAATAAAGTATTTATAAATGCTAAAATTATAAAAGAAGAAGGTGATGAATGGGCTTTTAACGAAGGATGCTTGAGTATTCCTGATGTTAGAGAAGATGTTTTTCGTCAGCCAAAAATAACTATCGAATATCTAGATGAAGATTTTAAAACTCATACTGAAACTCTAGACGGTCTAGCTGCAAGAGTTTTTCAACATGAGTATGATCATATAGACGGAGTTTTATTTACAGACAAACTTTCAACACTCAAAAAAAGATTGATAAAAAAGAAATTAGAAAATATTTCAAAGGGGAAAATAAAAGCAGATTATAGAATGCGTTTTCCAAATTTAAAGAAAAAAAAATAAGTAAAAAACATGGAATTTAATAAAATTATATCTGTTTCAGGAAAACCAGGTTTGTTTCAAGTAATCTCTCAATCAAAAAATGCGGTAATTGCAGAATCTCTCGTTGAAAAAAAACGTCTCGCAATTAATACTGCGCAAAATGTAAGCTTGTTGGAAAACATTGCTATATACACCTATGAGGAAGACATGCCATTATTAGATGTTTTTAATTCTATATTTAAGAAAACTGAAGGAAAAGAAGCGATTTCTCATAAAGAAAGTAGTAAAAAACTAACTGCTTTTTTTACTGAAGTAATACCAAACTATGATGATGAAAGAGTGTACGCATCAAATATTAAAAAAGTAATTCAATGGTATAATATTCTTACCAAAGCTGGTATGGATTTTTCAAAAGCAGAAAAAAGTACTGAAGAAGTATAACTATTCTTTCATTTCGAAATACATTTTAAATTAAATTATTACTTTGAATAGCAGAAAAGATCAACTAAAAGCTTTTAATAGATTGTTGGATATTATGGACGATCTTCGAGAGAAGTGTCCTTGGGATAAAAAACAAACTTTAGAAAGCCTACGACATCTTACTATTGAAGAAACGTATGAATTGGCTGACGCAATTTTAGAAAATGATTTACCAGAAATAAAGAAAGAATTAGGCGATGTTCTGTTACACATCATTTTTTATGCAAAAATAGGAAGCGAAAAAAATGTATTTGATATTGGTGATGTTGCCAATACTATTTCTGAAAAATTAATACATAGACATCCTCATATTTATGGCGATGTATTGGTAGAAAATGAAAATGATGTTAAGCGAAATTGGGAACAACTAAAACTTAAAGAGGGGAAAAATTCTGTATTAGAAGGTGTTCCTAAAGGCTTACCTGCTGTTGTAAAAGCTAGTAGAATTCAAGAGAAAGTTGCTGGTGTTGGATTTGATTGGGAAAAACCTGAACAAGTATGGGAAAAAGTTCAAGAAGAACTCACTGAATTAAATGAAGAAATTAAAGCAGGTACTAAAGAAAATATCGAAAAAGAATTTGGTGATGTATTATTTTCTATGATTAATTATGCCCGTTTTATTGATGTAAATCCAGAAAATGCTTTAGAAAAAACCAATAAGAAATTCATTAGTAGATTTCAATATTTAGAAAAAGAAGCCAAGAAAGAAGGCAAAGAACTTTCTAACATGTCATTAACTGAAATGGATGTATATTGGGAAAAATCAAAAGAGTTTTTTAAATAATTAGCATTCAATAAAATCTAAAATACTTCAATTATTTTTTTTGGTATAAACTATTGAGTTTAAAAAGCCTAAACCGTATCCAAAAAACTGAGTTATAGTTGTTAGAATACTTAAAAAAGCTACCTGTAAATTTTTATTCTTAAATAAAGAATCTAAAAAAAGTAGTAAAAAATAAAAGCAATAGAGACAGAACAGTTCACAATACTCAAAAATTGCTAAAAGTATAGAGGCGTCAAATCCAATAATAAATATACTTGGAAACCAATAAGTAAGTTTGGCTGTTTTTGGATATTTTCTGTTTAACATAGGTCTTGCTGAACCAAAACCAAATGTTTGTTTAAAAAATTCCTGAATTGATACTCTTCGTTTATGAAATACAAATGCTTTATCTAGTAATTGAGTTTCGAAGCCATTTTCCCAGAGTCTAAAAGTTAAATCGATATCTTCTCCATTTTTCATTTTAGAAAAACCTTGCGTATTTTCAAATGCTTTTTTAGACAAACCAATGTTAAAACTTCTAGGTTGAAATTTACCAATAGCTTTGGTATTTCCACGAATTCCACCAGTTGTTAAAATAGAAGTCATAGAATAATTAATCGCTTTTTGCAAATTAGAAAAACTTTTATGAGCTGCATCTGCCCCACCAAAAGCATCTGTGAAATTGTTTTCTAAACCTATTTTCACTTCTGCTAAATATTGATTTGGAAGAACAACATCTGAATCTAAAATGATAAAATAGTTTCCTGAAGCATTTTTCATACCGAAATTTCTACTATCTCCTGCACCACTATTTTCTTTAAAAAAATAGTTTAAATTAAGTTGATTTTGATACTTCTGGACAGTATTATCACTTTTTTGAGTAGAACCATCTTCAATAATTAAAACCTCAAAGGCATCAGAGAAATTTTGTGCAACAAGACTTTCTAGCAACTCATCAATTTCATTTGGACGGTTGTAAACAGGAATTATTATGGAAAAATTGAGTTTCAATATTGTTGGTTCTGAATTTTGTTTTTCTAAATTACTTCTTTCTATGAATTTAGAGAAAGATAAATAAAAAAATGAAAGGAATTGGTATAATATTTTAATTTTTAAAGGGCTACTTATTCATTCCCTTCAAAAAGATGGCAAATAATTTTAGCCCTGATTGAGTGGTTTGTTTGAGCTCTTTTGAGGAACGAAAAAAGCGAGTAACGAAAGCAGGAAATAGCTTCTTTAAAAGCTACTCGAACTTTTCCATTACAGCATCACTTACACCCATATTAGAAAATCCGCCATCATGAAATAAATTTTGTAAGGTTACCTTCTTTGTTAAATCTGAAAACATAGAAATCGTATAATCTGCACATTCTAGAGCAGTTGCATTTCCTAATGGACTCATTTTTTCTGCATATGCACTAAAGCCATCGAAACCTTTTACACCCGTTCCTGCTTTTGTGGGTGTTGGCGATTGAGAAATTGTATTTACACGAACTTTATGATCTCTTCCAAAAAAGTACCCAAAACTTCGCGCAATAGATTCTAAATAGGCTTTATTATCTGCCATATCATTGTAATCTGGAAAGACTCTTTGGGCGGCCATATAAGTGAGCGCAACGATACTTCCCCACTCATTCATTGCTTTTTTATGATACAAAACATGCATCGTTTTATGAAAAGATAGTGCAGAAACATCCCATCCTTTTGTTGTAAAATCATAGGACGGATCTGTATATGAATTGCCTTTTCTAACATTCACAGACATGCCAATAGAATGCAAAACAAAATCAATTTTACCTCCAAGAATTTCCATAGATTTTTCTACTAAGTGTTCTAAATCTGATACAGAGGTTGCATCTGAAGGGATTATTTGAGAACCTGTTTTTTTTGCTAAAGTATTTATGTTTCCCATTCTTATTGCAGCTGGTGCGTTTGTTAACACAAACGTCGCTCCTTCTTCATGGGCTCTTTCTGCGGTTTTCCACGCAATGGAATGCTCATTTAAAGCTCCAAAAATAATTCCTTTTTTTCCTCTTAATAAGTTGTGCATACTACCAATTATTAATATTTAAAAATTAATGATTAAACTTTGATTTTCAAAAAATAAAACTAATTTAATAATTCTTTTGCGTGGATAAGTGCCGCATCAGAAATATCTTTACCGCTTAGCATTTCTGCAATTTCGACAATTCTTTCTTCCGAAGACAATTGCTTTAAGTTGGTGGTGGTTACTCCGTTAATTTCTTCTTTATACACCTTGTAATGAGTGCTTCCTTTTGATGCGATTTGAGGTAAATGAGTAATAGCAATTACCTGCATATGGTCACTCATTTGCTGCATAATCGCTGCGATTTTATTAGAAACTTCACCAGAAACTCCGGTATCAATTTCATCGAAAATAATCGTTGGTAATTGGGTACTTGTGGATAATACTTTCTTTACAGAAAGCATGATTCTAGATAATTCTCCACCAGAGGCTACTTTCTTTAGCTCACCATAATTACCTCCTTTATTGGCTGAGAATAAAAATTCTAAAGCGTCTTTTCCGTTTGAAAAATAGTTTTTTGTTGTTTTTATATTTATAGAAAAACGTGCATTTTCCATCCCTAAATCTGCTAGTAAATTTTCTAATTCTTTTGTGAGTTTTGGTATTGATGTATTTCTAGCTTTGGAAATAATAGCTGCAATTGTATCTAACGTATCTGAAACAATATTTATTTCTTGTTGTTTATTTGCAATTAGTTCATCTGCATTTTCTACCTGTAGCACTTTTTCTGAGAGCTCTTCATGCACCTGTAATAATGCCTCTACAGAATTTACATAATGTTTTTTTTGTAAATTATAAATTAACTGCAATCTATCGTTAATTTCTTCCGCTTCATTTGGATTGAAATCGATGCTTTCATTTGCATTTTCTAATTCAGCAACAATATCATCTATTTCTATTTTTACACTGGTAATTCTTTCTAATAAATTTTGATATTCTTTGTAAAATGGGGCAATTTTAGATAGCTTATTTTCTAGGTTATTAACTGAACTTTGAATACCTATATCATCTGTAATAGAAATTTCTAAAGCTTCTGATAAATTGAGTTTTATATCTTCAACATTGTTGAGTCTCTCTAATTTTTCTTCTAATATATTTTGCTCATCAACTTGTAAGTCTGCTGCTGTTAATTCTTTAAATAAATGAGAATTATAATCGTATTGTTGGTAAGCTTCTCTTTGTTTAGTTTCTAATTCAACCAATTCTTTTTTTAATTGATTCAGTTGAACAAAGCCTGTTTGATAGGAAGAAATTCTTTCTTTATTTTTTGCGAACGCATCTATAACTGAAAACTGAAAGATATTGTCAGACAATTGCATTGTTTGATGTTGAGAATGCACATCGATCAACTTAATTCTTAATTGGTTTAAAACAGACAGTGTTACTGGGGTATCATTTACAAAAGCTCTAGATTTACCAGAGGGTAAAATTTCTCTTCTAATAATCGTTTCAGGTTCATAATCTAAATCTACCTCTTTAAAAAAATCTTGCAAGTTATAATTAGAAATAGCAACTTTTGCTTCTACAATACATTTGGTGGAGGTGTCTTTTAGAGATGACAAATCTGCTCTATTGCCTAAAACCAAACCTAATGCTCCCAAAAGTATTGACTTTCCTGCACCAGTTTCTCCTGTTATTATAGATAATCCCGAAGAAAAATCAATAGATAACTGATTGATTAAAGCATAGTTATTTATGGAAAGTTGTGTTAACAAATTCTTTTAAATTTATGAAGTTAAAATTAGTGAATTAAATTAAGATATTGAAAATGTAAATTAGAAATCTCTTAACTAATTTTTGGCATTTGTTGTTGCCATAAATTAAAGTAGTGTCCTTTTTCAGCATATAATTCTTTATGATTCCCTTGTTCTAAAACTTTTCCTTTCTGAAGTACTACAATTTCGTCAGCATTAATAACGGTACTTAACCTATGTGCAATAATGATAATTGTTTTGTTTTCTTGTCTTAATCTTTCTATTGCTTTTTGGATATAATTTTCGGAAGTTGAATCTAAGGAAGAAGTAGCTTCATCTAAAACTAAAACTTCAGGTTGTTTATACAAAGCTCTTGCAATGGCAATACGTTGTTTTTGACCGCCAGACAATGTAGCTCCGTTTTCTCCAAGATACGTATTAAATCCATTAGGCATACTTTCTATAAATTCTAAAATACCTATTGACTTACAAATATCAATAATGAGTTCCATATTAGGAGCGAAATCTCCAACAGCAATATTATCAATTACATTTCCTGAAAATAAATCTATTTTTTGTGGCACAACACTTACCAACTCACGCAAACTTTCGTGCTGGATATACTTTAAATCTAAATCTCCAATAGTAATACCTCCTTTTTGTATGGGATATAAGTTTTGGAGTAAAGAAATTAAAGTTGATTTCCCCGAGCCACTTTCACCAACAATGGCTGTAATATTTCCTTTCTTAATTTTTAAATTAAAATCGGTAAAAACCTGTACACGAGTACCATATCTAAAAGCTACGTTTCTAAACTCTATATTACCAATTTTTTCTTTCTTCAAAACTACTTTTTCAATATTTTCTTCTCGTTCTAAATCCATAATTTCAAACAAACGATCAGCTGCAATTAAGGCATTTTGAATTTGTTTGTTTGCCCCAATTAAACTAGCTACTGGGTTCATAAAATACCCAATTATTGCATAAAAAGACATGAGTTCTCCAGGAGTAATTTCTCTTTCAATTACAAAATAAGAGCCACTCCACAATAATATAATCGTAAATAATTGTGCGATAAAAGTAGTAGAAGTACCTGAAAAAATAGAATTTAAGGCAGATTTATAACCAATATTCAATAAACCTATAAAACGTGTTTCTGTGTTAATATTTGCAAAACTTTCTAAACCAAAACGCTTTATTGTACCTACAGAATTTAAAGACTCTACCAACTGACTCTCTAACTCAGCAGAACTTTCCATTATTTTACGCTCTGTCTTTTTGTTGAGTTTATTTATAATTATGTAAACCACTAGATATAGAGGAATAACCAACAACATTATTAATGCTAGCTTCCAATAATATAGAAACATAATTCCAAAGGAAAAACAGACAATAAGAATATTTACAGTTAAACTCAGAGAAACCTCATTAATAAAGGCTCTAATTTTAACGGCATCATTAATACGAGAAATAATTTCTCCTACTCGCATCGTATCAAAAAATTGTTGTGGTAATTTTAGTAAATGTTTGTAATAGCCTAAAATTAAACGGGCATCTATTTGTTGCCCCGATTTAATTAAAAAGACATTTTTAAATACACCAATTATAATTTGTAATACCAATAGAACAAGCATTATAACACTTAATAAATTTAAGAGTTTTGTATTACCACCCACTAAGACATAATCTGTTATTTTTTGTATATAAATAGAGGTTGAAAAGCCTAATAATGTATATATTACAGCACCAATTAAAGCCTGTAATAACACAAATTTATGAGGTTTTAATAAAAACCAAAAGCGTTTTAAAACAGAGACTTTTTCATTACCTGTAGCAAAATCCTCTTTAGGCATTAATAATACCAAAACACCAGTCCATTCTTTTAAAAACTCTTTGTATGTCTTTTTATGGATTTTCCCATCTCCTGGATCCATAATTTTTATGTATTCTTTGGTTACTTCGTAAATAACAACATAATGATGTAATTGTTCTTTTACAATAATATGGGCAATAGCAGGTTTTGGTATTTTAAACAAACTGTCTAATTCGCCACGTACACCTTTAGCTTCAAAACCAAGTTTTTCTGAAGCTTCAATTAAGCCTAAAACATTAGTCCCCTTTTTATCTGTACCTGCATATTGTCTGATACGAGAAATTGGGAGTTGTAAGTTATAATGTGCAGATATAGATGCTAAACAAGCTGCTCCAC
>Ga0209092_10000575_pt1 | contig 36419 bp, 23 predicted proteins | sample FraStrMetagenome_FD_187446 | JGI IMG/M metagenome (GOLD analysis project Ga0209092, IMG submission 187446) | Marine eukaryotic phytoplankton communities from Arctic Ocean - Fram Strait ARC3M Metagenome (SPAdes) (version 2) | ecosystem: Environmental > Aquatic > Marine > Oceanic | place: Fram...
TGATGGATATAATTTACTTCTATTTTTCGGGCATATTTTTATTTTTTGCCTAATAGACAGAATGACAGTACACTGTAGGGGGCTTGTGCCCTCCCTAGATTAGGGGGGCCCACAGCCGATAAAAACTACAAATGATCAATATTCTCGAAGAAGGTTGGTGGTTGATGACATCTGCTGCGCTGCTGAAAGATTCGTTCATGAACACTCCTGCTTTCAAAGATACATGATATTCATGTTCCTGTATAAGGTTCAACGCAAAAACAACCGCAAAAACAACCGCAAAAACAACCGCAAAAACAACCGCAAACTCACATACTATATAATGTAGAATATTAAAGGCAATTTTTAACTACTCAAGCGTTATAGATCCTCCAAGTGGAAGATAGAATATTAATTTACACAAACAAAATTCAAATGCCGATCAAACGATCAATCCTCATGTTGATGTTCCCAAAAGTATCTAGTACGGTACCATCATACTGCAATATTGTATGACAAAAGATTTCTCTCACATCAAAAATTGATAAACTATCGATAGCAAACATCGCTGGAAAATAATAATCAGCTTCATCAATTCAGCAAAATCTCTTCCACCATGGCACTTCATAAAACTCTTTTATTTACCCTCCTTCTTGCGGGGACACAAAATTCTTTTTGTAACGCTTTCTCATCACCAAGCTTCCTAAATGCAGCATCTCTTGCAAACCAACAACGTTCCTCCAAAGCAACGACCGAATCGAATAGTGGTTTATCAATGAGCTCAGAAACATTTGCATCTACTGTCAAGAATGTTGCATCCAAAGCGAAATCATTGCAAGATTCTATTATTGTTGTAAAATATGGAGGAAATGCCATGACATCACCTGAGTTGGCACAATTATTTTGTGAGGACGTTGCAACATTACAGAACCTGGGAGCAAAAATGGTGGTTGTTCATGGAGGTGGACCTCAAATTAGTTCTATGCTTAAAACTGTAAATGTTGAGAGTAAATTTAGTGAATCAGGTATGCGTATTAGTACCCCCGAGGTAGTAAATATTGCCGAAATGGTGTTATGTGGTTCTGTCAACAAACAAATTGCAAATGGCATTTGCAATGCTGGAGGCAATGCAATTGGACTATCAGGTAGGGATAATAAAATCATGCAATGTGTTCAGAAGGGATCACGGGATGAAATCGGATATGTTGGGAATGTTGAAACTGTAAACGTTGCATTTTTAAACAAATTGTTAGATATAGGCGTTGTGCCTGTGATCTCACCAATTGGTTGCGGTAAGGAAGAAAACGATGAAGATGATACGATTTACAATGTCAATGCTGATGTCGCCGCTGGAAGACTTGCAGGTGCAGTAGGAGCGAAGCAAGTTGTATTTCTTACTGATATTGCAGGTGTTCTAGACAAGAGTATGGAACTATTGTCAACCTTAACTCTTGATCAAGTCGATTCCTTAATCGAAGATGAAACAATCACAGGTGGTATGATACCAAAGGTTTCATATGCTATGGATTCTGTGAAGCAGGGGGTCGAATTTGCTAAAATTATCGACGGACGAGTTGAAAATGCCCTATTGAACCAAATTCTTAACGAAGGCATTGAAGGGGGAACTACAATTAAGAATTGATTTAATATATTTATGCTAGAAGTTCGTTATGATGAGTTATATTGATATTTTGATCATTTATTTTTCACTCATCTTCCTCAGATTCATCTGATGAGGGAACTGAAGAGGATGATGCACTATCACTTGAATTTATAGATGATGGTACAGAGGAAGAAGTATCACTGTGATACTCTTTGACGCCACTGTAGCGTTCGGTCTTTCTTTCCATAGATCTTTGTAATGGAACTAGCCAATCATCACTTAATGCAGTTGTAGTGTCAATAGTTTGATCCTTTTCTGCCTCAATTACTTCTTTTAATCTTCTCAAACAGGCAGAATACACCTTTAATGCACCTGATACATCATCTTTTCGAACACCAACTTTCTTAACATTTTCCATCTGATCAATTAAACCCCGCATTTTTTCAAATTGCTTCACCTGTCCAGGTTTCAGTATACAAATTGCTTTCCCTTCCCTACCTGCTCTTGCCGTTCTTCCACACCTGTGAACATAAGTTTTTGCATAACTAGGAACATCATAACTTATGACCGTACTGACTGTAGGTATATCCAATCCTCTTGACATACCATCAGAACAAATAACGACAGAGACTTCACCATTGGAGCATCGCCGAAGTAGCCTAGATCTTTGCTTATGGTTTAATGAGCTCGAAAATTCAGCAATAGAATTAGTTGAACCATACTTAGCTGACCCCCATAGTAGTTGCAATAACCTTGTCAACCTATGAGTGGCATCCAAGCTTACTGTAAAGACTACAACAATATTGTTTTTCTTCTTATTGTCCTCTTTCGAGGAGGCTGATGAAAGTTCTTGAAGCAATAAACCAAGAAGAACAATAGGCTTTTGTTGGGCACTACATTGTACTGAAAATTCTTTCAAATTTTCAGGAAGTGAATATTGAAGATTTTGTTTTTTATTCTTTCCTTTCTGATTAGACAGACTCATTTGTCCTTTAGTCACGTTGAGATGATGAGCATCGAAATGTTTTGGGTGAATAAGGCCTAATGTTGATAACTTTTGAGGATCTTTAGTAAGAGTAGCAGAAAAAAGAAATTTCCGAAGTTGAACAGCTCGGTTCACGGGTTGTAGTAAAGCACATGTTTTTGATTCGTTCTTTCGGAACGTGAACGGATCAATGTTGTAAGAAAGTCCATCCTTTGCAAGTTCTAAGTCTTGCGAAGTATTACTTTCACTGTGACAATTATTCGACGATGATGGAAAATAAATTCGGTTAAAATCAGCAGCTTGATGAACTTTTTGAATCCAATTTTGATAACTTTGATTCAAAAGTCTGTCTGCCTCATCAATGATTAAGAATTGCAGATGTTGCAGTGTAAATCCTGGAGTTCTATCCAAATGATTTAAAAGTCGACCCGGTGTTGCTACAAGTATATCTATGGCACTAACTCCACCTTTAGGTATGGAGTTTAAGTCTTTGTAGTTTGTTGCAGTAAACTTTCGCGTCATTGGCGTCGCGAGAAGAGCTGTATGTGCGTCATTTGGATTTAACTGATGTGCGATCAAAGCATTTAGTTGTGAAAATTTACGTTTGGGATCTAGAACAAGGCTTCGCTGCTCCGTCAAAAAGTCAGTTTGTCCGATAGCAAGACCCACTTTTAGAGAACTTCCTTGAGCATACCTCTGAAAAACATTATAAACTTGAGAAGCTAAATCTCTTGTTGGCAAAACTACTAAAGCGCGAAGACGTCGAACTCTTCGTTTGGATAATGCATTCAAAACTGGAAGAACGAATGCTAATGTTTTTCCACTTCCAGTAGGAGCACTTACACAAATATCTCTGGCTCGAATGTGAGCACTTCGTTCGGTAGCAATTACATCAGGAATTACCAAGCTTTGTATGGGGAAAAAGTGGTCGTATCCATCATTTTTGAGATTTGTGACAAGAAATGGGGCAAGATTCCAAGCTGAAGCTGCAACATGGATAGGTAAATTAGACATACGTAGAGCACATTCAATTTCTTGTTGGTTGCGACGCATATGGGATTTGAGTTTCTTCTGTTTGTTTGTGTTTTTACCATCAGTATCGTTCTCTTTCAACGAATCATCTTTAGCATCATATTTTTTGCTATCCAAAGGTACATCAAGACCATTTCCTTCTTCAAAATCAAAATCATCTAACGCTTCATCAGGCGCAGTCTTCATGTTTCCCGTAGAAATGAATTTCTGTTCAGGTGCAATTACACGAAGAGTAGTCGATTTCTGTGTTTCTTGTTGTGCTTCCTCATGTTCAATTAAACTTTCATCAGAGTCTTCATCGCTGGATGAATCGGAAGGGGCCGAACTTGAACTATTGCTTGCTATATCATCAATATTTTTTAAATGTTCTTCCCCTGTATTCTGAGCTTCATCTTCACTTTTTTTCTTAGCCTCAACATCACTTTCCTTCGTGGATGTATCATTCGTTTCACTATACTTCCTTTTGAGTTTTGGTTTCTTGTCTGGTTTCTTTTTTGATGGTTTCTTTTGATTCGATATCACTGCTCTTCTAGGATCGAATCGATTTACATTGAACATTTTTCTATAGATATGGTTTCAATGCTTCAATTATCCCAATCTTCTTCTCATTTTTTTTTGTTTGTGTTATCATCTTTTACTCCCCAACCATCAATTTTTATTTTTTGTTCGTTTTTTCCATTAATGTTTGTACCCTAAATCAACTTATATGTTGTACCCGTGTACACTATTCACTCTAGTTTTTTTAATCTTTCATTTTGTTTGAACTGTTCATTACACAGTCTGAAAATAAGCATTCTTGTTGCAAGCTTTCCGCTCCAATTCAAGTCAATGATATCAGGAGAGCCATAGGTTTCTTTTCAATTTTGAAAGATAAAATGGCATAAAAAAGCGTGAAAATAACAGCATTCTTTAATGCTGGAACAGAAGCGAAGGATGGCGCCTTCTCTTTGGAAGGAAAGAAAAATGAGGTAAATGAATTATCTTTTTGCAGCTGCTTTAGTTTAGTTGTTTTAAATCAACAACAACAACAACCTATTGAAATAATTAATTAATAAGGATGAGCTTCTAATATTATTTGGGTTTGCTCAGGGGGGCCTTTCACGATGAAAGTTCCTCACCCTTGAAAACTCGAAAGGATGGAGGAAGCGCAACAAAATGAAAATACATCAAATTCCGTAGAAACATATCATTTTATTTACTTGAAAAAAGTTGGCGATCTGCAGTTTATTCATGTGATGGCTACACGATTTTAATTCAATTAGGAAAACAATAATCTACATAAAATCGATTTTGTATCTTCCAGAAAAAATACATGTGTATAATATAAAATTTATTCTTTCATCCCTATCTAATATTTATTAACTAAAGGCATATCAGAAAATACATAGAAGAATAAAATTTAGAAATTATATGAAAAAACAGAATGAAAAATATATGTCTCTAAATAATTAGGATCGCATAAACAAAGTCTGTCCTTTTCCCTTCTTTTGGAACCAAATCTTCGAAACCTCATTGGAGCGAGGTTATAGGTGTCTTAATCTTATCTCTTTTCGTTTCATCCATACAACACAAACATGTCGGAAGTACCTCCCACTCGTATGAACCAGCAAATCTTTAAGACAAAGAAAAAGGCTGCTGAAAGTGGACACAGATTGTTGAAGAAAAAGGCCGATGCATTAAAGGTACGACGTGATTGTCATTGGGAAGGAATTGTCAAGTAAATGCACTTTCATGAGTTTTATGCAAATCACATGGCGATCCTTCCTTTTCAACTCTTTATCAACAAAGCAGTTGTTTTTGAAACATTCAGCCTGCCTAGACTTCATTTTTGTAGAACAATCTTTATTTGTGACATCTTCATAATCTGCTCTTGTTCGAATTTACTCAAAATTCAGGTTAAATTCAGGGACTATGCCAAAAGTATCGCAGAAACAAAAGGAACAATGTCTTCCGATTCTTCAAGTGCCTTCTTTTCTTTAACTCAAGCCGAGTATGCTGCTGGAAACTTTAAGCAAAAGGTAGCCGAGGGATCTATGACTGCTCGCGTGCGTGTGGGTGCGGGAGTCGATAATGTAGCTGGTGTGAAACTGCCAGTTTTCACTAAATACGAGACAGGGGCAGCTGCAGATAATCAAAGTCTTGGTCTAGTTGGTGGAGGAAAAAAAATTGTCGCAGTTAGGGATAAATTCACTCATCTTTTAGAAAGTCTCATCAAGTAAGCAAACATCTTTCTTTAGCACGGATTTTTTATTTTGACATGACTAACATCTATCTATGACTGTATTATCTTCCTACCAAATGAAAGGCTTGCATCCCTCCAGACAAGTTTCGTTACTCTTGATGAAGCTATGAAAGGTGAGAATCTTTATTTTGAAGAAAGCTAGCGTTCATGATTGTTAATATGGATTCTGAATCTCACAATGACACATTCTTCATGATGGAAACCTTTAGTAACAAATCGTAGGGTAAATGCATTGGAAAATGTGACTATTCCCAAAATTCAAAAAGTACTGGATTACATCTCAAGGGAACTAGATGAACTTGAGCGTGAAGGTGAGTTTGGTGGCTCTATTTTCTAGACAAACTGTTGCTTGTACTGCTAACTAACTATTTAAAAAAAAACGATACACAATAGATTTCACTCGACTTAAACTTGTTCAAAGTGCCAAAGAAAATGCAATTAAAGAGAAGGCCAAAGAAGACGCCAAGAAGGCGGAAATCGCTAAGGCTAAGGGTGAAGTTTTGCAAAAAACCAATCAGGAAGACATCACCGCCCAATTTGATGCTGAAGATGATGAAGATGTCGTTTTCTAAAGTGAAATGACAAACGAACTACAGATCAATTCATATTTTTTCCGGAAAAGGAAATCTTGATGGAAAAAGTCAGAACATCAACAAAAATCTGGTTTTCTTGCAATACAAGCTTTTCTACATTTTTTGTTTTTTAATATAAGCAATAACAATTTTTTATTAAACGATGTTTTCACTTTAGATAGGAGTTCAACACGGGAACAAAAACTTTGCTGCAATAAAAAATTCACTTACATCTTATACACAGCGAACTAGAAACTCCTAGATTTTTTCCTTTGTTTGTTGTGAAAAACAAAAGCAACCATAATGAATCCAAAGAAACACTTTGAAGCCTAAAATCAATGAACTATGTCACCAGTTAGTCAGAGTTTAGGATCAAAAATATGATTTTTAGCAAACAACATCTTGTTGTTTCATGTAAAGAGTGAAAAGAAAAGTAAATTCTTAGCGAATTCATTTGGAATTTTGGAGAGGTAGTGTTCCATTAATAATTCTTGCGCTTTTTATCAAATTGTTTTTGAACTTGAGCATGTTTATCCAAGGACTCGTGAGATCGATAAATACTATCAGCAGGTAACATAAGACATATGAACTATAGTGTGAAACATTTCATACTTTGAGAAATTCATGTTTATTTATTTATGGTACCTTCTACAACATATAAAGGACCCATTTTCATTTCTATATTTTCATATTTAGATTGCATGTGGCTTGCATTATCGTGTAAGTTTTTTATTTTATGTTATTTTCATAAAGCTTTTCTTCTGTAATAGAAGCAACTTTAAAAATTTTCGACCATGAAAGTGCTTCTATGATGTACTCAATGAGCTTTCTCTCTGACTTGAATATGATTATATTTGATGGATCAATTGATGTAGCAGATTTTGTTAAAAATTTATTTGGAGGCGTAAAGAGCGATCAATCCAAAAATGAATGGGAGTGAAATTCCGGCGAGACCCATGAGGGCGACAGGAAGCTTCTCTTCATCACTCATTTTATCCATATCTGTTGCAAAGAAGTCTTCTGGTTCGTTTTCTCTTGTAAGCTTCTTTGGTTCTTCACCACCTCCCATAAAACCCATGTTCATACTTGATGATGACATTGTTTCTCCTCTAGACAATTGGATACGGGTAAATGATGTAGCAGGTGCAAATGCCATGGAGGAAGCAGCCATTGCAACTACAACAAAAATGGAAGCGAGAAAGGAAAGACGAGACATAGTTGAACGAAGAAAAGGGTGTTTATCAAAGCGATTGTGCTGGAATTTTATGACCGAGAATTCGAATGCTTGTGATAACTTGGATATATTGTATGACGTTTCCGCATAGGTCAAATTTTATTGTGACATCAGTCTTCATCTTGTACGTAGCATAAGCAGAATACGTGTAGAATTCATATTGATTGCCAAAGATGGTTCTATTTGAAAAAGAAATCAAAACACGCGTGCGTGTTGGTAGTCTGATGGAATTATCAGCGTCAGCAAATTGGGTTGGCATATCAAAGAAGCATGCCTATCAGGAAGAGAAATAATGGTGTCATTAAAATGGTCATGTTTTAAAACCAAATATTCACATGTCACAACTCTTTTTTTTCTAATATTAATGCTTGAAGCAAAATTTGAAAAAAAAAATATCAGAAAACTATTTTGAAGGCGACTTCATGACAAATCAATGTTAATTTTATAACAAAAAAACAAATGTTGACAATGGAACTATTCATACTAAGTTTAAAGGGCCAAAATTACTCATGATTTTGAAATAGATTTTTCAGAGCTTTGCGGTACCAGTGTAAAAGGAGCAACAGGGATAATAAAATTGTTTGTAGCAATCATATCCACAACACGACTTGCAGCTACAAAACCATATGTACCAGTTAAGAAACAAGCAGTTCCAAGAGAGCCATCACATGTACGCAACGAACCAACAGATTCCGTTTCTTTTATATCTTTTTGAATTTCCATCGAGAACACAGATAATATATTCCACTTCTTGAAACGATGTGAATTTTTTTTCCCATTTGGTGGTCCTTTGGGAAATCCATTATTTTTACGGAGTTGCTTTCTGCACCAAAATAGTAATCTATCCTCTTTTGCCTTAGTGATATCATCGCAAATTATTTGTGTTGGGTCTGTCCTTCCTGCTGCTCCACCACATGTCACTATAGGGATAGCTCTGGATGCACATCCTGCTATAAGAGCTGTTTTTTCATCTTGACCGTCTATAGCATCGATACAAACTGTAAGCTCTGGTAGCAAACTATCTAAAATTGAATCAATATTATCCTTTGAAATCTTTATTTCAACCAAGAGTGAGAACAATATTTAAAGTTAATCCCCATATCAAATACGTTAATGCCAAAACGAACATTACACATAAGAAACTTACAAAATCATAAATAAGTGTGACATTGCACTCTGGATTAATATCAAGTAATCTTTTTTCCATTTCTTGAATTTTGAATTTACCCACTGTCGAAGAAAGAGTGTGTAATTGGCGATTTGTGTTCGATATGCAAATGTCGTCAACGTCAATAAGTACAAGGTGTCCAACACCGCTACGACAAAGAGCTTCAGCCGCCCAAGAACCTACCCCACCTAAACCAACGATAGCTACTGTTGATGACGTGAGCCTATCGATTACATCTAGATGAGACAATGACTGTGACTTTGTTTTTTCTGTTGTAGTTGATGAAGTGACTGGAGAGGAATATAATCTAAAACGATATTCGCGAATCGAACATTAAAGAAATAGGTGAGTTGAATTCGGCTCGAAATGAAACGAACAGAAAAGCATTTAAGAGCACATCCCTACCTTCCAACACCCGAAAAACGAAGATTGCGATTTGATATCAGTTCTTCTTCACTTTCATTTCCAACTTTTTCATCCGAAAGACCTAAAGAAACAAGAGAATCCTTCCCACTAAAAATTTTGGAGGCGAAATACTTTTGTGTAAAGCATTCTGAGTGGGATATAGATAAGAACAGACAGAAACATAACTGATAATTGACCGAGATTGGAAACATTCTAAAGTCTAAGGGATTACTTCTTTGAGTTCAGCAATTTCTCGTTTTCTTCATTTTCTTGCTCGTCTGTGGGAAAAGATGAATGGCTTGGTCGAAGACAAAATCTGACTATGACGTCAACCTAACGGAAGTTACGTAATCCCTTACAACTCTTAAAAAAAAAGAAAAATTATCTTTTGTACATTTTTATTCCATCATGCTGGATGATGCTATGAAATGAAAAGTTTAACAAATTATAACCACGATACTTTTTCACTTCTTAAGAGTTTGCAAATAATGATATTAGTTTAATTTCAGATAAGAAAACGGCATTCGCTATATCAATGAATGCAAAAGTTGAATGGTATTGTCAGTATCACCTTTAAAAAGATAGCAATACAATAATGCCTTCTTCACTGATCGAGCTGTCGGCTCGATGTCAACCGAGCTTCCTCCTAAAGCCTCTAAGTTCTTCATCGCTAATTTTGCATTTCTTTCAGCAGCCTCGACATTATCCAAACTAGCATGCAAACCACTCAAACTAACACGTAAAGAGCTTATTGCTTGATTTAAGGTTGGTCTTTTCATCATCAAACTCAATGTCTCTAAATCTTCCTTTTCTTCTGACGTGTTAAAACACGTCTCAATTATATGCATTTCTTCATCGCTGGGCAATGTACAAGTTAATTCGTATGCAAGTTGTTTCAATGTCATTAAGGAGTTTAAAGACTCTTTTTCAAGCTCCTTCTCTAATTCTTCTTCTTCACATGTGCCGAATATAGTCTCAAATGCTTTTTTCGAGTTTCCTATTTTGCAGAAGGCCTCACAAGCATATAACTTAGCTGTAGCTTTTCGTCGATCGGAGAGTGCTTTGCGTAGAACATTATTGTCATCATTCTCATTTTCGTGAGTTCCTTCAACATCATTAGCATTATTATTGTACACAAGTCTCGCCATTTCAAGACATTCGATTGGTTCATTCAATTCCAACATCACATATGCAAGCGAAAGCCGTGTTGCTTCTAAACAGTCAAAATCAGGTGCATGGGTATTATTGCAAAGGGTAATTGCAATACGTAAACAAGCAAGTGCCCTTGGAAGTAACATGGATTCAATTTGATTCAGATCGTTTGGACTGCCGATCTCGGGGTCAAGATTGATCACTGTTCCAGTTGGTAGCGGTTGTTGTTGATTCAAATCCACAAGAAGACGCGAGGGAAAGCTATCATAATAATTAAAAATAAAGTGAGTTTGTTAAAGAGCTAGAATAACAATAATCCCAAAATGTGGTCTTACCCGATAGTACTAGACATGATTTTGACGTCAAATTGATATTTCTTATTCTTTTTTTCATTTTCATGCATACCTTAGTATTCAAAATAAGAAAGCAAATGAGGAATAATATTCTTGCAGCTTTACAATAAGAAAAAATCGCAAAGATTGCCATTGACATACCAATACAGCACTCTGCAATTCGTAACCAACAGCGAGGTCTCTTTGCAAATATATTAGGAGAAAATCGAACACATTTTCCCATACATTCATAAGCAGTCTTCCAATTCTGTAACTGTAGAGCACAAATAGCTGTATTATGAAGAATATCATGAGCCGGTATAGTTCGTACCATTCCATCTTGAGTCAAACAAAATTTAGCAAGAGGAGAATTTTTGGGACTGCTATTTTTTTTATTTTTTTTGGAATTTTTGTCATTCGAATAGGAGGTAGATGATAATTTATTCACCAAATTCAATGCTTTCTGATAGTAAAGCATAGCCATATGAAGTCTACCAGTACTCTGCAAGACATTGCCTAAGTTACTAAAATGAATAGCTGTATCTAAATCTTCTTCCTGTTTGGTAGTATTTGGAATAGGATGTTCTTCTAAGGCTTGAATGGAACTAATTTGTTCACGGTGACGATCTCCAGCAAGTCGTGCTTCATTGCACAATACCAAAGATTTTTTATAATTTTGTTTCAAATATTCCAAATTAGCCTTGAGATAAAGAGCACTTTGGTTTTGTTTTTCTAGTTTCAGCGTTCCTTGGGAATAAAAAGCATCATCATTGGTAGTAGTAGCATCAGTGGAAGGTCCATCCGAAGCACTCCCAATCGATCCTGTCATACTGTCATTTGTAGGATCTCCTCCTGCTGATCCATTCGAACCAAAACGAAGTTTATGTTGAAAAATTTCCATGGCGGATTTCATTTCCTTTTTGGAAAGACGCATAGTGACATCCTGCTTTTGTTTCTGATTCTTCTGAGACGAGGAGGATTGAGATGATAGAAAGAGTATACGGGCTTTGTACAAATGAAGACGAAATTTGATTTCATTGGTGTATTCATCGGATTCTTTGTGACTGTTGGATTGATCTTGTTGGTTTTGTGAATCCGCAGGAGAAGAAGTATCATTATTACTGTTGCTATAACGGTCTACATGGGATTCAATCCAATGGAAAAAGTCGTCCACTGTTAAGGACTCAATGGAAGTCATAATCTTGTTATCAATGTTGTTATCTTTATCTTCATCATCATCATCATCGTCATCGTCATCCTTATTATTATTATTATTATTATTATTATTAGTAGTAGTAGGAGTATTCGGTGCATTGATGTGATGGAAATCTGCATGTGCCAACACAGAAGAAAATAAGGGTGTCGGAAGACCTTTTGGATCCGCTTTGTATTTGTCCAAAATGCAATCCATGATTAAAAAGATGATACGACAATTGACAAACTCGTGATAATCTCGTAGGAAGGCATTCGGTGTATCCGAAGATGCTGCGGTGGTCGATGCGGGTATGGGTATTGTCGTGGAGGGTTGAATATATTTAAGAAAGATGGTAACGAGAAGATGCAAGGATGCCATCGGTGTTCCGGACGAAAGAAGCATAAGTGCAAGATTATGAGTGACAATTTTGAAATGAACAATCGTGGAGATTTTTTGCAATGTTTTGGAATGATGCATTAGTTTGGAATGATAATAAAAAACCTTGTTGGAAAGTTCCGTGGAGAGAGTAAACTGAGGATTGGAATTGAGCATAAGGTCAAAGGTAAGACTAGGTGTAGTATCGTGATGATTATCCTCTGGAGTATCATCTGCATCATCAGCAGGTAAAATATGCTGTATTTGTTCTTGATGAATATGAAAAAGTTGTTGCAACAAAAAGTTGGGATCTGTAGGAGGATGTATCGTTGTTTCGGTAGGTTGACTTTTCGCAGTTATAGCAGTGGAGCCTTGATTTCCATGGCGGATCAAGATCAAACGATTGTGATCCATGGCAATTGTCTCCTGCTCATCTTCGTTCCACGAAGTTTTATCTGTTGTATTGTGGGTGTCATGATGATGTTGTTGATGGCGCGAATTATGTTGAGGAAGACCTTGAAGGCCTGCTACAAAGTTACGTAAGCTTCCGTTATTGGGCATGATGGACTTGCGATGGAGAGGTTGGAGGAACCAAGAAGGATGATGCGATGATCGTGTGACGACCAATGGACAATCATTTTATAATAAGGCACGTGTGTCACACGTACAATTTAGAACACTTTTTTCATAATTTTCATAATATTCATAATATTCATAATATTCATAATATTCAAGATTTTCATAATATTCATAATATTCATAATTTTAGAAACGAGTTGATTGAAATTAAACTCCATCCACAGTATATACCACCACACTCTTCATTATCATCATGGAAAGTGCCAACACAGCATCATTATTTGGATTATCTCCCTATGCAGCAAGTTTGAAGAAAAAGTTGGAAATCTTTGTCAACGATCTTTGCCATCCAGCCGAATTGGAATATGAGAAACACGTGGATCAGTTTTCAGGTGCGGAGAGATGGACCATCGCAGCCATTCCACCCTGTATGGAAAGGTTGAAACAAGAAGCAAAGAAACAGGGTTTATGGAATGTATTTCTTCCACATGCATTACCATTATCCTTACTACAACATCCTCAACTCCAAAATCTATCCTATGCCATCCAGCCACGTCAACTATTATCCAATCGTGAATATGGAATCTTATGTGAAATCATGGGACGGTCTTTTGTCTGCCCGGAAGCCTGTAATTGTTCTGCTCCTGATACTGGCAACATGGAAGTGTTGCTCAAACATGGAACTTTATCACAACAGATTCAATACTTGATTCCACTTTTAAAAGGAGATATACGATCTGCCTTTCTCATGACAGAACCGGATGTTGCCAGCAGTGATGCTACTAACATTGAAACATCTCTTTTGAAAATAAACTCTCCTCCTAACAACACGAAATATTATTTGAATGGTACCAAATGGTGGTCCACTGGTGCCATGGATCCTAGATGCAAAGTGACGATCGTCCTGGCCAAGATGGATTATTCTCATCCTTCCTGTCAACATTCCTCCACCTCTACGACCCACTTGCCAAATTCCTCCAACTCCAAAAAACATCATTCGGCACATACCATGGTAATCGTTCCTATAGATTCACCTGGCTTGAAAATGGAACGACCCCTTACAGTGTTTGGCTATGATGATGCACCTCATGGACATGCTCAAGTGGCATTGCAAAATATTGAATTGGATTCTTCCTGTTTGATTTTAGGGGAAGGCAAAGGTTTTACCATTGCGCAATCTCGATTAGGACCAGGTAGGATACATCATTGTATGAGAGCTGTTGGATTGGGTAAGTTCTTTATCATTATTGGGATGATTTGTTGTATGTTTGGGAGGAATTATAGTCTCACAATGACTCTCCCACAATACCATTTTATATCAATGGAATGATATATAAATATATGTAAATATATATAAATAGCGGCAAGATGTTATGAACTCATGCTAGAACGATCAATGACTCGCTCAACGTTTGGAAAACAACTTTTTCGTCATGGAGGATGTCAAGAAGAAATCGCCAATTCCAAAATAGATTTAGAATCAGCCCGTCTTTTGACATTATCCTGTGCCCAAGCCATGGATCAATACGGTGCAGCTAAGGCAAGGGACCAAATTGCCATGATTAAGGTTGCCGTCCCTCGTCTAACTCTACAGGTTGTGGATCGTGCGGTGCAAGTGTTTGGAGGAGCTGGAGTCTCGGGAGATTTTATTTTGGCAAGAGCCCTTGCTGGATTGAGGACCTTGCGAATTGCAGATGGGCCGGATGCAGTACATATGCGTACTTTAGCACTTTTGGAAATTAAAAAAACACTTGCAAACAAAAGTAAACTATAATTTAATTTTTTAAGCTTTGTTTACATCATGGAATCACCTGAGTATTCGTACATTCCTGTCCAGGAAGCAATATTAGGTCGTTCATCAAATCGTTTCTTAAACGCCTTTAATTTGGGAACATCGGCATTTTTCCAAGCAAACTTATAAAATTTGTTATCAAACTGTGCCTCTGTTGCTTGACACGCCCAATACAATGAAAAATCAGCATAGGAAGGAGAATTCCCAATCACATAGTCAGACGAGCTCTTATCTAACACCTTTTCAAACATATTGAGCCAAATCAACATTCGACGTGTCGTCCATTCCAGTGATTTCTTATCTCCCTCTTCTTTCTGTATCGAGTAACTCGCATTTCCATCTACCGGGTGGAATGATCCCCGGCCCTCTGTCACATAATCACATACATCCAACATCACCTTATCTGCAATAGCAACTTCGATCGGATCCGTTGGGGCATATCCTAACACCGTGCCAACATATCTCAAAATTGCTGGAAGTTGATTCAAAAAAACTTCTTTTCCATCACTACGACGATGCCATATAATCGGTGGAGCTGCTACAGGAAATGGAGCAGAATGTTTTTGTGCCAATGCTTTGACATATACCTTCTTATTGGCTCCTGTTCCACGAAATAAATCGCAGAATCCATCTGGTCCGTATAAATTCTTTCCACTTTCGACATATTTCACTCCTGCATCGACAAACATAAATCGAATGGCTTGTCCGCGACCAGGAAAAGGTGGATTGAATTGATGGTACAATAAAGTCCATTCGGGAGTTTCATCGTTTGCTACTGTTGGTGATTTGCTTACTTCCTGTCCCATCATGTGAAATGAAATGGATTTTGTCTTCTCACAAAATATATCTATAATTTGTGATATAAGATATATACAGAATAGCGAGTACACATATTTGTTTGCACATGCTACCGTATTTAGAACTATATCTCCTCTTAATTATATTTCTTAGATACGGTACACTCAGCAATCTAAATGCTACATTCATCCAAATTCTGCTGACAAACTCGTAAGAGTTATGAATATTGTTAGACAACACAACACCACATCATGATATTATTATTATTTTTATTATTTTTATTATTATTATTATTCAAAAGGTTGAAGTATTTGTATCTTAAATAAAGATTCTTGTGCGTATAGTGTAGCATTGATTTGCAGAGAATAGGATCATGTCCAGGTCCCAACATGCAGAAGAAGCTTTAGCATATCTCAACAAAGTAAAACCAACAGATGGCTGGGCTCTTGATGTTTTTTTGAATCCAAAAAAAGCCAACGCGAAACGTGTAAGGATCCTTCGACGCAATGTTGCTATTTCGAAGGATGACTTTGAAGATATAGCTTTGGATACAAATTCATCATGTGTGATTGGAATTCCAAAAGTCTCAAAACTAAAAAAGGTGAACGATTGGGGAAATGAAAAATTGAAGGGTGAAGGGATGGTACTTGTGGAAAAGAATGGAACAGTATCTCGAAATTCCAAAATGATTTCTATATCGTTGAAACCTGAACCTAAAATTAGTTCTGAGAAGACACACGCTAAAGTGTCTACAGGGAATCCAACTACAGGCACTATTCATCGAACAAGAACTACTCCCGCACCTGGTGTGCGACCTAGAAATACAAATGCCCAAGCAAATGCTCCACAAATAAATATTGACCCAAGGACACAGGAGCAAATCATGAATTACCTTATATATGCTGTGTTGGGAATAGTAGCGCTGAAAATCTTATTGACCGCTCTAGCGTCTTTTCTCATCCTATTTATACCTCTCTTCTTCTTTGCACAAGCAACTTGTCCGCCTGACAATACGTTTGATGCCAAAAAGGAGTTGAAGCGTGTACTTAGAGGAGTCCACCTCCCGGAAGATCATCCTGATAAACCAAAATCTTGGTTGGAGAAAACAATGTCAAGAGTCACCGCATCTGTGGCAACAGAGCTAGCAACTGGTTTAGGGTATGAGCTATGTTTAACTCATTTTTTCGGTCTAGGAACTTTGGCTGTTGTGGAGGTGGATGTAGCTAATGTGAAATGCTACTGGATTGGTTGTTTTAATAAATGGTTCTATATCATGCAGAAAGAAATTAATTGAATTACACAATAGTCTTTCGCGAGAATCTAAATGAGCGAGAAAAAATGCATTGATAATTACAAACGCACTTGAAACCTTGGCCAAACTCAATTCTCTAGTAATAAAGAGAAGCAACGTTCTCTCCAAAGCTTAATGTGGAGAGTTTGATGAAAAGATGGGATTCATTTTTTTTGGAGAATATAGCCAAAGTTTATTTTCATAGATTTCCCTCACAACGAAAGCTTTGAGAATTTTTTGTCCTCTGTTTTATCATTGAAATTACTTATGCGTTCAAATAGATTCGAACAGTAACGATATGTGACAATCGATATTAGTTTGTGACATCTAGATCATACACACTTTTTCAAAAAAAAATGTTTTTTTTGTTAGGAACATTATTTTCATTCAACGAGAAGTCTTTGAGTTGTTTTATATCGATATTTATGACTGCGCAGCATATTTTCGATAACTCATATTATTATTCAAGTTTCTGCCTCGTTTTGTAACACAAATCTATTCGCTTTTAACGGATGCATTTTGATTTCTTTAAAAATTGTTTTTAAAAAATAGATCTGGATTTTTTAATTAAGGATAATTCATTTGAACTGTTCATCATCAGTGATGTCAAGAGTCATAGTTTTGTAGGATGATTCTCTATCTACCAATATTTTTAGTACGATCTAGAGTTCAATCTTGAATGTGCAATTTTTGTACGATCCTTCAAATTCTTATTTGCTTATGTGGCGCGCGAACTACAATGCAAATGTCAGGAGCAGACAATTTGTGTCGGGGATAGTTTGCCTTTTAACTATTATATCCATACATGTTTACTCCTTAGATACACGTAAGATACCGTTTCTGATGTATTGTAAAGAGAATTTATCGATTTTCTTTTAGAAAAGAAATATAGACCATGCATGGTATACTTTGTGTAGACTATAGGTATGAAACTTATTTAAATACAGCTATCAATCAATTAAACAGGAACAACTTTAGAACAAATACCTAGACTTAAAGATTTGTGTAGACTCACTAAAGTTATCCGACTATACGATAAGGACTGCTGTCAATCTGAAAGACCAACGGGGTTAATCGAAACGAAAGATAAGAACGTATTCCGTCTCACATTATTAGAGTTGTGCTTCATCCTGCAACTTATTGGCATAGGTGCGATTTCTATCTTAAAATAAAATATTGCTCAGTTTCAGACCAAACTGACCCGCAACGCTGTACAAAATTGTAATGCAATCTTTCCTAATGAATGCCCAAGAAGATACGAAGTTAGCATTACATCCGATGGAAAAAGTTCCGAATCCAGTTGCAACAGCAGGCCTTCCAGTAGTTGTAGAAATTGGAGGTCTTCCTAAAGAGTTTCCGAAAGAAGTAACCCATACTGTTGTGACGAACGTACCAGTTAAAGACGAAAGTAACAATACTGAAGAAAACATCCCGGTGACATCTGATGTAGCAACTTATGATGTTATTGCTGCTGCAGTGGCAAGCGCTCATAGCACTACTTTTTCTGTTGAGACTACAGAAACAACAGCTGCAGTAGCTAATGAAATATTGCCAAAACTTTCTATTCAAGAGAGCACCATGGTACAGCAGGATACCGAAAATAAGGCTTTAGTGAAAGATACTATTTCTAACTTGCCAGAGGCATCGAATCCATCGAGTGAAGTTCTAACGGATCCTTCTCTGATCACAAAGACTCCGATTGAAACTACGATCTCATGTTTGCCTTCGACTGTAAAAATTAATGATACAAGGAAACTTCTCCAGTGCCCGAAATGTCCTTCGACATTTTACTCAAGAAGTGGATATTATAGGCATACTAAAAAGTGCGGTATACCGTTGGAGAAAGGTAAGCCATTTTGTCAGAGGAAATAGCTTCTCAAATACTTCGATTCACACTAATTTCCTTTTGTCATTAAACCTTTCATGTAATTGTAGCTGCGCATATTCGAAAAATGTCTAAGCTCGCAAAAAGTGCACTAAAGCGTGTACCACCAAAGTTCACAAGGCCTGTGCTGCATCCGAGTGTCATTCAAGAAGACAAGGTTTCCCATCGTATTACCTACAAATGCCCAAAATGCCCGTCAGACTTCTTCTCCAAAAGTGGCTTTTACAAGCATATCAAAAGATGCAAAGCAGGTAAACTTAATTGATTACGCTGCGTAAAGATTTATATTTAGTCCACGAATGTTTGAATCCATTCTATTGTATTTTTAAATGGCTCTGAAAGCATGAAGCTCTTTGAGCCCTGTTACCATTATTTAAATCTGATATCCTCGCTGATAAAAGATATAAAAATGTGTCATACTTAAAAATTGTTGTTGTATTACTCGAATTTTTCTTTTAGTTATACCATTGATTGTATTGTACCTTCAAACTTCCAACCTATCTTTATATAAATATATAAATCAAGTGATATATTGATAAGAAAGGAGAAAAATCAAAACTAAACTTTGGCAGTCAAACGATAACAAAATGTTGAACCATCTTTGCACCAATTTTACAGTGATAATATTGAAACTTTCATAAAGGATATTATACAAGTTGGAGAAGAAAAAAACATTAGAGGAAAAGTTTTCACTATTGTGTGGACTCAATTTTCAACCATCATAGTCTTTATTAAGACTTTAATACTGGTTCTTTGGAAAAGTAAATAAAACACAACACATTGGTAGAATCGTTCATTTGTGTTGAAAACCAAAAACAAAATGAGATTTGTAAAAGGAATTCAACCATCGAGTCATCGATACTTTTTTATTGGTTGATACTAAGAAACCTATTTATTAGATTTTACACATTTCGGTGATGTATATTCTTTCTAGAAGAAAAATGTTGAAAATTCGTTCTTTTACATTTTTTCTTGAAAACAATAGCTGATCAATAAAATTTTTACAAAATATGTTATCATCACTCTAGAGCTACCGATGAAATTCTTTCAGTCATAATAAATTACAACAAGGTGGCATACTTCTTACTGATATTTCCAGGTGATATTGCTTTCACTAAAGCTGACAGGACTGCATAAAAACAAAACAATATTAATTATTTCATGCTATCTACCATAAAATGTACTTGAATGTGTCTGTTTTGAAACACTCACGTGAAGTTCTTCAGCGCTAATAAAGAGATTGACATTGATATGCTACCAATTAATACTTGATGAAGATTGATGTAGTATCCATCAATGAAATAATACTGCACCGTCTTTGATGTTGAAATTCAAAATGTAAAATCTTATATCCAAAGCACCCAACAAATCTTTAGCTCAACAAGACATCACATTCATACAAAGATTGAGTAATTTACTCAAATAATAAAGCTATTAAATACCCTGCATGTGACTTTTAGAAGGTAATTTCTACCTACTCTCGTACCGTACTTCTTTAGTTGTAGATGGTTTGATAATTCTTTATCTTTTTCTTTTCTTATTTTTGTTTTGTTCTAGGTCATCAGACAATTTGGATTATCTGCAGTGCTTAAGAGGACAGTGCTTAACTGGGAAATCTTGTAATTTCTACTAGCTCTGTTTAGACATGCAGAGGACAAACTGAGTGTGAATGTGGACCAAGGTGCATAGTGAGTATGCTATTCTACTTTCGAGTCAAATAATCATTGTGCACGGCTTTCCTTTTGCAAGTTGCGACGTCAGAATATGATTCGAAAACTCTTTGCTTGAAGGCTGTTTTTTTTCATTAATGAGCATCCCCCACATGTGAGAAGAATAAGGCTGGGACGAAGGAATTGACAGAGTAATTTTACATCAAACATAGCAAATCAGGGCAAAAGGAGACGGATTCATTAATCGAGGATCCTAAACCATGCTAGGTTGGTTGCAAAGTATGAAATGATCGAAATTGGCTCCCATGGATAGCGACAGAGGTTGAATAAATCTGCGAGAATTTATTCCATCCCTCTTTTTTCTTTTCTTTATGTATATTTTCTTGGGTTTTGGACTTTTTGATTTTGAACTTTTTGGTATATAGCAGACCAATCGGTAGATAATAATCCGATAATAATGATCATAGAATTAGCTAGGTAGGCGATGTTTACTTGCTCGTATGAGTAGATGGAAGGAAAACCTAGAGTCGAGCTTGAACACTGGTGTGTGATTCCCAAAGTAACACGTTAAAAAATAACAAACCAACATGATACTAACTCTATTTAAGTGAGATCCATGTGTAAATGATTGAGATTCAAATTCTTTACTATGAAAACAATTCTATGAGTCTCAGATGTTTGTAACGTTTTGTGACACTTCTTTTCTATATATTTCATGTGACACAATAAATCGAGGATTTGAATTTGAGTTAAATCTTGGGAAATAGCTTACTTAGGTGAAATGATGCAGATTTTTATTTTGAAGCGGCGAGAAAAATATGTTTTCACTTAATTACAAATCACGGTTTGTTGAGACATATTTTATTATGAAAATCATATATGTGTCTCTATTGTGGAATTTTCAAATTTCTATGTAGGTTTTTATCGATGCGGTTATCTATGCTATTTAAAGAGATCGACCCGAATTACATATTTTTCCTTTTCTTAAATAAACCACCTGCTTAGCTTGCTGAACGTTTTTTTTCTTCCAACATACTTTTGTACGTTACCAACAATAATTCCAAACAAAAAGTAAATGAAAGAGATTGACGACGCTTGAGTAGAAGAGAGCCACAAAAAGGAAAATAAAAACGAATAAACACAACCAACGATCCAGATGCATGTAAGGGCAAAAAAACATCCATAATAGGCAAATACAATTTTTTACAATCATCCCCTCTCAATCATCAAATACAAAAGAAAATACATCAATAACTGAGGGCGAAAACGAAAAATAAGTTCAAAAGTTTTCACATAAGAGAAAGAAACTAAAATTGAAAATTTCAAAGTATGAATATTCCTTTTGAAAGTTCAGCAACCGAGAAAAATCCCAAAGATGGCAACTTGGACAATGGACAGAAATATTCGAAACATTCTCAGGGCAGGAAACCTCTTGTTGGAGAAAGACGCGAGAACAATTCGCCTCCATACAAAACTATTAAATCTCATTCAAAACAAATGATTCCCTCCAAACCTCACCCAAAAATTAGACATTCAAGGAGAATGCAAACATCTGCAGATCCAATGATTCAATCAATATCCGGTGCAATATCAAAATCTTCATTAGATATACCAGAATACTTGTCCCTCTCATTAACCGATGCAACAAACTCATCTCTTGACCTATCAGACTCCCCTAAGTTGCATAGGCGACGTAGTCGTAATAAGCTTGTCGAGGCTATTGTTTCTAAAGCTGTAGAAGATTTAGCTCAAGGACACAAGAAATCTCCAACACGTGATTCTCCATCTAGTTTGCATAGAAAATTATCTCCTAAGCTCCAACCTTCTTCTTTCAATACTATTGCATTTCCTTCTAACCTTTCTGCCACTGAAAGTGATAGATTGAAATTGCCTTTAGGAGAATCTAAGACAAAAAATACTAAGCTTGTGATGAAGAGGAAAATTAGAAAAAGATGCAGTGACACCGGTGTTCTTGGTCAAATAGGGTATTTGTCACCATCACAAGGAGATGGAAATAAAAATGTGCAGTTGGGTAGTAGCTATCACCAATCTCCTTCATTTCTTCCAAGTACAGATGACGAAGAAAAAGGGGACAGTTCTGTTGCTGCAGTCTATCACACTCCCAAAAGGAAAGACGCTTATTTTACTTCTCCTTCAACTCTTAGCGGACAAGATTCGTCTGGATATATGAATTCGACAGATAATGAAGACTATGAAAATGATGATTTGTCAGACAGCCCAATTTTTGAAAAAATAGATGATTCGTCATATGACGAATCAAATATTACAGAATCATCCAGTGATGAATACTCTGTCAAAGTCGTACCTGAGCAGCTATGGAATGGTTCTGTTTTACTACCTAATGGTCAATTAACAACAGCAGAAGCAATGCATAGTTTTGATGGCAGTTCTGGATACGATATTGAAGAACAGGAAAGTGTAGAGACAGATTATGAGGTTTCTATACATTCTCTAGCTAAATCTTCTTCAGAGTCTCTAATTAGTGAAGAATATGACAATATTAATGAACGACAAAAGGACACAAGCAACATATCTTATCAATATTTATCAAGTCCAAGGTCCGAGAATGAAGGAAATCTTAACGTCTCAAAAGATGAACTTACTAGTACGAACATAAATGAATCTGTCGATGAGGTTGTTGCAGAAATTGTCGACATTGATGACCTTTCCAGCTCATATTCAACTGATACTGATCATGAATCAGGTGGAGATGAAATTCAACATGAGTTGCAATCATCTCGTATTCCATCTTCATCAATAACCACTGCTTCCATTATTTCACCATTAACTTCGCATAGATCAAAACCAAAATCAAATGGTCCAGAAGAGTCATATCATTCAGAAAAAAATGAAAAATTAGTCTTGCCTCGTTTTAAACTCCATCCATTATCCTCTCCAGGTCTCAAAAGTAGATCCACTGTAAACACAGCGCCGTTATCAACTATTTCATCTTCTTCAACATCAGTTGTAACCACTATCTCACGACATGAATATGTCAAGCCTAACAAATGGTCTCTTGGTTCGCAAATAGGTGCGGGATCATTTGGGGTGGTTCATGTAGGTATGAATGACCTCACAGGAAATCTCATGGCAGTGAAGGTCCTTAAAAACATATTACCAGAATCCAGTCAGAAACATGATAGTGATATGATGAAAGATCTCCAACGTGAAATTGATCTCATGCGTAAACTTTCTCATCCTAATATTGTCCGTTATTTCGGAGCAGAGCGTAAAAAAAATTCTCTTTATATCTTTCAAGAATGGGTCCCCGGTGGAAGCGTCAGTTCCCTGTTGCGAAAATTCGGCTCTTTCACAGTGTCCGTCGTGAGAAGATATCTGTACCAAATATTACAAGGATTACATTATCTTCATTCAAATCGCATTTTGCACCGAGATATAAAAGGAGGAAATATATTAGTTGATGATAAGGGAACAATAAAACTCGCAGACTTTGGAGCGAGTAAAGAAATCTTTCCACAATCGTTGGGAGAGAGCAATTCTATTATGATGCAGAGTATGACTATCAAAGGCACGCCTTATTTCATGGCACCAGAAGTTTTCGAGCAGAAATATAATAAAAAGGCTGATATATGGAGCGTAGGTGGTGTTATTCTTCAAATGATTACCGGTCAGCCTCCATGGAAAACCCTTGGATTTCAAAGCCCAATGAGTTTATTTTATCACTTAAAAAGCACAGACGGTCCTCCTCCAGTAGATATTGATTTACAATCACCCTCCTTGACAAGAATCGTTGAGAGCTGCTTTGAGCGAGATGCAGATAAACGTCCTGGAGCACATGAAATATTAGAGGATGTATTTTTTGTTGAGAATGAAGAGGATGATGAAGACGACTGTATAGAATCAAGTTACCAAAATGAAGAATCATACGACGGTATCGATTCTTTAGAGGCAAATAACCTGGTAAAGATTGGAGGGAAAACTCATCCTAAACATCAGGATCGTAATTATTCCAACGCAATGCGAAACATAACAAATGTTGAAAAGAAAAATAAAGGAGACAGGAAGATGACATCAGGAAAAGGCAAACCATCGCCCTCAATACTATCTACTGATATCATTGGCGTCCATAGTGATAATAAGAACTTAAGCAAAGACTCTGGCGATTGGCCTGTATGGGCTAAGGAGCGCGAATCCAAGAAGTCATCAATAACCAAAGGATTGATTGAATCCAATCAAGCGAAAAAGCCGAATCCTTTTCGACGACAGAAGAGCAATGGAAATATTGATTCTGTTCTTCCTTCAATGTCTAAGTTAACGATCGATAACAATATAAATTAAAGATTTAATTTTGGCAGTCTACTAATTAATAGTGATACGTGCAAATAGATACGATTAACCAGGAGTTTTTCCACAATTCGGTGAACTAAAAGGGGCAACAGGCATTCTGAGAAGACAAGTATCAGATGTAACAGGAAGATCGCGTGTGTTGTAGTCTATCAATTTAAGATATAAATAAGGTTTGTACAATTTTAGTCTTGGTGTGTTAGACAGGCAATGCAGACTGAAAAATAAGACTACATATCTAACAAATAAACGTGTATTGCGGATAGGGCTTTGTTTCAAAGAAAGGATTTGAAAAAATCCGGTTATGTTGATTGATATCTGATCGGACAAAGTTCGACTCAGAAAAGGTGTGATAGTTAAATTAACTATTATGGAGTTTATCCACCGAAACCATAAAGTGTCTTTCCTTGACGCTTCAAGGCGTAAACAACATCCATGGCAGTTACTGTCTTTCTACGGGCATGCTCTGTGTAGGTTACAGAGTCACGGATGACATTCTCGAGGAACACCTTGAGTACTCCACGAGTCTCTTCATAGATGAGACCAGAGATACGCTTTACTCCACCACGACGTGCAAGACGACGAATGGCGGGCTTAGTAATACCTTGGATATTATCACGAAGAACCTTCCTGTGACGCTTGGCTCCTCCCTTTCCTAATCCTTTTCCTCCTTTTCCGCGGCCTGACATGTTTGTTTTTGTTTGACTTCTAAAGTACCTCTTGGACTTATTATGTTCGAATGGAAGGAAATTTCAATCTCATTCAAATTTTACTATGAAAAATCATGTATGTACAATCATACCTATGATTTCATTTCTTTTCACCGCGCCAGAAAACAATTTCAATTTTGGTTGCCTCGCGCCGTAATTTTATGATTTTCGAAGATCTGTCGCAAAAATTGTACGAATCATATATATGATTGTTGTCGTAAAATTTCTTTTACGAAGATGATACTGTAATCTGCAGGATCAAAAAGTGGCGCGAGGTGTTTACAATAATTTTGGAATCACGCATTCTTATCCCATAAATTCAAACTTTCAATTTTTCTACAGATACAAAAATGGCCCGTACCAAGCAAACCGCACGTAAATCCACCGGAGGAAAGGCTCCTCGTAAGCAACTTGCCACAAAGGCTGCTCGTAAGTCTGCCCCAGCCACCGGAGGAGTAAAGAAGCCCCACAGATACCGCCCAGGAACTGTGGCACTTCGTGAGATTCGTCGTTACCAGAAGTCTACCGACCTTCTCATCCGTAAGCTCCCCTTCCAGCGTTTGGTTCGTGAGATCGCACAAGATTTCAAGACCGATCTACGTTTCCAAGGAAGTGCTGTACTTGCTCTCCAAGAAGCAGCCGAAGCTTACCTTGTTGGACTTTTCGAAGACACCAACTTGTGTGCTATCCACGCTAAACGTGTAACTATCATGCCTAAAGACATCCAACTTGCCCGTCGTATTCGCGGAGAAAGGTCTTAAATAAAAGGCAGATAATCAAAACCGCTCCTCACAGTATGATGTGAATCAAGAGTAATAAAACCGGATTTTTTCAAATCCATTCTTTTGCCAAAGAACAAATCATCTGTCGTCTTTATATCTTTTTTTTACAGTTGACACATTAACTGTACCTTAGACTGTCTTGTATCAGTATTAACAATTTTCGCACAGTAATAAATACCATGAGAGGACAAGAATCCAGTATATGTTACAATTTTGATATATCTGACATTATGGCATCAACCATCTCACGAACGTCGATGCCGCGCCAGGAAACCAAAGTAAATATGATCGTTATGTCTAAAAAGAAGCTGCTTATACAAAACCAATTTTAATGATACTGCATTATACTTTGATTTTCAATTAATGCATGACTTTTCATTTATGTTCTAGCACAAACGAAACAGTTTCTTGGATCCTTACTAACTAATGCTATTTGAACATATACTCAACCAATTTAGCTTTTTTTGGAATATTTCACTTTATTTTTTATTTTATTCAATTTCGCTTCTCCGCCAAAACACCCATGTTGGAGAAAATTTAAATACCTCTTATATTATTTTCGCACAGCAGCAGTATCGAAAGAAAGAAGTAGGACCATACCAACAGTGACATTTTGAAATTGTCATTCTATTGCATAGAGAAAATGAATGCACCATTACGGTCAACAGATACACTTCCTTCCACGGGCCTTGACATACTTCTTATAGGACCCGACAAGCTTTGCCAACCTATAGCACAGGCGATTTTAAGCTCCAATTTTGATAGTCCAATCGACAAAGACGACATGGACCTAAGTTTGCCACATGAGTTTTTAGATGATTTCAATCATGTGTTGGCATCTGCTTTACGAACGAAACATGTTCGAATAGTTTCCCATCTTCCTCTTCCAGATGCCACCCATGATAATACTACTGATTCGACTGAATGCGGCATATCCAATACTACGAAAATCAAATATCCAAGAGTGGATTACATTGTGTTTGTTATATCCCTTATAGATGCTACAACGATATCAAACTTTGAAACTAGTATACGAAAACATATTCATGGGGATTATATTCATCTTCACCGAGTGTCAATCGTTTTACTTCATGCTGAATTCCCAAATTTATATGCGCCTTATCCAAACAATCCAGATTTAGTAAGTGTCCTCGCCAATGCAGGTATCTCCAGTGGGAAGAAAAGAGGAAGATATTCCAAACTGGAGGATCAGAATGATACGATGAAATCCAATGTCCTCGAATATATTGAAAGAAAATTAATACCAGTGTTAAAATGTGATATTGAAAATAAGTCAGGTTTGATGATAGTCTCCAGAATCATAAACAAGTATGCCAAATTAGGAATACGACAAGATAGAACTGGGAACATGAAAACAGTTGAAAGTGAGGACAATGTTAGCATCAGCCCGTTATTTTATTCGACACTTCTGTAATTTATAAATTTAATCTAATTTATACTAATTAAAAATTAAGACTTTTTCCGTCTTCACTGTGGTTGCTTTATTGCCACAGTCCTGTTTGTGCTCCAGAAGTGAGGTGGGAACACAAATAAAATATTAGATCTCGTTTGGAATAGGGTCAAAAAAATTTAAAGATGGGAAAAAGTCAGAATACTGAAATACAAAAATCGCTCAAGTTGAAGTTAGTTTCAAATATGAATGATGGAAGGTACAAGTTTGAATTTCTGTTAGACTAGTGTACAATGAAGTTATAAATGTTGTAAGTTCTTTGGTGTTTGAGTGGATTTGAGAAAATCCGGTTTGAATAAGAGATTGAATCATTTTCTACCTTTTGTTAGGCTTCAATAATCCATCTTCTTGAATGTTGTTGTAATTAAATTGTTTATTTGGCAGTCTTCTTGGGGAGGAGAACAGCATGGATGTTGGGCAATACTCCACCAGCGGCGATGGTGACACCTCCAAGCAACTTGTTCAACTCTTCGTCATTCTTGACGGCAAGAGTAATGTGCCTGGGAATGATACGGCTCTTCTTGTTGTCACGAGCGGCATTTCCGGCCAACTCCAAGATCTCGGCACAGAGGTACTCAAGAACGGCAGCAAGGTACACAGGTGCTCCAGCTCCCATACGGGTGGCATACTTTCCTTGACGAAGGTAACGTCCGATACGACCTACAGGGAATTGTAGTCCTGCCTTGGCGGAAGAGGTTGTGCTCTTCTTTTCTCCGCGGCCTCCTTTTCCTTTTCCAGACATGATTGAAGTTTGTTAATTGGATGTAATAAAACTGGTTGATATTATTTTGTGAGCATTTCAATGAAGTTTTCAATTCGAAAATGATAACTTTCCGAACGTATTTTATTCGTATAAATCTACACATTTTTCATATAGTTCTAGCGTATTATACGGAAGAACAAAATTCGATCCGCGCCAGGATTTTGAAACAATTTCTGTTTTGAAAATGTGGCGCGTTATTTCAATCACGTGTGACCGAGTATGGCAAATACTGTATCATATGAAATACGTAGATAATTTTAAGAGCATTATATTTGGTGGAGATCTGATACAACTTCTCACAATTCACAATCAGTCCGAAACTAAGTAATCATGGCCAAAACACCCTCCAAAGCATCCGCAAAGAAAGTGGTTTCCAAGCCCGATGGAAAAAAGAGAAGCAAGAAGCGCGTCGAGTCTTACTCTTCTTACATCTATAAGGTATTGAAGCAGGTTCACCCCGATACTGGTATCAGTAAGAAGGGAATGTCTATCATGAACTCCTTCATTAACGATATCTTCGAACGTATCGCCGGAGAAGCCGGAAAGCTCGCCACTTACAACAAGAAGGCCACCCTTTCCTCCCGCGAGATTCAAACTGCCGTCAGACTCATGCTCCCAGGTGAACTTGCCAAGCACGCCGTTTCTGAGGGAACCAAGGCAGTTACCAAATTCTCCTCTGCCTAAACTAATTACCAAAAACAATGTATTCATTCGATATGATACAATGAACAAACAAACCGGATTTTATAAAATCCATTCAAACTCCAAAGAAATATATCTGCACCCTTTTATGACTACTGTACCTTGTATTCATTTTCTTATTTTTCTTGATTTAAATTTTTACACTTATTAAAATGTTCTCTTGTACTTCAGGTTTCACTCTTTTTATGCTTGACATCTCTGAGAGTCATGTAAGCCGAAGATTCTAAGAACCAGTAATAACTCTTAAACTTATTCATTCCAGCAAATTATTCTTCCTGCCATTCTTCAAAGTGTAACCTCATGGGTCAATGAGAAGAACGAAGCATCTGAATGCTGGATAACTGCAACTGAAACCAAAGCACTTGTAATAATATAATGTTTGACAAATAAGGTAGAACATTCGTTTCAAGGAAGACCTGAACAGTATTTAGAAATGGTTGTATATTTATAAGTGACTGTCGTTGTTGGGAAGGTGTTTAGGTTAGAAAAATATTTGCTTTTGAAAAATCCTTATTTTTATTCGGGAGCATCAGGAACAATTCCCTATACTATGAGTAACCAATGAACCTGATGTGAAATTTAATCCAGGTTCAAAAGTGTTATTGTAAGTTAATTCATATCCCCCCCAGCCAAAGTTACAGCACATACCGTCGTCAGCTTGATCATAAATATTGACAAAATAGCATCCTTCATTCAAACACATTCTTTCTCCCACAGTTTCACCAGCATTGTTGTAATTCGATTCCGAGAATAATATTGCGTTATTCGAATCAACTACATCCCAAGAGTTTTCATGAGGGAAGTTGTCAAATGTGAGTCGAATTTCTAATAAAAACTCCTCTTCTCCGGAGAAACATTCACTGTAATCTAATTCACACGAGGGTGTGCATTTTGGGATACCGAGGGAACATGCTCTATAATGACATGTTGCATCCCCTACATCCAGACCATCGCATTGTTCATTACCCTCTCGTATCCCGTTCCCACAAGAGACATTATAACCACAACCTGAATATATTCCAATTATTTGAGCAATGTACAATACAGGATAATTCAGATCTCTTGCTGCCGCAATTATTGCATTAGCCAAATCATCTTGATTTGAGTGACGACCCGTATATGATAAACCAATCTACACAATATAACATATTGTTGAAGTGTGAAATAAAAAAAAAGTATATTTTTATGATCCGTTACAAATAAACGAAACTCAGTACTTACCAAATGGATTTTATCCGATGCTTCTCGTCCGATCGCATCCCAAATTTTCATGTTACATGTTGACCAAATTTGGCCATCTATATGTACATCTCCCACTAGTCCATTAGGATATTTTTTCTCATAATTGGTTATTCTTCCATCCCAAAATTCATTATGACCATCCCAAGAATATACCCAATAGTATTCAGGATCTGCAGGCGTCCATAATTCTTTTGATCTACTATATGACATGGCAAGATAGTCTCCAACACCCTGGATAACCAAAAAAAATAAAGTTAAAGAACTTGTAGAATTATCAACCAAAATACTCTTCCATCATATTTGTTACTTCTTACCTCTGCAAGTCCATCCTCCTGAGACATGCCTAATGCTAAGATGTCATGCAAAGCATGAGCGAGTTCATGAACAACTACGTCAGCATCTTCTGCATCATCTACACCGCCTTCTCCATACCCTAATTGCTGCGACCATGAGCTATAGAATGAATTATCTTCTCCATCACTTGCATGTGGATCAAATTGAAAGCCTCCAGTATATTCTGTTGGTCCTACATTTATTTCTAGATCAAGAATGATATATCTCAACATCGTATCTATGTGATAATAAGCATTTACAGCATCAAATACATTGTCACTTCTACTCCGATAAAAATCACTTGTTGTTGAAACAGGTTGAACAAGACAAGAATAAGGTTTATCAAAGTCATTCAGTACAGCATCTGTAGCAGGAAATTGTAACATTAGCATGATTGTTTTACATAAAAATCTGAGAGTTTGTCAATGTTATCATAATTGTTTAATGAGCATCTCAAAAATAACTTACATGGACCTTCTAATTTATAATAGACTCCATCAAATGAAACATCTCTTAAGGTAACATTTTGTACTTGATCATCGAGCTGTGGAGAAGCGAAATCTGCGTTGTCTCGAAACCCTAGATCAAAATATTTTGCTCCTGCCGTAGCTAAAGGATTTGGATCAAAAATTCCACCGAATGCATCAACAGTCTCTTTCTCACCCGAAAGCAAAAATGAAACATATGGAAGAAAACTTTCGATCAAAGAAAGATCATCCTCCTCCATGGTATTTTTTCTTTGTCGTATATATCTATGTCTTTTGGTGTAGTGGTTTTCTAGACTAGGCATACTTTCGTACTGAGTACGATCACTTTCAATCACATTGTAAATTCCGGTTGTAATGTCACCTCCTCCAGCTTTGTCATAGATAAGGTTTTTAATTTGAAGATTTTCTCCTGATATGGCATCATAAATAAACTCATATGACACTAGTTTGTTTTTCATTGCGATGATTTTAACGAGCCATGCTACACGAGATGTTTTTCCTTCCACAAAAACTATGCGCTTAGACTCAGATGCAGACACTTGCGATAGCCTTACATCGATTTCTTTGAGAGCAGTACGAACCACATTAATCTCATCTATCCGGGAAAATGAGTTGGAAAGTTTGATATTTGGCTTGTAATTACTAGAAACAAAGCTGACGACATTTTTATTATTCACTGCAACTGTCACGCCACTATCATATACTTCAAAATTGTTCCATCTTTGATAGTATCGAACTGAAGTTCCAGCTTTAGTTTTCTTTATTCCTGAATTTATGAGATCATTGATTGAGCTCATCTTAAGGAGATTAGTGTTCTGTTCCAAAAATGCATTAGCTATCAAAATAGGGTCATCTACTCCATCTATAGAAAACTCAAGGTTATAAAGTGCCCTAGCAGCACCTGTTTCGGGATCAATTCGTTTATTTGGTAATCTATATGATGATTGGTATTTTTTGTGTTTCACGGAGATGTCGACCTCACTATCTTCAACGATGCTCGATGAATGTTGAGCTGTTAGTGATATCAATACATACAGGAATTGTAAAGATATTGATTTCATCTTGAAGAAAGTTGTTTGAACACCGAAAACATCATGATTTGAAAGGTGCAATGATTTTTGTGAAATCCGAATGCTTTTCCTATCGTCTACACTATCCTAAGTTAACCTTCTCATCTATAACTAAGAAGGTTCTTTTTGGCAAGGAATCGATGTGTCACATAAAAAGGATCCATAACAAAAATTGCGAGCACGAGCAAACCTCACTCTTGTCACTTAAATACTAATATAGTTCACGACTTAAAACACAATTTCAAGAATCAAAAATTCTAAATGATTTTTTTTGGTATAGAGGAGTCGTTCCACATAAATAGAAGCGTTTCATTTGATCAGCTGTATGATTCTTCGTGCAATTAAATGTCATCATGAATAAGATTCAATTTGATTCAGTTCTCAGGACATGAACACAGCAATTCTTGGAGTAACCAAAGAAATCCAACAATCTCAACCAAAAAACTTAACCATTGATATAAAAACTTGGTCATGTTGGTGCATTCTCAATGGAAGACGCAAAATTACATTTTCATACTCTTTTTGCTCTTTGATATTTCAGCCTGAATTTTTAGAAACAACAGAAAATTTAATAATGATGAAACTAAAACGAATTTATATCTTTCTAATTTTGGATCCCCAAAACATTGCTTTTCTCGATGAAGTGTGAGTGTAAAACTTATAATTTTCCCAAGATCGGAAATGATGGAAAAGCATTGAAGGTGGAGAAAAGATGAAGAAAAAGTTTCTTTTCTGTAAAAACTGAGATTCTGGGATCCTAGATGTTGAATGAATAGTCATCATCACGAGGATTTTTATTCATTTCTTTTTAAACATCACATAAATAAAAATTTGTGAGTCTTCAAAAAGGTTTTTTCATCAAAAAAATAACCAAAAAAAGCACATATCTCCGCACTCATAATATTTCACGTACGGTAGTCTCTCTTGAGCAAAATCTTTTGCTTGTACTCTGAACCCAAAGACACTCAGAGACATCGCAATCAATAATAATTCATAAATCAGATACCGAATAATAATGTCGAACCAGATTTTAAGTGAAGGAAATGAGTGTATGACAACCAAAGACGGTTCTACCGAAACGAAAAGCAACGAAAGCTTCCATATTTTCTCAGATAATGATGATGACGATGATGAGACCCATGATGAATCGGTAAAGTCATGTTTTAGTATGTCCGATAGTAGCACACATGCTGCAGGGGAAGACAAATTCAGCAACAAATTAAAAGATATAACACCGATCATTGCAAAAGTAATGCAAAATAATCAAACTACAGTAGGTAAAGGAATGGAAAATAAACTAGAGCAGCAACAAAACAACCTCGAACGAACAATTGAAAATGATGATGCACATAGTGTTGAGACTGAAAACTCTTTGAAACCAGAATTAAAATCTACAGAGTTATACGAGGATCAGGAAGAAAAATATGAAGAAGAACAAGCATTAGAAGAGATTAAAGTCAAAAAGGATATAGAACAGCCAAAACGAACTGTAGGGAGACCTCCGAAAAAAAGAAAAGGTCGCCCCCCAAAGAAGGCAACAAATGTTGGTATTTCAGTAATAAGGGGTAAACGTGGTAGGCCAAGAAAAAAAAAACTTCCGGAAGAAGAAAAAAGTGAAGACAGTTATGATGAAGGATCAGTTTATGAAACGATGGAAGAAACACACGTCAAAAGATCTGTTGGTAGACCAAGGAAACGGAAAATACAAAATTTTGTATCAGAAGATTTGGCTCCTAGACGCAAAGGTAGACCAAGAAAATACAAATCTGAGGATGATGTTTCACCTCCAACAAAGAGTGTAGGAAGGCCCAGAAAAAAAGGAAGACCTAAAAAACTAAGACCAGAAACTGATACAACAGAATTTGACGGTCCAAAACGAACAAGTGGACGTCCCCGGAAATTAAAATCCTTAATTGAAGAGTTAGAATCTACTTCTAAAGATCTTGATGAGATGAATGCAAAGGAAGACACTTTTGATAAGAATGAAAAGGCTCAAAAGAAACCGAGATATGAAAGGCGGCAATGTCCAATTTGTAAACTCTATTTTCATCAAAATGGTCTCTTTATGCATGTGACTAAATGCAAAAAGTTCAAAGGTTTGTCATCTTGGCTGCAACTTTCGACTTGTTAAACTCTTTCTTGTCTTATTTAATATGTGCATTTCTATATATTCCTGATTCAGATTGGTCTTGTGATTGGTGCGGCACCGGCATACTCAGCTTTGCTCCAAAAGGTTAGTCATGAATCGAATAACTCTTTAAAAAGTCTGATATATTTAAGAACTTCTGTATTTAACAAAAGTATTTTCTATCATATTCACGTAAACAGGGGCAGTGGCTGGTCCTAATGGCAATGTAGGTCCTAAACATCTGAATTCATTTCAAAAATTCTTTACAGCTCACACTCTTTTTTGGTTCGCGTTTCTTTCAGTATTCTCTGTGTCCAGATTGTGGGCAAAACTTCAAGAACCAAAATGGACCAAAATTAGGAACTACCAAAAAGAAAGAATGTAAGCTTGTTTTGTTGTAATTGTTTGCAAATTTTATTCTGCACATGCAACTCAAATGCTCCAATAATTTCACTGACCTTTCTCGTATAGTACCTAATCGTAAGCATCCTAAACGCACTAGAAAACCGATTCTTCGTTTGGATCAAGATCCAGATTCAAAAGAATCGAGTGATTATAAATCCGACTCCGACTCTTCCGTTTCTTCTACTTCATCAAGGCAATCTATTGATAAGGAAAATATTGAAGCCAGCAAAGACAAAAATTGGATAGTTTACTACGACTGTTTGATACTTTTAGCAGCTATGAATGATCCAACCTCTTTCACTGAAAAAGGTCCAGGCATTTGGATGCTTGCGTCCGAAGAAAAAGATGGAAAATTATTGAAAAACATGTTTTCAGATTCTTTCATAGTTGAGAAATGGAATAATGCTATGTATGGCGATTCATGCTCAGAACTATTCGAAAGTGACATTCTAAAGCAAATATTGTCATTTTGCATCGCTAAAAGCACAGAAAATGTAGGAGGAAAAGAGATTGAATCTGAACCTATGAAATCAAAAAGTTTATGTCTCCTTGCTTCAAATTGGAAATTTTCACCGGTTCAATCTAAGTTTAACTTAACTGGTAATCGTAAAAAGGATAACATTTTTTCAGATTGGAGATGGGTCAAACCCTCTCTTTCCATTACATCAAATAATCATGTCTCATTGAAAGAAGCATGGGCACAGCATTCAAAGGCATTAAGTGAAATTGTGGAAGATGTCGCCAAAAAATATATACCTAAATCTATTATATTACCCAGGAAAGATAAAGAGACCGAAAGTGTTCAAATTAAGCCAAGAAAACGAACATTTAATAAGAATCAAAAGAAACTATTCGTTATGGACGGGGATCCAAGGCCCTTTGCTAACTGCAGTTGGTGTGGACCTAAGTTGAAAGAAACACCTATTAATCAAAATTCCTCGCAAAAAAATGTGGCTACTAGACCTGCGTGTGACGCTTGCAAATATCTGGAAGGTGAAGGATGGAAATTAAAAGTATATCAAAGAAAACCGAAGGAAAAATTTGCTCATAGAGCTCATACTCTAGATTATAGGTATACAGACCCAGACCACAAAGCATATAGATCTATGAAAGCATTTCTCTTGAATACAACAGAATCGGTTGTGGCTTGGTTAACCAATGAAAAGATTGAAGCAAATAATGACTCGGATTCATTAAATAAGATTCAAGTTGACGATGACTCAGATTTTGAAGAAATTCCAGTTGTTCCCCGAGCTTCTGTTACGATTGAAGAATCGCGAACCTTACGTTTACCTACTTTGGCTGAAATCTTAGAGGAAGAAGAAGGACTTGGAGGAATATTAAAAGAGGATGAATTCAGAGTTTTGAGATCAAAATATGGAAGCTGTATGGATATCGCATTTCAAGTCCTACAATGTTTGTGCAAAGGGTAAGCAATCGATTTTCATCATAGACATTATTTTTGTTTCACTTAAAATTTATTGTGTCTAAAACATTTGGATTTTATTTCACGATTAGACGCCTTCCCCAGATGGTGCAATTTGAGACTCCTTTCCTTCGACCAATGGACGATTTAAATTTTTGTTCGCGTTCCGGTGGAGCGCCACCAACTCGTTTCATTGGTGTCAAAAGAATTTTTCGTGATAATCAAGGTTCTACAAATTTAAATGCTCAACCTGATGGAAAGTTCGGAGTAGAGTTTCCTGCATT
>Ga0209092_10000577_pt1 | contig 36365 bp, 27 predicted proteins | sample FraStrMetagenome_FD_187446 | JGI IMG/M metagenome (GOLD analysis project Ga0209092, IMG submission 187446) | Marine eukaryotic phytoplankton communities from Arctic Ocean - Fram Strait ARC3M Metagenome (SPAdes) (version 2) | ecosystem: Environmental > Aquatic > Marine > Oceanic | place: Fram...
AGAGTCGCCTAAATAATAACGGAATGTACTGAGTTCCTACATACACTACTAACATCAATAAGTGCTGATCAAACTCGCAGAATTTATAAATTCTTTAAAGTCCGCTCTGATGTATTTTTGAAGAAAGAAAATGGGAACTCATGGGTCAACAATTCTGCCGCATCAAAATGAAGGACAGACACTGCAAAAATACGCGACTTCAATATGATCATCAATCCTATGTTTCATTTTTCAAAACTAGGAAATATAATCATAGTGGCATCAGGAAATAAAATGATCTATGGAAGAGATCATATTTTGCTCTTGTCCTTTCCAAATACACTTATAAATAATGGATACATAAGCTTTGAAGAAAAAATTTTCATGGAAACATATTCAAAAATTTTGGTGATTTGAGGTGTTCCATCAATCGACTTTTGATCTTGGGGAGTTGAATCCATCCATCTTTACATACGTTTCTTGATGCTACGGAGAATCGCAGCAGATACAATTTCCCACTGTATTTGCATTTATGACTTATTTGGGAAAGCTTTTCATAAGAATATTTGTGCGGAAGGTCCAATTTTGCTTGATTCGATTGTTTTTATTGCTCTTAAGTTTTCTTCCTGATCTCTCAAGTTTTGTTTCACGAATATTGAGAAAACCCATTTTTTTACTCAGCTGAATTCTTTTGATTTTTTTATCATTGCTTGAAATAATTTTATATCTGTTCTTTCTCTGAGACGCAACTTAATCATAGCCAATCTTATCATCAGATGACTGCCATGAAAATATTCACTATTACCTTGTTCTATAATAGTCATACAAAATGATATTGGAAGTCGTATCATCATTACAAGATCCAAATTTTTGACTTCATTTGTTTCCTTCCGATAAGCTAAGTATTATTAGTCAAACATTTTTCATTTTTGATGAAAGGATGCCAAAATCTTTCTCTCGTAAACGAATTAGAACTAATAAATACAAACAAAGCATTTTTTTTTGACACGACATTTTGTGTGAAAGTTGAATGAACATTTTCAAATTTACTAATCTTTAATGATTATCCAATAACACCTCCAAATGTTCGTTTCTCAATAGATCTTGTTAGCGCAACGCATCCTCTGCAGTCACAGAGCAATGTACCACTAGCTCTAGACTCCGCAGTCCATGGAATAGTCTGATGCAAATCCAATTTCCAAGGACTATTCAAATTATCACGAGTCCATCTTTGGATAGCGAGTAGGGTTCCAGATTCCATAGGTGCCATGGGTGGAAATTCAATACATGTTGTGTACGCTTCAGTATCCGATTTTATCCATGCATCTGAATCAGCAACTAACATTCCCTCTGGTCTAGCACCGTCCATTAAACATGTTTTCCATTCATCAATTCTTCCTCCAGAATCAACGACATCTTTCACTTCCTTTGCATATGGTGATGACGACCATACTGATTTCATCATGTCCTCCTCTCCATCAGTAAGGGCTTTATAAAATTCAGCTTGTGCTTTCACAAGCACTTCGTCTGAGTTTGTATCTGGTGGATCATCCTCATTTAAAATAACAACAGGTCTAAGGAAGGATCCCATAAGTTGTAAGAAATAAAGACTGGAAGAACCAACACCTGATCCAAATGATCTCCTGTTGGCATTTAATCCAAACCAAATTAAAGAATCACTTTTCCTTTGCAAACTTTGATCTCCTTTTTTGTTATCAACCTTTTTCTGGTTTGCCAGTCCTGTAAAGTACTCTACCCATGTTGATAAATTAGTTGCCTCCGCAATCCATCTTCCACCAATGATTCCAGCATCATTTTGATCCCATTCCCATTTCATAGATGCGATATCAGTTCTTTCATTATTCTTAGATATATCCAATGGTAAAACCACCAAAAGACAATTTGATTGTACCAATCTTCGTCGTAGCATCTGACCTTCCGCCAAAACTTTTTGCACATCCTCTTTCGATCCAGAAATAGCTATAATTTTTTTCTGTCGATTTGTACCCAATTCTTTCAAAGACTTAATCCCTCCACCCAATGCTTCTGGTAGTTTTACATCAAGAAATTCAGCATTCATCTCACGTTCAATCCGATTTAATTGTTTGGACCGAGCTTGACATTCGCGTAAAAATAAGGCAAAGGAACCGAATCCTCCTATAATCGAAGTCACAATAACTACAAAATCAGGTATAGTCTCTGGAATTTGGAATCCAATCGCCTCACTTATCGATGGGAAGGCAAACAAGGTGCATGTTAATAAAAAGTATAAATTAATACGTAATGGTTCAGATTGATTTGTGGAGGAATATTGGATGAGAGCATCATTACGAATAGTACGGAGAGTGAGTGGATCAAAGGTTGGTTTGGACATATCATATTGATTATTATTGTTGTACTGTTGATATAAAATGGAAGATGATTGACGATGCTGATGCTGATGATGATGATGATGACCGCCTTTAATTTTCTGGGATCGAGATGAGGAAATGCTTAAATGATAACGATGATTATATTGGAGCTGAGGTGGTAAGTTGAAGGAAAAGCTTTCTTGAAAACAAGCTGAAATAAAAGATGCAAGAACATAGGGTAGTTTCAAATGCACCATTTTCCAATTTAGACAAATGATCTTTGTCTTTCTTCCAAAAAAAAACGGGTTTATGTTTAGGATTATTGTTACATTTTCTTAATGAAAATATATTTTGACCTGACTCTGTTATGATGAGATCTTGCGTGGTGGTTTTCACAAATGATAATTTAATTTGTGACTAGCTAGTGCATGCTACCGTACCACGACCTTACATATTATGATTTTTCAGTCGTAGGTCTAACGTATGCCGTTATTTTATGCCTAATCAGGAAAACTCCTGCTTGAGAGACGATCAATTGAAATCCGTCTGTAAGTTAGGTAGGTGCTCATACAAAGTATCCTCTCATTGAACTTAGGAAAAATTACGTACGTTAGTAATACGGAACACGTACTCATACTTGTCAATGTGTTCAATGAGTTCCAGGTAATGGCGAATAGTAAAATTAGATAAATTCAAGAATAATGTGATGTTGAAATGTGTGCATCTGGATCTGGTGTCAGCAGACTGCTGCTTCCTATGAATCATTGAACTATAACCAACAGCAGTCACAGCTTACCAATATCATTTCCTCACGTTTAGCTTTTATTTGCAATGGAATTGAGTACGAACGATGAAAGTAATCATGATATTTGTAAAGACTTATATAAAAATTCGCAGAAGTTCAATGTAGAAGTCAGCAAAAGTGTGTCTCATGAGTAATCAGTACCAAAGTAGAGATTTGTAATCAAAACACAAAGACTTCAAATGAAAATCTATTTTATATGAATAATATACGTCCTCGTAAAAACGAATGGAAGTGGAACCAAGGAAAAACAAGGAATACACCATAAGAAATATCAACTCCATACACTTCCAACTTCGGATTGATGATCACCCTTTCCCAATTCTGTCGAACCCCAAGAATTAGAATCAATTTTCGTTTGAACAGCATCCGGTTGACTCCAATCTGAATTCATGGCTATATCTTCTTTCTCAACAAAACTTGAGTAGGACAATGAGTTTACACCAGCTGTTGAGGATTTCACACGCATCTTACCCCCCATTACATTTTGTGATAGATAATCAGTGAATCCAGTACTACTTTCAATGCCTTCATTCATTTGAGGCTTCCTCAAATCTTGATTATGAATGTTATTATTGTCATCATCATCATCTAGCATATTTGAAAGTAAAAGTTCATCTCCACTCAAATGTTCCCCAGGGAACTCAAATGGAATATTTGCATCGTCTTCTACATAATTTTGAATCAATGGAGAGACGAACTTGTATCTACTATGATTCTCTGACGATTTCTGTGGCATCCAATCTAAGACTTTCGTGAAGTCAATTTTCTCAGTATCATCCAATGAAAAAATTCCTCTTTTCTGTCGTAACTTTGAAATCTGAGCTAATTGAAATTCACGCAACAGTCTAGAAGCTTCTTCTCTTTGCTTGTCAGTAGGAATGGTTAACTTTGTCTGTTTTCGTTTGGGAATTGTGAAGGCAGATAAACTTATTGCATTGCAACCAGACGAAAATGGTTTCTGTATAGGATTTTGAACAGGACTTTTGACAGATGCTTTACTCCTATTCATTCCAGTGCTTTTTGGTGGGGATAGATTGGATTCATTGGTGTAGTTTTGAGATAGTAACATTGACATTTGTAACTCTCCACTTAGGCTTGGCTTCATGCATGAAGAGCTATCCATGAAGGGTCGTAGTTGGATAGGTTTACCTTTGACACAAGCCTCTGGATCTTTGACAGAAAGCAATGCGGGAGTTTTTGAAGAATTTCTCTCAATAACGTGCCATTTATCCTCTTTATTGTCAAAATCTTGACTCACTGCAGAAATATCGGATGGTGATGAATCATTGATTTTTGATAGATGATTTTCCATGACAATTTCATCTGGTATGCTTTTATCAATCAATTTGTCCTGCTTCGATGGTTCAATAACAGCGTGCACTGTGTCTGCAAATGCGAAATCAATTCGATTCTGTTTCTGATTTGATTCCTGGATATTTTCTGGAACGAATGAGGGTTTTTTATTTTCACTTTTGTCGGAAGAATTTTTTTTTCTTGAATGATCATAAAGATAGTTCAACCCTTTCTTTTTACGCCCTTTCTTTCCCACATGTTTGTGTCGCTGCTGGTTTTTTTTTGATTTATTACCATCCCCGGTATCATTTTCGCCTACGACAGCCAACCAATAAGAAACCTGATGTGATTTATCTATGAGTGAATCTATCAGCTTGCTTTTCGAGCTTAAGAAAAGATATGCAAACGCCAAAGCGATTGTCAAAGCGATTAGTATTACTTTTAGCCTTGATTGAATGCTTCCATTACTCCCCAAGGAAGACAAGACTATATATCCCTTGTTTCGAGTCTTTATTCTATCGTCTGATACCGGGTGAGAAGACTTCTTTCTCATGCATTCATCTACGCAAACGTCTAACATAGCAGACACTGTGCCCGAACCTTCGAGACTATTAGTCTCACTTTGATCATTGATCGCTTTTGTATTTGATCTTTGTCGTCTCCCTTTACGGGTCTCAGATACGGATTGTGTCAAGTTTTCATTGTTCCCCAAACCCCAGCCAGCTATCCATCGCAGCGCCCCTTCCCATTCATCATTTAAATTTTGCATACGATGCCGATTTTTCATTTTTGACCAAACTATCTCCCTTGAAGCAGTGATTGAAGCGTCTGTTTTCCTCTCCATTGCATGTGAATGTGAAGACGCTCTAATCTTCGTATTTCTAACACTATCGCCTTTCTTTTTATTATACTCAAGTCCAATTCCCTCTATTTCCCCAACTAATGTTTCAAATATAGGTGGAAGACGAGTTGGACGAGATCCTTTTGATAAATCATGATTTTGAATGTTACCGTAACTTTCCTGTCGATCACGATCAGATATATTACTATCGCGTAAAAGGAATAGGGTTGCTAAAGTGGTGGATGTTAATAAAGATTTCAAGTTTTCTGAACTTGATAGTATAAGATCGTTACAAGATGACCTGCATTGTTCGTGTTTTGTATGAGAAGCCTGTCTTTCTGATAATGCTCCTTTATAGAAGATGAGATTCCAATGGGCAGTATGAGCAAAAGACGAAATGATTTAACAGTTCAAAAAATGTTGGAAAGAAGCATAATTCAAAGAAGTACCGTCTGTCGGAAATTGATGCTTCAAATACAATTTACGTATAACATAGTACAAAACGAACGTACAAATCAACCTAGGCCTCGTTTCAATCAGGGTCGCAAATTGAAAAACCCACCTTTTTGTTCTGGCAATTCACCAACAAAGAAGATAAATGCTACGATGCAGGAAATGACAATAGTGGTTATCAGATTCGACTTAAATGGAATGCCTTTATTTTTTTGGCTGATTTTCTTTGGTTTACGTTTTCTTCGCGATTGCGGTATCATCGTTATCTACCAGTAACTTTTCTTCTTCATTGATTCCCATCTGCTCCTAGAATTTTAAGGTTTTGGTACTTCAATGAAATTCATTCCATTCTGCTGCTGTTTGTGCAATCAATAGCAGTACGGTACTAAAATACGTACTAAATGATGGCAATGATACTGGTAAGCATGTAGCATCTAATAAATATGAGTCCGCGTACATTCAAATAGGCCCACGCAAAAAATAAGATTTAAGTAAGGAGATGTTTGAGGAACAGAAGCGTTTCTCGTGAGTTATCAATTCTGTTCTTTGGCAATAAATAAAAATTTGCATTAGATTCGCTACATGATGTTGGACATATTCGTATGCATGTGCTACATTTTTTATCTCTGCGAGGGAGACATTTTCTTTTTATCGTCAAATGTTTTAATCAAATAAAAAAACCTATTTGAAAATGCAAAATGGTCACAATTTAAACTTTTCAAGACGCTGTGTCGCTACAAATTGCTTACAATGTGTTCATTTGTTCCATATACAGAAAACTTTCAAGTCTGATGATCTCAAACTTTAAAATTTTACGAACATTTACACAAATTATATCAATGAATGTTCCTTTGAATTTGAATTTTTTATTTCATGACCAGGATGATTTCCTTCGCACGAAAAAAATCACACAGCAATCGTAAGATCTTGGTTATTTTCAATTACAAATGAAGTTGAGATAGAAGAAAGTGCCATCATTGAGCATACTAACGACCGTAAAATGATTTAAAAAATCAGAGATGTTTGAGGAAGTGAAAACTTAAAAACAAAAATTCGACTTGCTACATTTTAAAGGAATGATAGACCACGTGTTCGCAATCGCTATTAAATCTTTTTAAAATTTCATAAATCCTGGATGTGTTTTCATTTTTTGCAATCGTCTATAAAAAACACCTTTGCATGGGAAGATTTTTAGGGTAGTTTCGGAAATTTTGAAATGTTCGATGATGTAGATGCCACCGCGATATATTACAATGTCAATGCAGAAATACTTACGAAAGAGACAAAAGAACAAGAAACTGATCCATGCCCGTTATATGAAACACGGAATAGTTGCACACAGACAAGTAGAAAAAGTGAGAAAAAGGTTCAAATTGGGAAGTCAATGACAAAGGTTTTTTATCATAATAAAAGCAGAGGAAAATATGAAAAGAAGAAGCCCGGCGCCAACGCGAGTAGCTTGGCGAAATTGGCGGAAGGGATGTTGAGCGAACTTTCAAGGCCGACTAACTCTGCAAAATATAACACTTCTAATGAATATTGCCAAGATATGCGTAGAGGAATAAATTCAAAACAGTCCATAGAAAAAAAAGTTAAGCATATAGTTTCCCTACAATGGAATGCTTGCGGAAACATAAATTTAAAGTCGAAAGGTGCTAGATTTCAACCAGACCATTTTGAAATAATGGACATGACTTGGAATTCAAGTGGGAGTTTACTTATAGTGGTGTATGGTTCTAAAATTATAACAAAGAAGTCATCTAAATTCCCATATAATGACGGAGGGGTCATGGTTGTTTGGGATTTGGCTGATATTGAAAAAAATATCAGGGAAGATAACCATGGCAACTTTGCAGTGTGTACTCTCAATCAGCCAAACATGGTCTCAAAGTATGATTCTTCACTAGTATGTTTGACAGCACATCCAAAAAATCCATATCTTTTTGCAGCTGGATCAATATATGGAGAAATTTTACTTTTTAATTACTCTGAGCGAACTGAATGGTTGGCGTCGCCAGCAAGATGGTCTGGAAAGGGGACTTATTTTCATGAAGATAAAGTATCCTCTTTATGCTGGAAGTATAGCTCATACGATAGGGATTGGCTTTTATGTAGCGTTGGTATTGATGGGAAGGTCCTATTTTGGTACTCCTCGTCAAAACATAAATATCCAGTGAAAGGTTCGCTTTTACAGACATCAGAAGCACTGGTTCAAAATAAAAGAACAAAATCAAGCCCAACTTGTGGCACATTACTCTCTGGGACTGCATTAAGCACAATAGACAAATATGGTGATGAGAATGATATATATATTGGAAGTGAAATAGGTCAAATAGTGAAATTAAGAGGTTCAATAAGGACTACGGCTTTACTTCAAACTGTTAAGGAAAAGACCAAATTGAAATGGTCATCAAATGCTCTCCTCTCAATCGCATATGTGAGTTCAGAGCATCTTATTCATACTATAAATACAATAGAAGAAAAGGCAAAGTTATATAAAAGAAGAGGTGTAGACATGGAAATTGTATACGAAGCAAAGATACCATTGCATATTGTATACCCATGCTCAATTATTTCATCATTTGAACATCACGAGGGGGCAATTACCTGCATTGATACAAGCCCATTTGATGGTAGCATTTTCCTTTCATGCGGTATGAATGGAGAAGTCCGTTTATACTCGACTGTTCAATCTCGTCCTAGATTAGTCTTTGAACCTTCTCTCACAAAATCTAGTTTATTAAATCAAGCAATTGGTTCACCACTTCTTTCTGGAAAGTTTAGCTTTACAAAACCAACAGTAAGTGAAATTGACTCTATTCGAAACACACAATGGTTTGTTTTTAAGTTTTGATTCTTAATTACTGATTTGTTTTTATAAAAAGGTTTTTGCGGCATCATCTAGAGATGGATACATATACATTTTTGATATTATCCAATCTAGTGAATTTCCAGTATTTAGTTTGTTGAGTCCAGGAGTAAATGAATGTGAAAATCCTGAAGTGCGATCTTTATCTTTCAATCGATATAAACAAAAATACTTGGCTTCAGCAGATAGTTTGGGAGTTGTTCAGCTTTGGGAGCTTCCTCCTAGCTTAGTGAATGGTAACAAGGAAGACATGCAAATGTTAAAAAGCAAGTGTCGGTAGTATAGAGTACTACCAAAAAAGATTGGCGCTGCCTTGAGTTTCAAATTGATTTTTCATTTAGTTACATAACAATTATTAAATTTAAACATTACCTTGTGACAACCTAGCTTTCAAAATATTTAAATTATTTCAAGCGAATAAAAATGAAGATAACGACAGAAGTACTTCGAGACGTTGCTTTGAAAGCAAACCTTTATCGCACACCTGAGTTAAATGATAAGCTATACCTTCATTATAAAGGATTTCAAAGGATTGAATCTTTGGATAAATATACAGGTAGATTTTTTTATGTTGCTTTGTATGATATATTATCAGGCCACTTTTTCTATGATTCTGCTTACTGGAGCAACTTATCCTGCCTTGAACATATAATTTAGGTCTAAAAAGTTTATGGCTAGAAGGAAACATGATTGAAAAGATCGAAAACCTTGAAAAACAAGAAAATCTCTGCGTCTTACATCTGCACGAAAATGCAATTTCGAAGATCGAAAACTTGCAAAGATGCAAAAACCTAACAATGTTGAATTTGTCGAAGAATTTTGTTTCTAAAGTTGAAAATCTGTCACACCTCTCAAATTTAACAACGTTAATCTTGAGCCATAATAATCTCACAAATGCAGAGTCTATCGTGCAGGTTCAGTATCTTCAGTCTTTACAGGTGCTTGACATTCAGTTTAATAAGGTTAATGGTGACGATTACAAAGAAGTCATAAAAATTCTTCACTCATGCCAAAAATTAAGAGTTCTATATTTGTTAGGAAATGGAATTGTCAAAAAGATTCCACATTATCGCAAAACGATTATAAGTTCCTGTCCTGAACTAAAATATCTAGATAATCGCCCGGTATTCCATGATGAGAGGAGGAGAGGCGACAAATGGGGCAAAATGCTTCAGATTGGATTTTCAATGGATGATGCATTACAAGCTGAAAAGGAGGAGATGGAAATTATCAGAAGAGAGAAAAAAAAAATAGAAGATCAAAAATATTTATCTTTGAATGATATTTTTTTGGCGCATAAATAAGAAATAAAGGTTTTTGTACTACACTTTAAACTTTAGGAATCTCCCGGAAACATAGCCTTGATGCGCCTACATTCATCTATTCCACGGAAGAGTAAATTACAATTCTAAAGAGTGTAGGCATGACCTCGGGGTCCTGATGGACTTTTCACATTCATAATCTATCCCTTGACATGTTTACCGTCTACATAAAAATTCCATTCGTGTCCATCAAACGTGTTCACTGCAAAAGGTGGGTCGTTCTTTCCATATTTACTCCAGAACGTTTCTCGAAAGTATAACTCAGCATTATTGTAGAAAGGATCATTGCCTGAATTTACAAAAGAAGCAACAAACGATTGTGGACCATTATTTTTTGTCTCTCCTTTCTTTTTGGAATCAACATCTTTTTTTTGGGAGCTCCAGGATATCCTGACCTGATGGTGTTCCAGACCCATAAATTTGCTGCCCATTTTGACCCTTCAATGACTGGACATCCTCCATGTAATGAAATTTCATCTAGTTGCCCATCTGGATATTGAGAGTAAAAAAGAACTGCTCTTGCTGCTTTGGGGGTGACACCCAACCGAGTACGACATTCTGAGATCATTTTCTTCCCATGATCCTTTTTCGAAGTCATTAAGCACACCTTCGGCTCTTAAATTTGTCACTTCCTTTGTGATGATGTTGAGAAAATAAAGAGTCACGTTGCTTAAGATCATATATATAGAAAAAGAATAATACATTTTTGCATATTTTAATCCTACCTCTGGGACGAGAACCGCTTTGACTCTTCCAATAATGGTGGCCAAGCCTATTCATAAATAATTAAAATAATAACATATACACTGTCTATCCTCCTTCGCCATCTGTTAAATCATTAAAATATAAAAGAACAGTAACAAACCGATTCGATCCAATTCGCTCTGAATCAAAATCGTGTTCCTTTCTTTCATGAAGGTCTTCGATCCAATCAAAATGAGGAATATAAGCTTTAGTCTTGTTGTATCGAAGGACTTGTAACCCATCGACTAAACTTTCATGATATTTGTCAAATCCCAACACATTGAAACATCGCCTAGTCACTATAAAGTTGAAGAAAAAAAGAGGCTTACTGAGATAACAAATTTGTCTCACATTCATACTTTGACGGAATAAAACCATCATAAACATCAAAATGTTAACGCATCCGTTAAATAAATCAATATAGAAAATCATACTTACTGTTTTACAGATACTGCTTCTTTTCCATGAGTATTAAAACCATTCTCTGAAGTCCTCTTGGAATGAAAACTATCACCAGCAACTCCTATCGGACTGGCTTTAATTCGATGAGTTTCTGATTTTTCGTTGAGAGCTTTCTGAACAATCGCATTGGATTCCTCTTGACTAAAAAAGTTCTAAATATCAAATACACGGGGACTCAATGATATCACTTTCAAGGAAACATGTTTGTCAGGATCTTTCGTTGTATGAGGTAAATCAAATATCTCCCCAACAAAGGATGGCGAAAACATGAATACACGCCATGCTTGAACGGCATATAAGTGTAACTCAGGTGTATTGCAGGTATTAATCTGATGATTCTCGGGGAAATGGCATTTCTTATTCTTAGATTTTTCCCGTGCAAGATTTGCAAATTCTGCACATGATGTTATTTGTAATCCTTCTCTAGTATGAAAGTGACATGGAAACAAACTTTGTTCACCTACTTTTGTTGAGATCAATTTATCATGATCCGGTAGTTTAGGTGTATATTCCTCCCCCATATCACAATAGGTCAAAAAGGGATTGGATTCTGAGACAGTAGTATTTGGAAATGATTCTTCGTTCATGAGTTTGGATTTTTTTATCTGTACCAGCTCATCCGTATGGATGTAATAGGGAGTCAATTGCGATGGTAAGGATAGCATCCATATTATATTTACTTTTGCTTATGTATAGCTTTTTATTGGCAATTAAAACATGAGCAACAATGACACAAAAAAAAGAACGGAATGCATAGTGGCTGAAGAATATCAAAGCCATAATTTTTCATTCTGATAGGCAATTCAAAACGAAACTTACAATGTAAAGTTTGATTGGAGGGAGGTATTATTCCACATCCATCCACATTTCCATTGTGATGTATCACAAAAAATGGATCACCCACTTTTTTAACTTGCATTGCACTTCTCGTTTCGAATATTTCCATAGCTTTTTTTTTCTGGGTTGTAGGTGATATTATGCGAGAATTTTCTGAGGAAGAGTCTTTGGTCACTATGGATTGTTGGGGCTTGCTGGAGTTTGCATCTGGGAGATACTGGAGATCCTCTGGAAATATTTCGACAGAAATGAGTATACCCAAAACAAAGGAAAGAATTGCAATAAAGAATAGCTTGATTAAAAGTGAGATGGGAAAAGCAGCAGCTTCTCCTTTGGCGGATGATCGTGAAATTTCACAATTTTGCATTCTTGTCCTTTTTTCTATTGCGAAGATTAAAACAAATATATTTGATTTTCTGATCCTTGTCATTATTCTTTCCTGCTGGTCATGCTCATTTGTTTGTTATTTTGACGGCTTGAGATAATTATTCTCCGTTTTCTAAATTTAAAGTTTTCTACATCTATTTTAGTATGTTGGTTCGTAGAAAAATCGGTAGATATATTCGTCAAAGTGCTGAAAAAACTTACTCTCCAGTTTTTAGGCCCCGGACAAATTAAGCTACTTTGCCCTATGAAAAAAATGGTTTGACTAATTTAGCCGAGTACAAAAAAACAGTAGAATAATTCTTATCGTACGGGGCCTAAAAAGTGGAGAGCAAGTTTTTTCAGCAGTTTGACGAATATATCCACCGTTTTTTCTACGAACCAACATACCAAAATAGATGTAGAAAACTTTAAATTTAGAAAACGGAGAATAAGTAACTAAAATCATTATTAAAAAAAAAAGATCAGTGCGGTAAAATGATCATAAAAGGACAAAATGAGAAAATGTGCAAGAAATTTTGCTCAAGATTCAAATGAGAGCATTAAAAGATCCAAATACAATCACTCCATTGAGATTTACAACTCAAACGATTTTCAACATGACTTCACAGATTTAGCAACGTTTTACCCTCCATTTGCTCAACAGCTGAAACAACTGAAGTCAAGAAGAAAAATTGATATACAACGATCAACAAAATCAAACCTTCGAGGTGGCGATCTGTTTTCATGTTTTGGGACTTATGTTACTTTTGATTTTAATGTTGAGCTTACAAGAGCAATACTACTAAAAGATCATGGTTTAGTTCTTCCTTCAATGCCGAATAATAGACTGTGCCCTCCTGTACCAAATAGGCTTAATTATGTTCGTTGGATCAAAGATTTAGTTCTCGGCAATATTTGCAATATTGCTTCGCAAGAGAAGAGACTTCATTTTCAAGGTATGGATATAGGTACTGGTTCTAGCTGTATTTATCCACTACTACTATCCTCCGTCTTTTCTAAGCAAAGTGATAAATGGAGATTTTTTGCAACTGAAGTAGATCCAATTTCTCTAAAATCAGCTCAATCTAATGTTGATGCGAATCATTTACAAGACTGCATTACAGTCGCACTTGTCAAGCAAACTGAAGATATTTTCAACGTGGAAGCAAAAAAAAGTGCCAAGTTGGATTCGTCAACATTTCAACCATCGCAGTGTGTCTACGGTCCTCTTCAAAATTCTTTACTTGCAGCATTATCTATAAAGAAAGAGAAAAATACTATTGAGAGTCAACAATTTGATTTTTGCATGACAAATCCGCCATTTTATGCTACCATTGCACAGTGTCAAACACCACGTGTAGGTGATTTTCGTGACAGGACAGCAATGACACTTTCAGAGTCATTTTATCCTCGTGGTGGGGAAACAGCTTTCATAACAGACATCATACATGATAGCCTCCAGACACGTCAACAAATAACATGGTACACGTCTTTAATTGGTCAAAAAAGTACATTGCACCACGTGGAGCGTATTCTACTTGATTTGGGTTTTGGGAGAGGGAGCATCGCCACTGCTGAGTTTGTTCAAGGAGGCCGAGGTTCACAAAGACGTTGGGGTATAGCTTGGACTTTTATGCAAGTACCAATGCGAAATCCAGGTAATGTTTTTACATTTGATTTTTTTTGTTTGACCACTTATTAAGTTTACCCACAGTGAAAGAAAAGACTTAAACTTGGAATTTCTTTTAATTTTCACAGCCTGTCAATATATGGGTGGTTTTGAGACTTTTGAGGTGGAGCTGTGTTGTACGGAGAAGAAAGAGACAGATGCTTCTGTTAGTGTAATCAAATCATGTGGTTCACCAACAACGAATATACCCTTGTTAAATGTAGATCTTAAAGCAAGTACTTCTCTCAATGCAATTGTGGCCCATCGAGTATGTGATTACTGTAACTTTCTTGAAAAAAGAATGTCATGTAACCTACAAACAAGGACCAAAAATTGTCAAGATTTATTAGGACCATCTATAGTCACTATATTTGAATCAAAATCTCCACCTGAGATATCAAAAGTGTCTCGACAAAAAAATGCCTCTCTTTCACCAGCAGATGGGGAATTTCTGATTGACGTAATATTGCACAAAATTTCTAAAGAAGTGGAGGATAGAACTGGCAAGTCTTCCGAAATAAGAACATGCAAAGACCCTACTATATTAGTTAAGCTAAGTTGTTTTAGTCATACAAAAAGAGGAGATGAAATCATTAATCAAATCAAGAGTCAAATGATAGGTGAAATACAAAGAACAAATCGAAGGTGGAGGCGTTTGTTAAGATAAAGGTATGATACAATTTTATTTCATCAACTTATTCCGTTTGTACAGTTCAAAGAAGTTGATTCTCCCAACCAGTCATCGTCGTCGATACGAAGCTGGGCGCGATAATGTTCTCCATGAATAGGACCTCCTCCTGGAATATGCAAATACAGCTGAACATACTCCATATTAACTTCGGAGCAAAAATCATTCATTACTTTTATGGTAAAAAAAGCAAAGCTTTCACCAACATCAAAAGTAATCTTGAGAGGAAAGAACGTGAATACGATTAATTTAATAATGTTAATTGCGCAATGCTCATACGACAACCAGACTCACCTCTCCTGTTGCTTGCTGGTAGTCTCCACATCCTTGTCTTGAGGCAGAAGGGAGATCGAGACATGATGAAAATTTAGAGACATCTACCCCTACAGCAGAAAGATCGCTTGTAGAGTAGCCAATCCTCGCAACTGTGTCCAAATGCGATAAGTCTCTTTCAATCGATATCATTATCTCATCATCTGTTCCTTCCAAAGCAACATATTCACTGACAAGCAAATGGAATAAAGAATGTGTTAGTATTGCGTTTTTGTGCATTGTGTTCCTATATGTCAGTATGTTCTTACTTATGAATAAAGCGGATTCTTTGCCATTTGGTATCCAAAATATATGCAGCTCCGGAATCCTTGCCAAAACTATCGGATCCAATTGCACCAATCACTACGGTGGAACCGTCATGAGTGAGACTATACCCGAATTGGTCTCCTGCAAGTCCGTCTGCCGCAGAAATCTTGGCATGTTCAGAGGTTGGCCAATACGCTGAATTTACCACTTCTCCATTTGGCCCTAATTCTGGAAATATTTTCTGGAAAAAATAAATAGCGCCTACTCTATCTTGAAATTCCACTAGATTTGTCCCTGAGGTCTTGCTACTTTGAATGTGATTAATTAAGCGAAGGTTTCCTCCTGAAGCTGCAAGGCTGCCTCCGTTTTTATGAAAGTTTTCAAGATTTCCGCTTATAGGATACTGGATCATAGTAGGATTCCAATGGGGATAAGTGCTCTGAAGTTCATGATATAAACCGTGAGAAGGGGCATTAATGCTTCCAACGATAGCTATCCCCTGCTCATCATTAATTGACAAGCTGTAACCAAAAAGACTTCCTTCAGATTTATCACTGGGTACTAAACGACTCTCTTCTGTCCAAAAGCAGGATGAGTTGGTGTTATAATCAGGCTTAGAACAATTTCGTTGAAAAATGTACGCAGCGCCCGACATTGGACTTTCTTCTCTCCCTGAATAATGTTGCTTTTGATTGAAAGTAGATCTTGGAAGTGCCCCTCCGCCTTCAGTACAGGTACCCACCGTCGAAGTCGAGCAAGAACCTTTCAAAGACCAACTAAACTCAAAATCATCTACGTTTATGTGGCCCCATTTTTTTACTCCATTGTCGACAATACGGATCTGAGCAGATCTATTCAAAAACTCACGTACAGTCCATATGCTTTTAAACATCTTTTCGGAGCATTTGCCAGTCGATCGCATGGTAGAATATCCATCGACGAGGAGTTCCACATATTCACGTAAGTGATTACACCCACCTCCTACAAGAAACGAAATTGTATCACCTAAAATTAAGAACGGATCGGATGTCAAAGTTCCAATTTTCTCATCACCCTGAGAAGTTCCTGCTCTTGTGTCTTTACTGGGATATAGGTAGTCTTTTGAACCTTTTCCTGGGCGATTGTCATATGTTCCAATATAGTATCTGCCTTTCATCAAGGAACTTTGCGGTTGCCCACTGCTTTGACTCTTTACATCACCATATCCAGAATAAGTTGGTCTGTAAAAACTGTTATCTCCAAATGTTGGTTGAAAATCAAAAGCATTGCCAGTTCGCGACCATCCAATTAAATTACCAGTTTCAAAGTCCCATGTTGTCCTTGCTTTTGCCGCACTTTGAATTGCTCCAATAATTGCATGGTTACCATCAACTGCTATACTGTATCCAAAATGATCTGTTGAAGTTATATCGAAAGGTTGAAGGCTATCCTCTTCCTTATAAACTCGTTGCACTTGCACTACCGATGCTGAAACAGTAGGTACTAATTTGGATAAAGAAGTCATTTTGATACCTGTGCATATATTGCATCCATTATCCTTCCGTAAAACTTCAAAAGTTGGGAGGTTGTCTTCCACTTCGCTTGCGAACGTAATTATCCATCGAATTTCATAGCCAAACCTGGTAGCATCTTTACCATATCGTTTTTCAGAGTAAACTTCGATTTCACCAATATTATCTAGCGCCTCTATCGCAAGTTTAAATGAAGTTTGCGATGCGTCATGATTAATCATATCAGATATGGAATACTCGAAGCCCTTATACTTTCGAAGGGCTAATCGGAAAGATCCTTCCATAGGTTCTTTGTCACTCTCCAACGTCACTATTTGAACATGGGGCTTCGAATAGAATGCGTATACTTTTCCTTTTCCAAGACCTTTGTTATGAATGCCATCAGTATCGTATTTTTCTCGTTCATCCAAGCTGCCTTTGTTAGCATAGTCAGCATATGGAGCCCCTATCAAAAGCAATCGATTACTAGATGCTAATGCAGATCCAAAGCCCTGCACATGAATATGGATTGTTGTGAACCCATTATCGTACAAATCATAATCGTACTCACTACTTTTTAGAACAGTCCACAAATTCCATACTAGTTGCGGCTGATGGCTTGCCGTGGTTCTACGATAAACATATGTGGACTCAGTTCCTGGACATCCCACAAAAGCTAGATCATCTAGTAAAGATAAAGCTTTGTAGCTTCCAAATTTTCCTTGCGTAGAAGCAAAATCAGTCGTAGGTCTTAGTATAGCTTCTTCTTCCCAAGAATTGCTTCCATCGCGAAGCCTAAAAACATAGACTGTCCCTTCTCCTGGAGATCCAACCAATACTGTCAGATCCTTGCGTCTATATGCTTTTTTAATTGTTACACTTTGGCCAAAGAATTGTCTAGGAACTATATTTTCTCTGTTTGGTCTGAGAATTGCAGTCTGGCTCCAGACACCTGACGATTGGTTAAAAATAAAAACGGTGCCAACTTTTGGTATTGATTCTTGTTTACTATTGATGCCCGGAGCCCATTCACAACCAACAACTAAAGTTCCTGACTCTTCATCCATCGCTACTGCATTTCCAAAATGATATTCGGAAAACACATTTTCAGCAATGATTTTATCATAGAATGTTTCAAAGCTAGATGAACCAATTCCATCGCCGTCGTCATTAATGCGTATAATCGAAGTTAAGTCTCCAAAGATGCTTGCAAACATACCTGGTAAAGCAATCTGTACGGTAATTTTTTCATCAGGGAATTCAAGAATATGATCATCATTTGTTTTGAGAGTAATGGTTGCAACAGTTTCACCAGCTCTCATGTAAACAACGTTATCAAGAGGTGTGTAGTCTGAAATTGCACGGTAATCAAACATTCCCTGAATCCATAAACTTCTATTTTCCATGCTACCATAATATTGGCTCCTACCGAAAGCTGTGTCATGAGTCAAATAATCAGAGGCCGTTTTCGCTAAAGGATCACTCTCTGCGGGAGGATGAAAGGAAAAGAGCCAATTTACATAACCCTCCTTCTCTTTCGATGTATTTTTGTTCAGTGATTGTAATCTTAGGAATTGACTCGTTTCACTTTTCAATCTTGTCAGTTTCAAATTTAATTCATTACCCTCAATCACATCATATGTTGAAGAATCGAATGATAAATTGAGAAAGTCAATATGAAAAAGTAATACAGCACCACTATTAACATTAAGTAATTCTCGATTTGAAGCACCGACAACAACAATATTGTTAGCAATCGCGACACTAGAACCAAACTTATCCTGTCTTTGAGGATAATTTGGGAACAAGAAACATTGCTCTTTCCATATTCCACGGTGATCTTTGGTGAAAATATGTGCTTTCCCTCTCAATCTTTTCGGTATATTTTGTAGGATTTCAACTTCGCATTGTAATTGTCCTGGCATCATCTCTGTAGGCTCGCAATCCAATAAAGGAATCTGCGCTTCTCGAGCAAAATTTGAGTGAAATGTTTCAAATGTGATAGACCATGAATACCCGCCATAATTGTCAGGAAATGAAGATCTTGAAACTGAGATATCCCCAGTCTTTAAATCCTCTTCAAGTACATGTTTTAACCTTGTTGCAGTTGTAGTTGCCGCGATTGGTCTTGTTTTCAAAAACGTTTCTCCTTCTCTTTGCAATACGCGGAAATCTGGATGCATTGTTTTCAAGCATGGTTCAGCAGTTCTACAAAATGTACGAAGAACTTGTATAGGTCTTGGAGAGAATGATTTGCCCTGAAAATTCTCTACCTGACTCACAACAATTCTAGTATCTGAATATGCAACACGATATCCAAACCTATCTCTAACCTTAATATTTGATGGAATAAGTTCTTGTATAAGACGAAATGCGCTCGGCTCATCTTTCCTTCTGTAGATATAACAAACTCCAGTGCCCTCTTTTTGGACATGAACTTTCATTGGAGCACAAATAACTAATTCATTTTCTTCAAATGACAGAGAATTGCCGAAAGAGTCTCCTGTTTGTGACTCTTTTGGGCCTGAAATTTTTTGGCTGGCTAGGAAGTTTCTATCGTTATTTCCCAACATGTATATGTACACTGATCCCCTGTTATTTTCTCGGCCTGGAGCACTTACAACAACAGTCTTACCATACGATGCAACAGAATATCCATAGCGGTCATTCGGTGAAGGAGTATCCCAAGTAATAGAGGTTACGGATTCGAAAAAGGTCCATGTATAATTACAAACCTTAAATACATATACCTTTCCAGAATCCAGGTTATAACCTGGTGATCCAATTATCATGATTTGAGGAGCATCAGCAGTTTTTGTATTTAACGATAGAGCATATCCGAATAAAGCTGATCCACTCGGAGCGTCAAATCCACTAAGTGGAGAAAACTTTTGAACTTGTTTCCATTCATGATTGCATATTTTACCTTGGCAATCTGAAAACCTTCTAAAAAGATATGCTGACCCTGAACTTATCCCTTTTGTTTGCCCTTCTTTTCCAGAAAGTGACCTTGTTCCATTTCTTATCTCTTCAACAGTAATGTTCGCTCCAATCAAGTTTGAGCTCTTTATGTGAATTTTTTCAATGTTGGGACCGGAACCAGACAATGTGCTGATTCCGCCACCATCAGGAGTGAAAAATGAAATTAAGATAGAAGTTATTGACTCTTCGCAAAATCCACGTGATTTTCCATTCCAACTAGTGTCTCCAATAATAGAGACTTTTGGAAGTGTATGAAGCTTTCTAGTACTTCCATACTCTGCTGTAAAGGCTTGCTTTATTTCATCTAAGTTTGAGTTGAATTGTATTGGTGCCGATGTTTGTCCCCTGAACACGACGACAAATGAACCTCCAGTTGCAGGACCATTACAAGTAATTTTTTGTTGTTCAGGAAGACCATTGACCCTTTTGATCGGAGCTCCAACAAGAAGATATTCAGACTGAATGCTCACGTCAAACCCAAATTTATCATAGGAGGAAAAATCTGATGCTTTGAGTGTTTCCACTTTGTCCCAGCGATTAACATTCTTCTTGTATAAATCAACAACACCGCTTTGAAGACCAGAATCACCCATCCGTTTTTCCATCCATTGTGCTTGAGTATCCATGTCGCCCGAACCATTCTCGTGCTCAACTAGAAATGTGGCTTTCCATCCAACTAGATTACTCTTCACATGTAGAGGCGGTAAATTTCCGCTGTTGCTCTCCCCACCAGGATCATATAGCCAACCGTATTTTGACCTAAAATTAATTGAGTCAAATGTTACTTTCCATTTGAAGCCAAACTTTTTGGTATCTTGCCCAATATTTTCTCGTTTCGACACAATCACATGATTGATCGATTCCACACTTTCAAGAGCTGTTTTTATTTGATCACTGGATGAATCATATGGAATAAAACTAGAGAATGAGCTCCCTCTTAATGACAAAGCAAAAGTCCCACTAAGAGGTGACTGTCCCTCTAAGCCAACACGTGTCCAAACAAAAGCTCCAAAGCCATTGAGCATATCGTAATTAGGTTCCAGATTTGGTACATTAATGTCTTTTCCATACGTTCCAATATGGTGAGAAAAGCTTACAATCCACCGTCTTCCAAGCTGAGGCAGATTTTCGAATTGATCAGTATTTTCCACAAACACACTTTCAACTTGAATTTTTAGATCCTCTTCAATTGCAAATTTAATCCATTTATTAGAAGCATCATATGGAATATTTCTCGTCTCGTCACCATTTGAAGGATTTATCAAAGTAAAAGTGCCTCCAATTAAATTGGGTTCAAGTTCTTTATTAACTTGAGAGATCAATGCACCATTGGCAATCAGATCTTCACCGTTAGTTTTGAACGTAGTGTCTCTAAGTGAGTTATTGAGGAAAGTAACTCTCCACTCCCATGCATTCTCACATTTACAAGTTTTGTTTCGCTCTCGAGTCGTTTTCACTTCCTTCAAGAATGGTAGTGCTATCGTTAGACGTATTTTGAGCAGTTCAGCCGTGCAATCAGAAGGTAATATAATAGGTGACGCAAAAAGCTGAGAATAAGCATCAAAACTGGACAGGGAAAAAAAACCTTGAATTGTCTCCATAGGTGATGCTGATGTGGAGAAACTAATGATAGATACACTACCATTTTTCTTATCTACTTGTGTAGTGATCAGTTGAATCTCATTTTTTACATTTTTTGTCTCACTGTAGACTGATAAAATTTGGATCTCGCGAATCGGATTTCGTTTATGTGGTGCACCGATAGCTAACCAATCACCACTGATATCAACAGAATGTCCATATAGATCTCCCTCATTCCGACTAATTTGGTCTCCTCTGATTTCATGTTCAATGCTAAAATCCGCAGGAAGTAGAAATGAATCCTCCAAGATTTCATGAGTTTCATTCAAACGGGTTTTGAAACGAACTTTATAATCTGCACCGTGTAGTCCCATTCTTAAATCCCTAAAAGTTGCAACACCTTCAGCAAAAACTTCTGTCTTTATCCCACCAAGGTAACCCATAGGAGGATTCAGATGAATATCAGCATCAATTATTGGTTTGCTAGATTTACGCTTTATTGAACCATTATTCAATTGAAAGCTCATTGACGAGGATTGAAATAATTCCAAATCTGACCAATAATCCAACTTATCTGTAGAATCTCCCAATCGAACAATGTATAAAAAGTCAAGGGTTCTATTGTCGGGACATTGTATGAATCCAGCAAGTCTATCTATATTTCCTGTTTCTAATTTAATATATGGATAACCTGTCACCACAACCTCCACAGAAAATTGCACTTGAATATATACATGGTCATCAGTATGATAAGTTCCAAAATGTTGAGGGCTGGATATTGATGTAATGTAAGGAACTCTATTATCTATTCGAAGAAAAGAATTAACAGATAAAGATCCCTCTGTTCTGGGTGCAGGTAGGGTCAGATTGACTGGAGCAAATGGTATTGTGCTTTTTTGCAAAATCTTTCCTTTTTTTGGGCCATTTCTACCGACTTCTAATGAATGGATATCCATGTACTCAAGTAAATTTGTACGGTGACTTTTTTCTATTTCCAGCGCAAAAATTAAAATCTTAGTTCCATCGCCCTCCTTATATTGAGCATAAGACCTATTTTGTTGACCCAATTCTAGATATAAAATAGGATTACCGAAAACAGAGATTTCATCATTGAATTCCACTGCGATCAGAACTGTATCACCGGGAGAATAATCGCCATCCAACGAGATACCATAAACATTCACGACTTTGGTAGCTTTATACGTATCAATTTTGATTTGGTTTAAATCATCTTTTGATATTCCTAGTGATGAAGGTAACGGTAGAGTTATATTTGCGTCTTGACGTGGATAGCTGCTCATTCTTCTTACATATGTGGGATAATTTGTATTTAGGTCAAGGCTACATGACCCTTCGCATAAATAAGTTAATGCATTTCCAAATGAAGAGTGTCCTTCTTGTACTTCATATAGGAATCCAAGAACTGTAGCATTTGATAAGTGCTTCTCGTAAATGATAGTTGATCCACCTGTTACTCCTGAATCTATTAAGAGGCATGGTCCTGCACCTGATACCACTATTGGACTACTGAATTCTACAAATATAGGAATTCTCTCTCCAACAGTGTATGTGCAACCGTTTAAAAGAGCATAATGCTGACAAGATGTGGACACTACTTTTGTCGTAAAGACTCTCGTGATTGTGGGAGGTTTAGTATCGATAGCAACCATACCATATAATGATGGTACAAAAGTCGAATTATTCTTCTTAAAGCTCAAATCTACATTTAATTTGTTCTCGTTTTTTATGGAACAAGTTGATGATTCGCATGTAATTGCAGAATTCGACTCTGGTCGAAATACCCAATCTAGTTTTTCGGTAGCATCAATGAATGATGTTATTACTTGAAAAGATAGCATTCTACTTCCAGATCCACTAAGATAAGACACATTACAATTAGAACCTCCCAAATTGACGCAAAGAAAAGGAGTTTTTGTGAAATTGACATGCACTATATCTGAGAAGTGGACATAGAACAGTATCTTTTCCCCAACCCCGTAAACACCATCACTAGTTGACGTCTCCACGGAAGTTATTGATGTCAATGGAGATTTACTAGTATCTATGGATATCCCTTTTAATCCTGTGAAAATAGGGACAATGGACCCATTTGCGCCTGAAAAATAATAAGAAGAATTCGTAAGTGGTCAAAGATTGATACGCATATTTCGCATTCACGTACCATCATCAAGACTCATAGTAACGTTGACTGGCAGGGGGGGATTTGAACAATGACGAACTATATAGCTATTCACTTCAGAAATAAGATGCAGGAAGCTCATTTTACAGTTAGAGCATGAATCCCCAATTTGAACTTTATATGCATATTGGAATTGCTTAGTACCATACCCCTCCAGATACTTAGCTTCTCTCTGATTATGATCTAATAGAATTTTCATGGAAGGCGCAATACCGACAAAGCTTACGTTGGCACTAAAATCTACATTAATAATGATGGTATCAGCATAGGAATAGTTCGTTCCTTTATAACCTTCATCAAGATTTACTTTAATAATCCTAGGTCTCGTGCCGTCAATAATGATATTCGAAAGATCTGCAAGCGTGTTCCCCGATGACGGCAGAATCAAATCGGCATCTTGGATGGGAGTAGTTGCTGAGCGCCGCACCCATCCCTCATTTACATGTTCTAAAGACATAGAATTCTCATCGACGTAGTCGAGATCTGCAGAGACATGACCTTCTTTTACCTTATACTTAAATACCAAAATTTTTGTGCCCGAACCGGTATCAAAATATGCATATCCGGGGTCGTTTCCAGTCTCAAGAGCTAATCTAATGCCATTAGTAACCTTTTACATGTAGAGGAAATACATCTCATTAATTTGATATAAGATTCTTTATATGAAAATAAAATCAGTGAAAACCTTACCGTGACTGGTTTACTGAATTCTACTTCTATAAAAACAGATTCACCTATAGTATACACCATTGGACTCCCCGTTACATTTCCTGTTATATTTACTTTTACCACGTAAGGTGGTGTGGAATCTATCGATATAGAATGATCATCAGGAAGTCCTACTCCATCGATAGACAAGTCTGCGCTAACTAATGATGGACTGCCATCTATTCTTGATACTTGAATTGAGTTGTGAGGATGAGAACATATTATGCTCACTCCGTCACTAGAATCCATTGTACCAAGTCGTGCTGTTGCGTCTCCATTTTTTACAGAGAATCTAAATACTAGAACGTGAGTTCCTGTTCCGCCGATATATTTCGCAGTCTGTCCTAGAATTGATAAAGGTAGCTTAGGCATCCCCTTCACAATAACCTTCATCAATTCAACAAATGCGTAATAAAAAAGAAGGTTTTAGCTCTAAGATTCCATGAACAAGCATGTCCATAAGTATGATAAATATACCTTACGAGTGAAAGTCACAAAGAAATCAATATCTTCCCCTACACCATATTCTCCTGCGATAGGTGATGTTGAAATACTCTCTATCACGGCCTTAGTGTTATCGATGGTAACATTACTGGAGAAGGCCAAAGACCGACCAGAAGATGTACTTGGTAATACCAATGATACGTTTCTCATAAAATAATCTATAATTCTACATCCATTTTCATTGAACGCATCGTCGGAAGTAAAATCTAGCCTTTCTATTGCGTGTTCAATTCTAACAGAAAAAGATAACAATAATGACTTAGTGTGAGTCTGAGATAAATGCAATACTGCTTTTTCATGGAAAGAAGATTTTTTTCCATCTAGTAGATTGAGTTGAAGAAAAGGCATAAATTTTTCTTCCTCATCTTCGCATAACACCGATACTTCTTGTGAAAACACAACCTCTATTGTTATTTTATCTCCCTCCACGAATTCATTTGAGTCCGCGTATGAATGGATATTGTCTTTAAATTTGATTGTTTTTATAAATGGAATTGGGTCTTCTCGTGTTTCAATAATTAAACTGGAAGAATGGGCAAGTGATGGGACAAGGAATGCATTGACTTTTGTCAAAGAATCGTGAATTAATATGTTTCCACCCCTGTCGATTAATCGAAGCTTTGGTTGTTTTTTAAATGGTTGATTGTTTGCAAAGACTTTCTTTGGATACTCGAATAATTGCAGTGAATGAGGGCCTCCAATAAGGACGTTAAAACATGGTCCTACGATATTGATATTAGTTGCTTCGAATTTGTTGGACGAATTTCTTTTCAGTAGTGAAAAAAATAGACTATACCCATTTGCAGCGATATCAATGGATAGACCACGAAACTGGGCTGTACCTTTAGAGAGTAACAAAAATTGATTTGATATGGGTATCAAAGAACCAGCAGATGGATTACTATGAATTCCAATACTGATGCCTGAGATTGAATCATAATCAAGAATGTTACCGCCCCGATCTACTAGTGCAATCTTTGGTTGGACAGGAAAAGGTTTCCCTCCAAAAATCTTATCCTTGTTCTCATTATCGGAGACGTATTGCAAGATACGAAGATTTGATGGTGGGCCAATGCCGACTGAAAATGTTAGGGACTGGAAAGATTTCGAAGCAAGCAGCTTGAGGGTCGTAGAAAAAGAAAGAACATAAGCAATTCCCTTCTCCTCAATGAATAATCCAGAAAATCTAGCAACCCCGCTTTCGATTGGAGCATGGCAACAAGTTTCGTCAACGCTCTTAAGAGTCTTATTGCTTGGCTGAACGATACTTGTTGAAATCGTACCTTCGTTAATTGATGTCACCGTGTTTGATCCGCGATCTTGAATGGCGACAATTGGTTGTGTTTTGAATGGTGATCCACCATATGCATTTTCTGGGTTCGCGAGGATGCCAATTTTATATGCAGGGCCAACAACAACATTAAAGTCATTTGATAGCACCGAATCATGAGTATCCCCATCCTTGTTCTTTAAAATGAACTTTAGTCTATATGATTCTTCTGCTTTGTTCACAAGAAAACCTGATATTTGAATTTTGTTGCTCGTTATAGGGAATTCGAATTGATTACCACAAGAAACGGTGCCATTTATAATGTGACATAATTCAGTAGTTGTATTGAATGTTCTACTCCGTGATAAACTGACCAACAAAGATAAATCTTCAAAATCAATTGGGACATTAATTGTGGATTCGATAGATAATATGGGCTGAACTGAAAATGGTTCCCCGCCAGAACCACCCGAGACATCTCGCAAAATAGACAAAGAAAGATTGCTACTAGAGTCACCATAAACATAAAAATGTTGTTTCGTTATGATGAAGCTAATGGCAAGGAAGAGTAGGAAGCCTGTCTTCATTTGAAATTGCTGTGTCGTAGATTATTCAGCATGATTAAAATCGATTTTACAAAGTTGTTTTATTAATTTGAATACAGCTTTAATCAAGCATATTTTATTGTGTTGCATGTCTTAGGAAATGCATCCTATTTATTTTTTTGATTTGAATTTTCAAAAATAGTCAAAGATGCTGTATAATACTCAATAATAATGTTAAGTAGCGGTTCTGTCCCAGTATTGAGTATGAAAGATCAAGCTGCTTGATTCAAATTACAATAACTTAATGCGAATCGTACCTCAAACAATAAACATTGCAAGTAAGTATTTGAATTGATCTTTTTTACTTCGAGATTGCAATCACAAAATATCTTTTGTCAGTAAAAAGAATGTTACCATCATTCACCACCTTTTACTATCAATTTTTTGAAATTTTCTAACTTAACGATAGCCTCATAATCAAAACTTTTTAATTCCTGTTACAAGTTAATCATCTTGGTATTTCATATTCTCGAACTGTCAAAGATTCTTAATGAATTGCAATCGACAAACATATGGATTTTTTGCTTTGTACGACGAAGGCACAAAAATAAATCCAAATATTTTATGAAGTTTATATCGCTGTTTGGTTAATTAATTTAAAATGTTCATTGCATTTTCTGTGCAAACTCATAACATCTCAATAATTTGAATGTTCGGCTCCTTCTGTATTCTTATTTGGTTGGTCATTGGAGTTTGATTATTGTCATCTGAATCTTCAATTACGATGACATCGTCATCTGAGGCATTATAAATGTTGACATTAACTGCAAAATCAGTTCCTTTTTCTGACGAAGGATAAATTTGTAAGTTCTCTGTCTTGGCACCTTTTCTGGTTTCTGAAAATATTTTAGGAACATTCACACTCTGTTCCGATAGATTATATAATGCTCTTTCTAAAGAGAAGATTTCTTTCGAAAGAACCAATTCCAATACATATGTTTGACTGCAATTGATGTTCGTTGTCGTAACATTTGGATAGTTTAGCAATAGATTTGTATCGAAAATAAGAGTAAGTGGTTGGACAACCCTACCATTTTATCGCATTCTTTTCCAATGGCAAATATTGAAAAACTGATTTTTTTCCGGACTTTCCTTTCTTATAAATTTGTTCGAGCAAGGAACGAGATGATTCGGATAGTAATATAAATCAGATTCTTCTACTTCGTCTGCGGGCTTCACTCCACCTCAAATTAAAAACAGACCAAACGTGTCAAAATTAGATTATTGTTCTATGTAAAAAGTGTTCTAAATAAAAGGTACCCTCGGTGGGGATCGAACCCACGACCTTGGGTTTATTAGACCCACGCTCTAACCAGCTGAGCTACGAAGGCTTCCTGTTAACAACGTCGATATTAAAAGTTATATCCATTACTAAGTTAGCGAAAGAGGCTCTATTTTTGCCACCAAGACGCTTTGATGAGTGCCAGGAATTTATAGCTGCAATTACTTATTATTACTAATTTTGTATTAATAGATGAGCAGATCTCCAATGGGAACACGACCTCTGAAAACAATTCCATCATTGCAAATAAAACGAATTTTTGCCACCACATTGCTCATTCTCATTTATCAGATCTCCACTGCAGTGGCATATCGAATAGGCGAAACAGTCGACTTGGTAATTCGTAAGAAATGCATTCGTCATGGAAATGGGAAATTGATGGAAGATGAAATGTTGCATCGACGATTCATGCCACGATTTGGGCTTGATACTAACGTGTCAATTGATCATTTAAAGATGGCTTCCTGTGGAAATACACAGTTAGAAAATGGCATCAGTTTCATCCGTTCTATGTCCTTTTTATTTTCTCAAGGATCCAAAATAATACCATCGGTGATTATACGAAAAGATGATGAAAATGTTATTCATCAAATGGATCATATCAAGGTGTTAGATAAATTAAGTGTGACATTTTTGTATTCTAGATCTCATGGCGAGATCTTGTCTATTCTCCTAACGGAGGAAATTTACAAAGGTCTCTCACCGAACACTTTGGAGTCGTATTATCCATTCCAAGTTGAGTACATTTGGGTAGAAGAACCTGGAGTTGATTCTCAGAGCGGCATGGTAATGATGCTTTTTATTATATTTGCTTCCATTGTATATATTTTGTTTTCAGCCTTGCACGAATACGATAATGAAGAGGAGAATGGAAATAATAGTACGAAGAAAGTAATACCAAAGAAACAAATTGTCGAAACCAGTAAACCAAGCATAAAGTCAGATTTCCCTGGATTTGTATTGAATTCAGATTACCCTAGTGAGATATATATAGGGGAGCAAAAGAAGAATTCAGGAAAACGACAATTTTCTAAAAAGGATTAGTGCATACAAGCACATATATAACAACTTGGAGAAATTGGAGAAAGTAATTTGTGTAAGGAAAAGGAACTGGAAAAAGTGGAGATTGTCAATATAAGTGCTCTTAACAATATTCGTGTGAAATAATGAATTATATTAAAATAAGAACGGATAAATATTCTTAGATTATCAGTATGGTAGAATAGAAATGTACATTATTTAAGTTGTATTTTTGGTAAATTCAGTTTTGGAAACATCCACTTCACCATTGACTAATTCATAAACATAGCACACTACTTTTGGTCCCTGAATAGCGAGTAATACAAACGATGGATTGGATTGTTCTGATACCGTCGAAAAGGCACCTGTGACGGATCCCTAAATAATATGGAATAATAATGATATAAATCATTTTGATGAGAATCAGTCATGGATATAAACACAAAAACACATTTTAATATCATCAGACGTACTGGATTGATATGATAATAGCCTTCATGTTCCACAACTTCATTCTGATGTGTATGTCCAGAGACTAAAATATCCACATTTAATTTCCGTCGTATCATAGCTAGGGCCATATGATCTCCCCATGGAATAACTTGATGCCCATGAATCACACCAATACTGAATTGTCCGACTTGTATCACTTTGGTATCTGGGAAAGAAAATGTGGTGTCCGTATTGTCCACGCTGGAGGTATATTCATAATCTCCTTCAACGATATGAACGCTAGGAGCTAGACTTCGAAGTTCTTCATATTGAGCTTTGGATCCTAGGTTTCCTGTGCAGATCACATGTTGCATTTTGTTCGGCACGAGCATTCTAATGATATTGGGGAGGGGATCATTTATTCATGACAGTAGTTTGTATATCCACAATGATGTGTGCAGATTGTAGATTGTAGAGAGAAGATTGAGTATGGGATTGGAAACCAAATAAATGGTTTAGTTATATGATGAATTCACTTTTGATGAATGGCGACAAGTAAACATATAATCTCTGACTCACTTTTTGAATTTTTCAGGAATGCAAGGAGATCGTTGAGGGATGTGATGGTCTCCCAACAATAATACGAGTTCTCCAAAGTTCGCCATCGTTCTTCTTGGATGTTTGGATGATTTTTATTGATTTTTTGAATGTTAATTGAAAATTGTTGTATTTTCCGTTCATTTTCCCTTTCTTTGAATATTTTTAACAAATAAGAAGGAACTTACTTAAAGACATCATTTTAGATACTTATGGTAAAAATGAATAAAAAAATAGCATATACATGATGATTTCTCTAAGTATCATGAACCGAAATCACATGGGTGCATTTCATTGAAAGTAGATCGTGACTGCTGATCAAGGTCATTGATGAATAAAAACACACGAACAGCAGTGCAATCAAAAGGTTATTCGTTCCAAAGACAATCAACTGTCACAGAATTCAAAATTATTCATTTGGATATACCATTGACAATCACATGCAAATATACTAGGTCATTTTCAACTCCATAAATTGATCAAAAATGTCCCTCGTCAGTATATGCTTTGTAGGAAAAGACAATGAACCACTTTATCTCCGAGATTTCACTTCCACAGCAGAACCTGCATCGGAGCCCACAGAATCTTCTACTGAGGATCCGTTTGGTTTTTTTGAAGAAACTCCCCAATCCAAAACTTGCATGTCATGTTCATTGCATTATCAATTTTTGATGCATGCATCTCTTGATCGATTTGAGGAATTGACCGGCCCTAGTAGTGGAAATGCCAATGCATGGCGAACTCCTGGAAGTACTGGTAATGATGCCATGTGGGTAGGCTTATTATGTCCTGTGGATGATTTTCGTGTATATGGGTATTTAACAACGACGAATATCAAATTGATTGGTGTATTATCAGTCAAAGATGATCCATCCTTTGGGCAGGAACTTGTTTTGAATTCGACGTCTGCTGGGATGGGATCTGGAGGTGGTGCTGGGTCAAATTCTGGCAATAGTACCAAGAGAGAAGCTGAATTGAAAACCATGTTTGCTAATATTCATTCCTTATATGTGGAATACACGTTGAATCCATTTAGCAAATTAAAATCTCAAATTGTTTCCAGGAGGTTTGATCATGGTCTAGAACGTTTGGTAGCTGTGTTTAACAATTCAGATTAGATTGCATCCTTTCACTCTAACTCCATATTAGAAGCAATAACCAACACTTCATGATCGGGCCAATATTGATGTTATCAACAGAATACAATTTGAACCAATTCAAATATGAAATACTAAACCATATTAATTATATAAGTAGTGAATCTATTTTTTTAACACATAACTATGCTATGAACAAATTCAAATGTTTCATTGAAAAGATTGACACAAAGAGAAAAAAAGAATCGAGTGATGTTTCGACTTCATCTGTCCATCTACTCTAGGACTCCAACTTCATTGTCCATATTCAATCCCAACACAGGTCCTCCCTCATCCTCTTCTTGCTCCGTATCTACAATCTTTCCATCCACAATATCTTGAATCAAGGTCTGTCTCAATGCTTCCTCAATCAATAACTTCATTTCCTGATTTTCTTCCAATCCTAAAAAGTCACAGGCAGATTTACGTCCCTGGGCAAAATTTTCATTTTTCCAACTATACCAACTTCCCTTCCGGACAACAACATTTTGCTCGACGGCAGCATCAATCAAACAACCCAATTGATCTATTCCAGAACCAAACATTATATCCAACATGACAGACTTAAACGGAGTTGAGATTTTATTCTTGACGACTTTGACTTTGCATCGGATTCCAGCATTGTCGGGTAAGATTTCTTTTCGACGTGTGTCAAGTCGGATAGAGGAGAAGAATTTGAGTGCATTTCCTCCTGATGTGACTTCCGGTGATCCATAAATGACTCCCACCTGTGTATTGTAATGCACCGTATTGGTGTTATGTATCCATTATTATTATTATTATTATTATTATTATTATAATCATTCCTCGAATAAATATATGAAAGAATTGGAACTGGAACTCACCTTGGACCGTAACTGATTCAAAAAGATCACAGTGCATTTACTCTGCGCCAAACTGCCCGTAATTTTACGTAGCGCCTTACTCATTAATCGAGCCTGTAAACCAATCTGTTGATCTGACATATCGCCCTCCAACTCAGCACGTGGCACCAATGCTGCAACACTATCTACCACAATCACATCCACTGCCGAACTTCTTACCAATTTATCCACCACATCCAAGGCCATCTCCCCACAATCAGGTTGAGAAACATATAGTTCTTTTATATTTACACCTAAACTCTGTGCATATTCTGGATCCAAGGCATGTTCCGCATCAATAAAGGCCGCAACCCCATTTTTCATTTTTTGCGCTTCGGCAATGGCATGGAGAGCCAAGGTCGTCTTTCCAGAAGATTCTGGACCATAAATTTCTACAACTCGACCACGTGGATATCCTCCACCCAATGCTAAATCCAAGGTTAAAGATCCGGAGGAGATGGAGGAGATGACCATATTGGTTGCCTGATCAAGTTTTAGTATCGATCCACGGCCATAGCTTCGTTCTATTTGGGAAAGAACTCCTTGCAATGCTTGTTGCTTTGCGGCAAGTTCAGCGTCATCATTATTTTGGGTGGATTTTTTGGCGGTGAGGAAAGTTTTGGATGGAAGAAATGTGGCGGTGTGGGGAGCGGGTGTATTGAGTAGAAATGCATGGGTAGAGAGAGCGACTGTGGAGCCAAACAATAGTACGGCGCGTTGAAATATCATATTGGAAAGTGTCAATAAACAAGGTTGCTGTTGACTTAGTTGAATGGAATAATAATAATGCAAATGTCTGCTATATTTTATTTCTTATCGTGTAAGGTATGGTATGGTACCGTATGGACGGATAATTATTGATAATAATTTGGTCTGATGTTTGGAACAATCTTTATTCTTGACAAGTCTCATTTTTACGTTCAAATCTTGACATCTTCGTAGGTTTTGGCGTAGAATAGATATTGAACATAAATCCTAAGTAGATCTTTCATCTGTACCTAATTAATTAATTGTTTGAAAACACTCTCACCAAGTTTGGAGAATGATTTGGATCCAAGTGAAATTGATTGGAGGTCAGAGAGTCGGGCAATCTAGGGCTTTTCAGGGCCCGGAACTTTGATTTTTCCATCCCCATTTGATCCAGCACTATTATACCAATTAATTACTACTCAATTCAAATAGGTATTGCTACATCGAACAGCACAAAAAACAAGTCTCTGCTGTTGTTGGACAACGGCTTAAGATATCACTTCTTGATCATTTGTGAAAGCACCCTATCTCTTAGTCTATTCCGCAACCAATAAAATCGATTAGAACTTTGGATTGAAATCATACACTCTATAGTACTGAATCATTCAATCGAATAAGATTACTTACGAAGGATAACGCGACATCCATTGACATCATGTATCAACCACCTCCCCCACCACCCCCTGGAGTAATGATGGGTCTCCCAGGTAAGTTTCAATTAACAAAAAAAATTGAAATGTGAAATGAAATCTTCAAGCAATCAGTGTGGAAATGTATTCATTCAATAATTTCGAATGTACCGTACCTATATACGAGTAGGCCAACCACAAGTACCACCACCACCACAACAAACACAACAACAAAAACATGACATATTTGTTGGAAACCTCGCCTTTAGTACTACCGAAGAACAGCTACATCAAGCGTTTTCAGAAATTGGACGTTTGGTCAAAGTTCGAATGGTGAACGATTTAGAAACGGGGAAACCGCGTGGATTTGCCTTTATCGAATTTGAAGATCCACAGGCAGCCTTGTCGGCTATTCGAAATATGAATGATTACGAATTGAATGGACGAAGGATTCGAGTGAATTTTAGTAATAGTTCTCATTTGGAGGCATTGGCGGGGAAATTAGGGATGGATCTGAGTTCGAATGCCAATACTAACGATGCTAAGAAGACAGACGGTGCGAATGGGAATGCAGCTGGTGGGAATACTGGTACCTCGGCAATATCCAATGCGTTAATAGGAATGTCCAAGGGAGAAATGTATGATGTTGTGTTTCAACTAAAACAAATCACTGAAAAAGATCCTGATGAAGCACGTAAAATTCTATGTGGCCATCCTCAACTGCCCGAAGCCATTTTGTACTGTATGAGCAAACTAGATATGATCAGAACTCCCCTTGAAAGTTTTATGGGCTCCAACCCCATGGCCATCCCTCCACCTACATCTCTTCCCAATCTCACTGTGAAACAACCTCTTCACCCACCTCCACCCACCCGCATCGCTGATCCACGGGCCAGCGTCGTCTCTGATCCTCGAGCTGGTCTTTCTGATCCTCGAGCATCCCGCACTGTCGATCCTAGAATGACCCGTGATCCCCGCTCTTCTACAACCGCCCCCACATCAGCACCGCCTCCTCCTCCCTCCACTACAGGCCCTCCCCCTAATCTCCCTCCTCCTCCCATGGGAATCTTAGGCCGTCCTCCACCCAATGTTCCTCCACCACCTCCCTACAGTGTTGGAATTGCTCCTCCACCTCAGCCACCACCGAACCTTCCTCCCCCTCCAGGAGTTCCACCTCCACATCCTCCTAACCTTCATATTCCTCCTCCCAATTCGATTGCAGCCAATTCCAATCTAGATGCGACACTGGTGAATCAGGTGCTAAGTTTGACGGATGCTCAGATTGCAGCACTTCCGAGCGACAAACAGCAGAGTATCTTAGCATTAAGGCAACAGATTCGTGGAGGGAGGTGATTTATATTTCAAAATGGAATTGGATAGGATATATCTTGATATCGTTTTGATCCATGAGCAATGATCTTATATTAGAGCAGTTCTTCCAATGTTATGAATCCTTCCTGGATACATAATTATAAAGAGTATACAAAGAATAATGATTTCAACTAATTTGCATAAGTTGCAACGTAGTAAATATGTTCATTTGATACGTTGCTTCGTAGCACTTTTGTAATGATTGACAATTCTATGGGATAAATGTAATGAATGATTAATACAAAATTCTTTTTTGTAGGATTGCTTGGATCATGCAATAAATGCACCAAAAACCCATTGATTTCAAATGATTATGGATAGTGATTGCGAAAGAATGATGTTATAGATATAGGTATAGGTTTAAATTAACCATAATGCATTGGTGTAAAACATTTCTGAAACCAGGTTTTTCATCAAAACATTTTCTACGTAAACATTATACTACTCTTTCCTGCACATTTCAATTATTATTTAAGCATAGCATACACCACAACAACTTTCGATTGTAGTAAAGTAGATACAGCAAAATGGGGAAATCAAAGGGAGGAGCCCGTGTGCGGGTGAAGCAACAAGCACCTGTCAATCCATTGGCAGGGTTGACGATACCCCCAGAAGAAATGATTCATTTTCCACCCAAGCCTGATCCCAATACTAGTTATCCATGGCCCATTCGTAAGTCTTGAAAGAGTCCTTCATTTGCATGTTGATGTATGGATATAGATCTGGATCTGGATATAGATATATATATATAGATAGATCTGGCTATAGATATAGTTAGATATAATGCATTGTATAATCTCTCACCAATGTTGCATTACTATTTAAGTGGAAGCAATGAGCATGGATTGGTCCAACTTTAACGTCATTTATCCATCTTATATGGACTCCAACAAAACCGTCAAAATGGGACGTCGGATATCCAGCACCAATGCAATTCCAGAACCCACCGCACAGGAGATTGGAGAAGCTTTACGTGTCCTCCGAATTCGACATGTCGTACAGCCCTATAAAGGATATTCTCGAGATGCTGAATCACGTTGGGATAATCCAGGTAGAGTTCGCGTTGATATGAAGGGTGATCTTGTTCCTAATTTAATGCCAGGTGTGACGAGTGATGATGCTCTTATGGCCAATATTGGACAGTTCGAGAATAAAAAGGATTTGTTAAAAGAAATTGCTAGGATAATTCCCAATCTAAATATTCGGGTGCAGAGGTTAGCAGAAAAGAAACGGATGGAGGAGGAGGAACGTCGAAAAGAAAAAGAAAGGTTATTGGCTAAATCAAAGGCTTCCAGTACTTCTGGATCGAAACCTGCTTCCAGGAAAAAGAAGGGCAAGAAAAAACGTTAATTTTTTTATTTTGTTTTTATACTACTAGTCAGTCGTTATCATTTGAGACATTCCACTTTTGATATTTTATGTGACCTTCATTCTAATATTAATATATTCAATTACAGTTGGACTGCTAAGAATAAAAAGATTAGTATGTGAGATGAGTTTTTTTCCATTCCGAAACAAAACAGCCACGAATTCCTTCACAGAAACAGATCTATATTCAAAAACAGTCAACAGTCAACACTCAACAATCAATCCAAGATAGAGGTCGATCACAACTTATGATTCAACAAAAAAAGGAAACTCCCATCATGATGATATTTTGGGAATAATGTCAAGAACGGCTTGCCAT
>Ga0209092_10000579_pt1 | contig 36295 bp, 29 predicted proteins | sample FraStrMetagenome_FD_187446 | JGI IMG/M metagenome (GOLD analysis project Ga0209092, IMG submission 187446) | Marine eukaryotic phytoplankton communities from Arctic Ocean - Fram Strait ARC3M Metagenome (SPAdes) (version 2) | ecosystem: Environmental > Aquatic > Marine > Oceanic | place: Fram...
AATAACCGAAGGTACCTGCTTAACTAGCTTATAAGTCCAGAAGTCGATATTGCCATCATCTTTCGTTACCTGGACAGCAATGGTCATGGCCGTGTAATCACTGCTCATGCTAACTACCGAGTACTCAATAGAAGATGGAACACCACCGGTCTCGTAGGCATAGGTGTTACCCGCCTTAGCGATACCAACGTAAGCACCTGAACCATTTACCGTTAGAACATTGTCCTCCAAGGTATAGGTGTAATCAGTTGCAGTTCCATCATGCGGGGCAATAGGCGCACCACAGGCGTCGGCAGAACCTGACTGCCACTCTTCCAACCAGGTTTCAGAGCCTAATTCCAGAGCAAATGAACCGTCATCACCGAATACATAGACATCGTCGATGAAACAGGCACGTGCAGTTAGATCACCAGCACCCAGAGACCACCATTGGACATCGCCAGCAGCGGGACCTACGCCAGCAGAACCTGCTTCATTGGCAATCGTCCAACGTCCAGCAAAAGTTGGTGCGTCGGCATTAGTCAGTCCGCCATAGGTAACATCATCCCAGTAAAAGCTAACATCTGTGCCTGTTCCGGCAGTACCGAAATCGTAGAACAGAGCAAGTTTTCCATATTCGACAGCTGGGTCGATTGCGCCACCAGCAGGCATGCTGAAGTCAAATACTAATGTCTCCCACTGTTCAGTCTGAGTAGTGGTCGCATCAGCCTCTACAAATACATTTGCATCGTCAGCATTCTCTAGCTTCAAACGCACAGTCTTGCCGGCAGCAGGACTCCAGAACTTAACGGACATAACGCCGTCTGCGGCAGTCAAGCTGAAGGTTACATCGCTAACCTGCAAGGTAGTACCACCCCAGGTTTCAGCGGCAGCTTTCTTCTCAGAGTATGCAACTGTGTTGGTTGCATCAGTTGGATCTTGAACCATTCCTGAGGTTGCTGAATCAGGTCCAAAATCGACAAAATCGTAGGTTGCTACAGCAATTTCGAAATCAATGACCTGCTGAATTGCGCCACCAGGGCCAACGCCACAGCCCGCACCACAGTATGTCGCAGGACTTCCTTCAGTTATGGCTGAAACGTCCGCACCTACTTCACCACTTGGATCGGAGAAAGAAATAGTAAACGGTATCTCACCAGAAACATCAGAACTAACCATAGCTCGGCTAGCTGTCCAAGCGCGCATATTGCCGTTTACTTCGGCAGCGACGCCACCCAACATTACAGTAGGCTGCATAAGGGCTTCGTCAGATGCGAACGTAAGCGTTACTACATCGCCTTCTATTACTACGGCAGAGCCGTTGAAGTCATTGGCAATGGTGACACTTGTCAGAGTTGGAGCAACGCCATCGAGACCCGGCTCAGCGAGATTATTTTCGGTGACAGTACTTCCACCGCCGCCACAGGCTGCAAGTGTTAATGAAACTGAAAGTGCTAAAACAGCACTAAAATGATTTGATTGGCCCAGCTTATTAAAGCAACTTAGGCTATTGAGTAGCGATTGATGAAGCATAACTCCCCCTGAATGAGTTTTTTTATATTCCCCACATCCATTGATCGGACGCGTAGGACTTTTGACCAGCTTATTCTCTGCGCCCTAGACAGCAAGCTCCAGCGCTATACGTCGAATAGGTATTTTTATGCGGTGAACTGGTTTTTTTTGCGGCAAACGCGCTGTGGGTAGTAATCAGGGAACTCTTTACCGGTACTAGCTAGCCTTGCTGCCGCCGAGACAATCTGGAGATTGCGGTGCTGTACCATTTTTTTCCGCCCATTCAGCGATAGTGTATGTGTGTAATGCCAGCGCATGAATGGAGTCTTTGAGCTCAGCGGCTAGTAACCCATAGATAGACTGATGACGCTGTACCAGACGCTTGCCGCTAAACTGATCTGTAACAATAACCACTTTAAAATGGCTTTCCGAGCCGGCAGGTACCGAATGCATATAGCTTTCATTGGTTACCTGGAGCACATCAGGACTAAAAGCCCCTGCCAGCCGATCGATAATCGTTGCCTCCATAGGACCCATCTACATTCCACCAACAAGATTAATCATCACACCAGCAGCCACCGCAGAGCCAATAACACCGGCAACATTGGGACCCATGGCATGCATCAACAAGAAGTTTTGCGGATTGGCCTCAAGCCCTACTTTATTAGCAACACGCGCGGCCATGGGAACAGCCGAGACACCAGCGGCACCAATTAAAGGGTTAACCTTATGCTTAGCAAAGACATTCATCAGCTTGGCCATCAACACACCAGAGGCAGTACCTATACAAAAGGCCACAGCACCCAGCCCTAAAATACCCATAGTTTCAGGGTTGAGGAATTTTTCAGCACTCATTTTAGAGCCCACCCCCAAACCGAGGAAAATGGTGACTATATTGATCAGCGCATTTTGCGTGGTATCACTGAGGCGATTAACCACACCACATTCGCGCATCAGATTACCAAAGCAGAACATCCCCAGCAGCGGTGCCGCGTCGGGCAGTAACATAGCAACCAGCACTAATAAGGTAAGCGGAAAAACAATACGCTCAGCCTTGGTCACATAGCGGAGCTGTTCCATTTTAATTTGGCGTTCATCTGGTGTGGTTAGCGCTCGCATAATAGGCGGCTGAATAATCGGCACCAGCGCCATATAAGAATAGGCGGCAACTGCAATAGCGCCGAGCAAATCTGGGGCTAGTTTACTGGTAACAAAGATTGCCGTGGGGCCATCGGCGCCACCAATAATACCGATCGATGCCGCTTCACGAATACTAAAGTCAAGGATTCCAAAATGACTCAGGCCGACCGCACCCAGAACAGTGGTAAAAATACCCACCTGAGCTGCCGCACCCAGTAACAATGTTTTAGGGTTAGCTAGCAGTGGCCCAAAATCGGTCATTGCCCCAACACCCATAAAGATTACCAGCGGAAACAGACCTGTTTCAATACCTGCATGGTAGATGTAGTACAGCAGGCCACCCGGGCTTTCCATATGCCCCATCGCATCATAGATGGGTGCCGCATCAAAACCGGCGCCAGGAATATTGGCCAAAATAGTACCGAAACCTATAGGCACTAAAAGCAATGGTTCAAAGCCTTTGTTGATGGCCAGAAACAACAGCCCCAGCCCTACTATCATCATAACAAGTTGGCCTAGCTGCAATTGCGCCATGCCTGAACTCGCCCATAAACTCAGTAAATTATCCATTTTTAGCGCCTCCTTAAGCCAGGGTTACCAAAACATCACCCACGGCGCAGTTATCACCTGCCTGAATGCGCACCTCGACAATATTGCCTGTGGCCGGTGCGCTAATGGAGGTCTCCATCTTCATGGCTTCGAGAATGATAATCGTCTCGCCTTCGGTAACTGCCTGCCCCGGCTGGACCAATACTTTAACCACGGTACCAGCCAATGGCGCATTGACAGGATTGCCACCTGTCGCTGGCACAGCGCTGGCAGCAGGTGCAGCGACCGCACCGCCAACTGGCGCAATACCGCTGATATCGCCACCATTGGCCACACTGACTGTATAGGAAACACCCTCCACCTCAACGGTATAAATTTCTTCACCCGCATCGTTAGTCTGTGCTGCTGGCTTGCCAGTGGGCACCGGCTCAAAGGCCGCAGGATTATTTTTATTTTGCAAAAACTTCAGACCCACCTGAGGAAACAATGAGTAGGTCAGCACATCATCAATCTGGCCTTCTCCGGCAGTTAGCGCAAAGCCATGCTCTGCCGACAGGCCTTCCAATTCAGTCGTCAGGGCTTCCAACTCAGGCTCAAGGTTGTCAGCTGGACGGCAGGTAATAACCTCTTCGCCTTCATCTAATACTCGCGACTGTAACTCGATATTCATCGGTGCTGGCGTCGCGCCGTATTCGCCACGTAAAACACCAGACGTTTCTTTGGAAATAGACTTATAGCGCTCACCGGTCAGCACATTGAGTACCGCCTGGGTACCCACAATCTGTGAGGTGGGTGTTACCAGTGGAATATAACCCAAGTCTTCGCGCACTCGTGGAATCTCCGCCAGCACATCATCGAGCCGGTCTTCTGCACCCTGCTGACGCAGCTGACCTTCCATATTGGTCAGCATACCACCGGGCACCTGCGCCACGAGAATGCGAGAGTCAACACCGCGCATTGAGCCTTCAAATTCGGCGTACTTTTTACGTACCACTCTGAAGTATGCTGCAATTTCCTCAAGCTTTTCAATATTCAGCCCAGTGTCATGCTCGGTACCCTGAAAGATCGACACCACAGATTCTGTGGCCGAGTGACCATAGGTCATCGACATAGACGAAATAGCGGTATCAACATTATCAATGCCCGCCTCTACACATTTCATAATCGTGCTGGTAGATAGCCCTGTAGTGGCATGGGCATGTAACTGAATAGGGATATTAACGGCGTTTTTAAGGCGCGTTACCAGATCAAAGCCGGCATAGGGCGTAAGCAGACCCGCCATATCTTTAATACAGATAGAGTCGGCACCGGCATCTTCAATCTGCCTTGCCTGATCAACCCAGAGTTCAGTGGTATGCACCGGGCTAACCGTATAAGAAATTGTGCCCTGTGCATGTTTGCCAACCTGCTTAACCGCGCGCAATGCAGTCTCAAGGTTACGCATATCATTCATCGCATCAAAAACACGGAAAACATCAATACCGTTAATTGCCGCACGCTCAACAAATTTTTCAACCACATCATCGGCATAGTGACGGTAGCCGAGAATATTCTGGCCCCGAAAAAGCATCTGCTGTGGCGTGTTGGGCATGGCCTTTTTAATTTCACGAATACGATCCCATGGATCTTCGCCTAAAAAACGGATACAGGAATCAAATGTTGCGCCACCCCAGGATTCCATTGACCAATAGCCAATCTGATCGAGTTTCTCAGCAATCGGCAACATATCGTCGATACGCATACGAGTGGCAAACAGAGATTGGTGGGCATCGCGAAGAACAACTTCCGTTATACCGAGCGCAGAGGTTTTAGAGGGCATGTTTATGTCCGTGTAAGTAAATTCTAGTTAAATTAGCGTGCAGTGGTAATTATTGGCGATTACGAACGGTGCTTATCAAGGGCGGCCTGTATCGCTTTCACAATGCGCGGCTCAACCGAACCCTGTGTCGCTGCCGTTGCTGTCGATGCAGAAACAACCTCCGTCTCCTCTGGTGCCAGACGATTAACCACCGATGACATCAGGCTAGTAATACCAACCAGTAGGGTTAAAAAGGTAAAGACGGTACCCATGCCATAGAGCATTAGATCCGTTCCCTGGGAAATAAGCGTTGCTTCCATTAATAATCCAAAATATTCAAGTATAAGAGCCGCAAAACAATCCAAAGATGGCTTCTAGCGACGCGAAAGACAAAACTATAGCAATAAGCCGGATTTTTGCAAGTTAGGGTTTGCTTTCAGCAGCGGTAAACCTACAATCCACGCTCTAACCAAGCCAAAACAGGGAAAAACACCACAATGCGCATTAAAGAGCTTCTAAATCAGCGATTTTCAGCCGCCATGCAGGCCGCCGGAATTCCTAGTGAGTGCTCCCCGACTCTGGCGCTAAGTGGTAAACCTCAATTTGGTGACTATCAGGCTAATGGTGCCATGGGCGCGGCCAAGCGCATGCGCACCGATCCACGTGAGTTAGCCCAGACAATTCTCGACAATCTCAATCTCGATGGTATTGCCGAAAAGCTTGAAATTGCCGGCCCCGGATTTATCAATATCCATCTCGATGCAGAGTTTTTAGCTCGCAGTCTGGCACAGACACTATCAAGCGCTGCTTCTATTAAGCAAACAGTGGTGGTTGATCACTCATCCCCCAATCTAGCTAAGGAGATGCATGTTGGCCATTTGCGCTCCACCATTATCGGTGACTCATTATCTAGGGTACTTGAATATCAGGGCCACAGAGTTATTCGCCAGAACCATATGGGCGATTGGGGTACGCAGTTTGGCATGCTGATTGCCGAACTCGAGGAGCATCTCGGTGAGGGTGAGCAAGCGGAATTGGCCCTCAATGATTTGGAGGTGTTTTACCAGCAGTCGAAAAAACATTTTGATGCAGACCCAGAATTTGCTGACCGCGCTCGCGCCTATGTGGTAAAACTGCAGTCTGGCGATCAACATTGCCGCAACCTTTGGCAGCAGTTTATCTCTGTCTCGGTGGCACATAATCTTGATATTTATGAACGCCTCAATGTCGGCTTGCGCGAAGAGCATATTGCTGCCGAGAGCTCCTATAACGATGATCTTGAAAACGTCGTTCAGGACCTCATAGAACAGGGCTTAGCAGTAGAATCAGATGGTGCCAAAGTCGTCTTCCTCGAGGAATTAGCGGATAAAAATGGTGAGCCATCACCAATGATTGTGCAAAAATCTGGCGGTGGTTTTCTCTATGCCAGTAGCGACTTGGCTGCATTGCGTCATCGTATAAATACATTAGAAGCCGATAGGATTCTGTACTTTATTGATGCGCGCCAATCACTGCATATGAAGCAGGTCTTTATCACCGGCCGTAAAGCGAGCTTCGCACCACCTCAGGTGAGTCTTGAGCACCATGCTTTCGGCACCATGATGGGTAGCGATGGCAGGCCTTTTAAAACCCGCAGCGGAGGCACGGTAAAGCTGGCCGATTTGTTGGTGGAGGCGGTTGAGCGCGCCGAACGTTTAGTGCGTGAAAAAAATACCGACCTCAATGACGATGAGATAAAAGTAGTGGCGCGTAAAATTGGTATTGGTGCTATCAAATATGCCGACCTGAGTATTACGCGCACCAATGACTATATTTTTAACTGGGATGCCATGATGTCTTTTGAAGGCAATACAGCACCCTATCTGCAATACGCCTATACCAGAATTCGCAGTATCTTCCGCAAAGCCAACATTGATGCTGAGACCTTTTCAGCGCCTATAGATATAACTCAGACGCAGGAAAAAATCCTCGCATTTAAGCTGCTCCAGTTTGATGAAGTGATCGATCAGGTCGCAGCGGACTGCTACCCGCATACGCTCTGCGCCTACCTCTATGAAGTAGCCAGCGCCTACATGACGTTTTACGAGCTCTGCCCGGTGCTAAAAGATGATGTACCAACAGCACTACAGCAAAGTCGTCTTCAGCTTTGTGCTCTGACGGCTGAAACTCTAGCTAGGGGCCTGGATTTGCTGGGTATTGAGGTTATGGAAAAAATGTAGGTCAGCTTATTTGCCGATTTGATTTTTGTATAACGCCGTTGTCACTGGGTCAAAACAGCAAAAAACCACCGACTCCAATAGGGGGTTTTGGCGCAGCGCACTGTTAACCTCTGCAACTGCTACTTTGATGGCGCGCCGCGCAGGGAAACCTGATTCCCCGCAACTAATAGCAGGGAATGCAATGCTTTTAACGTTGTGTTTTTTGGCCTCGATCATGGCCTTGTGATAACAAGAAGCCAATAACTCTTCTTCTCTGTGTTCACCGCCACGCCATGCTGGCCCCGCTGTGTGAATAACCATATTTGCCGCCAGTCTGAATCCTGAAGTCACTCTGATTTCACCGACCGGACAATGTCCCATTGTCTGGCAGGCATGCTCAAATTCATCTCCAGCTGTACGCCGAATAGCAATACTGACGCCATTGCCATCAGCTAGGCCATAGTCAGCAGCATTGACGATAACATCGACATTTAATTGGGTGATATCACCCTGATGGATTTTAACTCGATGCACGCACTTTTGACCTCGAAATGAACATTCCAAGTATAAGAAAAGAAGCTCCCTGAAATGTTGATGGCTGTCACAACAAAACCGTGAAATGAAAGCATCAGGTCAGCAGGCGTTACAGCTGACTGCGCATCTCATCGAATTGATCAAGCACCTTAGCACTCTGAGTTTGACCACCAATAATTGTCACCACAAAAATCGCCAGTACAGAGAACAAAAAGCCCGGCACCAATGAGAATAAATCGAAGATACCTGAGCCATAGCCCGAACTGCCCAGAGCCTCCCAGACAATAACGGTCGCACCGCCGACCAAAATGCCGGCCAGAGCCCCCGCTGCAGTCATAGAGCGCCAGTAAAGACTGAGCAAAATAGCCGGCCCCAATGAAGCGCCAAGTCCAGCCCAAGCATAGGACACTACATCCAGAACCTTACTGTCTGGTTTCATAGCCAGCACAGTGGCCAACAGTGCCATAACAACCACAGCAATACGGCCTATCTGTAAACGCTTTTCTGGCGTTAACTCACTTTTCACCAACATTGGGTAAAGATCTTCAGCCAGCGTGGCTGAACAAACCAACAACTGAGAATCGACTGTGCTCATAATGGCCGCAAGAATCGCAGCCAGCAGCACACCAGCAATCAGTGGATGGAAGATAAGGCTAGTCAGCTCGATAAATACGCGCTCGGAGTCCGCCAGTGGATTAACCAGATAAACCGTGCCGCAGAGACCCACCAGAATTGCCATAAGATACCCTATAAATGACCAGCTCACGCCAATCACAGTAGCAACACCCACCTCATCGGCAGAGCGAATCGCTTTAAAGCGCGCCAGCACATGCGGCAGACCAAAATAGCCTAGGCCCCAGCCCAGTAGGCTTATAATCTCCAGCCCGTTAAGAGGTACACCCTTGGCATTGGTAAAGATATTGAGTAATTCAGGGTTAACCTGGGACACCTGATTGGCAAAACCAACCAGACCCCCAGCATTAGAAATCACTAGCACCGGCACAGCGATCAGTGCAGCCAGCATCAACAACCCCTGAAATACATCGGTCCAGGACACTGCTAAAAAACCACCGAATAAGGTGTAGAACAGAATTAATACCACGCCAGCGAATACCGCCACATTGTAATCAAGGCCAAATACGGCGTTAAAGAGTTTGCCGCCAGCAATCAGGCCTGAGCCAACATAGAACAAGAAAAATAGCAGAATCGCCAACCCTGCAATTATCTTTAGCCAAGGCTTAGTATCATCAAAGCGGCGCTGCAAATAGGAAGGCACCGTGACCGCATCATCCAACAGTACTGAGTAAAGGCGCAGGCGCTTGGCCATCAGCATCCAGTTGGCGGCGACACCTATGGTTAGACCCAGAGTAATCCAAAACGCTTCCAGGCCAGCCATATAGGCGTAACCGGGCAGGCCTAGTAACACCCAACCGCTCATATCAGAGGCGCCGGCACTGATCGCCGAAACAGCGGGCGAAAGATTTCTGCCCCCAAGAAAATAGTCCGAGGCATTTTTTGTACGCATATAGGCGTAAAAACCAATCGCCAGCACAATGGTAACGTAGATAATAAAGGCCATGATGGTCGGTAGGGATAGTTCAGACATGGAGCGGCCTTATTTTTATTATGAAATATTAATAGCTCGAATATGAGATTCGACTTCCAGATTATCACACTCTGCAACGGGTTCGCGGTCCAGCTGTAATCCAGTAAAGTTAAAAAGATCAGTATCCGCTAACTGGGACGGCGAGACATTCTTTATCGCACCAAAAATTGTATCGATGCGACCGGGAAACTGTCGCTCCCAACCCACCAGCATCTCTTTCACCACATTGCGTTGCAGGCCCTCTTGGGATCCACAGAGGTTGCAGGGAATAATTGGAAATTGCTTGAGCTCTGCCAAGGCAATTAGATCGCTCTCACGGCAATAGGCCAGCGGCCGAATCAGCATATTTTTCTTATCATCGGACAGCAGCTTGGGCGGCATAGCCTTAAGCTTACCCTGATAGAACATATTCAAAAATAATGTTTCAACAATATCATCGCGATGATGGCCAAGGGCAACCTTGGTACAGCCAATCTGCTCGGCAAAACCATACAGCGTCCCGCGGCGCAGCCTCGAGCATAGACTACAGTAGGTCTTACCGTCTGGAATCTTGCTGGTGACAATACTGTAGGTGTCTTTCTCAAGAATATGGTACTCAAGATCCAAGGTGTCCAGATAAGCCGGCAGTACATGCTCGGGAAAACCTGGCTGTTTTTGATCCAAATTGACTGCCACCAACTCAAAATTTACCGGCGCATTCTTTTGCAGGTTCATCAGAATATCGAGCATGGCATAGGAATCTTTACCACCAGACAGGCAGACCATAACGCGGTCCCCTTCTTCGATCATATTGTAGTCAGCCACAGCCTTGCCAACATTGCGTCGCAGACGCTTCTGTAGCTTGTTGGCTTCGAGCTGATTTTTACGCAGCGGCATCGACAGACCCAGTCGGTTTAGGAGCTAGCTATTGTAATTGCACTGTAGGGTTTCACCAAGCGGGTCTGTCGGGTTTAGCTAAATAATTGACCTGTTTATAGGGGCCAGATAACTTCCGGAGCACTAATACGCACATCGCAGACATAGTTACTATCACCTTTAAACCCAAGTAGATACAGCGCTCTACTATCATCTACATAAAGGGCGATCAACTTTATTAGATTTTTATTGTCAGCGCCAAAGTCAGCCGGGTACCAATCAAAAAATCATCGATGCTTGCCGAGAGATTCAACCAATAGGCTTTTTGCTCTCTGCAGTGTATTTCTCAGTCGTATTTGGTTACCCTTGCCACCAAGCCAACTTGATATCACCAGCGCTCAAAAGATTCCATTGGAGGACCTAATAGCTTGAACTCGACCACCCCTTTTAGCTCGCATGAGTCGCAAATCTTAAGTAAAGACCAACAATTTGTTTGGCACCCCTATTCTTCATTAACCGCGCCTATTCCAGCCTATGAAGTAGTGTCCGCCGAGGGTGTGAATCTTCATTTAGCGGATGGCACTGAGTTGATTGACGGCATGGCGTCCTGGTGGTGTGCGATCCATGGCTACAATCACCCTGTACTCAACGAAGCCGCCAAGAGCCAAATTGATAAAATGAGCCATGTGATGTTTGGCGGCATAACTCATGCGCCTGCAGTCAATCTCTGTGAAAAACTGGTACAGATAACTCCTCGGGGGTTAGATAAGGTATTTCTTTCGGACTCCGGTTCAGTGGCAGTCGAAGTCGCGATTAAGATGGCATTCCAATACTGGATATCTCGGGGTCAGCCTAATAAAAACAAATTACTTAGCCTTCTCAATGGCTATCATGGCGATACCTTTGCCGCGATGTCTGCGTGCGACCCGGTCACCGGTATGCACCATATGTTTGAGCAGGTGGTGGCCAAGCAATACTTCGCACCAGCCCCACAGATTGGCGTGTATGAGCAGTGGGACAAGCAGGATATTTCAGAATTTTCACAGATGATTTCTGCCAAAAAAAATCAGCTCGCTGCCGTTATTTTGGAACCTATAGTTCAAGGCGCCGGTGGTATGCGTTTTTACTCGCCGCATTATTTAAAGTCCGTACGTGAACTCTGCAATCAACATAATGTGCTACTTATTGCCGATGAGATCGCCACTGGGTTTGGTCGCAGCGGCAGATTATTTGCCTGTGAATGGGCACAAATTTCACCAGATATTATGTGCCTAGGTAAGGCCATTACCGGTGGTTATATGACATTGGCAGCGACTCTGTGCAGTGAAGAGGTAAGTCGTGCTATCTGTGAAGGTGAAGCGGGTTGTTTTATGCACGGCCCTACCTTTATGGGTAACCCATTGGCTTGCTCAGTGGCCAACGCCAGTATTGATCTGCTGCTGAGTAGCGACTGGCAAGCTAATATCCAACGTATTGAAGCGACACTTAAGCATGAATTGACGCCATTTAATGCCCTAGATACCGTTGCCGAAACAAGGGTACTGGGCGCTATTGGCGTTATTCAAATGCATGAGCCAGTGAACTTGGCAGAGATTCAAAAATTATTTGTGGCAGAGGGAATCTGGGTGCGACCCTTTGGCAAACTGGTCTATGTTATGCCGCCGTATATCAGCACAGATGCAGAGCTCTGCAAACTGATTCAGGGTATTTACCGCGTACTAAGCAAGCTTTAGCGTGCGGTGTGCTCGGCTTTTTGTAACTGAGTTATATCGTAGCCAAGTTCGGCTACAAAGCTCTCTAGTGCTATGTATCTCTCTTCGCTGATCTGCGGCGCCCTGGCCATAATCCATACGTAGTCGCGATTATTGCGCCCAATCACTGTGTACTGATATTCCTTATCTAAATAAACGATGCGGTAATCTGCCTTGATCGGCCATATAAACTGCATTCCCCAAATTGCATTACTGCTATCGCGGATAAACCCGCGCGGCTGGTAAATCTTTTGCTCTCCGTCCAATGCACCTGCATTGAAAGTAAAGGTAGTGGCCACTGTGCCATCGGCATCAAGGCGATAGGACTCGATGGGGTTGTAGGCATCTTTCTCGAGAAAAGTGGGGATATTGGCAATCACGTACCAGTCGCCCATAAACCGCTCTATATCGACCTGCTCTACGGTGGCCATGGGCGTTTGATTACTGCATCCAAGCAGAAAAAAAACAGCCGCCAGCAGAGTCATTTTTAATAATTTCATATCAGTCCACCTTATTTAAATACGTTGATATTTAAGCTCTGCGCCGGTCTTTAATTTGGTCTGCAATGACAGCCAATCGCCCGCCGCATCGTACTGCAGATGAATATCACTTTTGGGGAGGGCGATAGTCATATAAGTAATGCTATCTTCTGCCGAAATACGGCTGCTGATTACGACGGGCAGATATTCTCCAGTCTCAACATTTAACAAATTCTCGCCAAGCAACAATTTGGGATCCCAGTAGGCGAAGCTGCGCACACAGCCTTCTATCAATGCGCTACCCTGCTCACTTTGTACTGACAGACCTGACACCAGCGCTCCAGCTTGTAACCATAGTTTTTTACCCTGGCGACTGGTTTCACTGCTGGCACCTGTCAGGCACCCAGCATCCCAAGTCTCAGTCGCCTGATGTTGGTAGGTCACTCTCTTAATCAAAAGAACCTTAAAATCTAACGCCATTTTTGAGGTAACCGACAGCAATTCCCCCTGCTCGACAACCACAAATTGATGACTGCCCACTTCACGGTCATTGATCAGTACTTTAAAGCTCCAGCTTTTCTCAGCTTCGGCTTCAGCCCAGAGCAATTGGCTGCAACATAACAGCATTAAGGCAAGACTTCGCATCATTAATTATCACTTACTTTTTCAAGGGGCGGCCAGGGAAAGAAGCTGCTAGTGCAGTCCCGATAAGATTGATAATCCGGTCGTCTCTCAACAATGCCTCGCTCCATCAAACTCACACCAGATATCTTCAACAGCAACATCGTCATTACCAATGGCGCTATCAGCAGTACTGGGCTCGCCGCTGCAAGAGCCGCGGGAATAGCAAACAGACACCAGCCCCACCAGATACAAAACTCACCGAAATAATTTGGATGGCGGCTGTAACGCCAAAGCCCTGCATCCAGTGTTTGTTGATCCTTGATAACCAGCTGGTTGAAACGATGTAGCTGGTTATCGGCAATGGTTTCAATAATCATACCCAGAAGCCAAAAAGCAGCACCTACAGAGTGCAATAGCGTCCACTGGAGGCTAGTGTCAACTAAAAACCCTGGCACGAAACTAACGCTGATAACCCAGACCAGAAAGGCCTGAAACATAAAAATAAGATAGAAACTTTTAAGAGCAAAGTTGGGCGAGTGCTTTTTGCGTATAGCACTGTAGCGACGATCTTCTGGCTGATTGCGTCCACGTTTTATCAAAAAACTCGCCAGTCGTAACGCCCAGATAGCAACCATAAGGATTAGCACTAGATTAACCATGCTTTCGGCACCAGCGCGAGCCACATAAACCAAGACCGCGACCAATAACATAATCGACCAGCTGTAATCGACAATGCTGACGTCATCTTTATAAAGGCTGACCAGCCACATAGCCACGGCCAACAAAAACAGAACCGGCAATGGCTCGAGCATCAGAGACAGCATCAGGCTGACCAACTAACAGGGAATTTTGAAAAATTGACTCTTAGGTTCATGTAAACCCCACTCTCATTTCTTATTATTATTTGCTATACGCCCGCTGACATTAAAACGATCATTGGGAAGGTCTTCGCTTCTTGTACTTTCCGGGTCACAGTACTTCAACAGCCCTAGCGTTTCAAACGTCTGGCCTGTTCTAAACTATCACTGGTCTTTTGTCGAGCAACTTTATTTTTTTTAATCAACACATAGGTTGACCCTGCGCCACCATGGGATTTTTGTGCAGTATGAAAGGCCAAGACCTGATCAAATTGCCGCAACCAATGGTTTACACAGCTCTTCAGTTTCGCTGGCTGTTCTAGTCCAAGGCCCATCCCATGGGTTACCAGCCCGCAACGCACACCGTGTTTTTGGCAGTCATCGACAAACCGAAACAAGGCATTGCGCGCCTGCTCGACTGTATGGCGATGAAGGTCGAGTCGTGACTGTATCTCGTACTTGCCCATACGCAGGTTTTTGTATACGCCGTGCTGCACACCGGGCCGCGCAAACTCTAGAAACTCATGGGGATCAACTTGCGTAATGGAAGAGATAGGGTCGAGAAAGTTGCCCTCGCGCAGCTGTTCTTGCTGAGCAGATTTACGTCGCTCCAGTACCCCCGGAGTCACCGCCGTAGGCTTGGCAATATGATTGGCACCTTTGCCGCGGAGAGGTTCTACATCGTCACCGAATAGCTGGCCAAACTGTTTATCTAGATCATCATCTATGGATGACATTACTGTTCCTATCATTTCTACTGGGGCCCATTTAACTGCTCGTCACCCCTATATTTAAGTTAATATACCGGCCCTAAATACGGAGCCTAAAATGCACGTTTCCGCCAATCACGTTATCAGCGTCCACTATAACCTTCGAGACGATAATAACGAACTTATCGATACAACGTACGATGATAATAAGCCCATGGTTTACTTGCATGGTCGTCGTCAGATGGTCGATGGTTTCGAAACTGCTGTGGCTAAAGCCGAGGTCGGTAGCAAGCTGTCATTTACGGTAATGCCCGCCGAAGGTTATGGCCTGCGCAATATGAATAATGCCCAGCGTATACCCAACAAATACCTCAAGCATGAAGGCAGGCTTACGGTAGGGAAAAACATTCACATCAACACAGATAGCGGCGTTGTACCCGGCTGTGTTATTAAAGTCGGCAAGTTTAATGTTGATGTGGACATGAATCACCCACTGGCGGGTAAAAACCTGCATTTTGAAGTAGAGATTGTGGATATTCGCAAAGCGCTAAACACAGAGATATCCGATGGCCGAGTGCACAGCGAAATTGGCGGTGTTCATGCCTGAATTAGCTGGGTATCAGTACGCTCTTATTGCTGGAATCTTTATCTGGAGTGGCTTCGTACGCTCTGGCCTGGGTTTTGGCGGCGCGCTATTTACCCTGCCCTTCTTACTGCTAATTCATAATGATCCACTGATCTTTCTTCCTATTATCTCAATCCATCTGCTGTTTTTTGCCGGCTTAACCATCATCAGGGCAGAGCGTAAATCTAATGGATCCAGCAACCATCAGGGGACCGTTAACTGGGCCTTTGTGCGCTACTCGTTGCTAATTATGATTATCCCCAAACTGGCAGGGGTAATAGGACTGTTAGTACTGCCAACTGACCTAATGAATATTATTATCTTTTCATTAATTGCCGCTTACTCACTGACCTATATTCTCGGCAAGCCAATGCAGAGTAATAGTCGCATTTTAGATGTGCTGTTCCTGATAGCTGCTGCCTATGTTAGCGGAACCTCATTAATTGGTGGGCCACTGGTCATTGCCGTTGCCCTGCGCCATATAAAACCCCATGAATTTCGCAACACCTTATTTATGATCTGGTGTGTCTTGGTCGCTATTAAACTCAGTGCCTTTGTTATCGCCAAGGTTGATATTCAGCTGCTCGGTGCCCTCTGGTTACTGCCATTTGCAGGCATTGGCCATATTATTGGCCATCATTTTCACAATCGCCTGCTGCAGCAAGACAGTCGCAGCTTTTATCAGATACTGGGCTGGATTTTATTGGCGACGAGCTTTGTCGGCCTCGCTCAGGTAATGGCTTAATCTAATCTGGCAGCACAACAACTATTTGCTAATATTAAAGCTGAGGCAGTAGGTCCCCTATATGCTGCTATTGATTTGAGCACTGCTTGCCCTGAGCCAATCAGTTATTATTAATTCCCAAATTGCTGCCCAGTCCAGCCTTGCTTTAGTCAATAATCCGCTGTGGTTTACTCGTCTCTCTGCCGGCAGCGGGCTCATTTATTTTATTGCGTTTAGCATTGCCACAATGGCGATAGTTCGCCGTCAACAGAGTATCGAAAACTCGGCTCACGGTAGCTTTGAACATCTAGTAAAACTGGCAGATCGCCCGCTTTAGTATGCTAAAGCCAGCGGTAGAAACCGACTTGCATTTGCCTGAACCATACAGTTACGCCGAATGAAATGTGGTGGTTTTTTCTATAGGATCGCGCTCACTGCGGAAGTTATTGGCGCCGTCAGCTTCATCAATGTAGCCAAATGAAAGCCCCAACAGCAACTTAAAGTTATCTGCTACACCCAACTCTTCACGCACCATATCAGGGAAACAGCTAATAGAGGTCTGCGGGCATGAGCCTATACCCTGATTTTCCAATGCCAGCATCAAGGTCTGGGTAAACATGCCCACATCACCCGCCAGGCGCACAAGTTCTGGAAATTCATCGGTAATAAAAATAAAGGCTACATGGGGTGCATCGAAAAACTCAAAGTTACGCATCCATGACCAGGCGCGCTTCTCTCGATCCTGGCGTGTAACACCTTGGTACTCCCAGAGGCCAAGTGCCGAACAGATCTGACGCTGTTTGTAGTCACCGCTAAACTTACCCTTCCAGGGGAAATCAGGATTTCCCTCACCGCCTTCTAGTGCCGCAGCTTTCATTTTTCCACGCATTCGATCACAGGCCTCACCAGACAATACATGCACATGCCAAGGCTGCACATTACAGTTGGAGGGCGCCCAGCTAGCCAATTCAAAGACTTCTTTTAAGGTGCTCTCATCAACCGGTTTGGGTAAAAATCCGCGGTACGAATGTCGCGCTTTAACAACGTCGGTAAATTCCATTAACTTTTCTCTGTAAAGTTTTCATTGTGCTCAGGACTGTAACAATCAGGGCAAACCCTGTCTATTTTCATAAGATAGTTTTTTACTAGGAACGATAAAGGGCGAAGTTAAATAGGATGATAAAAAAAAGCTAGCGCCATGAGGCGCTAGCATAAGCCAGCTAACCTAGGATGCGTCAAAATAGCTGGTAGGCATTGCCATAACACTCTCAGTATTGGCGCTCATTGTTTTGGCGTGCATAGCTGCTCGGGGTAGTATGCGCTGGAAGAAAAACTCAGCGGTGTAAAGCTTAGACTGCAAGAACTCTGCGTCACCCTCACCTGCCGCTAATTGTCTGGTCGCAGCACCACTCATCTGGGCCCACATAAATGCCATAAAGGCATAACCAGAGAACATTAGAAAATCCACTGACGCAGCACCAACACTGTCAGGGTTGCGTTTTGCACCCATCGCTAGACGGTAGCCCATTACACGCCATTTAATGGCCAGTTTGGTAATCGCCCAAGCCTGTTTGCGCATCACCTTATTTCTACCCGCCGCTTTCCAGGGTAAATACTGGGCGGCAAACTTAAACATATCGCCGGTGAAAATATTGAGCTGCTTAAATTTATCCAACAGTACCTTGCGGCCCACCAGATCCAGGGCCTGAATACCTGTGGTGCCCTCGTAAAGGGTCGCAATGCGGCTATCACGCAGTATTTGTTCCATGCCCCATTCTTGAATATAGCCATGGCCACCAAATACCTGCACACCATGATTCGCCGCCTCTACACCTAACTCGGTAATAAAACCTTTCAAAATCGGCGTACAGAAGCCCAAACGAGCATCTGCAGCTTCGCGAGCCTCAGGAGATTTACCGGCACGGTAAATATCAGCGAACTGACTAGCATAGGTCACCATAGCTCGACCACCTTCTGCAACCACTCGCTGGGTAAGAAGCATACGACGGACATCCGGATGCTCAACGATAGCATCGGCCGGACCATCCGGATTCTTAACCCCAGAGATCGAGCGCATTGCCAAGCGCTCGCGCGCATATTCTGAAGCACCCTGATATGAGCGCTCTGCAGCTGCAGCACCCTGACTGGCCGTACCAATACGCGCCACATTCATATAGGTAAACATCGCATTGAGGCCATTATGTGGCTCACCAATCAAAAAGCCTGTGGCATTATCAAAGTTAAGTACCGCCGTGCCATTACCATGAATACCCATTTTATGCTCGATAGAGCCACAGCGAACGCCATTGCGCTCACCCGCAGAACCATCAGCCGCGGGTAAAAACTTAGGAATAATAAATAATGATAGTCCCTTGGTACCTGCAGGGGCATCGGGCAATTTTGCCAATACGATATGGACAATATTCTCAGTCAGATCATGTTCACCAGCACTGATAAAAATCTTGGTGCCATCAACGGCATAGCTACCATCTTTATTGGGCACAGCTTTTGTTTTCATCTGCCCAAGATCGGTACCACAATGGGGTTCGGTCAGACACATAGTGCCACTCCAAACACCGCTGATCAGCTTGCTGAGATAGGCTTGCTTCTGCTCCTCAGTGCCGCTGGCTTCGAGGGTTGCTACAGCACCTTCACTCAACCCCGGATACATGGCCCAAGCCCAGTTAGCTGTGGTCAGCATTTCATTGATAGCCACGCCAATGGATGCCGGTAAACCCTGGCCGCCTAAATCGGCACTTCCGGTTAGACCTGTCCAGCCTGCCTCAATAAATTTGGCATAGGCTTCTTTAAAGCCTTTAGGGGTCGTTACTACACCATCGTCCCAGGTACAGCCCTCATCACCAGACTGATAAATCGGCACCAATTCATTCTCACTAAACTTGGCCGCCTCAGTAAATATAGCTTCGATCATATCTGGCGTGGCTTCGTCCCCACCCTCAAAATTTTTGTATTTACTCTGCATATCCACAACATCATTGAACAGAAATAAGTAATCGTTTACTGGGACTTTATAATTGGGCATGTAATAGATCCTATGAAATTAAACCATCGAGATGAGCCTGATCACCTTGCTGGTTATAGAGTGAAAATCGCTTTTCCCCGACTAGCTGTTTGGTAAAAAACACTACGTCGGAGGGTAGGAATAGAGGACGGTGAAAGTTAACGGCAACCGAGTAACCAGCTTCGGGCAACTGCTCTTCGAGGGCTGCCAGACAGCGAGCCTTGCTCCACATACCATGGGCAATAGCCTGTTTAAAACCAAATAACTTAGCCGTAATATCGGACAGATGAATAGGATTGTAGTCTCCCGAGATGCGCGCATAGCGACGCCCGATATCTGCGCCAACCGCCCAGTTCTGTGGTTCGCCCTCACGGCTAATCACCGACCTACGCTTTTGCTTTACCTCTGTTTTACAGCGATGCAAAAATGTTGAATTACTCGACCACACCGTTTGATTATCAATGGCGGCAATCACATCGATATCCCATTCCAGACCACGGCTGGTCAACTCAGAGCCACCTACCGCTGCTGTCATACAGAGCGGCTGCAGGATATCAAATGACTTGAGTACCGAGATCTGATTGCGCAGATGCACCTGACCCATAGCCTGTATTGGAAAGTCCTGCTGGGTCAGTATTTGTAAAAACAGTGGGAACGCCAACATATGTAAGTAGGTGGCGGGAAGATTACCCTCAACGGCAAAACCACAGAGGTTTTTATAGGCTGCCAGATGCTGGGTATTAATCACTAAATCATTAACCTGGGCACTTAAGCCTGGCAATGCATCTCCGATCTGGTAGGAACCAGACTTAAACGCCGCCTTGCCGAGAAGCCCGGGCATACTTGGAAGTTGGCGCATAACCATCGGTGCTTTGCTGTGCGTAGGTTGGATTTGTGCTGATGTCGATCTATTCATAGTACTCATAGTGCTTACATGCTCCCTGTAAGTCATTGGCAGTAAAAAAACAACGTTTTGTCATTTCGGCCAATCGCGTATAATGCTGGTCCGTTTCGCGAGTTAACAGTATGACAGGTCTAACCGATTCAGGCACTTTGGTGCGCTTGGCCTACAGAGGTCTAGTCAATCTCGGCGTTGATGCCGATGAGGTATTACGCCGCTCCGGCCTCGACCCCTCCGAACTGTATAAGGCTAATTTACGCACCAAATTCTCTGGTCAGCCACGTTTTTGGAAGGCCGCTGTAGAACTGTCTGGCGACCCCTGTATAGGCTTGCATCTGGGTGAACAGATGCCCGTCTATAAAGGCCAAATTCTAGAGTATCTGTTTTTAAGCAGCCCAACCTTTGGTGATGGCCTGAACAGGGTTTTAAACTACCAGCGCCTTATCAGTGACGCTCTTCACGGCCAGGTCAGCGAAACACCCAACCCCTGCTTAACTAGCTATTTCTCAGAGCATGAGCACGCCACTTCACATCTTGCCGAAGCCATGGTGTTGGGCCTGATCAAAGCCTTTCAGGCGGTAACCGACGGTACCTTTAAAGCTGACAGGATTGTCTTTAATCATTCACCCAACACAGATATGGCTGAATATCAGCGCATCTTTCAATGTCCAGTGGAGTTTAATGCCAAGTCATTCCAGCTGTTCTTTCCTGCTTCTCTGCTTAGTTATAGATCACTTTATGCGGAACCCGAGCTACTTAATTTACATATTCAAGCGGCAGATCAACATTTAGCCATTCTGCAGCAACAGGATTTAATTACCGAGGTACGCAGCCTGCTTGGAGCACTGTTAGAAAGTGGCGAAACCACATTGGAAAATGTAGCCGCGCGCCTTCACGTAACACCAAGACATCTGCGCCATCAACTGGATTTGGCCGGCGCCAGCTTTCAGCGTTTACTCAATGATTATCGCCATCGTCTGGCACGACGGCTGCTGTCACAAACCGATGAGGCGATTAGTGAAATTGTCTATCTGACCGGGTTTTCTGAACCCAGTACCTTTTACCGCGCATTTAGACGCTGGGAAGGCACAACACCCATAGAATATCGGCAAAAACATCGACATTAGCGCAAGTTTGGTAGACGATTATCTCCGTTTCCACAGCAGGCCACATCAAGTAGAATGCCCGCTTACTTTATTTAGCATCCACAGAGCAGCAGCCCCTTATGACCGATAGCACCAACCCCGCCTTTGAGCTTTTGCGTGAGCAAGATATTCCCTCCTTAAAAGTACGCTACCAAGAGTATCGCCACCGGGTGACTGGTGCGCAGCATATTCATTTGGCTGCAGACAATAAGGAGAATGTATTTTTGGTGGCACTGCGGACCGTGCCTATGGATTCTACTGGCGTTGCCCATATCCTCGAGCATACAGCGCTCTGTGGCAGTGAGAAGTATCCGGTACGCGACCCGTTCTTTATGATGATTCGTCGCTCGCTCAACACCTTTATGAATGCCTTTACCAGCTCTGACTGGACAGCCTATCCGTTTGCCAGCCAGAATAAAAAAGACTTTAACAATCTGCTTGGCGTGTATTTGGACTCAGTGTTTTTTGCCCGCTTAGACCCTCTTGATTTTGCCCAGGAAGGCCATCGTTTGGAGTTTGCAGAGCCTGCGGACACCAGCTCGGAACTGACTTACAAAGGGGTGGTGTTTAATGAAATGAAAGGTGCCATGAGTTCGATTAACTCGACACTTTGGCAGACCATGAGCAAACACCTCTACCCCACCAGCACCTACCACTACAACAGTGGCGGGGAGCCTGCAGATATTCCTGATCTGAGCTACGATCAGTTTAAGGCGTTCTACCAGACCCATTACCATCCCAGCAATGCCATTTTTGTCACCTTTGGCGATATTCCCGCTGCCGAGCATCAGGCCAGCTTTGAACAAAATGCGCTGAGCCGTTTTAAGCAGCTAGATTGTCATATTGCGGTTAATAATGAGCAGCGTTACACCAGTCCACAGTATTTTGAAGAGACCTATTCGGCGGATGACCAGGAGCCAACAGAGAATAGTAGCCATATTATTCTGTCTTGGTTACTGGGCGAATCGACCGATTTAGAGGCGACGATGCAGGCGCGTCTGCTCTCCAGCGTGCTGCTTGATAACAGTGGTTCGCCATTGCAAAAAGCGCTCGAGACTACAGACTTGGGTACCTCACCATCGCCTATGTGTGGCCTTGAAGACTCACAAAAGGAACTGGCATTTGCCTGTGGTATTGAAGGATCGAATGCGGACTCTGCCGACGCTGCAGAAGCCATGATTTTAGATGTACTGAGCGATATAGCCGAAAACGGTCTGCCATTGGAGCAGGTAGCTGCAAGTCTGCATCAACTAGAGCTTTCTCAGCGCGAAGTATCCGGCGGCGGTTACCCCTACGGTCTCAATTTAATTTTGACGTCTTTAACTAGCGCCACTCATCGCGGTGATCCAGTAGCACTTTTAAATTTAGATCCAGTGTTAGAAAAGCTGCAACAACAGATTCAGGATCCAGAATTTATTAAGTCACTGGTCAAAGATTTACTGCTCAATAATCAGCATCGCATACGCCTAGTAATGAAGCCTGATACGGGGCTAGCACGACAAAAAGAACAGGCGGAAAAAGACCGGCTATCCGAAATCAGCGCCAACCTGACTGACGATGAGAAACAGACCATCGTCAACAGTGCTGCAGCACTCAAAGAACGTCAGGAAATGGAAGAAGACCTTGAAATTTTACCCAAGGTCGGCATTGAGGATGTGCCTACCGAAATCGCCTATGCCGAAAAACAGGCTGTAGTCAAAACCCCTCTGCCACTGACCAGCTACAGTGCTGGTACCAATGGCCTTGCCTACCAACAGATTATTATGCCAATGCCGGCGCTCAGCGAAGCGCAGATGGACCTGCTGCCTCTGTACAGCACCTGTGTCACTGAAATGGGCGTGGGATCTCGCGACTATCAGCAAACCCAACTCTGGCATTCCAGCGTGGTCGGTGCCTATTCTGCGTCTGCATCGGTGCGCTCGGACAAGAATAGCCTCGAGCAGCTACATGGCAATATTAGTTTCTCCAGCAAAGGGCTGGCGCGCAATCAGCAAGCCATGACCGATCTAATGCAGGAGTCATTGCAATATGCACGCTTTGACGAGCTGTCACGACTCCGTGAGCTGGTATCACAAATTCGAACCTATCGTGAGTCGTCGATTACCGGTAATGGCCATGTACTGGCAATGACTGCAGCAGCCAGCGGCCTTTCTGCCAATGGCAATCTCAGCCAGCGCTGGGGTGGCATGGCAGGTCTTGCCAGCCTCAAAGCGCTAGACCAAAGTCTTGAATCAAATGAAGGCTTAGAAGCTCTCGCCTCGCAACTGGCAGCCATTCATCAGCTGGTGTTACAACAGCCACGCCAATATTTACTAGTCGCTGAAGGCGAGCGCCTGAGCGATTTTAGTCAGGTTATGCAGGCTAGTTTTACCGGCACTGACGCGGCGCCAGAGAGCAACCTCATAAATTACCGTCCAACACTGACACCGGTTAATCATTGCTGGACGGCCAATACGCAGGTTAGTTTCTGTGCCAAAGCCTATCCCACAGTGCCAACAGGTCACCAAGATGCTGCCGCACTGACCGTACTTGGTGGCGTATTGCGCAATGGCTTTTTACACCGTGCCGTGCGTGAGCAAGGCGGCGCCTATGGTGGTGGTGCCTCACAAGATAACCAGTCCGGCGCCTTCCGATTTTTCTCCTACCGCGACCCCAGAATCGCCGGCACACTCGATGACTTTGATAACTCGATTAGCTGGGCACTCGAGAACCCTCTGGGTTATGACAAGATTGAAGAGGCAATACTGGGTGTGGTTGGCAGCTTGGATAAGCCAGGCTCTCCAGCCGGCGAAGCGATCCAGGCATTTCATAGCGAGTTAAATGGTCGCGGCAAGGCCTGTTCTGTGCAGTTTAGAAATCAGGTACTCGCCATTACCGAGGCTGACCTGAAGCGCGTTGCCAGCACCTATTTAACGGCTGATAAGGCACAGACGGCTGTTATTACCAATACTGATTTAGCGGCCTCGACCGATCTGGATATTATCAGCGTCTGATATGAGCAATTCCGAATCTAAACGCGACAATCTGTTTGCCAACCCTCTGGGGGCGGTGCCAGGCTTTGTGTTTGATCAGGCCGTGGTCGATGTTTTTCCAGATATGATTAGCCGCTCTGTACCCGGTTACGAGACCATCATCTCGCACACAGGTGAACTGGCCGCGCGCTTTGTGCAGGCAGATACTAACTGCTATGACCTCGGCTGTTCTCTAGGCGCCTCGACACTGGCGATTGGTCACAGTATCGAAGGACGCAATGCCACCGTAGTTGCAGTGGATAATTCCGTAGCCATGCTGGAAAAATGCGAGCTTATTTTGACGTCCGACAGCGCCACTACCGCGATTGAATTAGTCAATAGTGATATCTGTGATATTGACATTCACAATGCCTCACTGGTGGTAATGAACTTCACATTACAGTTTGTACCTATGGAAAAACGCCCAGACCTGCTTGAAAAAATCTATCACGGGCTCAATCCAGGTGGCTGCTTAATTATTTCTGAAAAGCTGAGTTTTGAACCCGAGTCTCTGAATAAATTACTCAGCGAATTGCACCATGATTTTAAACGTGGGCAGGGTTACAGTGATTTGGAAATCAGCCAGAAGAGAGATTCGATTGAAAATGTGCTGGTGCCTGAAACATTAGATACCCATATCCAACGATTAAGGGCCTGCGGATTTAAGTCCGCAAGCCCTTGGTTTCAATGTTTTAATTTTTGTTCTCTGGTAGCTATTAAATAGCCACAGTAGCAAAGCTCATAATTAAGAAACTAATCGCATTGTCTGCTTAATCATCTTCAATACCTTCGGCGTGTACGGAGGATGCAACATTGAGGCTGCACTAAACTTCTCTACCAGCACACTGCGTTCGTGGGTAAAGGCTCTAAAACCCCAGACTCCGCCAGATTTCCCGATACCACTGTTATTAACACCGCCAAATGGCAGATTCTGATGCAAGAAATGCATCATAGTTTGGTTGACACAGGTATCACCGGCACTGGTTTCCTGCAGCACCTTATTAATGGCACCCTGGTCCTGAGCATAGATATACAGCGCCAGAGGCTTAGGCTTGCTGTTGACATAGGCAACCGCTTCATCGAGGTCAGAGAATGTAATAATTGGGAGTATTGGACCAAAAATTTCTTCCTGCATAATCGCCGAATCTTCGCTCATGCCTTCAATCATTGTCGGTGCGATAAAGCGCCCGGCCTTAACCATCTCCCCACCAATTAGCACCTTGCCACCATTGGCCTTCGCATCTTTTAACAAGGCAGAAATACGTCCGTGGTGAGCGGTATTGACCACCTGACAGTAGTCGCTATTGTCACGCGCATCATTGCCGAGTCCATACTGTTTCTTAACACAGGCGGTCATTTCGGCAACCACTTCATCTTTAATCGATTCGTGAATATACAGATAATCTGGTGCGATACAGGTTTGACCATTGTTGGTGAACTTGCCCCAGGCAATAGAGCCAACTGTCTTTTTAATATTGGCAGACTTATCAATAATAACTGGACTCTTACCGCCAAGTTCCAGAGTTACCGAAGTAAGGTTTCGCGCCGCTGCGGCCATTACATGTTTGCCTACAGCCGGACTGCCAGTAAAGAAGATATGATCAAATGGCAAGCTAGTTAGATAGCTGGCAACATCTGCCTTACCTTCAAACAGCGCCACCTCTTCAGGTCTAAAAGCAGCGCTAACAATCTCGCCGATAACCTTAGACATATTGGGGGTCATTTCAGATGGCTTGATGATCACAGTATTACCCGCGGCAATGGACCACATCATGGGCCCAAACGTCAGGTTGAACGGATAGTTCCAGGGTGACACAACCAGGGTTACGCCTTTTGGCTCTTTAACGATTTTTGATTTGGTACCAAAGGTGGTTAAGGTCGGCCTAACTGAGTCTGGCTTCATCCAGCTTTTTAGGCTTTTTCGGATATGCTTTAACTCGCCAACAACCGGCATAATTTCAGCCATAGCCACCTCAGCTTCAGGCTTACCGAAGTCTGCTGCTGCCGCCACATAAATTTTATCTAGGGCCCCATTAAAGGCTTTTTCGAACCGCGCCAGAACAGCAAGGCGTTGGCGGTAATCTGTTTTTCTCAGCTCAAGCGCGTAGCATTTTTGCTCGGCAAATACCTTATCTATGGCTGCCTTGGCTGCCTTCTTTATTTCTGCCATCTCTCTTCCCCTTAAAATAGTCTTTGTTTAGCCCAAATTTTACTCGGTGCCTTTTACTATTAATAATGTGGTGGTCTTTCACCCTGCCCTGCACCACCTTCTGTCCCGCCTTCCGCCGCCGTATCTTGAAGTACCTCAATACGCTCCAGCATTGTCCGATGCGCCTTAGTCAGCGCATCTATCTCTTTTTGTTGACGAAAAATTTCTTCGCCAAGTTCAGCGTTAGCCATTTCCATGTAGGCTAACTTTTCTTCAAACTGTTCAAATCTCTCGTCACTCATGATCTTACTGGACCTAACCAAAATGCAATTGACTGACAGTCACAATAACGGAAATACCCTATAATTGTCTCTCAAAATTTTAGGTGTAAGTATGATTCCTACAACCCTCGATTATGGCCCATTGTTTTGCTGGCTCGAAGAGTTCCCGTTAAGAGACTGGGGCCAAACTCTGCCTGATCTTATTGCCCATCAACTGCGGCCCGGCCGCTGGGGTGATATGCCAGAATGGGAGGAGACATTAAAACGTCTACCCGAAATTGATCCTCTGCATATCAATCTAAAAGACAGCGTAGAGATAGGCGATATCAGCCTGATGGACAAGGGCCGCCGCCTAGCATTACAAGCCACATTAATGGGGCTACATCCCTGGCGCAAAGGCCCGTTCACTCTCTTTGGCATGCCTCTAAATACGGAGTGGCGATCGGACTGGAAATGGAATCGCGTACTGCCCCATCTACAACCATTACAGGATCGCCTGATTCTAGACGTTGGCTGTGGCAATGGTTACCACTGCTTGCGCATGCTGGGTGCCGGAGCCAAACGCGTTATCGGCATAGACCCGTCGCCCAAATTTGTTTTTCAGTTTCAAGCAATTAAAAACTTTGCCGGCAAACAGCTGCCTGTGGATGTCCTGCCCATTGGCATTGAACATATGCCAGAAAAATTAGCTGCCTTTGATACCGTCTTTTCTATGGGCATCTTATATCATCGACGCTCGCCGATGGATCATTTGCACGAATTACGAGAATTACTGCGACCGGGCGGTCAGCTGGTTTTGGAAACATTAGTCGTTGAAGGCCCAGAGGGGACCGCATTAGTGCCAGAGGGTCGTTATGCCAAAATGCCCAATGTCTGGTACCTACCCTCGGTAGATACTCTGCTCAGCTGGATGCGTAAAAATGGTTTTAAAAATTCGCGAGTGGTCGACGTTAGTACGACCAGTGTTGAAGAACAGCGCTCAACAGATTGGATGACATTTGAATCATTGCAGGACTTTTTAGATCCAAACGACCATAGTAAAACCATTGAAGGGCACCCAGCGCCAACTAGGGCCGTGTTCCTTGCCGAAGCGCCTTAACAAAAAAAAATTGCCGGACAAACAATGTACACAGTTACAATAAATCAGTGCGGCTAGATTTAGTGCCACCCTCACCACCAACACTTGTACAGGCATGTCATGGCAGAAAACGCTTTGCCGGGCATAGCGAGCCCAATATATTGCGCAGCCGCCATTGCGACGGCCGACGGAGAGGTGCTGGCCAGAGCCGAGCACCTGTAGATTGAACTGAAACAACCAACTCTCTAAGCCTTTAGCGCCTCGTCTGCGGCCACATAGGGATAGCCAAGCGCATCAGCAACAGCCTTATACGTGACCTTACCTTTGTGCACATTGAGGCCATTTTGTAGATTCTTATCTCTAAACAGAGCATTAATCGGGTCATCAGCCAACGCTATCGCATAGGGTAGCGTGGCATTGTTAAGAGCCATAGTGGCAGTTCTGGCAACGCCGCCCGGCATATTAGCCACACAGTAGTGCACTACATCATCGACCACATAGGTTGGGTTCTCATGGGTGGTGGCAACAGAGGTTTCAAAACACCCCCCCTGATCAATGGCCACATCTACAAGAACTGCACCTTTTTGCATCCGAGCAATCAACTCGCGACTCAATAAACGAGGCGCCGCAGCGCCGGGAATTAACACCGCACCGACAACAAGATCTGCGTCGAGGGCGTATTCTTCAACTGCTGCATTAGTAGAATAAACACAGCGCGCCCTACCCTCATACTTGGCATCGAGTTCCCGCAACCTTGAAATAGAGCGATCCAAAATAGTCACATCTGCTCCCATGCCCACTGCCATAGCCGCCGCATTGTCGCCGACCACACCACCACCAATAATCAACACCTTAGCGGGAGCCACACCAGGCACACCGCCAAGTAATACACCACGACCACCCTGAGCTTTCTCTAGATGATGAGCACCAGCCTGTACCGACATGCGGCCCGCCACTTCAGACATAGGCGCCAGCAGAGGCAAACCACCCTGATTGTTAGTCACAGTTTCATAGGCAACACAGATCGAGCCAGATTTTACTAATAGTTCAGTTTGGGTAGGGTCTGGAGCAAGGTGCAGATAGGTATAGAGAATTTGTCCCTCTCGAAGCATTTTGCACTCCTGTTCCTGAGGCTCCTTAACTTTGACAATCATCTCGGCACGGCTAAAAATCTCTTTTGCCGACACCACAATTTCAGCACCTGCGGCCACATACTGCCCATCGGTGAAATCAATGGCCGCACCAGCATCAGCCTCAACGAGTACCTGATGCCCCCGCTTAACAAGCTCATTGACCGATGAAGGGGTTAAACCCACACGGTACTCATGATTCTTAATTTCCTTGGGAACACCTACCAACATATTTATTGCCTCTTCTGAAAATAATCCATTTATTGTATTTATTACTGCATTCTATAAATATGAGATAATATTTCTTTGTTATATTTGCTAATATTCAGCATATTTTTATATTAATAATCCATATACAGGATATTTTCTAATGGCAGAATCAAGATCAGATAGGGAAAAGCTGGGAAAAATCGACCGCAATATACTGCGCGTACTGCAAAAAGACGGGCGCATTAGCTACACCGATCTCGCCAGAGAAGTCGGCCTCTCAGTCACACCCTGTATCGAGCGAGTAAAACGCTTGGAGCGAAATGGCTATATCCTTGGCTATACCGCCACCATCAGCCCCGAGCGACTGGACGCAAGCCTAGTGGTATTTGTACAGATTCGTCTCAACCACACATCGCAAAAAAACTTCGAAGAATTTCATCGCTCAGTTATGGACCTTGAGAATATCCAAAGCTGCTTTCTGGTATCCGGCAACTACGACTACTTACTTAAAGCCAGAGTAAAAGACATGGCGGCCTATCGAAAGCTGCTTGGCCATCGAATATTGAAGCTACCAGCAGTTCAGGAATCCACCAGTTACGTGGTAATGGAAGAGCTAAAAGAGACTATGGAAGTGCCAGTGCCCTACAGTAAATAAAGCACATAAAAACAGCCACTAAACAGGCACCACTTGTTGACTCAAACCCAATGCTCCCCTATAGTACCGGCCGTCTCAAGCAGAGACTTTTTGCACTCGTAGCTCAGCTGGATAGAGTACCCGGCTACGAACCGGGCGGTCGGAGGTTCGAATCCTCCCGAGTGCACCAGATACAAAAAACCCGTCTTTCTGACGGGTTTTTTGTATCTGCTCACGACGGAGGTGAGAACCTCCTGGTTCGACAAGCTTGCAGCAGCAAGCTTGGCCCGAGTCGCAAAGCGACGAGCCCCGCAGGGTTTAAAACAGCCCCAAGGCTGTTTTAAGTCAATCCTCCTGCCCACTTCCTACCTAACAAATAATAAAACCAAACCCGCTCTCTTTAATAACCGGGTTTTTTGACTCTGCTCACGACGGAGGTGAGAACCTCCTGGTTCGACAAGCTTGCAGCAGCAAGCTTGGCCCGAGTCGCAAAGCGACGAGCCCCACGGCTTTTTTAAGACAATCCTCCTGCCCACCTCCTACCTAACAATAATAAAACCAAACCCGTACTCTTCGTTAAGCGGCTTTTCTGTCTGGATTAAACCTCTTTATCAGAGAGTTACCGCCAATCTCGACGAACAAACAAAAACATGCCATCCTGCGAGGAAGGGGAAGCTAAGTCACTTACAGAAACCACAATAGAGGCGTCAACATGACTGAAGAAATCTACGATCACCAAGGTGAGAATTTACCTCCAGCAACACATCATGATCAACAAACGATTTCAGAAGAGAATCTAACCACCTACTGGCAGTCTAATCTTCGGTTGCTAGCTAAACTCCTCAGCGTCTGGTTTTTGGTCTCTTTTGGCTGCGGTATTATCTTAGCCGACTGGCTGGATCAATTTTCCTTATTCGGCTTCAAACTCGGCTTCTGGTTCGCGCAACAGGGTGCTATCTATGCATTTGTTGCCCTTATCTTTATCTACTCCTGGCGTATGAAAACCCTTGAACATAAGTTTGGCGTGGATGATGACGAGGAGAATTCATAGTGACAACCCAGATACTAACTTACCTATTTGTCAGCGCCTCTTTCATACTCTATATAGGCATCGCCATATGGTCTCGAGCTGGCTCAACCAAAGACTTTTATGTGGCTGGCGGCGGAGTACATCCCGTGATGAATGGCATGGCTACCGCAGCAGACTGGATGAGCGCAGCTTCGTTTATTTCCATGGCCGGTATCATTTCCTTTATGGGCCGCGATGGCTCGGTTTACTTGATGGGTTGGACCGGCGGCTATGTGTTACTCGCCCTTTTACTGGCGCCTTACCTGCGTAAATTTGGCCGGTTTACCGTGCCTGACTTTATTGGCGAGCGCTACTATTCAAAAGGCGCGAGAATCGTTGCGGTCATCTGTTTAATCTTTATCTCTTTTACCTATGTTGCTGGGCAGATGCGCGGTGTCGGGATTGTATTCTCAAGGTATCTTGAGGTCGAGGTCACTACCGGCGTTATTATTGGTATGGCTGTGGTATTTATGTATGCAGTACTCGGCGGCATGAAGGGCATCACCTATACCCAAGTGGCGCAGTACTGCGTGCTGATATTCGCCTACATGGTGCCAGCCATTTTTATCTCCATCATGATCACCGACAATCCTATTCCACAGCTGGGTTTTGGATCAGAAGTCAATGATGGCTCAGGGTTGTCAGTACTGCAAAAGCTAGATGGGGTATTGATGGATCTCGGATTTAATGCCTATACCGCAGGCACTAAATCGACCATTGATGTTTTTGCGATTACCGCCGCATTGATGTTTGGCACCGCAGGGTTGCCCCATGTACTGGTGCGGTTTTTCACTGTACCTAAGGTCTCAGATGCACGCCTATCGGCGGGGTATGCACTGGTATTTATCGCTATTCTTTACACCACAGCGCCAGCAGTTGCGTCCTTTGCTCGCTTGAACCTCGTCGATACCTTACATAACAGTAGCTATGAGCAGGCACCACAGTGGTTTAGTAATTGGGAACAAACTGGGTTGGTCGGCTGGGAAGATAAAAACGATGACGGCATCATGCATTACAGTGCCGGCAGCGATAATGAAGTCACGGTTGATCGCGACATCATGGTGCTGGCAAATCCGGAAATTGCCAACCTGCCCGGCTGGGTTATTGCTCTTGTCGCAGCTGGTGGCGTTGCCGCAGCGCTCTCAACCGCCGCCGGATTACTTCTCGTTATCTCCAGTGCTATATCCCATGATGTTTTAAAAAAGACCCTGATGCCCAATATCAGTGAAAAACAAGAATTACTCTTTGCCCGCCTGGCCGCTGCAGTCGCTGTCTGTGTGGCGGGTTTATTTGGTATCTATCCACCCGCCTTTGTTGCTCAGGTGGTTGCTTTTGCATTTGGGTTAGCGGCAGCCTCTCTATTCCCAGCATTACTGCTAGGTATTTTTTATAAACCCATGAATAAAGAGGGTGCCATCACTGGTATGCTAGTTGGACTGATATTTACGTTTAGCTATATTGTGTACTTTAAGTTTGTCTCACCACAGTTAAACACGGCCGAGCACTGGCTGTTTGGCATTTCACCGGAAGGCATTGGCTTTATTGGTATGCTGCTAAATATTATTTGTGCCTTCGGCATCAGCAAAATCACTAACCCGCCACCACTAGAAGTACAAAACCTTGTGGATGATATTCGCATACCAGCTGGCGCTGGGATTGCTCATCAACATTAATTAAAAGAGACTTATATGAATCTATCACTCAAGAAATGGATGACTCGTCTAGGTAAACTCGCTGTAGTAATTGCCATTATCGCAGTCTCCATAATGGCCTACCTTAGCCCAGAAAAGCCCCCTGCCAGCCAAGCCTTTATCAATGGCGAAGTTATAACCATGGATGCCGATAGTGATATTGCCCAAGCTATTTTTGTGCGGAAAAACCGAATCGTTGCGGTTGGCGATAATGCGAAAATCGAAGCCTTGATCGGTGATGAAACCCTAGTCCATGACCTTCAGGGTAAGACCTTACTGCCTGGGCTCATCGACTCTCACAGCCATTTCCCCGGATCTGGTATGTCAATATTTATGGCCGACCTGCGCAGCCCTCCTGTGGGCCCGATTACCAATATCTCTGCTCTGCTAACGCGCTTACAAGAAAAGGCCAAAGATGTACCCAAAGGCGAATGGGTGAATGGCTTTGGTTATGACAACCTGATGCTCGATGAAAATCGCCACCCCAGCCGCGATGAACTTGATCAGGCTCTGCCTGATCACCCGGTCTTTATACTGCATGTGTCTGGGCATATGGGTGTTACCAATTCACTGGGGCTCATTGAATTCAATATTTCAGAGGAGAGTCGCGACCCTGAAGGAGGCCATTATGCGCGCGACGAGAATGAACGTCTTACTGGATTGCTCGAAGAACATGCAGCCACGCCATTGCAAGAAAACATGCTCGATCTTGGCATTATGGAGTTCTTACGCATGGTGACCTACTCGAATAATGATTATTTAAAAACTGGCGTGACCACAGCACAGAATGGCGCGGTATCGGTAGAGATGGCGCAAGGCTTGCGTATAGCTAAAATACTTAATCTAACGCCACTGCGCCTGGAGCTATGGCCGCAATTTGATAACTTTGGCATGAGCTTTCTGGATGGCACTATAAAGGCTGAAGACTTCAGTGGTGACAGGCTGAATATTGGTGCCATTAAAATTATTGCCGATGGTAGTATTCAAGGCTACACCGGCTATCTTAGCGAACCCTATCATGAACCTTTCCATGGTGATACTGAGTATAGAGGCTACCCCCGAGTGGCCTATCCAGAGTTGGCTGAGTGGATCAAAAAATACCATAGTGCAGGATTTCAATTAGCGGTGCATGGCAATGGGGATGCCTCTATTGAAGATATTCTCGATGCTTTTGAACAGGCCCAGAAAGCATTCCCAAAAGAGGATCCACGGCTGATTCTAATTCATGCGCAAATGGCCCGAGAGGATCAACTGGCACGCATGAAGACTCTTGGCGTAACGCCTAGTTTTTTCTCAGCACACACCTATTACTGGGGTGATATGCATAGGGACGTTACCATGGGTGAAGAGCGCGCCAATAGAATAAGTCCGGCACGCACAGCCATTGAACAGGGATTGCGCTTTAGCTCTCACCTGGATACCCCTATTGTTCCCATGAGTCCATTGTTATCAGTCTGGTCAGTAGTTAACCGACTCTCAGCAACGGGAAAAGTGATTGGTGCCTATGAGCGTATTGGTGTGATGCAGGCACTACGCAGCGTCACTATTGATGCAGCCTGGCAGGTATTCAGGGAACAGGATATTGGTTCAATCGAAGCAGGAAAACTGGCTGATTTGGTAATACTTGAGCGCAGCCCACTGGTTGATCCGCTAACGATTAAAGATATTAAAGTTGAGCGCACGATTATTGGTGGTGTCACTGTGTATCAGCAGTAGACTCAATGCACTGCTAAAATTTAACCAGATTTTAGGTCGCTCATAAAAACTGAGCTCAAAAATTAAAAAAGGAGGCTTAAAAAGCCTCCTGAAATTTAGGGTTTGATGCCGCTCAGGTGAAATGTATTAACGGGAATCAATACTCAAAGTATCGGTAACTAGGCCACCCGAGCACCAGCTCAAATAAGATCGTGCAAGATCATCAAACTGATACCTAAATGTTAGCTCATAGATTGGCTGGGACGCTGACTTCATATCAAACAAAAATATCTGAGAATCCTAGAAATAGCCCGTAGCCCTTTAAATAAACGGATTATCCAATATTAATTAGATTTCATAAGTGACTTAGTCGCGATTTCAAGTACATCCTTAACTAATCTAGGCTCATCAGCAATGGTCTGCAGAGCCCTGCGCATCAGTCCTCCATTGGGCTCAGCAAACTGCTTCCAGCGCGTCAATGGTGTTACCAGTCTAGCTGCTACCTGTGGATTTTGATTATTCAGAGTAATCACCTGTTGCTGCAAGAACTCGTAACCGGAACCATCGGGACTGTGGAAATTAACCAAATTGGCACTGCAAAATGCGCCAATCAAACTTCTGAGTTTATTAGGATTACTCATGGTGAAGGCGGAATGATTCATCAGCTCGCGAACCCTTGCTAACCCATCCGGCTGACTATTAATTGCCTGTATCTGTAGCCACAGATTCATTACCAGAGCTTCATCGCGATATTCCAACTCAAACGCAGCCAGCGCCTGCTCGGCATAACTGGCCGCTGCAGGGCAGTTAACCAAGGCACTGAGTGCCGCTGCCTTATCGGTCATATTGTCGGCAGACTTAAACTGCTGCCAAGCTAACTCTATCCCTGCATCGCCGGCCAGCATCAGGTAGTTTAAGGCGGCATTTTTAAGGCTGCGGCTACCAATTTGCTGTGCATCTGGCACATAGGTAGGCTGAGTATTATAGCGCTGATAGATCGCCATAAATTGATCGGCCAATGAGCCAGCTAGGGCGGTACGCACAAAGCTACGAGCATCATGTATGGCAGCCGCATGAATCGTCTCGGCCTCTTCATGCAACAGTGCCTCAGTTGGTAGCTGCAACATCAAGGCGACCATCGCAGGGTCCAGTGACTCGTCTGCTAACAGTGCTCCATAGGCATCTATTAACTGACTATTAAGCGACAGTGGCCGCTCATGCAGGCTGTCTTGTGTCAGCTGTTTCAAAACGCCAAGACATAATGTCTGACTGGCGTCCCAGCGATTAAAACCATCGCTATCATTAGCCATCAAATGCGCTAACTGCTCAGCGCTGTACCTGCAGTCGAGCTTTACGGGTGCAGATAAACCCCTCAGTAATGAGGGCACAACTGCCTGATTTATACCGTTAATCACCAGTGTCTGGTTTGCTTCGGTAAGCTCATAGACTATTTCTGTTTCGCCATCGGCATTGAGCACCAGATCAGCACCATCTGCCCCGACCAAACCTAGCTTGACCGGAATAACAAAGGGCTGCTTTTCACTCTGCCCTGGTGTCGCCGGACAGCTCTGCTCAAAGTCTAGCGTTAGCGTTTGTGCCTCGGCATTATGAGTCGAGCTTACCTGTAATATGGGCGTACCTGACTGCTTGTACCAGCGACGAAACTGAGTCAGATCGCGACCACTGGCATCTTCCATGGCACGTACAAATTCTTCGATTGTAACGGCCTGACCATCATGGCGATCAAAGTACAGATCGCTGCCTTTTCTAAAGACTGCTGGACCCAATAAAGTGCGAATCATGCCCACGATTTCTGAGCCCTTTTCATACACCGTCAAGGTATAGAAATTATTGATCTCCATATAGGAATCTGGCTGCACCGGATGAGACATCGGGCCGCCATCTTCGGCAAACTGATGAGTGCGCAAATAGGCGGCATCTTCAATACGCTTTACAGTCGCCGAATTCATATCCGCAGAAAATTGTGAATCTCGATAAACCGTAAATCCTTCTTTTAAACTCAATTGAAACCAGTCGCGGCAGGTAACTCGATTACCGGACCAGTTATGGAAATACTCATGGGCAACAATGGACTCGACACGTTGAAAAGCAGCATCGGTTGTCGTTTTTGGATTGGCCAGTACCGCTGAAGTATTAAAGATATTTAGACCTTTGTTTTCCATGGCCCCCATATTGAAATCATCAACTGCGACGATCATGAAAATATCAAGATCATATTCGCGCCCGTAGGTCTGTTCATCCCAGCGCATAGAGTTTTTTAACGACAGCATGGCATGGGCACATTTATCTAAATCTTTTTCTTCGACAAAAATCTGCA
>Ga0209092_10000581_pt1 | contig 36217 bp, 20 predicted proteins | sample FraStrMetagenome_FD_187446 | JGI IMG/M metagenome (GOLD analysis project Ga0209092, IMG submission 187446) | Marine eukaryotic phytoplankton communities from Arctic Ocean - Fram Strait ARC3M Metagenome (SPAdes) (version 2) | ecosystem: Environmental > Aquatic > Marine > Oceanic | place: Fram...
CAATCAAAGTCTGAGGTGGGAGTATTGCCAGCAGGAGGTATAGCAGCTGCCGCCGCTGCAGCAGCCGCAGCAAGAATGAAGTCAAAGCAAAACGCTGTTGTTGAAGACAATGTAGATCAATCAAAGTCTGAGGTGGGAGTATTGCCAGCAGGAGGTATAGCAGCTGCCGCCGTTGCAGCAGCCGCAGCAAGAATCAAGGCTAAGACCATTTTTAATGGAAAGAGATTGAATTCGCACACCGAACCTATTGGATTTGGTATTGCCGCGATTGCCGCTGCAGCTACATTTAAGAAGAAAGATCACTCAATCATGCGTAGTGATTCAAATTTTGGTGCTGTTCGTCAAAATTCACTACTTTATCGTAGTAGGTCTACTTTAGCAACGTCGCTTCCAAATATGTCCGATGATTTGCCGAAGAGTCAAACAAAGATATCTGATTCACAAGATCGATATGTTCGAGCGAAATGGCATCAAATGGTTGCTAAGTGGAAGCATGCTGAAATGATTTTAGCACTGACGAGTAGACCAACATCTGAACATTTCATAAGTGATTACATCCAAAGCAATGATGAAAATATACGTTTTGAAAAGGAAAATGAATTATCTTTATCCGGTTCTGCTCAAGGTACTGAAAATAGTTTTCCTGTTTCAATGCATGGAGACTTAACTGACAATGTTGAAGCTATATCTGGAGAGAGAGACGAGAATAAAACAAATACTTTGAACTTAAGAGATGATACCCACTCATCTGTCAATGAGAACTTTAGTGGGTTCTTGCCAGCAGATGAAATGTGTCACGCTGATTTACCGATTTTATCTCCATTTTTGACAAATCTTGGCAAAGCACCTCGATGCTGTTGCAGTATAGAAAACAATATACAAAGATGCCGATGTGCTCGGTGCAAAATCCCATTTAAGCAATCAAATTTGAATTCAAATAAATGCACTCACTACTCAGACCTTCAGCATATTCATCTGTGGGTGGGTAATGCTCATATTTTCCAGAATTCTGATAGTCAAATGAGTGAAAAAGAAACACCAAAACTGATCCGTCAACAAATTCGACGTCGTACTCCTTTAAAATCCAAAGAATTGAAGCGAGAGTTTACAGTAATTAATAATGTGAACTATCTGCTGCACACAGCAAAAAGAGGCATGAAACGTTTCTATGCGCAAATCGATGAGATTGTTCGATTTGCAAGTCAACATAGTTCGCCGAATAAAAAGCATGATGTGACTTCAACTTTTTCGTTTGCAAAGAAATCTCAGCAAAGGGTTACTTTTTCTGTTGATATTAAGCCACGAGCGAATATAATTGAAAAATCTCGTCGCAAATACAATGGAGATGTGCTTCAAGTTAAAGATATTCTTCGTGGTCAGATTACTTTTCCTGATGAAGAATCATTTGTTTGTGCGCTTGTCTTACTGTCACGATCATGTAGAGATATTCCTACCTCTTCCGGTAGAGGAGGTAAATGGAAAGGGGTGAAGATTGTACGAATGAAAAACTTATTTAAAATGACGATGTTAGGAACTATTGTCCCTTCTGACCTCCCTACTGGCTATCGACATTTGCTTGTCAATATAAGATTACCAAGTGGTTTACTAGCAGGTACGTTTTTTCATTTTAAACAATTTTGGTATAAATTTTTTATTTCTCACTCTATTTATTCTTGGATTCGAATACTATTTATAGAAATCCAATTTCAATTGTACTCTATGTATAGCCTGCTAGGCGAAGACGGATACAAACTTCATAGAGAGATTGTTGACTCATCGAATGATTTTGATGATAAACCTTTAAATATAGAAAATGTGGTTGATTGCTTTGACTCTTGTATAAAATCACCAGCAAACCCGGACTTAATGAAACGAAATCCTCTCCTACTATGCGAATGTGCAGAGAGCAATTGCGCTGGAAGCTTCAAAGATTCATTTGACTCGCATATAACGGGTTTAATGAAGCAATTAAATTCAAAACAAATCACAAGATCAGAAGCGAGTAGAATCATTAATCATTTCATCAAAGTAGCAAACGAAAACATTCAATCATGTCCTTGGGACATTTCCCTTCAACTTTGTCTTCAGTCAATTCTTAGAGAAAGATACATCCTTAATGGTGATGATGCAGACTTGGACTATATACTGAAAGTCCTTGATAAGAGTCTCGACCTAGCGAATCAAGCTGGAGCTATTGGCATGGTTGGTTGGTTTGAAAACGAATCAAGTAGTCCTTTAGACCGAATGTTTGAACGTTCATTAGATATACTAGCAAGGAAAGCAGCTTTTTTTGGTCTTATAGGAGATTGGGAAACTGCATCAAGTTTGTTGTGGTCGTTGCTTTTAAGGTGCGAACAACACTTACCGCTTTATCATCCCGTAACGTTGTCCTCCATGCTTGACCTCGCCGCTGCCTTGCTCGAGGCAAAACAACATGATATTGCAGAACGTATCATCCATAGAGCCAATCAACGGCTGGCTATGTATCTCGTTGAACAAGAGAATAAATGTTTGAAAGTAGTAGATAATGATAATCTTATTCAGTACCAGAAGCCTATTTCCCAAAGTTCATTCTCAATGTTACAGGCTTTCACGGTGAAAATGAGAAGGTTAGAGAGACGCCCAATGATGTCGAACCTGAACAAAGATCATCCCGTACGTTCCATTTTTCATTGCTTTTTGGGTGACACTTTATCAGTCCTGGCGAATTGCGCTGGTTTAGAGCATATAAAATTTGACAGAGGGGTTACGAATGACAATTACAAAGTAGGAAGTAAGGAAGCAAAAGGCAGAGACCTTACTCCAGTTGTTAGCAACCAACAAAACTTATGGGCAATCGCTGGAGAATTTTATCGCAAAGCTTTAAGTGGTTGGATACGCGTTTATGGAATTTGCCATCCTAATGTTCCGGCTACTAGTTGCGGTTTGGCTCGATGTTTGAGAGAATTGAACAGGAGAGAAGAGGCAATAATCATTCTCTCTTCTGCAGTGAGTGCGTGGAATGGTGCTTCGCCTTTAAATAAGAATATTCCAGCAACAAATCATTTTATGAAACAGAATAAGCATGGGAAAGAATCTCAAAGAAAAGCGCTAGAACTTGATTTAGCCACAGAAGAGGTTCTTGCAATGTGCCTTTGGTGGATGGCTGTTTACTTTGTAGAATCCTCTCCAACTGAAAGAGGCCGAATACGCGCATTGAGTCTACTTCAAGCTAGTTCTGAATCTCTTCAGCTTGCATTTAAGAAAGCTTCATCGTCATCATATACCTCATTACTCTCGCACGGTCGAGGCCAAGAAATACATTACGAAACGATTAGACTTTCTGATTTGTTATCAATTATAGAATCAGAAGCGGAAGAACTATTTTCATTTGAAATAAATGATGGCGTTGATAATCAAAGACAAAGTGAAGTGTTTAAAGTTGATCCTGATAAACTGTCGTTTGTTCTTTCCAGTGTATAATATAGATTACGAATGCAATGATTTAGCAGCAAAGAAATAGAAAAGATAGTGAACTTGTACAATAGAAATTCTTAAACATAAATTGGATAAAATGTATGATTTTGAAAAAATAGGCTATTGAATTGCAAATTGCTTTTATAATACGAAATTGAAATGTGCGGAGGTCCCTTCTAATTCGGGATGGATACATCTTTCGGTCTTGCGCACTTCCTTCCTTCCCTAACTTTCGTCACAGGACATTCCATTTCTTTCCAACTAATAGGCACCATTTTCTCTCCACTTATTTTACAATTTGCTCGAATCACACCTAAATCATTTTCCGTAGTTGTTAGATAATATCGTCGGGCGTCACCAAGACTTAAAACCTTTGCCAAAATCACATCACCTGGTTGAAACTGCTGTGCCATCATGATATCCTCAGTTGATCTAGAACGAATATCTTCTTTTCTGATAATACCACCAAAATATGGTGGCAAAAAAGGCCCTCCAGAGTTTGAAGAGGCTAGTATTTCAACTATAGCTTGATGTGTTGAAATCCGAACAATTCGGCCCAATACTATATGATTTACATGAGGAATTTGGTTTGTGGTTGATTTTTTGTTGAGAATATTTTTATCACTTTTGCTTTTAGGATATACAGAAACAGTAGCTAAAGCACTAGCTGCATTAGTGCCATTCAATTTTATCTCAGAAGACGAAGGATAAGTTATTCGAAGAGACCCTGCAAGGCTTGCATACACATGCAAACCTTTCAGATAAGTTCCAGAACCAGAAATTACTTGACTGCTATTCCCTATTCTATCCCCCGGAGTGATAGTACTTCCTTGACGAAACCGCACAGAGGATGGAATGTTATGTGTTGATAGCATCGTTTACATATATAATCTTTTGTGAATATATGAAAGTACAATTAGAATTATACTTCCATATGTACGTATTTTAGGTTGGCATTCACGTAGCAGGTAAATGAATGACAAACAAATAAATACCAGCTGAAACAATAATAATACGTTACCTCACATTTTTGAGTGGTTGTAGCATTTGACATTTGGTACTTACTATATCATTGTGCCACAAAATGAATAAATTAATTGGCACCAAAATGGGCAAATTGAATACAACATTAGTCCTTTTCAAGGCATCCATTGTCCATGATATTAGTTGAATCTCATCAATTTAATTATGACATGTCTATTGAAATCGCAATTCTTTGGGAGATGTTTTTTTCTTCAAACATGCTATAGTCCTCAGTGTTTCAGTCTCCAACCAAAAAAATAAGTAATCATATCACTGGTTTTTTTTCTTTTTCCTCATGGAAATAACCAAATGCAACAATTCGATCTTGTGAACAAAACATCGTACGAGATCATCCATTCCATAAAAGTATTCAATACAATTTATCCAATCATCTAAAGATCTTGTGCATATTTTTGATGCATGACTTGTTTCATCTGATAGCGTCTCTTTGGTTAATCCTGTAAAATCTGTGTCTCGAACTAGAGTAGAGATCTTTTGTTCTTGCTCTATATTTTCATCTCGTAAATTTTTTTTTCTAAGATTCATTTGATTGCCCTTATTATTGCCACAATCTCCTTGTCCCTTCAATACTGCATCACTGAAAGATCGTTTTTTGTCCGTTAGATGAATACTTTGATAATAATTTGGCACATGTTTCGTTTCAAATTGCTCGTTTTTTGCACATCTCCACTCAAAGCTGTCGTCATTGCTCTGTTTCTTCATCCAAATGTTATGAAGAGTGGAATTCTTCGCAACAGATTGATAATTGATCTTAGGATTTCCTTCACTAAACGATAAAGAGTTCGATGACGAAGGTAACCACTTTAGCAGCAGTTCTTCGAGGCGTTGCTTCTGTTTGTAATGACGTCTTTTCTTAGAAGATGAAATACTTTTTTTAATGGAATCTCTACATTTTTTGGATAATTTTGTGTTATTAGAAGAACGACATTTAGAAGGTATGTATATCGTTTTGGGTATACAAGGAGTTACTGTCAAATGAAAAACTGGTTGCTGGGTTTGTATATCCAAAGATGAGAAAGATCCCAAACTGGAATGTTTACTACTTATTGATGAAATCCAATTTGTGATTTCGCACTGCTGTTTTGATGAAGAAAAAGGAGGGACAAAAGCTGATGATAATGAGATTAGAGAGCTTTCTAAAGAGGAAACTATCTTACTATCATTGCGTAAAGTATTAGAACTATCACTATCTATTCTAATATTTTCCTTTACTGCAACTGCCTTTTTCCTCTTGCTTTTTATTTTTGCATTGAACATTATTCTCACGTAATCTCTACCCAATTCAAGTTGAGAGTACCCAGGAAACAAAATGCCATGTAATACGCAACGTTATTATTATTTCATGAACATAATCTATTTCTTTCATTATTTAAAATTTGAAAAATATCAGTGAAAAGATTTATACTTTGCAACTTTTCATCTGTTGGTAAGCTTGAAGATTCTAGATGGAGTGTGTTCATGTAATAAATCTGTTGGAAAAATGAGTACAAATGTAATAAAATTCCTCCACTAAATAAGATGCCATCCAAGCTGAGTATTAATTACGTACGTGGTGCACAAGAATGAGACGTAATGGCTTTCCCTCCTTCTTATTGATTAGTACTCTATTAATGACATGGTACGGACGAAAGAAGTTTCAAGAGGCAATAGTTTGCATGTTCATAGCATATTTAATTGAAAATTAAATCACAAGTTCTTTCTCAAACACAGCTCAATGATATTTTCCAAGAGGCTTATTGCTTTCGCGTTAACTGTCACATTTCAGACTTGCTCCGATGGATTGGTATATGCTTTCCTTGGACATTCCAATATGCCAACATTCTTATCCTCCATTCAAGAATCTACATATATAAGAGAATCATACCCGTCTTCATTGTATGAATCATCTCTTGAACAAGATGGAAATATAGATTCTTCAACTTTATCAGATGCAAGTCCTGAAAGAATTGTTATTCTTGGAGGAGGATTTGGAGGCCTCAACGCTGCCCTAAATCTAGCCTCTCTACCATGGAATGATGTCGGTAAAAACAATCCTACCCCCAAAATACAGATTATTGATAGGAAAGAGAGATTTGTCTTTTTGCCACTTTTGTATGAATTGTGTGTTGGTGATGCAGAGTTAGAAGAAGTTGGCCCAACTTACCAGAGTCTATTGAAAGATGTAGAAGGGGTAGAATTTATCCAGGCTGACATACAAGGTGTAGATGCCGAAAATAATCTTGTTTATTTAAAAAGTGTTGACAGCATCAGTAGTAGTGATTTGAATTCGTCTAGCAAACGACTTCAAAAAGTGGAAGATTCTACCTGCATTGCTTATGATGCCTTAATTCTAGCTACAGGAATGGAGAGTAATCTAAACACAGTTCCCGGTGCTAAAGAATTTGCATTGCCATTTTACACAGTTGAAGATTGTTATGAATTACGAAAAAGATTGACTCTACTCGATAACACACAAGAAGGGCTGAACATTAAAAAATTAGAAGCAGTCGTTGTGGGTGGTGGATACTCAGGCGTAGAATTGGCTTTGAATTTAATGGAACGTCTAGGAGGCAAAGATAAAGCTAATGTGACACTAATTCACAGGGGTCAATCGTTGCTGGAAGGTGCAACAGAGTTCAATAAGAATACGTCTATTCAGCGGTTGAAAACAAGTGGAGTTCAAGTCATGACGAATACTTCTGTTGAACGAATAGAATCTTCTTCGAGTGACGTAAATGTTGGACGATATGATTGCGAAATTTACACTACATCAACTGAATGTGCTTCTTCTACAGGAACAGAATTAAGTGTTTCTGCAAGTATATTATTATGGACAGCAGGTGCAAAGCCACCAGCTAATACGGGGGCTCTGAATTCAATTTTCCCTCGAGATAAGGCAAACCGTGTAGTCACCAATAATTTATTAAGGGTTCAAAACTCCGAAAATGTTTTTTGCATCGGCGATGCTGCACGTGGTAAAAAGGATCCGTACCCAGGAACAGCACAGGTTGCCATGCAACAAGCTCCAGTTGTTGCGTGGAACGTTTTCTCAACACTTCGAAACAAAGGCATAGAGAATGATGAGAGAGAGAGACAAAAGTTACTACCATTTCGGTATTTAGATCTAGGAAATATGATGACATTAGGCAGTAATGATGCGTCTATTACTTCATTGGGGGGGCTGATCCAATTGGATGGACCTACAGCTAGTGTAGCTAGAAGACTCATATATGCTGTGAGGATGCCTACTGTTAATCAGGCTGCAACAGCAGCTGTATTGAGCGCTTCTAAGAAAGTATCGCAACTGCTTTCAGACAGGTTTGGGGAAAAGGTTATATCATCAAGTGTAAAGAAAAGATTCAAAAAATAGATTTAAGTATCCTCAAATTTACGACAAAAATATGCATAGCTTAACTTTTAAAAATCATTGTCGATTCATTGAGTAAATGTACACGTGGAAACCAATTTAACATAACACTTCAATCAAGGCTATCGCTTGCAATGAATCTTTTCATCAATAATTCGCCTACTTTATCTTCCCCATCCTCAATAATTTTGAGGTCGAGCGTGTTTGCTCGGCCCGAACGCCTACCAAGTGAGTCCTGAATGAAGTCAGCATAATAGGGGTGCCTTGAAACCATGGAAGCACAATCTCGCCGAACGACAGCTGATAACTCCCCGACAGGAAGAAAACAGTTCCTTCTCTCCAGGTCTATTTTAGGTAAATTGACGACTTCAAATATTCCATGAAAAAAATTGAAAGACCATGTCAATTGAATTGCTATTGCATAAATGGACTCACCCGGATTCCTAACCCATACCGAATTAGTCCCTCTTGGTGTAGACAATGTCATAGCTTGATCCTCCGGTGAACCATCATAATCTTTTAAAAAAATGATTCTACATAATGCCGATGGCTCGCATAGTATTACTCTTGGATATTTCAGAAGTAATTTGCTCAAATCTCTTTTTTGACTTTGACCCACAGCATTTTGCATAAATTTAATTTTACTTTTCATTAGATAACGGGTATTCGTACCTACAGGCATTAGCACTTGAGGCTGTTTAGATAGCATTGCTAGCACTTGCTTTCTTGTCATAGGATATAAAAGCTCTTCCAAATCAGATATTCGTTCTAGAAAAAGGAAAATAGAAAAATCAGTGGTCTATAACAAGTAGGTGATACAAGTATTCATAAGTTTACGCACGCCTCGTTTCTTGAAATTGTACACCGGGGTCAAGTAATTGCGGACACTTAATAATGATCTGTCCAATATCAAAATCTTGAAAAAGAACTTTGAGAGAAGCTATTTTCATTTCAATAGATTTAGAGTCGATAATGAACAATTGCGGATATTCAGTTACAAGCGTAGAAATATCTATATTTGGAAGAAGAGAAGAAATCGTAGAGCCCTTGTTCGATTGTTCAAAAGATTTCAGTATATCTTCATCTTGACTCGCTCGATCTTGCACAAATGAACGAAATGTTAGCTGGCCGGCTCTACCTCCCAGCTCAAAAGGGTTTGGTTTCAATTTTTTAAAAGATTGTCGAGCCTTAAATATTCCCCTCAAAGCTGTACCATAAAGTTTTTCTAATTCTTTCACAGTCAAATTTTCTTGACAAAATGATAGAATTTGTAATGATTAAATAGAAAGATTGTTGAAATAAAATACAATTCCATTCGTTCATACCTGACATCAATCTAGTACATCGGTTTTTCTGGAATGCTTCTACTACAATATTTTTATCTTCAAATGATGCAACAGTTCCGTCAAAAACTGGGCTGCATAGATGGACTGCAATCCAATCCCGGTATGACAGAACATCCTCCTGGTATGGAGATAAAGCACTAGATAAATTATCTAGATATCCTTGATCTAGAATCCTCTGAATCAACTGATTCTTCCGCTTTGTACCGGGTTTTCCACCTAGTGATCTCAAAAGCAATCGGAGTTCGTCTACCTTCATTTCATTTAATGCTACAAATTGGACTAATTCCTTTTTGCGGAATGTTCCTAACATGGTATCGCGTAAACCCATGGGTTCCATTTGCTGCTTCAGATTGAAAGCAGAGTTTGCCACCTCCATTGCACGTTCATTCCCTTTAGATTGACCAACACTACGAAGTACAGGAATAATTGATTTTGCCTGTGGAATATTATCATTTTTGTTTCCCCAAAATTCTATCTTTTTCCGGGAAACCATGAGAAGTTGCCTAGCTTCAGAGACATTAGGTTTGAGTCCATTCCTAATATAAGCAAAATATTCAAGTCTCGCTGATGCTCCATAACTATACATAAGGAGAGTAGGATAGCTAGCTAATGTTGAAGCAAATAAAATAGGGTCGGCAACTCGTTCCATCCACATTTGGGCCTTGTGGAATTGAAAAAAGATGCATAAACTTTTCAATATTATGAATAAGAAATCCTGATTACCAAAATTAGGATCTTTCTTACCTTTGGAACTAAGGAATTTTTAATGTCGTACATGAGCAATCGTGGTTCACGAAGGGCAAGTTTGGCTCCAGCCTCTTTACTACAAACATTTGATAAAACAGATGAAGTGGAATCTATATCATACAAGGACAAAAGGTTCTAAAGTTACGGACAACAAAAGAAAAGTGGGAAAAGAATGAACAAAAGATATCAAAAAATACATCCATCAATTTGATCTTTTCAACTTACACTAAGTTCTCTTAGCTTTGGAGCTACGTTTTCTTCAGCATCTAGAAGTAATAACTCTGGACATCTTCGTATAACTTTTCGAAATGCATCGTTTCGCTTCTGTTTCTTTCCTTTGTCTATTTCATTATTTGCTCCGAAGAGCAAATATTGAAGGGATACTGCACGGACTGAGATACTCCATTCCAAATCTTGTGTAAGCAGAAGAGGGACTCTTCTTACTACTGCAAATGTGTCAGGTGCTAAGTTTTCTGTGCAATATGCTTGATTTATAGTGATGTTTTTCTTTTCATGATTTCTATAGTCGTAGCCATTCAAAATGCTATCCATTTTTTCAATCTTATTTAAAACTGTTTCCACTTTCATTGTTAGCAAAGATGGGTTTCGTTTCACAACCGTCACGAACTACTCAAAAGCAAAAATAAAAATTTTAGTTAAATACTAACATTTTTGCTGTTTGAAAGAATATACATACCTGTTTAGAATCGCATTGTAATAGTTTCGCCATTTCGATGGATTTTTTTTTAATAGCTTTACCTAAATTCATTTTTGCCAATGCAGGTGCACGGCGTAAAATTAACTCTGCAGTAGTCATAGTGATATTCATTGTTGATGACAGTTCCTGAGCTTTTTCTTTCAAGTTACAAGTCGTGCTTCTAGGTTTGATCAGTTGAGAATATCGAGACTGGGCGTACCCTAATAAGTAAGGAGCTTGCATAACTGCCTGTGCTCTACAGAATTCCCACATCTTATCTGTTTGTTTTCTTTGCCCTTCATTTGTTATGGAACAAAACGAAATTTTTCTAAATCATTAAGTATCCATGGAAAATATACAAACATAATTATGTACCTTACCTTCATAATTTAAGGATAATAACCTCTCTTCTCTCAATTTCCCTTCTGTTGGAAACATCAAAGTCGCCATTGTATCGATTTTTTGGTCTAATACTGCCCCTTTTGTAAATTCTGCCTTTGGATTAAGAAACAAACGAGTAGGGGCTCGTTCAATTAATGAAGCATATCCATTCTCCTCAGATTGAAAACTACCTGATATTCCCGGTAGAAGTTTTTCCAAACTTTGAATTCGGGCTTTTATCTTGACCACTTGCTCTTTTCTACTTCGAAACTTAGAAGTTAAACAATTTGCTATTTCTCGGAGAATCGGTGGATATTGTAGAACAATTCTAGCAGTATTGCAATTCTTTGGTAGGATTTCGTCTAAATTATCGAATGCTAATTTTAGAACTGTTGTGTTTAATAATGGATCAGCTGGATCGAATTTTGGATGGAATGGATCAATTATTACTAAGTGAGTGTCGTTGATAAGTTTTTTCAAGTTTGTAGAAGTTGCATATTGAGAGCCTAATTTAGATGACCAAAAGGATGTTACAGCATTTGTGTAAGAGGAATAATCAAAGTTGATTACGGATTCAGTATCTGTAGTAGTGTCTTGGAAATCAGAGGTTAAAGAAGATGACAATAGAGAAGAAAATTTTGATGACTGATGAATATTGCCTAGTGCTTCTGCAGGCCAGGATTTATAATTGATTTTTGCAAGAATAGGTGAAGGTTTTGTACGGAACTGGTGTAAATTTGTTTCGAAGCAGTTTCCGAAATAAATTCCATACCAGAGCCAACTAAAGCTTGCAGTAAGAGTATTTGATAAGTATTTCATTCTAATCAAGGGATGATATGTTTGATTGGGAGCACTTTCGTCAGGAATCTACTTGAGTGCTAGCGACGAAGTCTTTCATCATTTCATTTCTGTTTCGAGTCAAGACGAAAGAAAATCTCATTTTTTCTTTGATTTGATGACGTCAACCAATCATTCTGTAACTTACGTATATATTATTCGGGAAATTGCAATATGGTAAAGTAACCAAGATGTGTTTAAATTTTCTTTTTGTTTGAGGTACTCACTCATTGTTTTGCTTGCTCTTTCCATAGCTGAATGCGAAATATTGTGCACACTCAATGATGTTGGAGGTTGTAGATATCTGTTTCTGTTGGATTTTTGATAACCTTCGAGTTGGACTTGGTTCCATGATGTCCGTTATAGGTGGGCTCTTTGCCAGTTTTCTTTGATCCATTGTCAGCAGTGATTTCCGCATTGGATGTGATTTGGGATTTGTAGTGTGTTGTCCTGTTTAGTTAAAATAAATCTAATTTGTGAGTATTTGTCATCTATTTGTATTTATATTTATTTGAAAGAATATGATTTATAGTGTTTGAATTCATGTGTATAGAATATAATTTCTTTTAGTTGTTATTTTGTTATGGAATTTATGATCAGCATCACAAGATGGATGTCTGATTTTGTCAGCTGTTGTGACATTGTCCTACTTGTTTTGTTTCATGTACTAACCTTCATTTTGATTGTTACGAGCTCCGTTTTCCGCCCACTTCTTGTGTTTTGCAATCAATTTATCGAGGTATGTTTTGCATTTTACTCTCTCATCTGGCAGCAGTTTCTTGGTATGACTGGCTTTGAACGGCAACTGTCTGTGCACCATCTACGATGGAACCAGTTGTTACACCTTGTGCTACCGTCAGTATGCTTAACTTAAAGATTACAAAATACTATATGGGGCTATTTGGGTCTTACTTTATTAAGAACACATACACACGATTTCAAAGCCATTTTTATTGTTATTACTCCTTCAATTAACCAAAGCAAAAATGACCTTTTGTGAAAGCGTCGAAAATGAGTTGTTGAAGATCAACTGGTATCTGCCTAGGATGTGAGTAATGAAAACGAATCTTAAGGTGTTTAGGAGATACAATCAAAAGTTGTTTTGGACGACTGCATCAATATATAGAACTTTCTATTAATCGCATCGTTTCGTTGCTCTATTTAAAGAAAAGATTGAAGATGAATCATCTTATTAATAATTCGAGATAAATATTTCTTTCGAGATATATCTGATCATATCCTGAAGGAAATATAAGTTCAACGTTTCTTCAACCAAGACAATAATCAAAAATAAAATAGATAATGAATATTTTGATGAGACATTCTTTTGAAAGAAACTTTTGTAAACCTGGATTTTTATGGACGTACTTTTAAAAACCTCAATAATGGATACAATATAATTGTCGAGGAAAAAAATGTGTTTCTGTTAAAACGAAAGAGTGCAACTAAATTCATTCATTGCTTCTATTATTGCTTTCTTAGAAGGGTGCCTTTCTATATCCCTCCCTAAGTACCATAAAAGCAGTATTTACATGGTAGTGTGAATTTTATTTGATTTCTAATCTAGTTGGATACAAGGCATTTACTCATTGGAACGTATTGTAGACGAGACTGAAGATGCTGCTAGTGATCTTCCAGATGGAGAAGAATTTACTCCAGTGGTAGGAATGGCTGTGGGAGTTGATGATAATGCTGCGACTGTCGCTAGGGCAGTAGTCTGACCATCATCGGTTTCATTTTTGTCTACATAAGTATCGTTGTCCAACTCACTCCTGAGTGGTGCATCATTAGCATTTCTTTCATTTTTCATCGCAATAGCACTCAAATACTGCTGTTTCAAGTTCGTATTACTCAAATGTTCCTTCTCAATTTGTTTCTGTAACAAAGCCTTTTCCCTTCGAACTTCATTCAACTTTTTCTGAAGGGTGTTGGTTAACATCTCTTCTTCTCGTTCCAACTCAACAATAATTCGGCCTTTTTCTCTTTGGAGACATTCCAATCGTCTCAATAATCCATTGATCAAGCATTCTTCATGAACTTCTGCTTCAGCTTGAGACTGAATAGAAAGAGACTTCACAGTAGCAAGTTCTGTTGTTAAGCGAAGGGAATGGAGCCGTTCCTGTTTCAGAGAATGGCGAAGCTCAATGGGGCAATTGAGATTTTGTTCAAAATCTTCTAGGTTTTTGATACGACTACGTTCTAGCTGAAGAGCTGCTTCGACAGTAGGGTTATGTTGAGGTGATAATTGTAGTGAATGTTTATGTTTTTTGTCATTGCTGATAGAAAAGTCAGCAAGACTTGGCATGACAGGTTTATTAACTGGTATAGATGAAGGATATCTCATATTGAAAGATCCAGATCGACTTCTGGGCCTTCTAGGCCGTGGTGATTGGTGTAGTAAAGGCATAGGAGATAGGGGAAAAGAAATACTATTATTTCGAATTCTTGGTCCTGTATTGTTTGAACTATTATTAATTGCGGTGGTTGATATTTCGTTTCTACTATCTCTTACAGGATTACTGTTGTAGTTCGAGCTACGCCGCAATGTTGCATTGCTTAGATTGCTGTGTCCGGGAGCTTCAGCGTCTGTCATCATCAAATCTTAATTTTGTGGGCCTTCTTGCATATATGAAAATACGTCATATTCAGTGGTATTTACAAGCTTTCAAGTTGACAGGCTTGTATCAACCTTAACTATCCACTACACACTTCTACTGCTACTATATTGTGGTAGGAAACACACGATGTATCTTCTCTCACAGCAGAAAATCAGGATTCTCTTTAGAGAGAGAGAGACATACTGCTGTTGAACATTCACATGTGAATGTAACCTTTTATTATTTTAAATATGGTTGAACTTAAATATTAAATTAATTAAAAAAGATGAATTACTTAATGGAATTTTGAGAATCTTTATTGACACACTTGTGTCTACAATTATCTCAACAGCAGCTTTCAAAAACACATTTTCTTCTACACGTTTTATTTTAAACGTCACATGAACATATTTATTCAAAGTGGGGATTTTTGTGACCAAGCTCTTCATAGATCATGTTATTGTTATCAAAGAACTACTCACAAACAAATATTAGCTCAGATTAGGGCATTTTCGCCAATGTAGACACAAAGTTTCTTTCCGTTTTTCCGTTAAACGCATCCATCCAACAAACGTAGAAGTACCGAAAGAATCTTCTCCATCTGTATTTTTATCACACATTTTACGATCGAAGATTTTTTTTAAATTCTTCACGATCAAAAATGATTCCTCATCTATGGTAGTCTTTTTACTCTTTCATTGAGAGCTATCATTATAACTTTCTCCTTTGAAACTCTGAATCTCTTTATTGCTCCACCTCGAGATTCTACAGTGGTAATACAATCCAATAACAATGAATTTTGTAGCATTGTAAGTTGATATCTTCATCAAGATATCTCCCAAAATATGTCTATGGCATTTCAAAGGTATGGATATCTCCTTTACTTTTTGTAGCACAAAATTTGGAAGATAATGAAGTCTTTAATTTAATCAAAAGAAAGTGCAAAGTATTCTCTATATATTAATTCGCTTGATGTGATATCACTATGAAACCATTATCCACGTTTGTCTTTGCAAAGCATAAATGCGTGACTTATATTCGTAAATCAACTTCAAATCGAGAAAACTTATCGATCTAGGATTTACGTGGGGGGGTTGACCATGAAGTTAAACCTTCTTTCTCTTGCATTGTTCTAGATCTTTCTTCAATTTGTTTCCAATCCAAATCCTTTTTCAAAAGTAAATAAACAGAAATATATTACACATTTTGAGTCTTCTATGGATAAAATTTTTCATCCACAGTTTTTACTAACCTTATCAAAGTAGACTTCACCCAGAGCTGGACCTATCTTTTTCACAAAAATTCTGAGATCTTTCTGTAGATTCTTTCGGATTTCGGGAAGATTTTGTAACCGCCTTCTTGTCGAAGGAAATAAGCGCATAACGTGAGGGCGCAAGTCCTTCCAATCAATTAATCCAGCTTCTGTAGACATGACACCGATGTAGGAAAACAACGGCATAGAGAAATATGCTAAAGCAATACTGGGTCCATCTAAGTTTGTAAATAAAACAAGACTCAAACCGTATATAAACCATAAAGTGGGTACCATCACTATACTGAAGATGATCTTTTCTGACATCATAACGTCCCGGGCATGGATTTTTACTTTGGAGCCTGCAAGAGCTTTTTTCCTCTTCTTTTCGGCATAAATTCGTGCGAGACCTCCAACAGGCAGATTAAAAACGAGTGTCGGTAAAAAAGCCAACACTATTGTAACAAGAATCCTTAAAATACGGAAAGGAATCCTCATCTCGCGTAACATATAGTCTCCTTCACTTTCATTTTTATTGGCACTAAGATGCGCAACTTGATAGTCTCTAATTCCAAGACTCGAAAGTTCATTTTGATACTCAATTAGGCGTTTTTGCAGGGACATCCATCTACAAAAAACAAAATTAGTTCAAATACGAGATTACCTTGACATAAATGGCACTTATCTTCAAAATAGACTTACGCTTCGGGTGGATTTCCTTTGGCTTTCAGTACAAGTCGTTTATAGCCTTCTGCAAACCTACGGTTTAGATCCTGCTTTTGGGATGCTGAATAAATTCTCCGCTGAAACAATCTACGAGCTGTATGAACAAGGCTATATGTTTCATAATCGGGAGTTGTGACAATAACTGATCTCATACCATCTGCAATTCTATTTGAAGAAAAAAATATTGAAAAATTAGGCAGGATGTTTTTGGACAAATTTATGTCTCGTAACTTTCAATGGATAACTTACTCTTGCAAAAAATCATTGACGACTCTTCTCTTTTCAGGTCCTCCAGATTTATAAGCTTCAACTGTGCTAGAATCTATGTGTATTGGTGATCCATATTCAACCACAGCACGACCTCGGAATCTATGACCTCGATAGTAGCTTAATCCAACTGGTACTATTGGTATACTTACGCCATCTCTAACCATAGCCGAATAAGTAATCAGTGATACACCAACCTTCAGCGGCAATAAATCTGTGCGGTCGTGTGAGCCTCCCTCGGGGAACATTCCAATTGTTCCAGATGTCTTTAATCTCTCAAGAACAGCTCCATAGACTTCAGTTTGATCGACACGCTTTAGAAATTCATATGTAACAGGTTCCTTCGGAAATTCAAATTTAATAGTGTCCTCAGTTTCTTCTAAAAAAAGCAATTCGTCTGAATCTACTTGTGCAATTTTAAAAACAATGTTCTTTTGAAACCGTATTTTATCGCCTTGCTTAAGTTCCATGACAAATTTTGTTCCTAACCCTGACACTTTTGCAAAAGGGAATTCTTTATTTGATTCAAGTGGTTCCTTTTCTACGTTTGAGTCTTTCCTCTCTATAAGAATTTTTCCTAATCCAGGTTTGGCACTGTCCTGTGCACGTTTTACAGGAACACACCCCATTGCCCAAGCCAGATGGCCAACAACTGGTCGCTTCCAACTCTTTTCTGCAATCATATGTGACAGAGGATGTTGACACGTGCACATGAGAATCAGTGCATCCACAAATTGGTTTGCATGATTTCCTGTAAAAATCACGGGGCCATAAGGAGGAATATTATCCCTGCCAACAATCTCAATCTCCCGAAAAAAAATGCTTAACAAAACATGAAAGTATACCTTCACAGAAAAGTATAACAATTCCTTCATTTCTGAAATGAAGATCTTTTGTAAAAGAAGGGAAGAAATACTTTGAGAAAATGCAAAGCGAATGCATTGACTAACATTAAATGCAAAAAGAAAGAGCAGAAACTAGGTCGATACTTACATAAGTCATAAAGAGTGCTGAAATAACAACTAAATGCCACGGAGCTACTTGTGGAAATACATGCAAAAATATCTTTACAGGACTATTAGCAAAACGCAAAAATGGAAAGTGAGTCTTGATATTCGGAAATTTTCCCATATCAGTAGTAGATGAAGAAGACCTTAAGTACTCACTTGATGGAATCAACTGCAAGTAAAATAATCACGAAAAAAATCGCCAATTGTGCTCTAGTGGCGTCTAACTCAGACATCATCCTATTGTACCTAAGATAAGAAAGAGAATGAGGACTTTTAAGTTACTTTTACATGATAAAAAAACTCCAAGATCTCGTAAGGACCAATATAACTCCAGTGAAGGACTAGCTAAGCCCGAACGTTCTCAAAAATGATTTCACTGCACTATCTGAGAACTTACGCCATAGTTTCTTTGTTGATCCCCTCACAAGTAGAGAGGGAAAGACGCAGCTAAATCTATGTCTGCTGTGCTAAATAACCACTGTTGGGTTAGGAGCTCAAAGATATATTTGCGTGTGAAGAAGAAGATAAGTTTTTGTATCTCAGCCCTATAAGGTATATCTTTATTTCAAGGCATACAGCAGAGCAGGCAATCGAATCAACATTTGATTAGATTTGTCAACCTACTGCTAATGAATAGATTGGAAACAAACAGATTGATACCAAAACTTACGTAATATGCTATTAGTATGTAGTCCGAAACGAAATAGGACTGAACCTTAACAAGTGCATGTCTACGTATATTATGTAATCTACGTATTCGACTCACGAAACCTTTAGATCCCTAAGTGAACAAATAAAATAAAAAAAAGACTCACAAAATCCATACACTTGTTTCAGATGTTCAAATGATACATGAACAAAGATCAATTATTCGAAGCGAGAAAGCATAAATTGCTCAATAAATTTAAATATTCCTTTTTAATGATAAAATCATTCCAAGTTGATCAATGCATATAGAAGTTAAATTCAAATCACCAAAATAAACAGGCATTTGAATTTGTGTTCTTATTTCTCAACATCTTTACTTTTTATGCGATAGGTAAATGAACAAGTGATGAAAGACAATCCTGAAAAATTCTATGTTTTGAATCGTCCGTCTCATATTGATTTAAAATTTAAAATTAATTCAACCTATTTACAATAGTTTATTCATGTCCATAGAAATCCAAAAAGTAATCGAAGATTTTGTGTTTCAGTTCATTGAAATAACTAAAGATGACTCGTCTCGAAAGTTTATTAGAACGTGAATACATGCTTGGGTCGAAAGGAAATCTAAGAGGAGCAATCCATTATCTCAATGAATATACAATAATATATGCATGTGGTAATATTGCCGTTATTTATGATATAAACAGCAAAAAGCAGCAATTTATAACAGGAATGAAAGGAATCTCGGTAATCTCGCCATCGCCCTGTAGACGATTAATAGCTTTGACTGAAACCGAAAATAGCGGGGTAGTTCATATATTCGAAACTTCAAGCAGGAAGCGGAAAAAAGTTTTGAACTCTGGAGATGTTAACAATAAAAATATCCTTCACATATCTTTTAGTTACGATTCTAAGTTATGCCTAGTTCTTGGTGGTCCTCCTGAATATAATCTTACGTTGTGGAACATTGAAAAAGGAGCAAAGGTGATAGCCTCAGTAAAACTTGCAACACCAAGTGGAAAATGCATATATCGGGCTGATTTGTCTCCAGATGATTCTTCCATTATATGCGTTTCTGGAAATGCCGTTTTGAGATTTTTCAGAGTTATTGATGGTTGTTTTCGTCCTATAACAGTAGATTTAAAGAGAGAGCCGCAAAACCATTCTTGCCATTGTTGGTTGGATCCAGGACAAGTTCTTGTAGGAACAACATCAGGAGAGATTCTCTTCCTAGAAAACTTTGAAGTAAAAAATGTACTTTTGGCTGAACCTGATGGTAAGATGCCAGTGTGTTCCATATCACCTTTTGAGAAAGGTTTTATAGTTGGTAGATGTGGTATTATCCAAATTTACCATCAAATTGAAGGGGATAAAAGTATGTTTCTACTTGCAAAAACATTCAAGCTACCAAACAATAGCTCAAGCATAACATGCATAGCTATTTCTTCATCTGAGGAATCATTAACGTTAACCACAGCAGATAATCATATGTTTTCATTATCATTTGTAAACGTTGACATTATGAAAGATGATGGAGATATATTTTTCCCGACATTACCACATTTTCATGGGGTTGGACCTCAAGGTAAATCCCATATTTTGGGCCTGGACACTTGCATTTGGAAACCAATTATAGCTACGTGTGGACTTGATAGATGTGTAAAGATTTGGAATTATGAAACTAAAGTTATGCAATTTTCACAAACATTTCATGAGGATGTAAACGATGTAAGCCTCCATCCAACCGGGCTTCAAATTCTTCTTTGCTGTACTAATAGAGTTCTTTTATGTTCAATTCTTGTTGGGAGTTTCCGAATTATGCATGAAATTGAACTTCAGTCATGTCAGTTTTGCTGTTTTTCAAATGGAGGACAATATTTTGCACTAGCATATAACGCTTTTGTTCAAATATATAACACTCATACATTTGAGTCTTTATGTACTTTGAGAGGTCATTCTATGACAGTAACACGTGTATGTTGGAAGCATGACGATACCACCATTTGTACCATTGGCATTGATGGAGCTATATGCACATGGTCTGTTCCAAAAGGTATAAGAATAATAAGGAAAGGTAAGTTTTGAATGTAGCTATATCTGAGTGAACGCTAATTTTGGAACTGGCTCAATATTTTATACCGTATCCTGAAGTGGACTCGATGTCTTCCTATAGAAGTGGGAATCTCGATCCAAATTTTAATTATGCATTTCTGACATGTTCAGACCAAACGATAAAAAGATTGAATTTAGCCTCCATGGTTTTTGATACAGAAATAGAAATAGACTCGCTAGGAAGCAACGACATTGCAATAATAGATGACAATTTATTCTTGACGGGGGTCACAACAAGCTCCAATCCGGGGGGATTAAGTCTTGTTGAGATTGAAAATGATAACACAATGAGGACACGAAAGGACTGGCAATGCCATTCAAAGCCAATGACTTGTTTAAAATTGTCACGTGATAGTAAGCATATAATATCGGCGGGTGAAGATGGAACGCTGGGCATGTTCAGACTGCTTTATTTCAAACATGGATCTAAACATCATAGCAAGGAAGAGAAAGCTAAGCTGAACTCTTTTTCTGAACTTATTCTTGTCTCAAAATCCGATTTGGATGATAAAACGAACAAGATATCGAGTCTAAAAAGCCAGGTAAGCATATTGGCTGTATCGAATTTATTAGTATTCTCAACTTCCAAGGTCCAACCATACAGACTTCTTCGAAATATTGTTTTTCAGATGGAAAAGATCAGTCTAGATAGTGAGCATCAACTTAGACTTAAAGATATTGAATATAAAGAGACGATAGAAAGGATGGAAATCGATTACGAATTGAAGGCGAAAGAGGCAAAGAAAATCATATGTTCAGGACAACATGAATTGAAGAAGTTAAAGGAATGTCATGATGAAGAAAACAAAGAAGCAAAGGCAAAAAATCTGGTTTCCCTTTCCAAGTTACATCAGGATCATAAAGACCAAATAGATGCTGAGTCGAAGAGATTAGATCAATTGATAATAAATAGAGTAAAATGGAATGAGGAGTGGGAGTTAGAAAACAACAAATTGGTCGAAGAACAAACTCAGGAATTGAATCAAATTTCGAGTAAATTTGAGTCAAAAATAATGGCTCAAAATGAATACAGCCTTGACATTTTGAAGAAAAAAGAAGAAATTCTATCACAACACAAAAAGAATTGTACTTTAATTGAGGAAGATTGTGATAAAGAAGTCGAAAGAGAAATCGGCAAATACGAAAGTAAACTATCACAGATACAAAGCATAAATAAGTTGCTTCAACAAGAAAATGAAATAATGAAGAAGAGTTACAATGGACTCGTGAAAGATTTAGATGAGCAAAAAGAAACAATCGCCTCATTAGAGAAAAAGCAAGAAGAAATCTGGAACAACACAATTCATTTAGAAAGAGTATTGCAACTAAAAAAAATAATCGTGTCAGAAAGAGACAAAGAAATCAAGGGCAAAGATGAAGACATAGCAAGTACACAAATTCATAACGAGGAGTTGAATAGGTAGGTCTTTGTTACATAGTTTACTGTCGAGATGTTGAATCTCATTATTGGCTCCCTGGCTAATAAATTTTTATGTAGCTTCAAATTCAAATTGAATGAAAGCATTGCAAAAATGAAAGAAAAATTGGAGCCTCAAGCGAAACAAATTGCTTTATTAGTGTCTAAACGAAAAGAAAAAGACCTTGAACTAGGACAAACCTGCCAAGAAAGAAATGAATTGAAGTTATTTATGAAAGATTTACAATTAAAGTGTAAAGGAACAGATAAAGAAATACTGAGACTTAGCGAAAAAATAAAAGTATCACAAAAAGATTATTTTTATTTTGTCCATGACTTGAGTGTTATTGTAAAAAGGGCAGAGCTAGACAAAGAAATAAAATCCTCACTTTTACCGTTGTTCAGAAGGTATATCGATGGCAAAGAAATGAATGATCGTAGGAAGGGTGGAGCAGAAAAATCAAAAGAGATTAATAAAAAATTAGAACGGATGAAAGCAAATATAAAGAATTCGAATAAAGTTGCTCTGAAGCAGCAAAAGATCCATCAATCGGAATATAGCAAACTAAATAAGGAATATGCATACCTGCAAAAGGTAAGCAATTTGTTCTACATGTACATATTTGCCTTATACAAAATGATACCTTACATTTACTCATGAATCGAAATTTCTCTTTGCTTTCCTATAGGAACTGGATAAACGCCAAGAAGAAGCTGCTTCATTAGCTAATGAGGAAGAATTGTTGATGCAGGAATACCAAAGATATGTTGTAAAAGCATCATCGGTGTAGTATAAATCTAAATGTAAACACATAGAGGCTCCTTAGAATAATTAAGACATTGCTTTGCAAAACATATAGTGGAATTGCATGCCTTCCCAACTTTCACACGATCGGCGAGCTGTCATGTCTATTGAAGGGAGGAACTTGACCCTGTAGAAAATTTACTCCCTATACGAGAAACACGAACTTGTGCACCAGTGACATCATTCTTTCTATGCCATGCAACGGATCGATGCTTTGTCAAAGCCCCGAGAGGAACTGGTTTATTTCCAAGATCATAGTAGGGAGGAAATTGTTGTATCAAGGCATGCGCATCTCTATTCCATTCGTCTTCTTGCCATGATGAGATTGTTTTATTGCATATTTTTTCTTTAGTTGAGGCGTCACAAATAGGGGCAACAGCAGAGCTTATACCGTGCTTTCTCATGAGGTATCCTTCAATCGTTTCAAGATCAGGTTTTGTCATTGTGCCTTTAAATACAGCAATTTCTGAAATCGCTCCCTCCCCTTCTCCTACATCAACTCCTCCACAACAAAGAGGCATTTCAAAAGAATGGTCTGACCCTATTGTAAGGCCATCTAGAGCCCCAAAGATTTGTGAAATTTTTTTTTGGTGCACTTGCAACTGCTCATCTGTGACGGTTTCATTTTCCGTGAGCCCGTCGACACGTAAAATACAACGATCACTATCTATAATGGCAGTGTAACAATGCCATCTACCTGGGCCCGTTTTACCTCTTATTATTATACGAGGTAGAGTTTCTGGAAGTTCTGTATTCAATTGACCTTCCTTGCTATTACTATCATCATCCCAGCAGCTACTATTGCTATCATTGTCATTATTTTGACTATCATGTTGCTCTCTTTCGTCATCTATTTCATTGAATATTTCACGTAAAGACCCTATACTTTCCAACCTCGTTGGATATCGATTGCTATCAACTAACGTATCATTATTGGACGTGTTTCTTAAACTAGACCCGACACCAATGCAAAAAGGACTCATTTCGGTTATTTCGTCAAGCTCATTTCTAGGATATAAATGACCTAATTCAAAACGATTCCGTAAACCAGATACAAATGTCCCATCCTCCATCGCAATCCCTATGCAAAAAAAAGTTATTGGCATGGGCACTGTTCCGCACTCAAATGGAAGAGTTTTCATCCTTACTGCTTGACTGAAGTCGGCATTTAGAAATTGGACGCTTCTTTGACGTTTTTCTGCACAGGATGAAATATTGATTGCCTTTGACATTTTTGGAAATACATGCGCATAAAAATATCTTTGATTCTTTTCCTTAGAACTCAATACTAGTCGCGGCAATGAATATTTAATCTCTTTCATCTTTTTCTTTATCTTTTTAATATTTTTGTTTTGACGCGAAATGTCAAAATCAAGTTGATACTGTAGCTTTATTCTTTTTTCTTGCAGTTCTTGTCTTAGTTCTTCATTGTTTTCTTTGCGAGATTCTATATCTATCTCATCTTTATTTTTGATAATACTGTCGAGCTTGCTTTCATTTATTTTTGCGTAATGGCTATGAAGGTGATGGACGATAGAATCGTCCAAAACAAGTGATTCATCCCAGGGTATACCTTCTGGTCTAGCTTCTATGGCACCGCGGACAGCAAATGTAGATTTTTTCAATTTGGATGTTCTGACCTCATTGTTGCTATTGGTGATCTTTGGTTCATTCATGTCTCCTTTGGGGAAATGATCAGGCTGATAAGTTCCTATTGCTAACTTTAATATTCTCTTTCATGGCATGAAAATTGGCACAGAAAATGATGAATAAGATATTTTTTGCGGATTTTGAATTTATTTTGGACGATAAGAGCAGATGCGATAAACTTACATGTACAAATTCATTTGCGTACCCAAAAGGTAGAAGAATATCCATTGGATTTTTATATCCTTTCCAAGACTTTACCACAGTCTTTCTTTCAATATTTAAGCTATTTCTCTTTCTTGAATCTTGTATTTTTCCCATATTCATACCAACACGACGTGCATATGATTCTGTAGATATTCTCTTCGGAGATGAAGGAGATAGCTCCTTTCGATTATTGTAGCGAGAGGGGGAAGTATATATTTCATTTTCTTCCGAATCAGAGTCCAGTGAGGAATCATCGCCTGATATTGCGACCGAATCTAATTGGATACCTTTCGGAGAAAACCAAGCAAGGCAAAAAGTGGCATTGACACTCCTATCGTTAACATTGGAAAGACAGGAAGCTACCTTTTCATTCACACTTCTAATATTCACATTATTCGTTTGTAACCTTTGAGAATTGTTTAGATCATGCATATGGGAGTCGATATGCCCATTTGATAAATACTTCTTTTCTTTCATTCGGGAGATAAGCTCTTGTGCCATACAAGGGAGCAATAGTGATGAAACGGGCACATCATCATAGATCTGCTTCAAAAGTTGATCGGTTACAATTGTTCTCCAAGCTCTACAAACATTGGAAAGAACAGCAAGTTCTGTATTGGACGAACAACTAGACAACAACCATCGCAGAGCTATGCTAAAACAATCACTAGGAATGTGATCTAAAGAAGGACTTGATCGGGATGTCATTTTGTTTCTTTAATAAATACCTTCAAATAAAAGACACAAAAGTGAGCGAAAGAGTGCATTTTTGAACCTAGGCGATACAATGGGTTATACCACAAGCCTTTACTGCTCATCAAATATCACAATAAGCCTCAACTTCACTCACTGATGATAAAAGACTAAAGTGGAGTGAGTCTTTAGAAGAAAAAGGCAATGAATAAGCGCCTTAATCAACCAACTCTCTTCATTCTTGTATGCCGATGCAGCAGCAAACTTTCGTGTTGTATAGTAAAATATATATATTTGCCCGCAGTCTAAGTTTACTCTAAGTATTTCATACACAACGTAATTAAAAAAACCCGCAAATCACTTTACACCTATAACAAATTTACGTATGTTAGTTTACGAAGCAAAAGGAAATGTTTTGAGAGGTGCGTAGGAACTATTTTCTTCATTAATTATCGTAATGATATATACCTCAGCAGTCTTTCCAAAAAAATGTTCTGCTGCTGTCTCTTGGGAAACATGAACATAAATCAACATAAAGTAGAATTCGTGTCAATGACACATCCTTTGAAAAAAGGTGCAACAGAAAAATCGTCATTCGCGTATTCCGTAACGATTGAAGTATCATCCAAATCGAAAAAATAGACCAAGAACAAAACATATCTGCTGTCTTTGGACAAGTCAAAATTTGTTCCGATCTTCCATTTTTGTGTCAGAAGAAACATTCAAGGATGCAATAAGTTGAAGATCTATTTTTTTCACAAAAATGTGTCTTTGCAGTCAACTATAGATATATTTGCTCTTCATTTTGTGTTTGTTGAGATGAAACGATTCCTCTTATAGTCAAAATAAGCCCTAAAAATAAATGAGATAAAAGACTAACTAAAGCGCACTTTTATAATTCGAATTATGACTCTAGATTTTGATCAAATCAACACAAGATAAGGAAATATCAAATTATTCTGTCCTTCTATTTAATGACGTCAATTTGTTACGCAATTCCTTTTGCTATTCTTAAAGCTATCAAAGGTAACTATAATTACGTTGCATAATGTTACATTCAATGCAATAACTTTGCTTAGTTTTAAGGATTATAAATGGACTTTTTCCGCACTGCTTCCTTATTGGCATTGCCGATAAAATTGATTTGTGACTTTAGTGTTGCTGATAGCCATCTCTTTTTTCTTTGCTCTATAATACTCATGAGATAATGATCCAGTCTATTTCAAGTGAATATCTTACGATGCAAAAAAATGATACACACACATTTTAGACCAAGCATAGTTATTTTCAAAAGATATTGCAATTTTCTATAGAATATATCCTTTTCTAAATTCGCTTGTGTGTCTCTTAAAAAACCTTGCCCACCCAGATGAATGTCCAGAAATGAAAATATTTGTCTTTTCAAACATTTTCAAAACGAAGATCGATATCATGCAAACATAAGAGGATGATGTGTTCTAAAATCAAGAAAGAATGATGACCTTATATATTGTTCAAGATAAATGGAAGAATCTCAAACGATTATCCAGTTCAATAAGGGTCCCTAGCGCTATGATTTGCAGTTTCTCTTGGAGTGAAATAATTATTTCCAAGTTTTATGAGCTGAATCACGTAAAAAGTAAGGAGACAACATATTCGGATATGTAGTGCTTAAAAGGCAGTATGATATTTATGTGACATCAACGCGTTGATCCTGATGTGGATTCAGGGTATCTTCTTATTTAGGAGATACGTCATATTAGCAGCACGAGGATAGGTACATCTATTTAGATGAGAACATACCTTAATTGATGGCCAGAACAATGAAAAATGTGTTGAAAAAAGATTAATTATTATTATTGCAGCTGCTGACATTCAAGTGTGGAGTGTATCTCATCTTTTTTTCTTTTCAATACCAATTCAAAAGGACGATATCGAAATTCTCTTAGTAAGAATCCTGTTCCTGCTACTACTCGAAGGATATCAAAGAAAAAAGGGAAGAAATAAAAATGAGCAGTAACATAAATACAGAAAAGGGCGCTGACATGCGCAGATCTCCACAACAATCATCTCGAATGCCATCAGCTCCATATCCGCCTTTAATCAATGCACCACTGCTACCTCCTCCGGCTTTACCAGTGCCAAACCTCAAAAATGTCCTCACAAGTAATAATAAGAATCACAATAGCGGTATCAGTAACAAATCAAATAGCAATATCGGATTGCAACACCCAATACGTCGTCAACAACGAGGGATTGCTAACAATGAAACGTCTAATACATTTGATGTGCCACAACTTGAGTTTTCCCCTATTTACCCCAATGTATACGGATGTATTAATTGTCAACAAAGCCAAGATGATAATACTTTTGATGCTAATGGAAGATCTACCTCAACACCTAATTTATTAGAAATACGAGAAATCAAAAGAATTTTAAAGCCGCAAAGAGGGTTTGTTTCTTACTCAAATCTCTTGGGTATATCAGAAGGACCGGCAGACTTGAGAGGTGCACTTTCCACATGCATATCATTTCACCAACCTCAATTTTCACATTTCACTGGATCATCGCCAATGTACGATTTTTACAATAATAAGAATATCTCTGCAAAATCTTACGAATCCACACGGAACAGTGGCCAAGATACCACAATGTATGTTGCTACAGGTTTGGATAATGGATCTCTTTGTTTGCACAGTTTTCCTAATTTCAATATTAATAACGTTGCAACCGAACCATCATTACCTGAAGCAGCAAATATATCAAATAGTTCAGTCCAACTTTCTTCCGTTCGATTTTATCACGTTAATCGTCAACATCGACAATCCACTTGTGTTGCATGGGCACCGTCATCATCATCACAAAGATCATCAAATATGATAGCTATAGGTTTACAATCCCAAACATTTTTCAATAAACGATCAAGCCGAGGTGATCGTGAAGCATGTTGTCTAGTTTGGGATGTTGAATGTGGTGGAAACAATAGCACTAGTGGAAACACCGGAAATGGAAGTGGAAAGGGAACAGGAGGGCCTGTGTACAAATTTGCGCATCATTCAGGTGTATCATCCCTTTCATGGCTACCCCATCTTTCACCATTATCCGGTCCTGGTCAGACACTCTTAGTAGGATGCCAAACGCGACAAATTCAGCTTTATGATTTGAGAGTTACAGGAAGTGCAAGGCATTCACCACCTGTATCGATTGAAGCACATTCTGATGCTGTAAACGGAATAAAAGTAGATCCAAATCGACCCCATTTATTCGCAAGTTTTAGTAAGCAGACATTGAATAGTCGAAATAACAGTGATCCAGTTAAATTGTGGGATGCACGTAATCTTGAAAGAAGTGTTGGAGAGATAAAAGTCAATGCTGGTTCTGTAAGTGATATTGCTTGGAGTTCCATAAGTATTGGAGCATTGGCAGTTGCAATGGGAGATACGATTCGCTATTTTGATACATCGACATCTATGACAAGGCCCACCTTGACCAGAATGAATTATTGCGCGGAAGAGATTTGTTGCATAGCTGTTCGACCCAAAATTCACGCTCCTAAAAACTTGCATTCGATTGAAAATAAGACTCCTATTTCTAGATCTACCGAAGTATATAAAGGAGATAATCTTGATGAAAAGCTGGATTTTTTTTCCCTTAGAAATATAGTCGTTTCAAAACAAGGAAACATTTATGATCTAGCGAAGTTTCAAATCGCTCCTCTTTCGTTATCTAATCGTGATGGAAGAATATGTAGGTCATATGGACGAGCAATTTTAATGGGAGGTACTAGTCAAGGTAAGGCAATGCATTATGAGGAAAGCCTTTTGTTTCTTTATATAGACTGCCCTTTTAATTAAAATTTATATTCTTCTATCTGATATAGGAGTTTCTTCCATGGAAAATCTAAAATACTTCAAAAATGAAGATATATCAGCTACTATGATGAGAAGAGCACGTTGCTTGCACGTCGCAAGATATTCTACAGATGCTGCGGCAAATCTGCGAATGCTTTCGGAGGAGGAATCATCCTTTAGTATCAATGATGATAACGCGAATGAGGATATTGAGTCTCTTATTTCGTTCCCACTTTACAATTCACGAGAAGCACTATGGAGACTTTGGAGCTGGATAGAACGCGTGGAAATGCTGAGTATGACAAGAGAAGATATTCAAAGCGTTGCCAATTCCAGCGTTTCAAAACGGAACCTAAACGAGGAAATTCTTTGGAAAGCAAATGGATTGCTTGATTCAGGAGTGTCGCAGCTGTTAAGAATAAATATTGATGAAGATATCGATGACAACCATGTCATGGATCTATCGACATTTTCTGAAGTCCTAGGTTGTGATGTATTTGAAAGTCACATGAGATGGTACGTACATGCCTTCTTCTTTTCGTATGTTAATTTAGCTCATCAATATTCCTTGCCAAATAATTGAAAGCGCCGCACTGACTGCTTGTGGTTGGTTGAGTCGTTATGGATTGCATAGCATACTAGCTGATTGTGAAGCTCGTGATCATTTTGAACGGTCCGCGGCATTAGCAGTCTTTCATGGTGAACTTGGATCTGCTTTTTCAGCACTCCAGCGAGGTGCCGAAGTGCTGAAAGAATCTCTTATTGAAGACAAGCATATTAGAAGTCCAGTCGAGGTTGCTGTATTATCCCAATATGTGGAGATACTACAGCTTGTTGCTATGTGTATTGCTGGATATAATGGATCAAAATACGGAAATGACTCCAATGCAAATGTATGGCGTTATTCCTGCGAAAGTATCCTCCAACGTCCAGAATTATCAATAAACAACACTTATGGTGGCGTACCATACCTTAGGGCTGCATGTACATTTCTATGTAACATCGGAACCCAACATGACGACTGGTATGCAAAGGTTCTAGAAGACGACAATCTAAGCCTCTGTGATCGCGTTGCATTTGCTTGTAGATTCTTACCCCGAAAGAATCTACGAAATTTTCTTTATAAATCCATCCATAATTGCATGGATGAAGGAAATGTTGAAGGTATAGTTATAACTGGTTTAGGGAAGCAAGGGATCGAATTGTTGCAGGCTTACGTTGATAAATATTCCGACGTTCAAACAGCTGCCCTAGTTAGTAGCCGTGTCACTTTACCATCAGCATGGATGAGGGAAAGAGCGGCTTGTTCGGAGTGGTTAGATAGTTATCGAGATTTGCTAAATACATGGCAGATGTGGCAATCTCGGGCAATGTTTGATGTTGGACGAGCAGAACTTCTGCGACATCTTGTAAATAAGCAACATCTTGAAAAGGAAAGATTTTCCTCAAATGCTGCAAGTAGTAGATCTTTATCTCACAACAATCGTAGGATGAATGTCAACACAATGAGGAAGCAACCATCAATGACAAATCCAAGACAGAGTGAAATCAATAAATTTATTCCAAGCTCTCCTCCTCAAGTTTATGCACGATGCAATTACTGTAACACCGGTCTTCCTTTAAATAAACTTCGTCGCCAAGAGGGAATGGCAAATTCGTGGCTTTCTCGACAAAAACCTGTTTTATCTTGCTGTCCACAATGCCGAAAGCCACTGCCTCGTTGTAGCGTTTGTCTCCTTCCTATGGGCTGCTTAAATCCTTATTTAGAATTGAAACGTGAACGAAACAAAGTATCTCGTACTTCTCGTCAGCGAAGCAGCCTTAACGATGTAGGGGATGACGATCTATCAGGATTAACCAATCTGCCTTTTGCTGAATGGTTTACCTGGTGCATGCGATGTAAGCATGGTGGGCATGCTCATCACTTAGTTGGTTGGTTTGCTAATCATGATACATGTCCAGTGAGTACCTGTGATTGCAGATGTCAATTCGATGGAATTCAAAAGTTGAATAGACCTGCCTTACAATGCGTAAAAATAAATGAGGACTAGGACCTTGTTTTAACCTCTTGAACCAGGATATGGTTAAGTTCTAATTATGATCAGGAAATTAAATCAAATTTATGTTGGCTTTTAATTTTTAAAATTGAAGGCAAGTCCTACTTTTTTGTTGAAAAAGACTCTGTTTGAATTCTATCTGCTGCATTCATTACACTTTCAGCCCATCCGTCTACTCCAGGTTTTTCTGGATAAAAAATGTCTTGCTCTTTCCAACCCATTTCTCGACAAGCTTGAGCACTCGTTTCTCCAATACATGCCACTAGCATACATTCAGAGGCGTTTATGCTCCCTTGATTTACTTTTTCTACCCAAGATTCAACTGCAGAAGGTGAAGCAAAGCATACTATCTGAGTATGGATTTGCGCTAATTTTAGCTGTTCTTCTGTCCAAGATGCCGGTATCGTATCGTAAGTATTCAACCTAGTTACTTGAAACTTAGCATCAGTTCGAGCTTCTAATCCTTTTTGTAAGGTTGGTTTCGCCTTGGCACTAGCAGGATACAAAACCGTCGTGGTAGAGATCTCTTTACCACCGTTCTTATCTTCAATAGGTGGTAGTTCTTTAACCAGTGTCGCGGCTGTAGCTTTTGATGGAACAAAAGAAACTGATAAACCATTGGAGTTGAGTGCCTCTTGAGTTGCTTTGCCAACAGCACAAATTTTGGGCAGGTTTTCATTGGAAATAGTAGTTTGCTTCCATGTCGATGCAAATACTTGTGCTGCTTCGGGAGAAGTGATCGCAATATAATCAAATTCAGAAGGAGATGACAAAAGGGCTGATGTAAAGGTGTCCCCTGCGTCTGGACCCTCAGCATGGGCAATACAAGGAATTTCTGTTAATCTGCAGGGTACTGAATGGCTAGACAATCTGGTATGAGATTGAATAGCTTGAAGTATCTTTGTATTCTTTCCGTCTTCTCTAGTCACCGCTATTGAGATACTTTTCACTTCCTGCTCAGTATGAGTGGATAGATGAAGTACCGATCTTGATTCCACACCCGAACATTTTCTTTTTTGCATTTGATGTTGTCCTGCATTCGGCAAAAAGGGCAGATGAGAAAACGAAGTTACAAAATTAAGATGACTTAATATTGCGGATGCTATTCCAAGAAAGAGAATCTGTTTAGTTTTGCCTATGTTCTTCATTCTTATTTCGATTTCGAGCATCAACTAAGCCGAAAACTTGAAATGCTGCTGTTAAAAACAAATTCAACTATTCACTTGATTATCCCACGGACTAAAAATATGGTAGCTACGTGCATATGTAGTTTTGTGTTGCATCGAATCTGTGTCAACAACTTCAAGTTGCTTCAAATTGTCCATCTCAAACAAAGAGGACGATATTTTATGTTTGTGTTTTGCTTTTTCAAGGTATTTGTGTAGGAATGAATTTTTAAAAGCTATCAATGGAGTTTCAAATCATTGATAAAATCAATTTCATCACAGTGAAAATATTAATAGAAATTCGATTTTTAATGAAATGCTATGGTATCTGAATTCGATAAAATAAACCTGCAGACTATCGAAAAAGTAAAACATCAGATACAAAGTGCATATCCAAAGTGGGGAAAAATAATCCAAACTTCGAATTTTGTTCAAACTTAAAATCTATTTTATCCAAAGTTTGTACTGTACCTGAGATTTATTTTGAAATTTCATGAAGGCATATCAACAATGCGACACAAACAAGATGAGGAAGTGGAGAAACACAAGTCTGATAGTGGTAATGAGAGTAAAAGCATTCGGATTAAGATTTTAAGTCTGGGATCTGCTAAATGTGGAAAAACTTGCATTATTAAACGTTACTGCGAGAGTCGCTTCATCTCAAAGTATGTTCCGACTATAGGTGTAGACTTTGGGGTAAAGTCTTTCCAAATAAAATCAGGAAGGGGCTCCTTGAGAGAGAAAAAATCAACGCTCCATAATTCGCAACCAAAACTTGTAGATGTAAAGGTTAATTTTTTTGACTTATCAGGAAGGCCAGAGTTCTTCGAGATCAGGAACGAATTTTATAAAGATGCATCTGGAGCATTTCTTGTTTTTGATGTATCAGATAAAAAAAGTTTTCACGAACTGAAAGATTGGTTGGTAGAAATAAAAACTGGAGTAAAATGCAACTCAATGATCAATATTCCCGTATTACTTTGTGGAAACAAAGTCGATAAGCCCCGGGTGATTACGGAAAAAGATGCTGTACAGTTTGCAGCAGAAAATGGATTAGTTTATTTTGAGACAAGTTGCAAGACTGGTGCGGATATTGATGATATGCTTGAATTCCTCTTTAGATCAACTGTAAAATGTCTGTAACATCCTCTGTAAAACTGCCACTAAGTTATTAAAATAGATTCATGTCATTAATTATTTCTTATCACAATACATCCAATCAATGTAGCGACTATATATATTCATAAATGCATCAATTTTATCGTTTCAATAGCTGTAAACAATTCAGGTTTCTGACTGATTTCAAGTATTTGGATCATCAGCAAATCTAATGCAGTGCTCCCATTCTTTCTTCATATTATTATTACTCTACCTGGATCAGCTGGATGCAAACGTTTTAATCTTTGTCTCCCGTATAGAATCACTTGCGAGCGATTCCAAATTGATATTTGTATTCCTCACGGGCTGCTCTTTCAAGAAGTGGGTCAACCTGCCAACACAGATGAAGATGGAGGAAAATTTTTAGTATAAGATTATGTTTACATCACAAGATGCACAATAGAGAAAGAACTTGACTCACACGTCCACTCTGAGGATCTGTTCCAAGAGGTCTACGAAAAAGTAGGATATGAGGTTCAGGCCTGTAGGAAGCATTCGAATGACAAATGTTACAAAGATAAAAGGATTGCATTGTAAATAAAATTGAAGTATAAAGAATTATGTATAATCCTTACCTATGAACCGCATAATGCTGCCATCCACGACTTTGTTGTACACCAATTCCACGCCATTCGCCTTCTGATAAAAGGCGGCTTTTGGGTAATTGCTTTGCTAGTTCTTTTGGGAGAATTACATGCCTATGGATATTGAATCAGGGATGAAACATATTTTATTTAAAATACAGGAACAAAATTAGAAGAACTATATTGATAATAAAGTTTGCATCGACCTTAAGCGCAGGTCTCCACAAAACAAAGTTACCAACTGAAGCTATACATAAAGAAGCAATTTATGTTTTCATTTCTAACACTGACCTATATTCATTCGCATCATCAGCATATTTTTCGCTGTATTCAATTCGGGAGGATGCACTGCTCATGATTGGGATTAATCTCTCTACTTATCGCTTCTCTTTAGGTGAATTAAAATACCAATGTGAATGCTCTTCAGCAGTAAATCGTGTGTGTTTGTTCAATGCCGCTCTTCTTAAAGAATCAAAAATTACTGTAAGTTAATAGCAGTCTAATAGAGTTTTTGAATTTGTATGACGATTGGATTCGAAACACTTTCATAATGACAAATTTAAATGTTCTTCTGTAAATAAATGAAAAAACGGTTAGAATGGATCAAGGATTTGAATCATTCTTCTCCAAGGAAAACCTATTTTAAGTTAACTTACATAGCTATAGATATGTTAAAAGGCAAGATACATTTATCGTGGCGTACTGAAATTTTATTGTTTTTATTGCAAGTACCTAGAACGAATTTATTCCATTTACATAAGATTGGTTCTTTTTAGATCCGTTAAAAAAAAACTATTTTTAAAACCGTTAAACCTGATGTAACTCATATCCCTACGTACGTTTGTTTGTTTATTACTTTTAAATAGGCTGTGGGCCCCCGTGACCACAGCGGGCACAATACCCCTTCCGTGAAATGGTTATAGGTATTACTGAATATCCATAAATTGAGTTTTTTTAAGGTAGGATTCTACACAAAATGAGTATGTTGATGGATAAATCACACGGTAACTTTCGAAAGCATTCAAATATTGGTATCTATCTTTGAAGAGAAATTTTGCCTAATAGGGTGAAATTGTGTATTAAATAGAATTTTGTTCTATCTAATCATCTGTTGTTGGATGTAAATGTACCAAATATTTAGTGTATAAAGCAATTATTTAAGCATTATATATGCTTAACCAATAACCCATTGTTCTAATCCAAAGTATATATCAACTCATACCCCATTGATTGTTCTCCATGAATCATTTTCAATACATTGGTTCAAAACACTGAGAGGTATCTTTGTGGTAGCCCATTGAAATAGTTATTGTTCTTGTTCTTCAGTATGCTCTCTCTTGTTGTTTTCTTCTTTTTGATCTAAATACCAAATCCATTGATTTCTATCTATCATAGCTTTGCTCCTTTTGTCATTTTGTTTCATATCAGCACTATGTTGGATTACGTATTACAATGTATCCAAAGAAAGTTTTATAGAAATAAAAGCGCTGTACATACTAGGACAGATACTAAATAATATAATAAAAAGACAAATTAATAAGAATAGAGCCAATGCAAACAACGCTTACGGTCACACAGGTCAAACAAATGAAATATAAATATAAAAACGGGCCTGAGAAAACCTTCCCATACATCCAGGATATTCATTCATCCGCGTTATGCAAGCAAATACAAACGGATGGGTGAGAGCCTTCCAACACTTCCGGCGTATATGTCCGTTACTAGACAAAAAATGTGATCCGCGATTCTACAACAATCTACGAGATTCCTACGGTCACGAAGTTGCGAATTCATGATAACACACGTCAATTCAGTTCAGATTTGTGAATGCAAACTTACCAGATTTCGCGATTTTTTGTGTTGTATTATTTGAAGCAAAAAAATGCAATATTTCGTTATGCTTTCATGAGGTACAAAATTGTGAGATAAATAAAAAAATAATGAATGTAAAAAATTGGAATGAAAGATCTTCTAACATGCGAATAAGATTGTTCTGGCAGTACTACGTGCAATATACAGTTAATGATCCGGCTAAATTAGTCTACGTTTAGAAACGACCGTCTAATTAAATCTGTAGCTGCGACTTTAATAGTTAGATTAAAAAGATAGCAGCTATTTTAATAGTTATACATGAATACGCATGTAGCGATTCATAGATGACTTTAAAATAAATGAAATTAAAATCAT
>Ga0209092_10000582_pt1 | contig 36203 bp, 28 predicted proteins | sample FraStrMetagenome_FD_187446 | JGI IMG/M metagenome (GOLD analysis project Ga0209092, IMG submission 187446) | Marine eukaryotic phytoplankton communities from Arctic Ocean - Fram Strait ARC3M Metagenome (SPAdes) (version 2) | ecosystem: Environmental > Aquatic > Marine > Oceanic | place: Fram...
GAATGAAATGTGACAATAAAATTTATCCATTTAAATTGTTTTTCATTTGCTTACGTAGGCAGGGTTGAATCTCGATAGCAATTCTGTTGAATTGTACCTTCGTATTGCTCTCCTCCTGAAACACCAAAAATAAATATCAAATATTAAATTTGATATTTCTCGTATGACAATAATATTGATATTTGAGATATTGTCACACTCCCTCTTGATAATATAGACCATAGCTTACCATCCACAATATTTCTTTCTAAGATATTCGAACTTAGAAGTATCTAAAGACTTGATCAGTGCGTCAGCCATTTGCTCATTCGTATCGATTGAATGCAATGTCACTGTTTTGTTAGCTAGTCTTCGGAAGTGGTGGTATTTAATTGCGATGTGCTTGGTCCTAGGACTAAATTGCCTATTCTTTGCCATCGATATGCAACTTTCGTTGTGTCCGTATACTTTGCACTGTGTCTTAGATTTTTCTTTATCAACTTTGCAATGTATTTTTGGTTTATCATTATTCAACGGAAATATTTTATCTATTTCATCCATCAGTTGCATTATGCTAATAACGTAACGCATTGACGTTGATAAGGCTATATACTCTGATCCGGCCGTTGAAAGGGAAATTTCGTTCTGCATCCTGCTTTCCCGTATCAATGGACACCCAGCATATGTTATAATATATCCAGTTCGGGATAAAACATTATCTGGGTTATCCGCATCAGCTTTTGCCCAACCTCCGGCAAAATCTGCATCGACATAACACTCTAGTAGGCATTTCTTCATATCTGGTGAGTACATAATTCCACGATTCGTTGTTTCCAGAAGGTATCTTCCTATGCATTTTACTGCTCTTTCATGTGATAGCTTAGGATCCATAAAGAATCTAGCACATTGGTGTACAGCCATTGATATATCAGGTCTTGTTGTACCCTGTAAATACGTCAGCATACCAATGGCTGTAGGTACTAGTTCCAAGAATTATTCCTAGGTTAGCCCTCTAGTAAGTCTTTATGCAGTAGTGGTTTTACTGCAGGTGTAGGTCTCGTATTACATTGACTATCATTTTTGTTCATTCCTAGTAGATTCATTACTCTTTCAATCAGAAACGGTTGCGCAATCCCAAAACTACCACCTTCTTTGTATTTCACATCTGCCCCCAGGTACTCCGTCAACCAGCCCTCATTGGTAAGGATATAGTTTATATTCTCTGGGTTTTCAACTAATTTATCTAACACTTTGTTTACTCTTGATATGGCAATCATATCATCGAGAACATACACAAGTATCACACAGTCTTTCCTAATGAAAACACATTGGTCAACATCTGATTTTACAAAGCCCTCGGCTTTGAGACCTTACGTAAGTTTATTAAAAAAATTTAACGATGCATCCGCTAAACCATATAAATTTTTCTTCAACCTCAATACATACTGATCTCGTTTTCCATATCTGAAACCATATGTTAATTCCAAATATTCTTTTTTTTAACTCGGCCTGAGTAAAAGCTAACACAAAATCTATGGATTTTGTTTCTAATTTATGAACTATGGTAAGTATCAGCAATACACAAATGCTTATCCAGTTGACGACTGGAGCATAAGTCTCCCAGTAGTCAATGTCCCATCTCTGCATTTCACCATGGGCGTTTAACCTTGCTTTGTGCTTGTACACTTGCCCATCGGGATGCCTCTTTCTTTCGAAGGCCCAGACACTCAATATTGTCTTTGTTCCAGAAGATAAGTCTTTCCGCAGGACCAATTCCCAATGATCTCGCGATTCATGGTCATTTACTTCTTTCAGCATAGCTAACACAAATTCCTTTATGTCTTGCAATTTTGACATTTGGCTGAGTGAAAACGCGTCGTTTTTAGGAGCAATTGTTGCTAGAACAAGATGGTGGCAATGATTAGGAATTGTCCCATCAAACAGTGTATTGATATTGTGGAAGTGAGTTACCAACGCCATAATTCCACCAACTTTGTTATTGTCAGTATCTTTCCGTTTTTCTTCAGCACTTGCTATCTTAAACATTCACTTTACTGTAGCATCTTCCGATTCTTTAGCTTTTTGGGAAGGTTTTGGAGTTCTCAAACTTCTTCTAGCGGATAAAGCATCCAGATCCAGCAATGTCGGCTGCAGCAGTAGTTGCACATTCTTTGGATCTCCCTCTGAATCTAGGGATTGTCAACTCCCCCTAAACTCACTAGATCTTTAGGTGAAGCGGTACTATATCCCTCTTGATTAGGTAAGTGGTAATTAATTCCAGTTGATTTCATCCATAACTTAGCCAAATCATAATCGTCTTTTGACACATATTCTGACGCTTCTACTATTTCTTTCCAATTGGGAGGTATATCACCGGTCGCTAAACATTAAACTGTAGTAAACATGTCATTGAATGCTACATGAAATTGGGGCGAAACATGAAGGGTCTTTGGGTTCAAGACCAAGGCCACCGTCCCAGCATGACACGGTGAGTGCACGAGATACATACCAAGCCTTGACCTTGTATCCCACTTTACAAACTTGCATCCAAAACATAACAGGGACGGTCCCATGTACACAGACCTTTTAAAGCAAGCTGACCAGTATTATTACAAAACTTTTGCACCGGTGAGTAACCTTTGTTATCTATATTCAAATGATTATATAATAACTCTGCATATTTGTATGACAGAAATCATGGAAGGCCAGTAGCGCTTTGTATGCAGTAAAATTATTCGTGCCTGGGAAGACAACATCTGAAAATAGCGTTCGATGAGTCCATTCTGATGTTGAGAACCCACTCCACAATAATCACTTTTCTGCCTTGCATTACTAACATCATCCCAAAACAACTTCTCTGAAAATCTTCCATTATCTGCCCGATATCCTCAAATTCGAATACCACACGAATTCGCATGAGCTTCAAACGAATGTTTAGCGTGTAACGTTTGCTCTCCATTGAGGGATGTCTGTAAGAAGGAAGAATAACTGTAGCAAACTTATCTTCTCATTAACTCCTTTTTCGACATGCTCCTGATTCTTGTACAATACTTCCTCACCACAATTGTAAATTGCACCATTTTTCACTATATTTTTGCTTTTTGTGTGGAAATATTGTTGCTTCTTTGGTATCACGCTTTGAATAAAGTTCCAGAACCGATGGAACGATGCGTATTCATCATTAACGGTCATCTCAGGCATATCCGAATCTGAGTGTATAAATGTTTTCTGGTATTTTCTATTGTCCCATGAAAATACAGAGTCCTGGCCGGATGAATTAATCGGTGTACCATTAGAATTGAAATCTCCTATTGTTTTAGAGAAAGCACTGACATCCAATATATTTACTGGAGAGACTGGTATATGGAAAACTTTAGGGAGAACAAAAGAATGGTAGGTTCCTGCATCATCATTCCATCCTATATTTAGGTCTCCAATTCCAAAAGGAGATCCCTTTCCAACTGCAGAGGAAACTCCAAAAGATTTATTTGTGTTCAATTTAACATAAGATTTTGGATCAAAAATTCTCTTATGTCTCCAAATTATGCAGTTTGTAGAGTTGTCAATCATTACAGTATCGGAATCACCACCAAACACCTCGGATCTTAAATTGGCGCCATTACTTTGCGACTGAAATACGTGATTTCAATATTGTTTTTGGATTTTTGCAACTTTCACGATTCTTGTATATCCAATAGTAACCGCACACCGCAATGGCCATCCATCAGGTGGTCGATCACCAACACCGTCCTTTATCTGATTTCGAATTTGGGCTAGAGAATGTGGGATTCAATTTTTATATTTATACTGCTTTTGCAAAAGTAGAACCAAATCTTGTGCGTGTACATTGTGTATTTCTGTAAACACACACAATGTTCCAGGTTATGTTAATAGCCTGAACCGCTTATCCTGTTTGATCCTCTTAAATCTCTTATCCCGTATCTTAAGTACCCCATTTCTGTCAATATACTTAAGAAAAATTTCATACACTGGATACATGATTTTACTTAACATTTTGAAAAACCATAGAAAGGATATGACGACCCACCATCGACACCATGCGTACATCTGCGTAACTAAAATCCAGCAAATTTGTAGAGCAAGAACATCAGAAATTGGATTAGAATTGTTAGCACGTAGATACCAATATATGAGACGGTACGTAATTTTCGCCATGCGGAACATTGCCAAGAAAAGGAATACCATAAAGTGCCACCATTGTATTCCTTTCTTGCCGGAAATAAGTCCTTGGCACATTAAACATCGGACTGAGAGTATACGTCATCCAAAAGCCCATCAATTTGGATTGCACTCAAGTAACTATGAGTAAGTAATGCAACTTTTAAATCTTCATTTATATAAAGCTTTTTATCTTTCCCAATTTCGTTCGAAGACTCATCCAACGCATTTCCTTTCTTGGATTCGTATTTCTTTTTACAAAACTGCGAACGATTTTTTTCATCCTTCGTGTTCTTCTGGCTTATGAGTAACATGCACGCCGTCATAAGAACCCTCTACTTTATTGTGGGGGCACCAATACTATGTCTTCCCATCTCTATCAACACTCTCATCAGTTTCACCATCCTCCACGATTTGATCAATAGAAAATCTCCATATTTCGTCGAAGGTGGTCCTGATTTCTGTTTATCGACAGATATTTTTGTGACCATGGCTGAAAATTCTTTTGTTTCCGTACAGAGCTGCTGTACCTCGGTTGTGAGGGCCATGCTCTTTGCATCCTTAGGATCTTTAGTGTCCTAGCGGTTTTGCGAAACCGCGTTGTTATAAATCGTCAGGACCTCTGCGATGATTTGATTGGCTGATTTATCTCCACCAATCTCCCAAGCCTGACCTTCATATCTGATTTTTGAAGCAAAATCGGGATACAGAACTGTGTGTAACGCATTAAAAAGATCCTGGTGATAATCTTGATGTTCCTGGCCCATTTCTTCAATTTCACGATACTTAGAGCTCATGAAATCAGTCAACTTTTTTACGTTGTGCTGAAACTTCGACGAAGATGCATTCCTCAAGTCCGTTTTCAATTCTGAAATACCAACTCTGGTAGAGGGATTGCACGATTGCAACAAGAGCCAAAGCATGGTAGGTCCGTCCATTTCTTCTTTAACATCATTGGTCCACGTGTATTTTGATGCCTGATTTTTCAAAATTTCAAAATCTGCAGTCTTCAGGTGACCAAATATCCTTTTTGCAATCATTCAACTTCTGACCCTGCGGAAGAATGTCAGCCTATGAGCAGCTTCGTTAGTTGAGCCTAGAGTCTCAAGATCGAATCTTTCTGGTACCACTGTTGCAAAGAAGGTAGCAGCATGCCCCCCCCCCCAGTTTTGATAGCCTGTAACTTCATATGCTCTTCCGTAATGACTTTGTGATCCTTCAACAAATTCTTCACGACATTTGCAGTTTCTGCAATGATGTCTCCTTTGGACATGCAATGAGAATTCTTTGAACATCTGTCTGGCCAACAGATGTGCAAAGTTCTTGCAGTTGAAACTAAGTGGATTTCAATATACATCCAGTATGGGATGTATGTGTAAAATGTGATTAAAATATAAATGTAAAACTAAACTCACAATTATCATCAAACAACTTTTATTTACCCTTAATGTGGAGAAAGAATCCAAAAAGAGAAAACAAATGTAGATTGCATGGGAGACGTGAGCCACTTCTTAGGGCTCCGCTTCCAATGGAGAAAAGATGACACTCATCTCAAGGTGCATTTGTCACAGGATACCGTTGCGGACACCTTAATTGAGCAGGCAGGCATATCACATTTCTCAGCGACAACAACCTGAACGCCGTATTGTTCAGATACCCAGGTGTTGTAATTCAAGAAGATAAAACATTGGCACCAAGTCAACGTATCATTATACAAGCTCAATATAGATCCCTAGTGGGATTCTTGCTATGGTTAAGCTAAGGAACCTGTCCAGACCTTTCCACGATCACAAATATGCTGGCGAAACATCAAAGAAATCCCAATGATAAACACATCACTAGTGCCAGACACGCAATAAAGTACCTAAAAGGAACGAAAACTAAAGGAATTGCATTCTCAAGCAACACATCAGAAAGCCCCCCCCAGCTATCTACACTTCTCAGTAACCTCAGACAAAATTCAAGGGATAACTGATTCGAAGTAGGGCCCACAAGACCAGTCCATCCCTTATCCTGCAAAACATCTACCTGAATTAGAACCTTTTAAAACAAGATCCATCCCTGGACATGTTCTAACGCTAATGGGTTCCATTCATTGGACCTCTAAAAGGCAAAAGATCACAGCTTGTAGTAGCTGCGAAGCCGAAATCTACGCTACTGACAAGTGTGTAAAGGACGTCATCCATCTACGACATGTAATTCAAGATTTGGGATTGGAAAGTGATTATTATACAAAAACAAAAATATTGAATAATAACATGGCATGTGTTTTTTGGTCGAAAAGTACCACCACAAAAGGATTTCAAACACCTCCAAAATCGCGAAAACGCTATCCGTAAAACATCAAAATTGAACACATATGCGGCAAAATTAACCCAGCCGATATGTTTCCTAGAGAAGACAAGGATCCAAACCATTTCTGGCGCTTACGGGACATAATTGTAACAGATCCATTCCGTCTTACGGTACCAACAGACATGTACCCGACAAATGAGACAGCCCCGGACGACCCCATTGATTCACTGCCATCAGCACAATCTGTATCTTCAAGGCCAACAAATCAGATGGAACCAACACAAGATACATCATCAACCAAACAGGTATCATTCGACATTCCAAACTCCGAAAACAAATTAAGTGAGCCATTAAATATTTAGAATCACAAACTAGTACTCACGTTAGCCATGATTCTAAAAGCATATGCATCGCTAATGCGCACCATAAAAAGAAATTGATGAACGGGCTGATATGAAACCGTCAAGAAAGTTTAGCCAATCCTAATTAAATATTCGTCATGACCGGTGTATTGTACGTAAGTACATACGTACTCCGCCAGCCACTAACTTCTACTTAATCACAATTACCTGAACAATACTTCCATCACCCATCGGTTCAACTTATTTTCTTTGTAATAGTTTGTACGAGAGTGGTCTACACGAGGTGAGTTGGCATACACCGTAGATTAATCTCACGACTAAATTATAAAAAACGAACCCATTTCATACTTCTTTCGTGTCATCTACTATTAAACTTCTTCAACCGCATCAAATTCATCTTCAAGATATCCTTCCACTTCAACTAAACTTTCACATTTATTTCAGAGGCTAATGAGTAAGCTTGCATTTGAAAAAGGTGCAGAAGAAGACGGCGCATTATAATCACTGTCTGCTGAAGATGAAGCGAAAACTATATTGTACCGTACCAAAAAAAAAAAGGCAACATTTATTTCCCAAGTCAACGTAAAAGTTGTTCTTAAAGTTGCCCATATTTAAACTAACTAAGCTATTTAGCATCTGGATATAGCTATACGTAAATATCTTCTTTTAGTAGGAAACCAGATGTTCCGGAACCGTGGTTCCGGAACTCAAGTTCCGGATTCAACATACTGGAATGAGAATTGCACTGATTTTTTTATGAGAATTCTTGTTATCATTATTTATGGTACGGTAAGTCATGTATATATATTGATTCCTTTCCCGTGGAGTTTTTTGGTTTTTAAGAATCTTTTGACACCTCTCTAAATCCCCTACACATGTGCCGTGCGAAATGATGCTGAGTCGTGTGTCGACAGTAACGCACTATGGCGAAACCTAATGAGAAAAGATACCTTCCACCACTAATTTAGTTAGTTCATGTATGAAGACATGAAAACATAACATGAAGCATAAGAATTTGAAAATTCTACATTCATGCATTGAATCATGACACAATCTTCAAAAGTTCTCATAAAATTCAGAATTGACACTTTTGAAAGATATAAGATAAAATTCACCCGTAAAAAATGAAATTATTTGAAGGATACAAATCATCCGAGACAAATCGAGGACGATTTGGAAACAGATGTGCCTTCTACATGGCTGCTGTTGGGTCTGCAGTAGGTTTCGGTAACGTATGGAGGTTTCCTTCTTTGGCAGCTAGTTATGGAGGAGCTGCATTTTTGATTCCATACTTGATGGCGTTAGTATTCATTGGTATCCCAATTCTTTTTCTGGAAATTGGCTTTGGTCAATTTCATCAAACAGGAGATGTGGGTGTATTCGGCAGCTTCAACAAGAGACTACGTGGTGTGGGCATTTGCAGTGTTGCTGCAGGATACGTTTTGTTGACATATTACAGTATGCTGATTACGTGGGTATTTAATGCATTCTTTAACTCCTGGAGTTCTGATGCTCCATGGCTGAGCGAAACCCTTGATGGTGGGGCAGCAAAAGCTTACTTTTTCGATAGGATTGTTGGAATGGAAACACTTAATGACGATCTAAGTGCTAGTCGTTTAGTTGGAGCTAATGTTGGGTATTCCTTTCTCACATGGTTCCTCACCTTTGCTGCCATCGCTTTTGGCCCCAAGTTGACCGGACGAATCACGTACTTTACGATGGGATTCCCTATTCTCCTCCTTTTCGTTTTTTTGTTTAGGGGAGTTACTCTCGAAGGTGCAAGTGATGGGATTGACCTATACATTGGAAAAGATAGCGATATCAGCGTCCTAAGCGACCAGCCTGACGTTTGGACTCTAGCAGTTACCCAAATCTTCTTCTCGATAGGTGTGACATTTGGTGTCATGACTGCATATGGATCCCTTGTTCCCCAAGACGAGCCTGCTTTCATCAACTCAGTTGTTATTGCATTAGCTAATAGCGCTTTTTCATTCATTGCTGGTTTTGCTGTTTTCAGCTCAATTGGCCATCTAGCTTTCCTCCAAGGAATAGACGTCTCCGAAGTGAAATTTACAAGTTTTGATCTGGTCTTCGGAACATGGCCAGTAGTTTTGGGTACTCTCCCAGGAGGTATCCATTGGATCCGTTTCTTGTTTCTGAACTTGATCCTTTTGGGTATCGATTCTGCTTTTTCGATTCTTGAAGGTGTAATTACTGTTTTGAAGGACACTACCTTTTTCAAGGATACGCCTAAATGGAAGGTCACACTTGGAGCCGCCACTTCGGGATTTCTCCTTAGTTTGATGTACGCGCTTGATACAGGGTTGCTCTGGCTCGATCTTATCGACTATTACATCAATTTCATGCTATTATTGGTGGGTATCATGGAAACGTTTTCTGCTGGATGGATGTATGGCCTTGACAAGCAAATCGAAAAAGTTGGTATGATCTCCTCATACAGTTACACTTTCGCTAACTTTGGTGGAGTTGCTTTAGCATCCGGTCTTTGGTTTGGTCTAGGTAATACATGGGCTGGATTTGTGGGTTGGATCGTAATATACCTAGTGTTTACAGGAATAGCCATCCTGAATTTGGAAACTGACTCCACGAAGGAGGGACTGTATGTTCTTTTTTTCGAAAACGTCATGGATCTTCGTGCAGAGTTGGAGCCTGTGATTGGCTGGGTACCTGTTGTATGGTGTTTTCTTATCAAACACTTCATTCCTCAAATCCTATTTATCTTGTTTGTGAATGGTGCAAATTCGAAGATCGATTCTGCCGATGGCCCTGTATCCAAATTTGGACATTACGAGGGTGAGTTATTTTATGTTTGTTCTTATTTGAATATTACCTTTTCTTTCAAGACAAAATTGGTGTCTTACATATTTAATTCATTGCATTTTATTTTATTTGTACTTCAGGATATCCCATGCACCCATACCAAGCTCTTGGTATTGTTTGTGTTGCATCAATCGCTTTGGCTTTCACGGCTGGAATAGTTTATCCAGATTTGTACAAATCTTTCGCAATTTACGAGAATGCAGGTAACCATGTAGAAAAGAAAGGAGTAGGCAACGTGGATGATGATAGTTTGAAACCAGAGGAGAAAGCGTAAAAACTTGAATTGATTGACTTTGTATTTAGTGTTCCTTGCTAGTTTTTGTACATTTAAATATGTAATAAACCTCCACCGTTTAAATTTGTTGGCTGAAATTATTTTCTTAATTTGGTCTTCCTACTGTTCAATCTTATCATCTTCTTCGAACTTAAACTTGTAAATTTTTTTCCAGTTTGCAGTAGTAAAAACAGTTCCAAGGAATAATCACAACTCTAATAAATGGAAAGACATCAAGAGTGTTTGTGCTTAGAATCCAAATAGGGAAGATTTTCTTGAATGCTAAGAATTTCTAGCCTATGAATCGTTATATCTAGCCAAACACAAGTCGATAATAGAGTTACTAGAGAGAATCGTCCTGGCGACGATGACTTTAATCAATGAGAGTGTTTTTCTTACAACGCCTTCGGTATTTCGAACCTTATGCTCTAAAAAGCAAATACTTTTGTGATTCCCACCAAGATGTATACATAAGAGAGTTATGATACGAGATATAAGAATAATATATAGTTTTTATACCGCTGCTAAGTCAAAGAAAATCAATAGGTGTTGTTCTTTAGTATGTCATTCTTCTTCTCTCAACTGGAAGCTGCTGTATTGCTATGTTGCATTCAATATGATTCAAAATAAATAGCATGGCGTGAGGAATATTATAATGACAACTTTTGTTTTTGTCCATAAATGCTCATATTGTAAATCCACTAGCTTGCTGATGGATAAAATTGTGTGAAGTAATGTAAGTGAGAACAACACCATAATAATAGTCAAATAAATGTAAAAACAGTCCATTGTTGCATAATATCACGCTGCTGTTTGAACGCATTTATTAACATTTATGAACATAAATATATAAATAATACGGTCTCTCTAGAGTGAGAGAGAGAGAGAGAGAGAGGTTTCAAATTGTCAACGTTTACCGAATAAAAGTGACTTGACTTCCCAAGTTGAATTTTAAAGTGATGTCTTCATTTCAAACGTGCGTACTTATTTACTTGTAAATCTAATTAGAAAGTGTGATACGGTATATGTAAGTGACATGAAGACTGCCTATATGAAACGAATTCCAATCTTTCTTGTTTCGGTGGCCCATATTTATCAATCAATCAATTAACCCTTTTTAATATGGACATTCTACGTTCTTTATTTTCTCCGATAAATTTGAAGAATTTGTGTGCGTTGGGAGATGAGCACAAAAAACGGCCAGAGAAATAGCTAAATAGGTAAGTTTGTCAATGATGGCACCATCACCTGATAGGGGTATGAGCACCCGGCTCATAGCCTCATTTATTGTCCATAACGAAAATATGTTCAAGAATGATCAATTGGATTGACTGCACTGCATCAAGAATTTATGCGAGATCAATACATTGAGCATTCTCTGTTTACGTGAAAGTTCGCAATCAGCAAGAAATACAATATCTGCAAGAAAAGTTGCAAATATGATGGCCTTTGGTACCCTCATCACGTTTTGCCAACCATTAGCTTGTTTTATCTCGTCTGTCTGAGTTTCACAAAAAATGAAAATAATCTCACGAAAGATTTGACTGATAAATTCTCCCACTTTAAAGCAGCAGTCATATTGAATCACAAAGCCTTCAGAAAATAAGAAGATTTAGAATCAAAGCAATATTATGAATACACAACCCATCGATGCAACAACGGCACCACCAACAATATCACAGCCAACGGAAGCTATACATTTACCCATATCCACGGTACCTATATCAAAAGCTAAACCAAAATTTAAAAAGAGCATGCCAGGTCCTAAAATGGGAAGTCGACCCTCAGATTTTGATGAACGCGTCGTTCGAATGGCCCCCACGTTTAAAAAGTGGTCAGCTCTCGAAGAAGGGCAAAAACTGCGTTATGCATGCCGTGATTTTATCAAAGGAAAGGGCAACGACGAAGAACGTTTGATGAGAAGAATAATGATTGCACGAAGAAATAATTTGAGAGATCACGAACTACTGAAAAAAGCCAGAAATCGTTCATCTAACACGAATGGAAATGCAGATATTGCTACTGATTCTAAACCAACAGAAAAGATTCAGGAACCACCTGATGAAAATACTAATAATAAGCACAAAGCAGAATCTGTAAATGGAGGTCTTTTGGGTCCCCTAATTCGAAAACGACCCAAAACTACAAATGGAATGACAGATTTACAAGTTAAGTTAGAAATGGATGAGTTGGCAGTTGAATCTACGAGATCTTACAAAGCTTGGCTCACTCTTGGGGAAGGAGTAGAATTTACCTACAATCAAACATACGTTAGAGGTAAAGAAGGACATGATTGGTTACTCAAGAAAAATATCTGGAGACGAATGCGCTACCGTAGACAGAATAAACAAATGATTGATAAAATGAAGGGCAAATTGCAAGAAAGAACAGATGACTCTTTATTTCAAAATATGGATTATCTGAACCCAACTGATTCGAATGAACAACTTCATGAGGAGAATAATAATATTCAAGACGCGGAGCAAAATGTTTTGGAGATGAGGCACGATGCTGTTCCAAATGAGACAAATGATGATCCATCTGCATCAAATTCATCGGCCATTGATGCAGCTGTCGCAGCAGCTGCTACCGTAGGTGTTACAGCATCAATGGATTTGGTGAATAATGATATTGTTGAAGCAGCAGTGGCTGCAGCAGTATCTTACGTGAAGGATATGCCAAAAGAAGAAAACGCGCAACCAGGTACGGAAGAAATAAATGAACCTGATGCCACAGATACTGCAGAGCTTCCTCAAATTAATATTCCTCAAGATGAAGTTCCTCCCGTAAGCGATAGCCCAGAAATTCCCTTGGAATTAGAAGAGGTGCAAAATATATCGATGGTGTAAGAGGTTCACCAGTATTATACATGAATACTTCGTTCTTTCTCAAGTTTGCAACTCATGTAATTAAATTTCTTAAAAAAATTCGAGACTGACGGTAAACAAGTAACTATTCGTTTTATGCTTTTTGGAAAACAAATGTAGCTTCACGAATTGAATTTGTTATTTTGATACATCACATACATTGTTCAAAGGGAACATGGGATACTCATTTTGGTTACAGAGGAAGGTTCGATGAATTTCGTCGGGCAAAAGCGTAAATAAAAGTTGGTCCAACTCCAAAACTGAGGAGCATGAAGTGTGTCGAAATCCAAAACAAATCAATTGTAATTTCATCACCTTCGCAAGGGTTGTCAAAATCTCGACAAAATGGAATTGGATGAAATTGTTTCATACGACCTGAACCACTACCTATCTTTGTAATTATCAAGAGCACTAAAATGCAAGATGCTATGTTGCAAATAAAGAATAAAAAAGGACGTAAACAATTTTTTTTTGTAGGAATCAAATATGAAACATAAATGAGGATGCTTCCTATTAAATTCATAACCTGAGCAGTAATTGCAATACTTGGTAAATTGGAACCCATGAAGATTTCAGAAGTCAAACCATTTGGCTCATCTGACACATTGACCCAGCTTCGTGTGTAGACACTAACAGTGATAAGGACCGTCGAAGCTAAAGGTACGAGAGAGAAAATAAAACTAGAATGAAACACAAAATAGGCATGTTAAGATGCGGACCAAAAGCGTCAATATCAACTTTTTTTGACTTACATGATGCTCAAGCACAAATATTCACCAAGTTTTCTCTCACATTCATCCATGATAATGTTGAATGAGTTGCAGGTAACAAAACTTTGAGTTTATATATGATTTGATTCAAATATTTCTGGAATTCTTGTCTGTTCCAAGATCGAATATTATATATGATGACACTTTTTATTTTATATGGTGAAAATTTTCATGAAATATTCTTCATTATCGTGGGTCATTCTTTTTTTTACATTAAATCGGAGCACATAAATACGTACTAGGTGGTAATAGGTATGGTAACTGATGCCTTGAAATAAAAAATAGTAAATCGGAACTTCTTTGAACACATGATTATTTGACCCAAAAAGAGTGACAGATTCAGAGAAATTCCTTCTGAATGGTATAGTACAGTCTCACTTTGTCTAAAATGCGGTTTGTTATAATAAAGAAGGCGACACTGGAGTTGAAACAAGAACTATATGGCAATATTCAGATAAAAAGCAATTAAAAATGATAGTTACAAAATTCGGTAAAAAACATTTTCACTACTACTTTATTCGCCTCGATTGTCCCATTTGATTGAGTTGCGTCGATTATCTTTGCATTTGCATTGAGGTTTGAAGCTACACTGAATTTTGCAAAAAGAACAAATAAAATTCTCAATCATAAAAAGGGATAAAATTAGACATAGGGAGTATGTCCAAAGGTTGCATACGATGTGAAACAAAGCATGACATTTTCGCGTCACCATTTCACTTAGAAAACAACTCCAACACCATCTACTTCTGTATATTCCTTCGCCAGAATTGATTTTAGCTCTGGCCATACATTTTCCTTGATAACAGTATCATTCGAATGCAATGTTCCCTTCTCTTGTGGGATACCATCCTTATCTAACACAAATTCACCTAACAACGGAGTTGATCCATCCAAAGGTCCTGCATTACTGGCTTCTAACAAATTACTCAATTCTCCACTAGGGACCAACATATGCTTGAGAAGAAGCATTCCTTCCTTTCCAACTTGATCAAAACCGGTATGGATGGGGAAACGAAGGTTAGGGTAGCGAGGTGTAAAGAATGGCATTCCATCCGCAAAGTTAAAAATGCGCGTTTCAGGAATAACTTCCTTCACAAGTTTGGTGTAGTTCACGTCACTTCCAACATCTTGGGTGAATAGACACGTAGCTTCTGAGATTTCTAGTGCGTTATGAAGTGCTTCCTTTGCTTTCACAGGATCAGTTTGAGCAAGACCTGGGTCAAGATTGTAGAGCACAAATCCAGCTTTGGAGCATGCAAATTGAAGAATGTGCTTTCGAAATCAAAGAAAACAAATTAATTTTGATAGAATTTTTTTTCAAAAAATTAGTTTCGATGAAAGTTTCTATATGGAATAAATCCAAACGAACATTTTGAAACTATCTTACCTGCTCGGAAAAGTGAGAGGGGAGCCAAGACAAAACAGTATCTCCAGGAATAAGTCCATTTTCTAAGAGTCCTACAGCCAAGCAATCTGCAAAATATTCGACATGACGTACAGTCCATTTTACATTTTTATGCTCATATCGAATGACTTCTACATGGGGATTCGCTGAAGCTAGTTCAGTCAAAGTTTGACCAGCAGTTGCCCCTGCTTTCTTATTTTGTACAGGTGTTTGAGTGACAAGCCCCCTTGTTTTAGTGCTGTTTATATTCGTGTAAGTGCATGATGCGGATGCAGTCGTTGCTTTGGGAAGGGTATTCAGTAGGCGGGATGAGGATGAAGTAGTAGATTCAGTGGTCTTAGCACGGAGGATACGAATCAGTTGGGATCTTGCTGCTAATGTTCGTAGCACCATTGCTCTAGCTGTGAGTGTCACCTAAGCTCGTGAGTATCACACGGTTCTGATGAATGATGGATGAAAACTAATTATTTCGAAGCCTGAGCATTAGATGTAATCCTACGTGGAAGAAAATGATGAAATCCACTACCTATAGACAATTATCACTCTCTCTCTCTATCTAAAAAGGGCCGAAAATTATTTAGCCTTAATGTATATATTTCATTAGCCTTTGAAGCTGTAAAAGAGTTATTAAATAAATATAGATAATTATATTCATTATCATGTCAATCTAAATATACTTTCTACTTATGATTCTTCAGTCTGTAGGTATAAATATGAAACACTTTTTAATTAGCATATAGATAGAAAAAAATGAAAGGGATCGGTTCAAGTAAAAGTGGAAACCAAAATTGGATACGAGTAAGGAAGAGGTAATTAATAGTGACTGTTTCTTAATTTTTACAGTTTTCTTCTATAAAAACCTAAATTTTGATGCTTCCATTCAAATCCTTAATCAATCAGCACCAGCCTCAGCCTCATACTCATCTCAAACTCATCTCAAACTCTTCTCAAAATCTTCCAAGGTTGCGCTCAGCGGAGAAATCTTTCCCTTCACTTAATTTGCTTCATGAAAAGGCAGATTTGTAACCAATGGAAATAAGTCAGCTACAAAAAATCATCCCACTATTAATCAAACATCGAAGATATTCCCATTCTTCATCAAAATTCTCCTATTTTTTTTCTAGTTTACCTCTTTGGTTCATTTGTTTTAGATATATTCTTCAAAGACATAATAAGAGTATTCAAACATCAAAACTAATGACAGACCCCGAAATTATAGAAATAATCGATTCTGAATCTGATGATGAAACGATTGAAAACGGCAAGAATGGACAAGAACACGATCAAAATAATCAGGAACCAATTAGACTCAACATAAGCTTGAATAGAAGAAATAAAAGAAAGCGCGATGAATCCTCATTTTCAAATCCATTTGAAAGCTCTGATGAGCAAGAAGAGGACAAGAGCATTGTAGTAGAGGGTGATGATGATGAAGTTATGATCATAGATCCACCACCCAAGAAAATAGTAGGTCCCATTCATCTTCCCAAAAGTATACCAGCGCCACAAACAAAAAAGACAAAGGCATCAAACAAAAAGAAGGAACAGAATAAAGATGAAAAAACCGCGAGTGATGATGATATAGAAATTGAATATTGTGGTATGACAAATGCACAAGTATTTCCTCACATGCGACAACACTGTACGAAGTATCCATTTTGGATAAAAAAACAAAAAGGCCGAAAACAGAACAATAAACAATACTGTGACAAATGTTATTGCTTTGTATGTGACGTTCCTGTGACAGAATGCAGTGATTGGAATGTTCATTGCGGAGCAACGGATGCAGGAACTCAACGGTCGAAATGGAAGAATCTACGAGATGAGCAAAAAACTAAGAAACTACAAGCATCATAGCAAAGAATAGTGAACCAGCTTTCTGAGAAATATCAATATATTTTTATTTGATTCTAAGCACATAAATATGAAAGCTGTTCTGTGGAATATGTGTTTAAATTGTGCATAATGAGTCTTCATTGCTACGATTGCTAACATGAAATAGTGTGCATTTTTCGTTTAATGAACTAGCATGACATTCATTATGATACACACTATTTGATCTACTTAATCACAACGATATTCTCCAAAATTGGATAATAATTAAAGATTCTTTTGAACAATCAGAAACATCCAATACACTCATAAAAAATTCCACCAAGGTAAAAAAGGAATTGAAAAAATTTCAGATCTTTCAATCTGGTGGAAAGTAAAAGCTTTCAAAAGAATTAGACAAATTCATATAATATAATCACTCAATTTATCAATCCAAATGCAACCCATAAAGTGCAAAGAAATACTACTACGTCAATTCATTATGATCGTGAAAAAGTTATTTTAATCTTTTTATGGTACATTATGTTATCTCGCTGAAAAAAAATATATTTGGGAATCAATTATTCCTTCTTTTCAGCTGGTTTAGGTGTAGGCATATTAGAAACCACAAAGTAGAACACAAAGCAGAAAATGTGTGCGAAGAAGTATTGACTCTTCAAGAATGCGTATGCCCAATCCCAAGCAAGAAGTTGGAAACACATGATCATATTTTGGATAATGAGAGAAGTAGAGAACCTGCAAAGGAAGTCGTACATAGCGGAACCTCCAAATCTTGAGGTAAGTTTCTTCTTTCCGAGACGTTCGCAGGTAGTTACTATGGGAACGGACAAGAAGAACATGTAGTAACCAGGATAGAAACCATGCCAAAAGGCAGACATTCCGTAGGTTGCTGTGAGAGATCCACCAGTACGCATGTAAACATAATGAGCTAGCCAGTGAGCAGTTTTCTTATTCCAGGCGGCACTGAAAATCTTCAGATTTGGTGCAGTCTCAAATGTCAAAATATCAATATTCACGGAGTTCTCCCATCCCAACTCTTTTCCAGTCTTCTCTTCAAATCCTTGGAAACCAGCATGCCAGATGTTGTTAGCTCCTTCAGCATTCTTCCATGCAAAGTAATATTTTCCACGAATGAAAAATAAGGCAATCCATGCATACCCATAACGGTACCAGAATGGTTTTGCAAGCATTTCAGGAACAATTACGGCAGGAGTGTTATTTTGAGGATCAAGTGGATCAAGGATGGGGAACATACCATTTCCTGCAACAAAAGTTCCCAAAAAGAACAAACTGATAAGAAGAGGCTTTAGAGTGGGCCAAACAGCGCTTGGAATTTTTCCACGAGGTTTTCCATCAGGAGTGTACATCAAGGAACCATTGACTGCACTTTCATAAATTTTATATTCAAATGCAGGTCCAGCAAGAATACTGGAGAAGCAAAATGTGTATCCAAGGAACTCGAAAATTCCTGGGATTTCGGAAATAGCAAATTTAGCACATCTCTTAGTTGCACGGTCAGGTGTTCCCTTTTTAAGTAGTTCTCCGTCGTACAAGTTGAAAGCCATAGAGTAAAGTTTCTGTGTAAGAACCATCTGAGCTCCAGTGAAATCCAAATCCCATCCGAGGTAGTTTGTATATTGGCGATGCAAATGTCCGAGAGTAATATAAGCCATTGCCATGCAAGGTACCCAAAACTTAGCTTGTTTAAAAGGCAGAATATGAAACATGGCATATGCTACAAGAGAGGTAATAAGCTGGTGAATCCATTGTTTTCCGATGGTAAATTGAAGGAGAAAAGCTCCTAGCAAAAAAGAAAAAACATGCTTGGCTTTTCCGTATGGAAGCATAGCCATAATAATTCCCAGTGGGTAGCACATAAACATTCCCAAAAGATAGTTCAAAGTCTCAATATCTTGTCCACTGGTCTCTGCAAGGGCAGCAACTCCATCCGTAAGAAATTGTGGTACTTCATTTTATTTGGGTGCAGAAAATTAAAGAAAATTAGCTGTAAGGTTTCAACATGAGAATCAAATATCAAAGTTTCCAGTATCTCAAGAGATGGCCCCATTTCTCAATCCTGTGAAACGTAACATTATTCTTTAATGTTCCACTGGAATGGGGATAAATCTAACATTGTCATCTTACCAAGTACGACGGTGGAATCTGCAAGTGGGCCAAATTGGTAGACAAAGTCAATCGACTTGCCAATGGCATTCTGAACGATAACTGGTGTGACACGCTCCATTGTTCACTTCAAAACTAAAGGAACCAATAATGTATTCAAGTTATCGACACAAAGAAGTGAGCATTAAAATGTATGACAGTTTAGTAGGACCAAAGACGTAAAGATGAGAAGTATGTGGACAGATTTAGGAAAAATGCTCTATATTTTGATGCACCACGTACTTGGAAAACATTAGATAGAAGCATCGAGCACTCGTAATTACTTTACACAGTAGTAATGAAGTTCATATTTGGCCGTATGTTGCAACGTGAAGGAAATAATAGATACCGTACCTGAATCTCAAAGATACACGATAATTCTCACAATAATGACAAATGAGAAAATGCATTTCAATGTAATTATTGAATCTCAATCATATTTCGACGCGCATTTTTATTCGTATACGCTAGTATTAATTATCGTATATTTGAATTACTTACAGAGATAAATATTACAATTTTGTAATCTTCCACATGTAGAAAGAACTAATTGAATAATTTTCACGCCTCGGCATCATTAATTTTGTTCTCGTGACAGCAGGAGAAGAAAAAATCCTATCTCATATTTAAATTTTTATTTGAAGAATGCTTGAATTTTATTTATTCTTTTACTTTTCTAATTCAACCAAATAATCTTGTACTTGAAAAATAAGCTCATGCACGTTGCAATAACACTTTTTGGTCAAATGAAAATCGTGACCAATTTGTACAATGTGATGTATCCATTCCAAAACGGGCAATATCGCTTTTAGATCATATATCTGCATGAAAGCAGACTTTGAAAAGGACTCATATTCTGAATTAAATAATCCTGTGTCACTAGTTTCGGACATTTTATTTATAACGCTTTTGGAATCAACAATCTCATTGGTTTTCATGGAAACAAGTTTCCATAGCAACAAAATATCATCTCCCAATTGTCCCACAGCCTCTTCCTCTTTGCTTGTATTTGTTTGATTAACATCCCCAGACGGTATTTGTTCTTTCGATTGCTCTATCATGTATTGCATCTCATGCTTTACTTTGTACCAACTCCAATGTATATTGGTCCCATTGATCCAATTATGATTAATGGACAATGTATCCTCTAAATTTTCGACAGTATGATACCATCCCGAAGGAACAAATATGGTCTCTCCTGGATACTGAATTATTTCCATAGCGTGTAAACGTACTCTTTCCAAGCCTGGATAAAATACTTGCCCACCATGAGGAATTGTTGTTGTATCATCATCACAATCGATATGTAAATGTGGTGCTAAATGAGTTCCAAAACAATCTTTAATCAGATAAGTATGTTCCGGGGGGATTAAATACCATCGTTTGATTCCACAGATATTGGTGGACCAACTATATGAAAATAAGACATCGGCATGGAGACGTGTACAAGTTCCTTTTGGGCCCAAATACACAAATTGATATTTTTGCGACATGACTTTGTTAAGCCAATCATCTTGGAAGAACGAGGGGCAATTGTAGAGATTATACTCTGGGTGTAGAGAGTGAAATTTCCAATCTTTTAGATACAATAGTTCTTCGTTGAGATCTATTTGTAATTCATTTCTTTCATTTGGGGTAAGAGATTGAAAAAGTTGGTGATTTTGCCACCACTCGGAATAATTCGAGACTGTCATTTCGGTGGTGTTGGGTCGGGCAATAGTAAATCCGCCTTTGCTTTGAACATGTACGGGAGCGATTTCAGATCCAAATCTTTGTGTCAATACTTTCATATTAGGAACATTGATTTTATTAGATGTTGAGTGCGATGGTTGAACCCATTTTTTACGGGCCTTCCAGTCCTTTGTCAACCCCTGTAGAATGACAGGTTTATTTGGTTCCATAAATTGATGAAAAAAATCTGAATACGTCAAATCATTCGCATGAATTCTATCAATTGCAGTATATTTTTTCTCCCGAGACTCCTTGTCTTCCTCGAAATAATCTTTCAAGGTAATGTAGGAACCTAAACCATCAACTCGTCCTTCTAACAGTGGTAAAGCTAATCCGGATTCATTGCTTCCATTATTGGTCCATATAGAATAAATATGTTGTGCGACTCGTTGACGATGTGATGCTTCCTTTATTCTTGTTTCAGTTGGTATGTTTTGATGTTTCATGAACAATGAATGGAATAAACATGTAGGAAGAGATGTATTTCTGTCTTGTGACAACAACAATGAATGGCATTCGAAGCTTTTTCAAGACAGAATATCAATTAAACTGTTTTCCACGGTAGTTTAGTGTCGTCTACGCGAAATAAAAATCCCATTCAATTTGAAGGGTGGCAGCCAAAGATTACTCTTATTCATATTTTTCAAGTTTGGATTAGATTTGTCTACGATATCTTTAGATATGGCTAGACGAATCTAACCATTTGAACTCCCATTTGAACATTGTATATACCGATTAGTCTAAGAAAGTAGGCATTATATCACTACAGTAATGCCTTATCAGAAGCAATCGAACTCACAAATACCATAATGTGATGAAAACCCAACATATTTTAAATTAAATGTTTGATCAAGAATGTGGCAAGATGCAATATGTATATATATATATTTATATATATAAATTGACAAAGTAAAGTCAGGAGGAATTATATTCAGCAAACAAGAAGATCAAAAGAAATGAATCATTCATGCCATGGTAATTGGAACACAGGCAACAGCGTGGCCAATGGTAATGATTCTCGTTAAAAAGATATATCTATGATTGAATAACAATATTCAAAACAAACCAATTCATGTTAAAAATGTTGAGACTGCAAAAGTTCATATTTATTGCATCTTCTACTTCATTGCTGTAGAAAAAGAGCATCTTGCTTGCTTTTCTTTACAAGCTATTCAAAAATTTCAACTCATTCCAAATAGTTATCATGAATCCTTATAATAACACCATAATAAACCCTGCTGAAAATACAAATAACACGACAAAGCAAGAACTTGTTAGGTATATGTCACAGTGTTTGATAAATATCAAAGGGAGAATTTGTCCACCCCGTAACTGTCTTGATCTCGGTGTTCCTTCCCCGGATCAGGCAAACAAAGGGTATTGGCAAAAATTTATTTACCCTTTTTCTTGGAGTGAAATAATATGTTCAAAGGCATGGGTTGATAAAATGACCGATACTATTAATCATGATTCTCCGATTTGTTCCGTTTGATTTTAACAATGTTTTTTGATGAATCTTATTTACCTGTGGTTAGTTTTTGTGCTTCCATTTTGTAGATGTTGAGAGGTTAGCGAATCGATATATATATATGTCAAAATATAGTTATCGAAGAGATTGTAGGATGTTAGGATTCGGCGCAGTTTGTCCTTTCCTGCATCTTGAAGTTTGAAACAAAGAGAGCCAACACATCTCACAAAGAAATGCAGGACCGAATCAAGGTAAACAAAACATATATTCGTTCTATGGAAAAAGGGTTTGCTAGCAAGGTCTCCTTTCCATAAATCAATGATCATCGATCTTATGGTAACGTTGTAGAGAAAAATGCATGATGTTTGGACGAGCAACTGAAATTTGAAGGATGAGCATGAGGATTGACATCATGGTAAGTTCGAATAAAGTAGGAAAAGATCCATTAATGATACACACAATGTGGCTCATACATTTCCCGTATACAAAGTATTTTCAATTAGATGTGTTTCACGTAATTACATTCTTCATGCGTCACAAATAATAACCAAAAAGAAAATCGGATCTTTTTGTGACAATAAACAATCATCAGGACTTACCAGAGGAGACAACCAAACCCCCCCAATACCACATCCATTTCATGCCACCATTTTGTATCCTCCGTAATAAAACGACTAAAGCAACCGTGCTTGCATTCACATTGCTGGGAAGATCATCAGTATACACGACAACACAGGCATTTTCCATTCTTGCTCAACCTTTGGCGTCCCATCGTCCATCCTTTTCTGTGCTACATTTATCTTCCTCAACTTTCGAAATGCCAAAAAAACGCGTTCTAGTGCCCATTAGTGATGGTAGTGAAGAAATTGAAACCTGCTGCATTACAGATACATTAACTCGGTTTGGTGCTGATGTGGTTATTGCCAGTGTGAAGCCTGATGGAGAGCTCAAATGTGTGATGAGTCGAGGTATTCAAGTAAGTCAAAATGGTTCTTTTTTTTCATCCTTATTCTGTTTCTTTTTCTCAATTTTGAAACTACCATCAGTTCGTCGCCGACATCTCTATTGAAGATGCAGTAGATAAAGAATGGGACTTAATAGCACTACCAGGAGGTATGCCCGGAGCAACACATTTACGTGATTCAAAAGCACTTGATACTCTTCTCAAACATCAATCTTCTCATCAAAAGAAATACGCTGCCGTATGTGCTTCTCCAGCTGTAGTGTTGGCCTCGAAAGGTCTTCTGTCAGAAGAAGGTGGAAGCACATGTTATCCTGCTCCAGTATTTCGATCGGCATTGAAAGAGCCCAGTGATGCATCTGTCGTAGTGCAAGATAATTTAATTACATCTCAGGGTCCAGGAACGTCATTAAAGTTTGCAATTCAGTTGGGAGAAGAGTTGTTTGGAAAGGAAGCTGCAGAAAAGATTGCTAAGGAGATGCTTGTGGATCTCTAGTCACGAGTTATGGCAAGGTGCTTTTTGGGGGTCTGGGGGTAGCTGATCATCTTTTTCATCTTCTTCATATAGCATTTGCATTTATTCAACCAACACTTGGTTTCATGATCGATTCCTATTGTCATCATATGATGCAGTAGGATATAGGAAATATAAGGCACAGGAAATCTAACCTGGCCACGATAATAATTTTGCGATATTTTGTAGAAAATATGGCAATGGTGTTTTCTGACTAATTTCTTCAGATGTTAATTCACATACCTCCCAAAAGCTAAATGAGATCGTTGAAGGAAAGTCCTTATGGAACATTTCAAAACAGTAAACAACATTCAAGCAAATTTAAAAAAGTGTTAATATATATACCTATATATATATTCATCATGACAAATGTAGCGTGAATCATTCAAATAATCGACTTCCTTGAATCAAGATTGCTTTCCCATATTTAATTTTCATGAAAAATGTTCCAGATGTTTACGCATTACACTAAATAGTGCTCTTATTGCAGTTTACAAGTTCAATACAAAGAATGCCGAGTACAGATTTATTTTGTTTATTCTCATTGTTTGATTCTTTCAAAGCAGACGGTACCAATTCTTCTTTTTTTATTTGCTAATAATACTAGTCATCTGTTATTGTTAATCTTTGCTCAACAAAGTGAAATCTCCATTGCTTGCCCATTCTTTGAACTCAGGACTCCATGATCCTATTTTCTCGCCATTCATTCTTGCTTCATACCTACTTCTCTGATTATCATGCATCTTCTTTACACGAGGTAATCTTGCCCTTTCAAACTCTCCCAAAACATCTGCGGTTGTAGTGCCAACATTTGTCTTAAGATCTGTTAGAACTTCACTTGATGCAAGAAATCGACAAAGAACAACCGCATCTTCAAAAGCCATATTCCCTCCTTGTCCATCGGTTGGTCTCATTGCATGCGCTGCATCGCCAATGAGAGTTACTCTTCTCTGAATTATAAAAGAATAAGTAGTAAACTAAGCAAAACATTCTATAATATATCATAGTATTTGGTTTCATACAAATGAATGCCAAGTTAGTACACACAAAGTCACTTCACTCACCTTTCCTCCCCATCTTCCATCATATTGACTCAAAATATCGTCCGAAAAATCAGTAACTTTCGTCTCCGTGTAGGATGATAAACTGCCCTCCGTGGATGCATTCAAGATTGCAAGTATATTCGCTAACTTTTCCTCATTGCTTTCATGTTTTCTCACAAAGGACTGGATACTGGTTTGTTCCGCATTGAAAGATGGATCTTTTGTCGAAAATACCCAGCACATCCTACCTTTGATATGGGGATGGAAATTCAAAACAAAAAAATGCATCCCAGGATAGGTTGCAGATAGGGGAACCATTCCTTTCGTAAGCATTCTTTCCAGTAATGAAACTGATTGTTCCGCATGAGAAGATGAACTGATATCTGAATCTTGCTCTTCCAGTTGTATTTTAACTTCTACAGACCCTCTGAAAACTTTGCTTCCTGTTAATTGATTTTTTGGTAATCCTAGAATTTCCCTTACAGAAGAATGTACACCATCTGCTCCAATCACAAGATCACCTTCGATAGTCTCTCCATTTGTGAATTTCACTTTCACTAATTCGCTTTCGTCCAAAATGCTTTCAACCAATAGACCCATGTGCAAGTCAATGCCAATGCGAGTGCTGTTGTTATTAGATTTTGTTTCTTGGACTTGTTCCAGCAGTGCATCACGCATCATCCACCAAGGGAGCAATAGGCCACCACTTGGAAGTTTCACTGCTCGTCCAGCCCCAATCATCTTTTCTTCTACTGTGCCGGGATGTATTTCTTCCAATGCCTTGATCCCATTTGATGCCAAACCAAAAGACGCGCCACGGATTTCAAAGGAATTGTATTTTTCGATAAGATTCACTTTCCATCCACGATAGGATAGACCTAAACTCACTGAAAGCCCAGCTGGACCCGCTCCGATCACAATGGCTGTAGGAATCTTTTTAGCGTCCACACTAGACATTTTCATTTATAATTAGTATACCGGAAACATTTTAGGTAGATGTGACATTCGAAAAGAAATGAGCGACGTGTAAAGAAGATAGGTACTATACTCAAGCTCATCTTCTCCGCGATTCCTAAAATGAGTTTCACTAACCCTAGACAGAACCCTAATTTACCCGTACAGCTAACCCTAACTTAGGGTTAGCATTTTATCCCATTATGAACGGATACTTCTAAACAATTAAAGATGATTCACTTAAATGAATTTCAGTCTTACATTGATATGAGTTATTGAATATGGCATTCTCGGTACTTCTATTGATTAAATAAGTTTAGTTACTACGACAAACATGCTCTAAGTCTTCTCATATATATTGTCGATATAATTTCCAACCGTTACTTCAACAGGCAACAAACATTGTTGGCTCGAAAAAAGGAACAAACATTATCTACAATTAAGGTTCTAACTATAAACCGTCGAAATACCATCTTCAAACTCCAAACAAAATATTATCGATATCACTATACAGAAACAACTTGAGGTTTGAAACAGCAATGCTCACTAAAATTAATGCTCGTCGTTCAAGTTCCAACAAAAATGCATCATCCCAAAGCGTCTCTATACCTCAGAAATCAGGATTGGGACCAGCAAACCCATCAGCAATCGCATCTACATTTCATCAAGTATTAGCAGATCCTGATATAGTAGAACGTGTTCATGTAACAATCAAAGATGCTCATGTCTTTAAATTACCGACAAGGAAAAGTGCTACTATTGGGTATAGAGGAGCTGATTGGAAAGATAAAATTTGGCAGGGAAGTTTAAAAGTTGTAGAAAGGGGAGATCATTGCGCTATTTTGCTCGTAGATAAATCAAATGGAAATCTGTTTGCTGTTTGTCCAGTTATGGAAGGAGCAGTAGAACGATGCGTGGACTCAAGCAGATATTTTGTTTTAAAAATCGAAAGTGCCCAAGGACGGCATATGTTTATAGGAGTTGCATTTAATGAGAGAAATGATGCATTCGATTTCAATACTGGACTTCAAGATGTTGAACGAGCAAAGGAAGCTGAACTTGCGCCAACGGCTCCTGCAAATTACCCGTCGAAAGACTATAGCTTGAAAGAAGGCCAAAAAATACGTGTCAATATCCCGAAAAACAAAGGATCAAATTTCAAGGCTGGACAAACTGACAAACCTACAAGTAAGTATAATATCATAACCAAACATATGGAATGACAATGACGGAGATTCATTTGTTTCCATTTTTTCTCATTATTTTTAACATTTGTTACAAAACTTTGTCACTTAGCAAAACCAACGTCTAAAACGAAAAAGACTTTCTTGGCTCCATCTTCAAAAGATACCCCTAGTCGTAATATCAACAGAAAAACATTGAGAGCACCCCAAAGATGAAGCAGTGTTCTATATGATAAAATAAATCGCATTCAAAGAAACATGTTATAGTAAATTCATATATAAAACTAATACTTTCTCATTTTTGATGTTCATCAATGAGATTGAAACAAAAAATTCCATACGAGTTCTATAGATAAAGTTGTTATGTGGTACAATGTAATGAATAATTACATCAATGATCCAGCAAACATAAAAAGATTAAATGGTTCTTTACTCATTCTCATTTTTGCTGTTCATTAAGTTTTGTTGTCCAGAAATTTAGTTCCGATTCTATAATAAAATCATACTATAGTCTACGAGGAATTAAAATGTAGGACAGCTCTCTTGCCATTTAATTCACCATTCGGTGATTGTGAAGAAACGAAGCCTTCTTAGTATTGTTGAAATTCAAAAATCGATGAGCATTTCTATAAAGTGTAATTTTTCACTTCCAACTGACTCCTCTAATTCATCACCTAATGATCAAAGAGTGATATCAAAATCATTTGATGCAAGTAATTGCAAAGAATCCAGAATTGGTTTACCCGAAGGCACGGAGGCAACAAAGGTGAAATCTCTTTTTCTTTCGTACCTCATTATCAACAATATCAATTATAATATAACTTCTGACAACCCAAATTATTTTGAAACATATATTATTAGCCCAAAAATGGAGATTACACTTATTCAGGCATGCATGACGCGGGTCCTCTTTTTCCAAAACCTAGGGAGTCTGGCCCATACGCCCTCTTACTGGCATGTTCTAGACAAGCCAATGCCCATTCCGATCAAATATTGACAGAAATTATTGAGAATGAGAGGAAAAATGATAAAGGAAAGAGATGTGGACATCCAAGCTGATAAGAAGGATCCACTATATCCTAGAGTCCAAATTGTTAATTTTGTCTAAGCTTAATAAAAAATTTATGGCGAAATATATGTTCTTCCGTATTGTTTTTGCAGTGTCATAGCTTGCGAATTATTTTAAATATGGCACATCATGAAATCGCGAAGAAACACATCACTTATTTTATTTCTTTCTATGCTTTCGAAATTGCTTCTCTATCCTTCCTAAATTTATCCAAGTCATCAATTCCCAAAATAACTCCATTATTTTCATTCATTGGAGCTCCTCCATATCCACTGCTTGTAGCTGGTGCTTTCGAGGAAGCACTTCCAGTTCTAGGAACAACTTCACAAATCAAAAGTCTTCTGCCATTCTTAGAACTAGAAGAAAAGATATCATCCCAAAACAACAGAACATCTTCCTTCTGTAAGCTCAACAATGCCGATGCCTCCGTTTGTACCCGGTTGAACTGAAGCTTGCCATTTACGATCTCATTCCAGTTCCGAATGACTTCTTGAGCTAATTTCTTGTCTGGTTCTGTCTTACGATCAAGTATGCCTTTTACCACCAATGAAAATTCGACATCAGTTAGATTTGCTAATGTCGTAGCACGGAATTTTTCTAAAAACTTGTAAATTGCATCGGTCAAAGCCTCAGCAGTAGCTACACTCGACTGAACGATCAAAGAAAAGACTCTTGTTTCTTCTAATCCCTTAACACCGGATGATACAATATAGCCTAATTGCTGCTGTGTTCTTAAGTCGTCGTAAAAAGGTTGTTCAATCAACGCCGACAGGACCTCGATTAAAACATGATCCGTTTCACTAACTCCAAGATTTTGAATGTAAAATTGAGAAACACTGTTTTGATTTGAAGGATTAGGTTCTGAAATAGTTAGCTTTGTTGCTACTCCCCCTTTTCTTGAAATTGGAAGAGGTAATGCCTTTAGTCTACCAGGATATTCATCTGCTGTTATGGTCTGAAATGCTAGTGCTTGATCAATGACATCTACGAGTGCAAGAGCCTCTTTTTTGTCAACATTTCCTTGTACTAAAGCCTCTCCCTTCCCGGAAGCCCAAATTGTTCTAGCGTATGCCTTCAGGTCCGACAAGCTGATTGTTTTCAATGCTTCACGCATATCTGCATTTGAATATTGAAACTTTTCTGGTTGTATTGCTAAGGAAGAATAGTAAATTGCATGTGAATATGGTTGCTTCACATCAAACGCTGCCAATCCACGACTAATGTTATCTTTGTTTCTTTCAAACTCCTCTTCGGTAGGTGGTAAAACAGAGTCAATCTCTTTTGAAAGCTTATTTGCAACATATGAAGCAAAGTCAGCCAGCTTATCATTGTATCCCCCAAATGTCAACCGAACCCCTCTCGGCAAAACTTGGACATCATAAGATAAGCCAGCCAAAGTTGCATCATACGTATATTCATTGAGGCTATCCTTAGCACAAATTTGATAAAGCTGCGCTAAGACAGCACTTCTTGCCGAAGAATATATCTTATCAGTGAGCAATTCAAAAATTAGAAATGCTTTAGGCTCCCCAAATCTATCATCTTGCTTGAAATGAACTGTCCAACGACCGTCAGCTCCATCATCTCTAACAAGAACAGGACTAGGGACTGGTTTCATTCTTTCTTCGAAGCTTCTCTTTTTTGCTTCATCTCTTTTTTGTACCGGCTTCTTCACTTTTAGCCCACGTTCGGAAGGTATAAACATATTTTTACCAGGGAAAGCCATGCCGACTTCACTTGCTTTGTAGCAATTAGACCATTTGGAAAGGGATAAAAGAGGAATCTCTCTCACATTATAACCGGTTCCATACCATTTTTCTGTTTTTGAAGTTTTTCCTTCAAAAGTTTTACTCAATATAGTCATAAACATATTATCTACTGTCATTTTTGACAATAATTTTTGAGTGGATGCCATCGTTAGCACTCGTTGGTTACTAGAAGAAAAAGACGAACGAGGTTCACCTGATTTGATATCACCCACTGCTAGCCTTCGTGGGCCAGACACAACAAGCTCAGGAGTATATTTTCTCATCGATTGCGCAAGAGACATAGCGTAGTTGCTTTTTTGGCCTTTTGTTAAGAATCTCCATTCTAGCTCGGACAAATTGAGCACTTCATCAAAAATATATTCAGGAATGCGCTCTTTTCTTAGCATACGAATGTACGAAAATACTGCCTCAACTACATCATCTATATTCTTCAACCCCTTGGAGGTCAGTTCCACTGTAACATCAAATGTTGCAAAATCTGATAGTTCTTCATTGACGGAAGCGCCTAATGAGTTGGCCCAACCCTTTTGCTTTAAATAAGACAGTACGGATCCTGGACCTTCATGTCCAATCAAATGAGATACATAAAAATCGGGCTTTTGCTCAAGCATATCGCTCTTCTCTACTTCATCAGCATATATAATGGGAAAGGTTAAAGTAACTTGACGTAAATCCTGCACTGGAACGACCTCTACAACTGTCCCATAGGAAGGAATGATACTGGATCCTGACTGGAATGGTAGAACACCTTTCCATGCTGATTCTGGATCTTCGGTATTCCGATTAGGAATATCTCCGAAGGATTCAGCAACATACTTTTTCATAGCATCTATTGATTGAGGTGCTATCAACGCAAAAGTCATTTGATTCGCTGAATAATATTTGGTGTAGAATTCAATCAATTCTTCCCGTAAATCAATGTTTTGCTTTTTAGTATCATCAAACAAGGTCTTTTTATTCCCAGTGAAAAATTTACTAAAGGGATGGTCGAGATTGGCTCTAGACTTTTGAATTTGAAAGATTCGGAAAACATCTGATTGAAGATTTTTAGAATTTTCACTTTCAATAGCATTCAATTCTCGACCGGTAGCACTCTCTGTAAAAAGCGGTTCTGTGAAAAAAGAACCGAATCGATCTAGACCTTCCTTTAATTTATTGTCAGCTTCAGCATCCATATCAAAATAATAGACCGTGTTTTCACTATCTGTAAACGCGTTAGAAAATCCACCGTTGGAGGATAAAAATGAAGAGAATGAATCTTCCTTGGGATAAGATTCTTTCATATAATGACAAGAGGATTGGATAGAATTTGTTTTGATTTGAAAGGTCAAAGCACATTACAGGAAAATGTCAAAAGTATAAATGGATGAGATGAAAACAAGCGCAAAAAAAAAAGGTGTAATTTACTCAAAAATAGAACGCACTTGTACCAAGAAAGAGCATCTATATCATGGAATTCAAATAGACGATGAAATGAGTACAAAATTGATTGTCAAAAGAACGCTAGGTATAAACATTCGAAACATACAATAAGAGTTCACTTACATGTTCATTGAAATGAGCCAAACCCTAAAAACAAACAACGAAAAAATAATTGTGAGATATTTCTCATCTTTGGCCATGTATATATTTTTAATGCTTGAGTCCCAAAAATTCTTATCACTTACTGAAACTTGTTTGGGATCTGATTGTGCCCCAACATGAACATCCATTGCTGCAGCTGCAGCATTCGAAGAAGGGTCTGAGCACAATAAAACACGCAAACCATTAGGAAGAGTATAGTATTCATATGCTCGATTGTCTAATGGGGGAGTGATTATGTTCGTTATAGCAATACTTGCTGCTGTAGAAGATGATGCAACTTGTGTTTCTGTGGATGCAATGATGGTATTGGAGTTGGTATTGTCAAGAACGGCAGAAGCTGGGTTGGAGAGAGCTGTAAAAGCAGCAGTTGTAGAAAGCATTGAAAATAATACTTTACGACGAGAAGAGCTTTGGACGAATGTGTCAAAATCTGGTTTTAGTTCCTCTTGCTTCTGTGGAATATTATTCTCTTCATGTTCATTTCCTTTTCGCATTTGTAGCAGTGGCGATGACATAAGATTGACATTTTGTGCTGTTCTTGGAGCTTTTCGAAGCAGTGAAAATCGATCCAACTGAAAAGCAGTGTTTAGTGGTGATGTAGGTGAAAATGCTCTTACACTGTGTGGAAGAATCGTTGCCATGGACATGCAAAGTCCAATCAGTTGGCAAAAGGACATATTATCATGTGTTTGATGGAACCTCATTTGTGAAATATGAAGTACTCACGAAATATGTACAAAGGAATAAGATGCGGCTTACAATCTAAGTTGATACCACTGTTAAGAGAATGAAAACAATCGCTTTGTCACAACAATATCTTCGTTGAGTGACAGCAGTATAGTATTCCCTCACAAATGTCCAATTTATATAATTAATCTTCACTATCATGAGGAGATCTTAATCAAAAAAGGAAAAGATGAGACACGCACACGTTCTGCATATGATGGTACTGTGTTTCCACGAGATCCTGTCACTATTCTACGGCTGTTCGTACAACTAAAAATATCCTATGTAAGGCATAGCACGACGTCGGACGTTTTTATGTTTTGGACGATATATTTATTAAACGGACATCTATCAATCTCTCTATGGTGCCGTACCATACTTAAAATAGGTATAGAGGTTGAAAATCTCATCACAAATTAGTAGAGAATGAAAATGGTGAAACTAGATAACACTTGGATTTCTTTGCATTGATTATGATGGCTATTTCATAATTTTTTCGAAAGTCTTGACCTTTTCAGTGCATTCATTCCATGAGCAGCGCAATTTTGTTTTTTGGGGTGTGTCATCATTCGGCTCTCTCTTGCTGACGTAATAATAGGAAAGAAAAACGAAAATAATTGAAAAAATGAGTCAGGTGAAAGAAAATGGAATCATTCATTATTTCTGACATGACGATATGAATTGATATATTCCTAAACCTTCCTCAGAATCCATAGTAACTCTTTTATGAACTTCTCTTTCCTATGAACTATCAGAAATCTTTCGTTGCCCCAAACCTGAAAACATGGTCTTTGATGGCTTGCCTCTTCGCCATTTGTTCCCACGAAAGCAGTGCGTTTTTGAATCTATCACGGAATGCGTATCCATCTATAGAATCTGATGCAACAACAGTCTCCACGAATCCCTCAACGAATCTTCCATTGAACGATATCAATATTGTTATTTTAACAGATGTGCATTCATGGGTTGCCGGCCATGGATCACATGATCCTCATTTGAATGCTGGTTATGGAGATATTCTTTCATTTTATCAGCATTTACAAGCAGTTTTGGATTTGGAACAAAACTATGGAAAAGATTTATTTTTTGTTATGAATGGTGATTTTTTACATGGGACAGGTTTAAGTACTGATCCGCCTACCATGCTAGTCCCTATATTGGAGAAAATGCCCTGGGATGCTGTCAACATTGGAAATCATGAATTACTGTATAAAAGTACAATTGAATACATATCGAAACCAAATGGGTTTATTGATTATTGGAAAGGAACTTATCTAACTTCAAATGTACGACTTGCTGAAACAGGAAAATCACTGGGATCACGATATACTTTTTTGAAGGGATCTTCCAATACTGTATTAACCTTTGGATTCTTATATGATATGATCAATGAAGACCCATCTGCTATTGTAGATTCCGTTGAAAATGTAGTGAAAGAACCATGGTTTCACGATGTTTTGCAAGGAAATCAAGGAAGTTTTGATGCCATTGTTGTGTTAGCCCATATGGATTTTGATAGTCCTCATGCTCATTTAATTTTAGAAACAATCCGATCCATATGTGGGGATGACATGACTGTGCAATTCATTTCAGGTCATTCACATCTCCGGGCCACAGAAGTTTTTGACGAAAAATGCATTTCAGTAGAGGCTGGAAGATTTATGGACACAGTAGGATTTGTATCATTCTCTAACAAAGGAGAATTTCAGCATGAATTTATTGATGCCAACATTGCGTCTTTGGCATCCACTTTGAATTTGCAAGAGGATGAACTTTCGACTAAGGAAGGGCTAGCTCTCACAAAACTTATTCATGATACTCAGGAAGAAGCAGGATTGCTTGACTTAGTTGCTTGTTCTCCCGAAAACTACTTTTTGAACCGCACTCTCGATAGCTCGAATTCTCTTTGGGGACTTTACATGAAAGAAGTTGTTCCGAATCATTTATTCCAACTAAATTCATCCAAAATTATGATCCAAGAACGACACGACTTTTGGTATAATCTCTATTCAGGTGAGAGTAGGATGCAAATTTCTCTTAACCGTGTATCTCAGAATAAATACACTCTCTGACATCATTTGATTTCTTCCATGAACTATTTCTAACATTTTTGCAGGCAACGTAACAGTCACAGACGTGGTTTCCATATGTTCCGTCAATCATGAATTTTATCAAATTGCCGAACGTATGCTTGGATCTGAACTCAAGATTCTAATTTCTTCTCTTCAAGAAACCGATAAGCTTACTCCACATTATGATCCTATGTATCTTTCACTTCCTCAAGGATATTATATCTCAGGTATTGAGGGTGTAGACTCTCTTTTGGACGAAGAACTTTATGATGTTTATACTGTTGATAACCATGTGCCAAAAGTAAAAGCAAGCATTGAATCTAATTTTGCAGGAAAGGATTTCCTTCCAAAGCATGTTTTTGAATCTTCTAATTCGATTCAACTCTGGATGGATTTCATGATAACAGAATGGGCTTGTCCTTTCAATTATCCTTCGGTTGATGTTGAAATTGAGGATCTAAATAATTCAATCCCTTTGATGAAGAGGAAGGGATCTATGTCTGTATCTTTCTTTGACATTTTGGCTGTATCTAGTTTTATTGTTGGATTCATGGTGGCCAAATTTGTTACAAAAAAAACGAAAGGCAAAGTCCCCAATGATGAAACATTGATGAACGGCAATTCCATGCAGTACGACACAATGAAACCGCTTCTACGTGAAGGTCATTCTACCACTGTGTGATGGGTATTGATACAATGCTTCAAAAGTGTTTTAATGATTGGTGCAAAATCCATGGCGCATTATCAATAAACAATCAATTATAATTTTAAGATAATTTGTTTGTTCTTGTATTAATTGCAGTCAGTACCAAATCTGGAATGAATGTCGTATAGATGTTTATTCGATTTAGAATCTATTTTTACAAGTTTGTTCCGCAATCATCGAATCTCATGTTATGTCTTTTCACATCTGGTCTGCACATCCATTCAACAAACCCTTCTATTAATTCAATATTTTCAAAACATGCACTCTTTTCAACATCCCGTCTACTACGTTCTATCCAGGATCGAAAATGTAAATGATAAGTAGAAAGTTCACTGATGTTTCTCGTTGGCCAGTAAAATCTGATATCTGCTATTTGAGTCCAAAATTCGCCATGGTGGGTCACTTCTGGAGCATCAGTATATGGATTATAACCATCTCCTTCTCTCTTGACACTAGTTGAAAATAAAGGAGGTAAGTCCATGCCAATAGATATCAAGTAGTCGTCCGTAATTATAGCCATCCTATTGGGCCCAGCTGCATACAAATTATGCATGGTTGAGATTTCTTCTCCCTGTGCAATGAAGGCCTCTAGCGCCATTTTCATCAATGGATGTCCTGGTGGAGAAGACATTGCTGCTCCATTTACTTGTCTATCAAAGCCATCAAGAAACGGGAAAGAGATAACCCCTGGCTCGTCTACCATATAATCTAATGAGTCACATGGAACCATATCTGTATCAAGGTAAACTCCACCTTCTACATACATGATGAGAGGTCTTAAAAAATCTGCCATTTTTGCTAATCGACCAGATGTTTTATCCTTTTTGACATATTCCCATGTTTCACTAAGTCTAGAATCCCCATATCTTTCGACGAGATGATCTGCATCCACATCATGCCAAAGTTTGGCGTCAAAATCTGTTTCTTTAATCCGATTCATATTTACACGGACCATTTCTGTCATGAATTTAGGTGGATTTTCTCCAAGAATCATAAAATGGGCAACCTTGGGGATGTTTTGAAGATGAATACTATTATTCTTTTTAATTTTTTGCATCGTAGATTGTGCTTTCATAAAATCTTGTTTCCCGTGCCATCTTACAATGTTGTTTCGTATAAGGAGGTAGATAGAAATCGTGAATACTAATGCCACTTCTTTTTTATGAGATCTAGGAATGAGAATCATTTTAAGTTTTTGGAAATCTTAATCGGATACCTAATTGCATCAAGTAAACACAATTGAGATCAGTGTCAAAAGCAGTTTATAATTGTTGTAAAGATAATGAATTTAGATTGATATACATGAGGAAAGGAACAAATAACCAACCTTTCTCGCGATATTTCCAGGCTTTCAAAGCCAAGAATGAGAAAGAGGTCATTAATTCTAATTTTGCAAAGTATAAATGACCTGCTGAGTCCTGAATGCAAACGCACAATTTAGTCCTAAGGTATGT
>Ga0209092_10000584_pt1 | contig 36134 bp, 20 predicted proteins | sample FraStrMetagenome_FD_187446 | JGI IMG/M metagenome (GOLD analysis project Ga0209092, IMG submission 187446) | Marine eukaryotic phytoplankton communities from Arctic Ocean - Fram Strait ARC3M Metagenome (SPAdes) (version 2) | ecosystem: Environmental > Aquatic > Marine > Oceanic | place: Fram...
TGATTGTTACACCGTTCCAAAGTCTCACGACTTCGGCTACCCTCTAATACTAATTTTTCCGTAGTTCCAAAGTCTCACGACTTCGGCTACCCTCTAATACTAATTTTTCCGTAGTTCCAAAGTCTCATGACTTCGGCTACCCTCTAATACTAATTTTTCCGTAGCCGAAGTCGTCAGACTTTGGTCAGTGTTTACTACGCCTTCCCGCTAATTGACAATGAAACCAAAATCAGGGTCACAATAATTCCTTTCCTCGGTGTGCTCCGTGAACTCAAGTGCCCTGAGGCACGGGTGGTTAAAACTTCGGGTTCGTCCCTCTGCACACTGCAACCGCGTTCGCGGCCGCGCACAACCAGAAATACTCCGCCAATGTAGCACGGCGGCGAAGCCGTTGTGACACTTTTTTTCAAGGAGCCTGTCCCGAGCTTGTTATCGAACCCTGAGCTTGTCGAAGGGGCGAGGTGGTCGAAACCTTCAGCTAGCACACAACACCACCATCCAAAGCAAAGAAACGCTATAAGCGGCGCGCTACGCCAATGCAGGCCGGCGCAAGCGCCGACACTACGAAAGAATGTCACTCCTCACTCTCACTACGACCGCAGGTCGTTCTCACTCCGTGCAAAGCACGGCCTCACTCCGCGCGCGGCGCGGTATTGGCTCGGCGAGACCCCAAACTGTTGCTTGAAAGCGCGACTGAAGTGCGTGGGCTCCAGAAAACCGACCTGTGCGGCGATCTCAGACACCGGGTCGGTGCTTTCTCGCAGTAACTGTCCGGCGTGCTTGAGACGCAAAGTGCGAATAAAGGTCTGCGGGCTCTGGTCGACCAGTGCCTTTAATTTGTAGCGCAGCGTGCGGCTCGACATGCTCAGCTCTGTGGCGAGGTCTTCGACCCCGAACTCGAAGTTATCCATCTCGTTTTCGACCGCCTCAATCGCCTGTTGCAGGAGCTTTTCATCGAGCGGGTTGGCTGTGAGCTCGGCGGCTTCGACCGTTGTACTCTCCTGCCCGAAGCGCTCCCTGAGCTGCTGACGGGCCGCCAATAAATTCCGCACTCGGGCGAGCAAAATTGGCATGCTGAAGGGCTTGGCAATATAATCGTCGGCACCGGAGTCGAGCCCTTCGAGCTGATGCTCCTGCGAGCCACGCGCGGTGAGTAGGATCACCGGCAAGTGGCTGGTTTCGCGATCGGCCTTAAGTTGACGGCAGAGTTCGACGCCATTCATCACCGGCATCATCACATCCGTCAGCACCAAATCCGGCTGCGCTTGCCGCGCCTGCTCCAGGCCGAGCTGGCCATTTTCGGCCTCCAGAACAGTGTAGTGGGCCAGTAACTCGTCGCGCACAAAAGCACGCACATCGGCGTTGTCCTCGACCAGCAGGATCACGGGGCGGGATTGGGGTTGCTCGTTGGAAGTGGGTTGCTGGTTGTTCGTTGCTGGTTGTTCGTTGCTGGTTTTGGGTTGCGCGGATGCGGCGGACTGTTCGACAGCATCACCGAGCGTGAGCGCGCCACTAACCTGCTCCAGCGAACCGGCGGGCAGACGCACGGTAAAGCGGGTGCCCTTGCCATCTGCCACCGGGCTTTCGACCGCGATCTCGCCTTCCCAAAGGTCGACCAGTTCTTTGACAAAGGACAGACCGATCCCGGAGCCGACCGCCTGAATCGATTGCAGCCCGTCGGCCCGGAAATATTGGCCAAAGACATGCGGCAGATCATCGGCGACAATCCCCACCCCGGTGTCTTCGACGATGAAGGTGATCCACTGATCCTCGTCGGCTGACAGCTGCACGCGCACCACCCCGCCCTCAGGGGTATACTTCAGAGCATTGCCGATCAGATTATCGATAATTTGCTGCAGTTTTTCGGCATCAAATACCAGACGCAGGGCAGCTTCGGGGCATTCCAGTTGATAGCTTATACGCTTATCCACAGCCATGGATTTATAAAGATCAAAGCCATTGCGCACAAAACGAACCAAGTCGGAACGAGTCCACTCCATCGCCAGCCGACCATCCTGCAATTTGCGAAAATCGAGCAACTGATCGACCTGTCCCTGCAGTTTTTTTGCATTCAACTGCGCCAAATTCAGCGACTCCTGCTGGTCGGGATCCAGCTCCCGCCCGAGGGCTTTTTCCAGCGGCCCGAGGATCAGCGTAAGCGGCGTGCGCAGTTCGTGAGAAATGTGCGTGAAGAAGCGAACCTTCATCTGCTCGATCTCGGTCTGCCGCTGCTCCTCTTCGATACGGCGGCGCAAGCGGCGAGCATGACGTAAGCGCAGAATCACGGTGCACGCAGTCACCAGCAACAAAACACCGACGAGCAGCGACAGCGCGCCCAACTTAGCGTTCTCACGAAACCGATCCCATCGCGCCGCCAATGCCACCTGCAAGGTCTCCACCTCGGCGAGTTGCTGCGACATGCTGCGGTTCAGATTAAAGCCATCCAGCCAATGAATCATCGGGATCACTTCGCCGCCACCGGCCACCCCATCCGTCAGCGCGTCCAGATAGCCGACCACCCGTTGCGATGCATACTCCATCCGCACTTCAGCCTCACGCCCCAGCGGTGCGCGACGCCCCATCACATCGATCTCGCCCATGGCAAAGGTGCTGAGCCCACCGTGCACGGGTAGATCCCCAAACTCCAAACGGATCCAGCGCACGTTGAGTGAATGCCCGGGAATACGGATCACATTGTTTCCTGGATTCGGCAAGTCATCCAGCTCGACATGCCGCATTAAGAGCCGCCCTCCGATCGAAGTTTCGGCAAACATCTTCAGTTTGACCGCTCCCGGAAAACCATAGCCTGGCACCAGCAAACCTTCCGGCGGCTGCGCGGGATAGAGCGAGATCATATTGACGACATCGTCATTGCTGCCCAAATCGAGCTCTAGGCTGAGGTTGCCCGGCGTCGCATCCGGAAACTGCCAACTAAAGTCCGGCCCGGTTGCGATCGCCCCCGTCAGTGGCCGCACAGTCAAGCCGAGACTTGTTTGCTGATCGATCAAATAGCCGGCACTCCAAAACGGCAACGACTCGAAACTGCCGGAGGCCTGCACCGACAGATTTTTGATCACAAAATAATCGCTACGCACGAGCAACTCATCCAAGGCGAAAAATTCGCGTCCGTCTTCCACGCGGCCGCGATAGACCTCTAGGATCAGTTTGCTCAGGCCACCACTGGTGCCGGCAAAGCGCGCGGGAAATCGCCCTGGATCCGGATAGTCCTGATCCCGCCAATCCGCCAGCAGCTCCCGCTCCCCAATTACATTGATCGCAAACAGTCGAAACCGCTGCGGGAACCCATAAGCCAACTGGCCGGGCACACGCCGATCTGCAGCGGGCACCAGATAGCACTCGTTAAAACTATGCTGTAGCTCGGAGCCAATTTCCAGCACCCAGCGCGGCTCCTCCGGCAGTGTCTCCATGGCCGGCAAATAATCACTGTGATAGCCATAGGCATCCAGCGGCAGCGAATCGCCAATCTGCGGCAACTCGCGAATCGTCCCGCGTAGTTGCCCCGCTTCGGTCTCAAATAAATCCAGCGTTTCATGGATCGAAAACAGTGAGACTTCGTCGAAATGGCGAACGCCCGGCCCTTCTGCAAACAGCTCACTCACCGAGCGCTCCGCATCGTCATAGATTCTAACGTTGGCCAGCTCCATCGCATAGCCGAAATGCAGCCGGTGATTGTTGCCCAACACGAATTTCTCCATCGTGGTATTATAACCCTGATCAACAAACAGAGGCTCGCTGGGCTCGCTGCCCAGCGCGGTCAGATAGAACTCGTTGCGAACTGCGCCGCTGCCGTCGACACTGCGGCGCACCAACACATGCTGCCAGACTCCGGGTGCGTGCGCCGCACTTGGCGGCTGGGAATCATGAAACCATTGCAATGCACCGCCCTGCCGATGCGAGCTATAGACCATCCAATTGCCCTCACCTGCATCCGTTGACGTGGCGAACAGCCCTGCATATCGGGAACCCTGCCGCACCTGATCCGTGCGAAACCAAAACGAAACAGTAAAAGCATCCAAGGCCCCCGGACCTTCAGTCTCCAACCACGATGCCACTTCCGCCCCACCGGGAAAGACCGCCGTGCCCGTCAGGCGATTGAGGGTGACCTGCGCCAACGATGCTTCAATCGGCTGCATCGCCCGCAGCGTGTAATCCGGCCCCACTTCATTGTCCAACAAATCGCCGTCGCCAAAATCATAGTGCGCAATCAAGCCCGCCTGCAGGCAATGGCCGGCTAGGCAGAGGCAATACAAAATGGGTCGAAGGAAGCGCACAGGAATGGTTAGCGGTATGGGTGTCGAATGATAGATTCAACCTAAACGATGATACAGTCAAAGGAAGCAGAAAACTCGCACATTTCAACCAACAAACGAGATGAATCAGGCGGGATCGGTGATGGATCGCAGCTTAAACGTAGGGGCTTTCCTTGGGAAGCCCGCCACCTTGAACAAAACGGCGCTCCTCCTTTCTGGCTCTTCAGCAAAATCTGTGGGTGACTCCAAGATCTCCTATTGCACTGAAAGCGACTAAGGCAAAAAGAGAAAAGTCCTTCGGGCTCTCTACGACTGATGTCATGGATGATGACACTGAATAACCGTCCCTGCCATCAAGTCCGTCTCCCCAATCTCCCCCCTCTAGCGAAGCGGTTGTAGAGAAATTTACTGTGCAATGGCATGATGCCCCAGTTGAACTTGCCTGTCCCGAGCTTGTCGAGATGGTTGCAACCGCTATAGCGTATTGTATCTTCGACTAGTGATGTGCGCTGCTACGGCTGAATGTCCCACAACCGCTACGCTAGAGAGCCCTGCGGGCGAGATTAGGGAGCGAATGATTGCCATACAATCTCTTGGTGAACAGAAAGGTTTCATGGATGATTGCACTGAATTAACTGGCACTATTATTGGCGCAGCAATGGAAGTGCACAATTATTGGGGGCCAGGGCTCATAGAAAGTATTTATGAGAAAAGCCTACAACATGAGCTGGCGCTACGAAACGTTGAGGTGAGACGTCAGGTCAAACTTCAGCTCAAATACAAGGATTTGGAATTAGATGACGACTACGCTCTAGACCTCATTGTTAATGAAAAAGTGATCGTCGAACTCAAAGTCGTCAAAGAGCTAGCCCCTATTCACGAGGCGCAACTGATGACGTATATGAAGTTAACAGACTGCAAAGTTGGATTACTGATTAATTTCAATGTAGTTCGCCTCAAGGAGGGTATCCGAAGATTGACGCTTCCGGAGTAACAGTTCCCATCACAATCCAAATCTCCTCCCCCCCCCTCGCCCGCAGGGCCCTCTAGCGAAGCGGTTGTGAAAAATTTAATATGCACTGACAATGTGCTGCACGCTACTAAAAAACGGCGACACTCAACACTAGTCGCGACGCCGGCGGGTCATCACCGCAGCAAAGGCCAACAGCCCACACAAGAGCGCGAAAGCGCTTGGCTCGGGAATCGTCACGAGTGAACCACTGCGAGCCATCGAACCATTCAGCGCGATCTCGTTGATCAAATGCGTCAGATTATACGCACCGCTGTTAAGCTGAATCAGAAAAGTCTTCGTTTGCCCGCTGGAACAAGCATTGGCCCGCCATTCAATGCGACCACGACAGTGTCCCCAGATTGAGGGGTGAATCAGGGGTAGGATGTGGACAGACCGAAGGCGCACTATTCAGTTGACGAAATGTTAAGTGAACTTCCCACCGGTAATTACCCGGAAGAGAAAGCGTGTTATTGAAGCGCCAATGGGTTCCAAAACAGCGTATCCTCTTCAGGCACTTCGTCAGCAGTCACATTGCCCACATGTCCATCCAAATAAGCGACATTGATACTCGTGCCGCTATGGACGAAGTTATTGCCCACCGAGCTCATCAACCTCCCTCGCCCCGTTTCTCTATGCCAGTAAGGCATACTGGGGATCGCCAAATGACCATCCATATAGATCACAGTCTTTGCAGGATTGATCGCTTTCATCACTGGCATACCGGGAAACACCCGAGCACCAGTAGAATCGTCATAGCTGCCCGCGGCATTTAACAAAGTGTTGATGCAGTAAGTTTTGATCAGACTATTATTTGGATTATCACCGGGTGCATGCTGAGCCAAGGCCGACGGGCAGCGATAGACTTCGATTTCACGCTCTGCGGCGGCCGCATCCATGCCTGCATACCCACCAAGCATCGGCGCAATTTTCTGGAACCAAAAGGTGCTCGAATCATCGTCTGGCTGCTTGCCCTGCGAGGGTAAGCGTCCTCCATTCTCATTGGCATACATAAGGCTGACCGCAGTGATCTGCCGAAGGTTACTGACACAGGTCGCCGAGTTGGACGACTCACGGACTTTGCCCACTGCGGGGATCAAAATCCCAGCCAGTATGCCGATGATAGCAATCACCACCAGTAGCTCAATCAAGGTGAATGCGGCAAGCCGCTGAACTGCAGACTTTAAATTTCGAATGTTTTGCGGATTTTTCATAATAGCGATTAAGATGAATGGATACAGTAGCATGAGTGGACCGCATCCAGTTAACCACGAGCGGAAAAAACTGACCCTGAAGGGAAAAACATGGGATTTTTCGTAGTGCGCCGCTTCAGCTAGTGTGAAGCACGCTAAATTCGATAACTTAAAAAATGGGCTCTTCAGCAAAACCTGTGGGTATTATTCAGTAAAATTATCATCTCCCCCCCCCCTCGCCCGCAGGGCCCTCTAGCGTAAGCGGTTGTAAAACATTCAGCAGGAAAAGCACAGAGCACGAGTCGTATCTCCGATGACATCACCTGCATTGAGCCCGCAGATATTACTGAGGCTACGTAATTTTTTACAACCGCTTGCGCTAGAGCGAGGGAGGTTGGGGAGGCTCATGCTTTGGTGATTAGCGCAAGCGCGTTGAGGACTTTCTGCTCTGTTTATAATCGCACGGATTTAGCGTGCTTCAGCTAGCACACAGTGCCCGAGATATAACCAAGAAAACGCTAGCTAAAGCGGCGCGCTACGCTCAGGCACTGTAAACCAAACAATAAAAATGCATACACCACAGCCCGTAGTGCGCCGCTTCAGCTAGCACACAGTGCCTCGGCCGCCCGAGCCGGATCAGTTGGAGACACCCGCTGCCTGTTCTTTTAGCTCCGAAAAGCGTTCACGCATTTGCTTCAGACGCTCGGTTTGCTCTGAGTGACCGACCACATCCTCTTCCTCCCGTGGGTCGGCCTGCAAGTCAAATAACTGCTCCACATCGTGGTCGGGCCAGTAGACATATTTCCAGTCCTTGCGCACCAAGGCCTCCGAGGAGGGGATAAAATCGACATCACGAATCACCGGGTGCTCGTAGAAAAACTCCTCACGCCACGCGGGTGCTGACTCAGCCAAATACAGCGGTCCGACATCACTGCCCTGCATCCCTTCGGGCGCGGCAATGCCGGCAGCGGCGAGAATGGTCGGTGCAAGATCAACGCTCAGTGTAAAGTCATCATTCGTGCTGCCGTGTTTTTCATTCCCCATGCGCGGATCACGAATAATGAGTGGCACCCGAATGCTCTCCTGATGCGGATACCACTTATCCGCCAAGCCATGTTCGGCGTGATAGTAGCCATTGTCGGTGGTGAAAATCACCAGCGTATTGTCGAGCACTCCCTGCCGCTCCAGCTCTTCTAGCACGCGGCCACAGCTCGCATCCACTTCAGAGACCAGCCGATAGTAATTCTTCATCATACGCTGGTATTTTTCGGGCGTGTCAAAGCGCCAGTGCCAGCGATTGCGGCCTTCATTGGCTTCATCAAAAAAGTCCGGCAGACGCTGCCACGAGGCCTCCGTCGCATTGGACGGCACCGGTATCGTGACATCCTGATACAGTTCCATGCTTTTCGGCTGCGGCAGGAATTGATCCGGATGCGCATCTTCCGCATGCGGCGCAAAGAAGGCGACGGTTAGACAAAACGGTTGGTCCTTTGGACGCTCTCGCAGAAATTGCATGGCGTCGTTTTCGTTGCGATCGGTCACATGAATCGCACTGCCCTCCTCGGTCTTGAACCAATGGTAGCCATAGTAAACGGTGCCAAAGTCGTAAGCCTCGGCGGGAAACTGACCATTGTGCCACTTACCGACATGGCCGACCCAATAACCGTTTGCGCGCAAGAGCCCCGGATAGGTTTCATCCCAAGGCGTGTCCCATGGACCGAAGGCACGCGAACCATGGCGCGACATCCATTGGCCGGTATAAAGGCAGGCACGGCTCACGCCACAGATCGCCGTCGTCACGCAGTTCGCGGTAAACCGAATACCCTGTTTCGAGAGCCGATCCAGCTGCGGGGTCTGCACCACGGGATGCCCGGCAACACCGAGCGTATCATGCCGCCAGTCATCGGCATACAGGACAAGGATATTGAGCGGCTGCTCAGCAGCGGCCGCGATATTGAGTAATACTAAGAAGGGTAAGAATTTGAGGAATTGCATGGCAGTGATCGGAGGCAGGCTGGTTAGTTTGAATACCAGAACCCGGTATGTTTACCAATGATAGTTTATTACTTCACTTCGTGCGCAGGTGGAACCTCAAAATCAAATAATTCAGAGAGGCTAATTTGTAGTGCAGTTGCAATACGATGGCACCCTTCAATCGATGGTGCATTGATCCCACGCTCCACTAGACTGATGAACACCGACACCGATCCAAACTACGTTTTTTTGATTTCCCACTTGCCTGCTCATCAACGTTACTTACTTGTGTAAATCCTGTTATGTTTCGACTTTTGGAAGAACTCACCTGCTGCCTGCTATTGCTATGTTTGGTTCAGTTCGGCAATGCAGAGCCGCTCCAGCCACTAACAGATTCGGAGGCGGATGCGATTGTCCTCACGCAGGAAACGACCAAACAATCAGCTAAAGATGCACGTCGCGCAGAACTGGACAGCGCGACCATCAAATCCGAAGGTAGAGGCGTCTTACCGAACGGACAAAAGGTCATCATCCGCGAAGTCGAACCTCCAGCCGTAGGGGCTCAACTTGTGGAGACCGCCCCAGAACTAAAGATAGTCGAGCCGCTGAGTCCCACGCCCGAGCAACTTGCTCAGTTCAAATCGTTTGCTGACAAAGACTATCAAACGTTGATGCTCTCAGCGACCGTTTATGACCGTAGCGTCACACGCCTGAGCTGGCGGCATTTATCTGACGAGTTCATCGTCTTCACCAACGCCGACTTCAATTACCTACGCGGCACCCACTCAATTGACGCGGGCAACACGAACTATAGCTTTTTTATGGGGGTTGGCAATGCCACCTACGCCAGCAACCCTTATAGCGACGAGAGCATTCCTGACGTTTCCTCCTTTTCGAGTGAGCACAGCGAGTATGTGCTCGCGCAAGGCAATCCCGATAATGCCGACGCCCTCGCGGGGATCGAAGCGCTCCTACACCATTACGATGCCAATCTTCCAGAGTTAAAAATCGCCCTCCAACGGCGTGAAGCACTAGCCGCCGCGAAAAAGCGCTACGACGCGCAACACCCCGAACAACCTGAAGACTTCGTCGTGCAATTTTGGGTGCCTGAGCCTGCCAACGGAAAGGCCGCAGAATGAAGCTCTCCAAAACACGCCCCTCATTTCCGAGACCACCTGCCTAACTCTCACTACCACTTATCTCACTATCACTAGTCTCACTCGCCGCAGGCGCCACGGTAATTCCCAAAGAGGAACTCGAAGCCAACAAGCCAAAGCTTCTACCCACTCAAAGCGGCAACAACCTGATTCTTAATTGGGAGGCGCAACCTGAAGTGTATTACTTTATGGAAGCTTCGCCTGATCTCACGACGTGGGTGTCCGCGAAACTCCTCAAAGACACGACCCAATCCGGCAGCCTCACCCTCGGCACTGCGATGGGCTCCAGCAAAGGATTTTACCGTCTTAGCCTCGAAGGTGATCCAGACTCGTCGCGCCTCCGCGAGGATTCCGACGGCGATAAGATTATCAACATCCTCGAAGCCGATGCGGACATGGACGCCTTTCAAAGCGAAAACCCCGCAGACACCGATGGCGACGAGATACCCGACTATTGGGAGCAATTCTATTTCGGAACTTTAGAGCATGGCGCCGATTATGTTGCGATCCCCGGAGGACTGACCGCCGAGCAGGCCTTCACAGAGGCGACCAATCCAAACACCCTCGACTCAGACGGCGACGGGAAAACCGACGCCGAGGAACTAGCTGATGGAACCGATGCCAATTACGATCAAACCCGAGACAACCCACAAGGCGATGACGACAAAGACGGATTAACCAATGCGCAGGAACACGCACTCGGCACCAAGCCCTTAAACAAACACACGGATAGTGACGGCGTCGAAGATGGATTAGACGGTTGGCCACTGGATGTTAACTTCGCCCCAGCCCGGCAGAGCGAAAGCTACGCACTGATTGACCTGTCCGGCTATTTGACCTATCCGGCCAGCGGCTCTGCGACCGTTCAAGTGGATGACAACGGCGGAGTCCTGTTGGCATCGCACAGCACCAGTGGTAGCGACACCACCTTCTCAACCAAGTATTACAACTGGAGCCAAACGCTGACCCCTTCCGCTTTTAACTCGACACTGAAAACCTCAAAAACTTTCGAACAACATGGCAGCGCCACCGCAGCCTACACAGTGCATCTGACCCGCTCTGGGTTGATTCATTTCAGCGGGAGCAGCTCGCTCAATGAAGATTTAGAGGATGGCTTGTATCCTTCCGATATTCAAAATCACCGAAACTTCCATGATCCCTTTAATGTCACTTACAACGTAAACAATCAGGCGTCCGGCACATTTGCGAACCTTTCGAACGCTTTTACCACTGCAGCAATAGCAACAGGCGGAGCAAGTAATCAGGAATCAGTTTCCTTACTAGGATACGAATACTCTAGCGAACGCACTGCCAGCATCTCAATGAGCTCAGAGGATATTTCCGATGAGACCACTAATACGAATTCAAATTCATCCAATGTCTTGATACAAAATGGGCAAGTTCTCAGTAGTGGAACTACTACTTCCTTGCTGAACAGTGCCATTACACTCAGCCGCACCGCACATTTCCAGCTATTGGACACTGGTGCTTATGGCACTCAATTAGCCACTCATCATCCCGAATACAGCTTCAGCCCGTTATGGGATGTGTTTCCGTTCACATATCCAGCCCCTGACTATCCCGAAAGCAAGACGCGCTGGAAAGGAGGCACTACAGATGGAGATGCCGTAGTCTCCGCTCAAGGGCAGGACATCCTAATCGACACCGAAAACTCCACCGCGCACAGTTATTCGCTAAACAGCAGCACATTTTATGATTTTCTGATTTGGAATCCTAGCAGTAAGCAGCTACAATTTCCAGCTGTCGGAAAAACCTCCGACGACCTCGTTATGCTTTCCGGCGACTCAAATATCCTGATCAACCAGACGAAACGCTCAGTCAGCGATCTCGTCAGCAACGCCGAGGGCTGGAGCAATTTTAAATTACAGGATATCAATTCCCACAGCATGATCGTCGGCACCGCCCAAAAAGGCGGTGCGACGAAAGTCATCGCGCTACTCAAGGTGGACGTGGAAATTCACGACGAGGACGGGAACCCTCAATTAGCCACGGAAGACAATCCGGCAAATGTTCCGGTGAACGGAGACTTTGATGAAGAAAAGCAGGTCAATGGCCGCTACGTTCGCGACTACGAAGACGCCAATTTATTGAAAGGCTCGGGGGAGACTGCCGAGATTCAGACGGATGATTTGCGCGGTTGTGTCGTGAATATCCCAGGGCTAACGGATGATGTCTGGCAGAACACGACTTTGAAGATCCGCAAGAAAGCGGGTGTGATCGATCCCCTGACTGACGAAGAGGAATCCGGGGAAATCCGAATCCACGCGATCGATGCGGATGACAACTGGGTGAACGTTCCGCTCGATACCGACCTTGCCCCCGATCACTACGTATCAACCGGACAGTATGCCGATTATGATTCGTGCTGGATCGAGGGGATCAAAGACGGCCCGATAACGATTGAAGTCGAAATCGTTATCAACGGAGGCACGCCGATCCTAGTAGAGAAAAAGGCCATGATCTGCACCGAGAAGACTAAGGCAGAATGGCAGCAGGAAACATATAAAGACATTGAACTGATGCTAGGCATAGATATTTCCAATTTTAGTCCGAACGCAGAGTTTTCTGAGGTTGATGATCAAGTCGCCGCAATTTACAACTATTACGGGCTGTTCTACGGGTTCGAAGAAAGCGGCTACTTATGGATGGGGCTTGCTAAACTAGCTGGAGCAGAAGCTTATGCGGGCATGTTTGACAGTAGTCAGGGATCCAATGTTTTACTCACATTCATCGCGTTCACTCCATACGATGACACGATAAATGATGATGCATTAGAGCTCTTGAGCACAATCCTTCAAGAAGGAGCGTTCAACATCTTTAAGGATATTGCCTGGCAATTTAAGGCTTACCACACAAGCGGACTATGTGCTCTGCAGCATGTGTTTATAAATGATGCAGACGCCGTGGACTTTAGTGATTGGCAGTTAATAGACAACGGGATTGAAAATGGATTTGGGTCGGGTTTTATAACCGGAAGTGAAAATTTATTACGCCGTGAACAATTTGATGTTATCCAGCCCTCATATGATCAAATGGCGTCTCTGCTTTGGGTCTGGGTAGCAAATTGGTTTGGCAAGAATCCTGTCCCAGGCGGCTCATCCTTCAACTCAGCGGTCCCTGATGGCAATTTGATGGACGAAAATGATCGTTGGGATTGGATCATTCACCAAACAAAGGGGATATGGCCGCGTTGGATATATACTCCATCAGTGCAACGAAAGATATGGGTAGATATGTCCGTTGAAGACTTAGCAGAACCTCATTCTTGGTTAATCAATTAACAATGAAAGTTCTAATAACTGTCTCCTTGCTCTTTGCGTATTGTCTAAGTGGCTTGAGCGTATTAGCTCAGAGCAAGTCTTTAGACTTCAGCACAGAGCGTGGATTGGGGGTTCTGAATGAATCAGGTGTTAACTTGGTCGACCTTGGAGCATCTACTCGTATTGGCCTTCCAGCAGACAGTTATGAAATCCTTCTACCTTCTGGTAATCTCTTTAATCTAGAGGCGGTCGGAGGCTACATAACTCCAGAGTTTAACGATGATTCAAATATCAGCAAATTGGTCTTTAAAACTAGGGCATTAACGATGTCGGAGGCATTAGCACTGGCGGATGTGTTTCACGATGCCTTTGACCTACCGAAAAAAGGCCTAAGTGAATGGGTCGATCCATTCAACAAGGGGGGAGTCTTTTCAGGTTTCTACAGCATCGGCAGCGATGAGAATTACCCCGCAATGGGAATGAAGCTTCTGTCTGCCTACTCGCGTGAGACTCCTATAATTATACAATATACATACACTTGGCATTCCACATTGATGAAAATGCGTGGAGTTTCGCCAGATACAAACACTGTCAAAAAACTAAACTATGATATGGCTGAGATCCTTGCTCGTTTGCAGCAAGTGCCTGCAGTTTCGGGGGAGACGATCGAGCCTGTCGCCGAGGTCATAGAAGAAGTAACCACTCCCGAACCAGCTATCGAATCACCTACAGAAGTCGTTACTCCCGAACCTTCCGAGGAACCCGCCGAACAATCGTCGAACTGGTTTCTCTGGTTACTCGGTGGGCTGGTCGTTCTTGGTGGTCTGGCCATGGTGGTTCGTCGCAAGAATTAGGCAACTCGCTAACGCGCAACATCGAAGCGTCCCTTCAATCCTTTAACCGCTCTCCGCTCCAACGCGACAACGACGCGGAGGGCAACCTGAAGGTCCCACTTCCAATCCGACCGTCCCACTGCACCCCGTCTCTGGTCGCCCCCTGGCTAGTATGGTCTAGCCTTTCTCCCCGCCCTACGAATCTTATGCCTAATTCCTGCTTCACGGCTGACTCGCACGGTGCCCGTGCTCAGACAAATCAGCCTACAGGAATGTAGACATAAGAGGCGTAGGGCTGTCGTCCAGCAAGTCAGAAGGGGGCCCCCGACGACGGGAAACCGTTCGTGCTGCACTGGCATCACGATCTCCGCACTGTCGCGTAGGGATTTACGACGTGGTTTCTCCGTTCTGATGGGTCTGAGAAATCGCCTTTCAGTCCGTGTGATTCTAATACCAAAACCCGGTATGTTTGCCAATGATAGTTCGCACCTCTGGATCGTTGACCGCTTGCTCCCAAGTCACGCCAAACCGTTCGACCTGCTTCGCAATCTTTTCATAATCTTTTGGGTGTGCCTGCTTGAACCGATTCCAATCAATCGTCTTAGCCCCCCACTGTGAGCGGCCTTCATATGTTTTTAAAGTATAGCCGGAGGGATTCGCAGCACGCCATCGCTCATAGACGGAACGCATCGCCACAAGATTTGATGCATATTCAGGAGTTGATGCGAGATTACGCATTTCGGCGGGATCATTACGTAGATCAAACAGCTCTTCCACCACCGGCTCCACATCAAACCAACGCACATATTTGAAATCCTCCCTGCGAATGCCGTCAGTGCGCGGGAGCGGACGCATCGCACGCGAGGGGGAAGTGAAATGCTCGTAGGCGAACCCGCTCCGCCACTCGCCGGAGGCGAGTGAAGAGTGAGAAGTGAGAAGTGGCACTAGGCTCTCCCCATCCATAATGTCCGGGACTGTAACGCCAGCTAAGTCGAGCAGCGTCGGGGCGACATCAATATTCAACACCATCTTGTCGGAGACTGCGCCATGGCGTGCGCCGGAGCGTGGGTCATACACGATAAACGGGATGCGCAAGCTCTCCTCGTAGGGCGTCCATTTGCCGGCCAACTGTTTTTCACCAAAGTGCGTGCCGTGGTCGGAGAGGAAAATAATCACGGTGTTGTCCGCCAGCCCGCGTGCTTCCAACTCGGCCATGATATCGCCGACCGAGCGCTCCACACTGACGATTTTTTCGTAATACTGCCGCATGTAGTGGTTAATGTTGCGCTCATTGTTGCGCTCATCGAAATTGTTGAACTCGCGGGCATAGACACGCTCCATCAGACTGAACTTGGCAATTTCCGGCAATTGATCGAAGGCGGCTTTGGTGTCGTAAGGACTGCGCTCAAATTCAACCTCGTCCAAGAGATGATCATCCTCCGGCGCCGGACAGGACGAAGCGTGCGGTGCCTTGTAGCTGAGCTGCAGAACGAAGGGCTGTTCCTCCGGAACTGCGTCGAGGAAGTCGCGGGTCTTGGCGGTCAACCAAGCGGAGTCATGCAATTGCTCGCCTTTATACGGGCGAAACTTCGGCCCTTGGTTCCCATCCGCTTCGAACACATCGAACTGTGCCTTTTGCTCGGGAGAATAAGCCACACCATATTTGCCAAAGTGTCCGCTAAAATAGCCAGCTTCACGCAAGTAGATGGGATAACTATTTGCAAATACATCGTCCTCCATTTTCACACCAAAATAGTGCATGCCATGGTTCGACGCATAACGCCCGGTCAAGATGCAGGCCCGCGAGACGGCGCAGATCGGAGTGGTGACAAATCCCTGATCGAAGCGGATGCCCGCGTTGGCGAGCCGATCCAGATTCGGCGTAGGGATCGGGCAGTCTTCATTATACACGCCCAGCGTATCCCAACGTTGATCGTCTGTCAGTAGGACCAATAAGTTTGGACGCGTGTCGGCAAGGGCGACGGCACTCAGCACGAAGAGCCCCACTAAGTATTGAAGTATCCGTTTTTTCATTACAGTTTTCAGTTCGAATTAATTAAAGTAAGATCACCGATGTGAAAGCCATCACTGTTCGTAGTGGAGCCGGAGTCGATAATAAATCGTAGTGTCAGATTCTGAGCACGCCATTTCGACAGGGACAGCGTGTGCGTCTGCCATTCGGGATTGTTGGCCGCGATATCTGCCAGCTCGCTAAAACGGCTGCCATCTGTGCGGCACAACACTTTCAGGAGAATGCCGTCGCCCGCATTGGTCGCCTTCGCCAATGCGAAGCGTAAGTCTTTGCGAACATCCTGTAGCTCCAGGTCAAAGCTGACCGCACCAACATTGCCGTCAAAAAAAGCCGGATGCACAAATAGGGCTGAGTGCGTCTGTTCGCCCAATGTGATATCGCCAGCGGATCTCAAGATCGCGCCATGTTGCAGACCTGGCAACTCACGACCATCACGCAGCAGTGTGCGCACATTGCTCAAACGATCCTGCCATGATTGATATTCACCGAAGCGAAACGGCGATGCCGGCAGGCCTGCTTGGTTGATCAAATTCGATCCCTCGGGGTTATCTGCCCATGCATAATATACTGTGCGTATTTCAGCGACACCGGGCGCAGTCACGACCACGGATTGCTCGCTAAGAATTTCAGCTTCGGCTGGCACGATGTTACCGTCGGCAGTCATCACTGCGAAGCCTTTGAGCACATCGCCCTTCACTGCCAGCGGCGCACCACCGGTTTCGAATGTCACGTAGGCTTTGTCGCCCTGCAATCTGTGCTCTGCGATGATTGGGCCGGTCCAAACGATATCCTGTTGACCATATGTTTGATACAGCGCGAGGCGAGCTAAACGGTTGCCGACGCCTTGCTTGTTCTTCGGGTGAATGTCGCTGGCCTCGCCGATATCAATCGTGATCGCCATGCCGGTGTTGGGCACCTCTTTGGCAGTCTGCATGAAGGATTCGCGGATGTCCGGCCAACCGCCGTTCTCCACCGGCTCAGTCCATGGTTGGCGATAGTTGGGCAGTTGCACAAAGTAGAAAGGGAAGTCGCCCTGCCCCCAGAGCGCGCGCCAACTGGTAATCAGATTTTCGAGTTGCACGCGGTAATAGCTGGCATGCGCACCGGCGTTGGCCTCCCCCTGATACCAAATCGCGCCTTTAATGCCCAGCGGTGCCAGCGGATGAATCATGCCATTATACAGGCTACTCGGATATTTCGGGTTCTCGGTCTGTGGATGCCCCGAAGAACGGTTCGGCTTATAAGGCCGCGGGCCCTTCTGACCATTCGCTTTCCATGCCGCGATCTTCGTGTTCGCGTTCGCGACCTGTTGCTCAAATTTCGCCTGTGCCTGCGCCGCCGAATAGTTACGCGCTTGATTATCGTAGACGCTTTTGCGCATCGCGTATTGTGGATCATCCTTCGCCGCCTGCGCAGGTGTCCACGCTTCGATCGGAGTGCCGCCCCACGAACTCGCCACCAGCCCGATCGGCACATTCAACTCCTGATGTAGCTTGCGTCCGAAATAATAGGCCGTCGCGGAAAAACCTCCTACCGTTCCCGGGCTGCATGCCTTCCAGCTTCCTTGAACATCGGACTGCGGTTGCTGTGCCAACGCGTCGCCCACATGAAACAAACGAATCTTCGGATATTGGGCAGCTGCAATTTCGGCGCCGGCGTTGAGACTGCCCCGCACCCCCATGCGCATATTGGACTGGCCGGAGCAGAGCCACACCTCACCGACCAGAATGTCGGAGAGCAGGTATTTGAGACCTGAGGGCTGAGAATCGACAGTTAAGCTGCGCGGTTCAGACGATGCTGCCAACGGATCGAGATCGATGCGCCATGTGCCGTCATCGGCAGCAACCGTCTGCTTGGTCTGGCCCGCGAATTCAACAGTCACTCGCTCCCCCGCATCGGCCCAGCCCCATATGGGCACAGCTTGCTCGCGCTGTAGCACCATATGATCGGTCAGCACTGCCGGCATTTTCACCTCGGCTTGCACGATCGCAAACTGCAGGCATAAAAAACTGAAAATCAGAATCAGGGGGAATTGTTTCATTATAAGATAGGGGCTACAAATCGATATCTGCATCGACAAGTTCCGATCGACTCACCGGATTGCGCATCGGTTTACCATCAGTCGTGCTAAAGCGATTTGCCCGCACACGTAGTTTCGATAGCTTAGTCAAACTCAGGCCATAGTTGCTGACAGCGGTCACTTCATTGCCTTCAACCTGCACATTTCGGCTGGATGACAACTGAATCGGAACCGAAGTCAGATCTTCGTTGCGTCCCGGGCGGATGGTATTGTTACGCACCACAAGACCATCGATATTTGAAAGCTTCATCGCGGCATTGGGCCAGCCTTCAAAGAGATTGTCTTCGATTACGATATCGGTCGCCCATGCACCCTTGCCGCGAACGGAGATACGCACCGACTCCCAACCCGTGCGGATGAACTCGTTATCGCGAATGGTAATCTTCCCTGGGAACGGCCCCTCGTAGAACGACGCAATCTCGTTGCAGAGCATCACCCCGCTACCGTTATTATTATTGACAGTATTGCCTTCAAACAGACCCCCGACACCACGTGCTAGCAAGGCGTAGCGACGCTGCTCCAGAAAGGTATTATTCCGAACGATAAAATCCTTACCGCAGGCATCCAAGTTATACAGCCCGGTAAAAGGTAAACGATCATGCCCTCCGGGAAAGAGATCATGGATCGTATGCAAGGCCAGTCCCGGAATCGGCTGATCGAGCTGAATAATATTCCACTTACCACGATGCCCCTTCGGCGGTGTTTGCGCCTCCACACTGAGCACCTGAAGCTCATGCGTCACGCGACCTGACTTTGGTGTATAAGCCATCAGGCGATCGCCCTTGCGCGGTGAAAAGGCCACCTCTGCAATCAGGTAGCGGTTCTCCCCCAAATCCTTTTTCACCCAATACGGACAGACTGAAATATTGATTGCGTCGTCCATGATCCCTTCGATCAGACTGTTCTCAATAATCGGCCCGATGGCGTTATGTTTCACATGGAAGCCATCCTTAATATTAACAATGATACGGTCACTGTCCGGCTTGTAGGTAATCTCCGCGCCATTCACACGCACGCGGCCACGATTGTCGGTGAGCGTATGATTCATGCCGTATTTAGCGGCATAGATGGTGTAGTCTTCCAGTAATACGTCGGAACTTTCGCGCACATCAATATGTGCCCCGTGGCCACCGTGCTGTAGTCCGAAGACAAAGCGATCACCCGCGTTGATGTGCGAAAAACGATCGGTTTCGAGTTTTAAATGGAGCAAGCCCTCGGCACGGTTCTCTTCGGTAATCGTTTTAATAAAATCAATCGGCCCCGGCTTGAGCTTGCGCTGATCGGGCTCGATCGTGAATCCCACCCGACTCCAGGACTTCTGGCCGCGCTGCTCAGTCAACTCGATCGGATTCGTATAACCGGGGTGTAGTTTCAGCCACAACTCGCCCGTAGCCGAATCGGCTTTGACAATGTCGCCCTGCGTGAAGCTGATCGGATCGCTATCAAAGACAAAGCCACGCATCGTAATGCGCTCGCATTTGTTGACCGACAAAAAGCCGTTATAAGGCGTGCCAATGATCGTCGCCCCATTGCCCTCTAGCGTCAGGCCATTCACGCCTTCGAGCACGACATGCGCTGGAGCCTTAGAATAACGCAACATCCGGTAGGCAGTCTCCTCAAACACAACCGAACTCCCTGGGCCGCTATCGATCGCCGCAGCAACCGCCGCCCGTATCGCCGGACCATCATCGGTCTCGCCGTCGCCAACTGCGCCGAAGTCATACACCTGAAACGACACCTGACCCTCGGTATCGATCCGTGGCAGTCCTGCCATCGCGCGAATCCTAGCCTGATCGGCTGCCGAAAGGAGGTCCAAATCCAAGGTAAAAAAGCCGTCATCCTCGCGCTGAATACGCACCTGCGTGTCACTCGCCGCAATGATGCGCGCTTGCATCGAACGTCCCTTCGCATCCATCAAGGACTCCATCGGTGCTGGCATATAATTTAAATACTTCGGCGCTGGACGTTCCAGCACAGTGCGCGGGGCCTCCGGCTCTACCACCTCAACAGCCGCGACCGCTGCCTCATCCACATTAGGAACGGCAACGCCCTCCACGGAACGCTCATCCGGCGCAGGCGCTTGAACGGAACTGCCTTCCGACGGCGAATCCGGCTGACAGCCAATAAAAGACAAACAGCAAGCGACAAGTAAAACAAAGCGGGTGGGATAGCTCATAGGATTTGATACGAGCGCCCATCCTAGCAGAATAACCAGCACCTAAATAGAAGAATCCAACCTAGTTCGCAAAGAATTCAACCGACAGCAGGCAAACGAACTGCTGTCCGCCAGGTCGGCCTTTAAATTAAACAAGCGATTCGGAAGTTCAAACGACTCCTACAGAGCGATGTTGACCGTCTCCTATTGAGGAGTCCACTTTGATGGATCAAGGTCAGTTTTTTTTTACCCAGCAGTATTACTGCTACAGCAACGGTAAGGTCTCAACGGCATAAAGTGGCAGCGATAGAAGTTCGAACCGGACATCTTCGACCGACCCACCGGATCGAGCTTTGACCTCAACCATCATTTTCGATGGAGGATTCAAGTCAAAACGAATGGCCTGAGCACTCCCTTTTTCCAGAACAAACTGCTGCAGCGACTTCAGCGATCCGCTGGCTCCGGCCTTCACTTCTACGGGAAGAATCTGCCTGCCCTGCGAAATGACATAATCGACCTCGGCATTGTTGGCCCGCCCTTCCCTCAACCAGTAATTGAGCTGTGGTTTGCCGCGATCCAAATAGGCCAAATGCTGGCCCACAAACTGTTCCGCCAATGGACCTTCATTGACCAAAACCTGCCCGGTCGCCTCAGATATGTCATTCCAGCGTCCGCCGCACAGGTAATTGACAATACCGACATCCATGAAAATCAGCTTGTAATGATCATCCGACGCCTCGGCAGAAAGAGGGAGCCCCGAACAATGAGAGGCGGTCACCTTCTGGCAAACCTGGGCACGGCTCAATAACTCCACACCTGCCTTGATTTCGCGCGAGCGCTCCTCTCTGGAGAGATTTACGTATTTAATCTTTCGTCCGATATTGCGAGGGATCTGGCCGAAGATACGCTGCAGCCGAACCAGCTCAGCATGTTGGGCATATTTAGAGAAATCATCCTGATAGGTTTCCACAATGGATCGCTGAACCTCTTGCACCTCGGACAAGGACCCCGATTCCATGAATTCCAGAACCGCCTCTGGCATTCCGCCGACAAATAGATATTCCCGGAACCGGGAAAGGAGCCGCTGATGCGCGGTTTCCGCAATCTCTTCAAACCGACCGGCAGCTTCCCTCCATGCATTCAAGTCCGGCTCCAGACAGGTGATGAACTCACTAAAGCTGACCGGGCTGATATGATGGTATTCCACCCGCCCAACCGGCATGGAAAACGAATGTTTCGCCAGTGCGAACTCCAGCAACGAGCCCGCCGCGATGACCGGCAGCTCAGGCAGCTCTTCATAGAAATAGCGCAGCGCGGCAAGCGCATGGGGCGTCGCCTGAACTTCGTCGAGAAAAAGCAGGCTGCCGTCTTCGAGAATATTCCGCCCCAGCAACCCTTCGAGCTCCATGACGATTCGTTTAATATCCAGACTTTTGAAAACATCATCCAGTAGCAGGTGTTTCTCCAAATTAATTTCATGCAGCACCAGCCCATGGTGTTCTGCAAATTGCCGAACAAGCGTCGACTTGCCCACCTGCCGGGCACCACGCAACACCAGTGGTTTGCGACGCGTTTTGTCGAACCAATGCTTTAGATACTGCTCTGACTGCCTCTTAATCATAATAAAACATACCCGATTTTTAGCCATAACATGCATAAAACAAGGGCATAATTCAAGCAAATACTTCTCAGGAATCAATGATTCCGGCTAAGGCTAAACTTCAAATATCCATATCTCTTACACATCGAGCACATGACGAAGGTCCGCTGCACGACTGATCTCGCCGAAGTCCGGAGATAGCGAAGCAATTTTTAACCACCCGCGCCCAGCGATAGCGGGTGGTAAAAAAAATAACAGAGCCAAAGCACGTATCCAGAGACCTTTAATTTCTGCTCTGTTTATAATCGCATGGACTTAGCGTGCTTCACACTAGTATTATGTAACCTTAATAATTTCGCATCCAGGTGAATCGAGTTTTTCTTGGTAGCGTGCAGCTTCAGCAAACGTTCAGAACCTCAGCCGACCTAGCCACAGCCAGCACGACGCACGTTTGCTGAAGCACCCAACCTGTCCGCCGTAGCTTGCAAAGCGAAGGTGGAAGGGCATTCATACTGCACGCTACGAAAACAAGGCAAAACGCGGGCTAAAAGGTTTCGACCACCTCGACAAGCTCGGGACAGGCAAGCTCAACCGAGCACACTGCGCCACGTCCCATCCAACGCAGGAACCCCAAGGACGGCCCTGTAGCACGGCGGCGAAGCCGTTGTGACTCGCCCGAGCTGTTCAACACTGCGCAGATACAACCGTCGCGGCTCCAATGAACCTAGAACCAGCAGTGCCCAAGTCGTAGTGCGCCGCTTTAGCTAGCACACTGTGCCCGATTACAGCTAAAAAAACGCTAGCTAAGCGGCGCGCTACGCACATCCAGCGCACTCTCACTACGACCGCAGGTCGTCCTCACTCGTCACTCCGCGCGAAGCGCGCCTCGGAGCCGGACTGGTTTCCGTTCAATGTGACGTTGTCGCAATCCTGAAGTTTGAAACCATCGGACTGCGCTGACACAGACAGCCCCTCGATGTGATTGCCCTCAATCAACAGGCCATCGACATTATGAATGCTCAGTGGAGCGCCGCTGGCTCGGTCGATCAAATTGCCCTCGATACGCATATTTGTCACTGGCTTGGCATCCAGTCGACGACCCGGTGTGCCCCCTCCGACTGGATGCATCGAGACGGTGAGCATCGAAGCACTCGGTGACGCGTTGAGAAAGCGGTTGTTACGCACCACCATATTACGTGCAAACGGCCCCTCCATCCACGGCCCCCAGGTCTCGAACTGTATGTCGACACCGTGGCCGACATTTTGTAGGGTGGTGTTTTCAATCAAGCCGTTCGGCGCGCCGTTAATTAGCGTGCGCTGGAAATTATCGTGAAACCAGCAGTCGCGCACCACGAATCCATCGGCCGAACGCTTGCCGTCGAACACCACAAAGGAGAGCGGTGACAGTTCCAGCGGCTTGTCCAGTTCGATCAAGTATTCGCCTTTGGCACTATACTTTTCGTTGATCGCCAGCGAAGGGCCATCGGCGACCTGTTTGACTGAGATCGCCTTGGCGATGCCCAGCAGATCCACCGTCGAGTAATCGCGAAATTCGAGTGTGTCGCCGGTTTCGTAGATACCATCCAAATAATAATGAGTCGCATCGACACGCTCAATCACACGACCGAAGCGGCCGTGAATGTTAAGGTTGTCGTCCGCGCCATAGGCAGACTCGCAACGATCCAAAGTCGGGCCGCGATCGGCCGCGGAGAGGTGAAACACATCCGCGCCGAAGGCTTGCAGCCGGTTGGTGTGTGGGCGCCGTGTGGCACGCAAGCGATGATACACATGGCCGCCCTCGCCCTGCCCTTCATACACTGCCATGCCCGGACTGGACCAAATATTCACATCTTCATAGCGCATACGGGCGCATTCTTTACTGCGTAGCGCGGCGCCGGTCTGAATCGGACTGACCACATAGTCGCCGACTTTGAGTGCACTGGGGATCGCATTCACCCGCGCCTTTGCATAGACCATCGTGTTTCCGGAAAGCTTCCAATCGCTGCGGGTGTGACGATGATTGATAAAGTCGCCATTCGCATCGTAGAAGATCAACTTGCGCTCGCCTGCGGTTTCCAGTTTGCCAAATTGATCACGCGGCTCGTAGCCGCGCATCAAATCAGCGCGGATGGACTTCTTGCTACGGTCAATTTTGGTGATCCGTGCCTGCGAGAAGATCGGCATGGTGAAATCGATGGTCAGCCCACGCACCGTCACGTCGCGGCAGTGCTCAAACAACAGGCCATGCACCATCCGTGGCTCAAACCAGAACGTCACGCCTTCGGCGATGATTTCCAGATCAGTGAGTCCCTTCAAAGTGGATGCACCACTATAGTTGGCATGGAAGAGGTATTCACCCGGCGCAATGCGCACCTGCCCCGCGCCACTGGCCGAAGCCTGACGAATCTGCTCCAGCACCGCCTGTCCGCGCTCGCGCAGCACCTTGCGCGCCGTCTCCGGCCACGTGGGGTAACCATCCGGCAGCGTCGGGCTCCAATCTGAAAGAAAAGGTTCGGGGATGATTTCAAATGCCGTCTGCAGCTCAGCCCTTCGTGAGGTCGTCAGCACAACAAAATCGAGCGGCGTTTTCGGCGTCAGCCCAGGCACGGCGATATCAAAACCATAGCGGAGTATGTCTGACGCAGCGAGCTGACGCTTCCAGACCATTTTGCCGTCCACCAACACGCGCAGTTCAGCGTCGGCCGTTGCGTCTGCCTTTTGCATGGACCCGACAATGCGCACGCCGCCCTCAGCTTCGGGCGTCCAACGGCGCAGGGCCGCCAAGCCGGAACTGACCACAAAGGACGAGGCGGAGATTTCCGGCGCGGCCGCAGTGTTGTGCTTCCAACAGCCCTGTCCGAAAAGCGGCAAGGGCACGATCTTCCCCGGTAAATCCTTTTGCAGTGATGCACTGCTGGTGCGCAGATAACCGTAGTTCCAGCCATGCTCGCCCTGCTGCTCGCTAAACCCGTAAAATGAATCGGTCAGCTTGTCGTCGAAGCCCGGTAAAAAGGCAGCCGCTCCTGATCGCACCGGCACCTCAGTTGACAAAATCGGCTCGGTCGCTGGTGTCGGCGAAGGCGAACTCACCTCCATCTCAGGCTCGGTGCTGACGATTTCCGCCGAGTCTGTTGACGCGTCCGCATCGAGCTCTGGCGACTTTTCCGATTGGCAACCGACCAAGCAGACGAGGCAAATAAAACTCAAAAAGAGGCAAAACCGATGATACATATACAAGATAATAGCAGATTCAGAGCCATTCGCGCTAACCACCAGCGGTAAAAAACTGATCATGAGCGGCAAAAGTGCGATCACCCCCAGTCAAAACGTTACTTACAACAGGTATTCTATTTTTTGATGGCTTGGCAATGCAACAAGGAGATCAGCCACTCACCACCGCACTGCCCCCTCCCCTGTAGCACGGCGGCGAAGACGTTGTGATTCGCACGAACGCGTCATCGGCAAACAGATCGAACACGAAGACATGCCTATGGCCTCGTAAGCCTAGTCCACCGGATCGACTGCCATACGGGGCCTTGCTTGGAGCCCGTTCTTAAGAGCAGCACAAACAGGAGAAGGTGGACTTGCCACCACCCAGTAATCCTCTGGTAGTCAGTAAGGATTTGCCCGAAACGGCTACGAGATCCTAAAAGGTAAGCGACTGAAAGACATAAAGTTAGCCATCCAAGGGGCAGATGTTCCCGAAATAGACTTCGGGAACATCAAAATGACTCCTCAGCTTGGCGTTTTTTGACTTTCGAGCGTTCCTCAATCTAGCGATGCTCATGCGTGAGTCTGAAGGTCCATAAGTCGTTGGCAGGAGCTTTAGTTCCTGAGTTTAGACCCCACACGTTCGCCCCCTTTTAAGATCCTGTCGAATCTCCTTGCTGCGCCGCCCAAAACAGACATACTGTCCTCACTTACCAACAAATGAGGACATTAAGTATTCCGTCGTATGAAAACAGATCCGGTCAGTATTTTTAGAGAAAGCGGAGGTCAGCTGCGTATGAGCGAAGCCGTTGAACGGGGGATCAGTCGCTACATGCTCTACTCGCTCCGTGATAAAGGCATCATCGAACCAATCAGCCGAGGGGTCTATCGACTGGCCGACCTCCCCCCCATCAGCAACCCCGACCTGGTTGCGATTGCACTGCGCTACCCAAACGCCGTGATCTGTCTAATTTCGGCACTCTCATTTCACGCAATCACAACTCAAATTCCGCACGAAGTCTCTCTGGCTATCCGCCGAGACACACGTTCGCCGTCGACAGATCACCCGCCACTACAAGTCCACCAATTCACCGAAGAATCCTACAAGGCTGGAATCGAAGTGCACATAATTGATGGAGCAAAGGTGCAAGTCTACAGCCCTGAAAAAACACTGGCTGACTGTTTCAAGTTTCGAAATAAGATCGGGATGGACGTCGTTCTGGAAGCACTGAAACTCTACCGAAGCCGAATGAAATTTGATGCTAAGAAGCTCCTCCAATACGCACGAATTTGCCGCGTCGAACAGATCATGCGCCCCTACCTCGAAGCATCCCGATGAAGACGCCCAAAAACATCGCAGCCTCAGTTCGTCAGCGCCTCCTCAATCGTTCAAGGGAAGACAACCGGCCCTTTAACGAGCTACTCCAGTATTATGGGATGGAGCCCGATATGGCAGGCTGTCCCTAGCCTCAACAAACCGAGAAACGGCAGTGCCTAAGTCGTAGTGCGACGTGCTCGGTTGAGCCTGTCGAAACCTTTAGCTAGCACACAGAGCCTCAGCGCCAACCAAAGTGAACGCTAGCTAAAGCGGCGCGCTACGCCAATGCAGGCCGGCGCAAGCGCCGACACTACGAAAGAATGTCACTCCTCACTCCGTGCTCAGCACGGCTAGTGAATCAACTCATTCTTCTGCACCGTGACATTTGCGCAATCCTGCAGATCCAACCAACGGCGCGGGGTGCCCACCGAGCCCTGACTCCAAATGCATGAGGGATCTTTTAATGCGCGCCAGTCCGCCCGCGGAATATCAACACTGAGCGGCGCCAACTGAATCTGATTACCGCGAATATGCAGCCCATCGACATTACGCATCTTGATTGGGAAACCACAGGCGGCATCGATTACATTGTCCTCAATCGTCATGTTCGTGACCGGCATCGCATCCCATTGCAGCGCACCACCAGCAGGAAACATTGTCACTGCGATCACGACTTCCTCCGGAGCGCATGCCTGAAAGCGGTTGCCCCGCACTACAAGATCGCGCGCGAACGGTCCTTCCATCCAGGGTCCCCATGTTTCAAACTGTATGCACAAGCCATAGCCGAGATTCTCAAACAGATTATTTTCAATCAAACCGCCGGGTGAGCCGTTGATCAAAATACGCTGAAAAGTATCGTGCATCCAACAGTTGCGCACCACAAATCCGGCGGCCGATTGCTTGCCATCCATCACCACCATCGACAGCGCGGGAAGCTCCAGAGGCTGATCCAGTGTCACCAAATACTCGCCCTTGGCGCTATAGGTTTCATTGATCGGCAGCGAGGGGCCATCGGGCGTCGCCTGCGCTTCCAGCACATTTGCAAAGCCCAATAATTCAAGGCTCGCAGGATCGCGAAACTCCAAGCGATCACCGGCGTTATACGCGCCCTGCAAATAGACATGCGTGGCATCCTCTGCGGCAACGACTCGGCCAAAATTTCCATGAATATTGAGGCTATCATCGGAACCATAGGCCATCTCACAACCGTCTAGAGTCGGTCCACGGTCGGCGCCCGCCAGATGAAACACATCAGCGCCAAAGGCATGGAGCCGGTTAGTATCCGGCCGGCGCGTGGCGCGAATGTTTCGATATACATGGCCGCCTTCACCACCGCCTTCATACACTGCGATGCCGGAACTCGACCATATATTCAGCGATTCATAGCGCATATTCGCACAGTTCATCGTGCGCAGCGCCACGCCACCACGCAAACTGCCCACCACGTAGTCACCGGCCTGCAACGCAGTCGGAATACCGAAACGCCCCGGCCGGCAAACCAAGCTCACGCCATCCTCCACCAGTTCCCATTGAGTTGGTGTATGGCGATGATTGATAAAGCTGCCATCGGCCTGGTAAAAGATGAAAGCGCGCTCACCGGCACGCTCTGGCTCGCCCTGTGCATTGATCGGCGCATAACCTGGCATCACGCTCGCACGTATCGTATTGGCCTCGCGATCGACCTCAGCCACACGCGCCTGAAACCAGCACGGCTGCGTATAATCAATCGTCAATCCACGCACCGTCACATTGCGACAGTCTTCAAACCGCAGCGCATCAATCATCGGTGGCTCAAACCAAAAGGTCACCCCCTCGGCGAGAATCTCCAGATCCGCCAGCCCGGCCAAAGTCGATTGCTTGCTCCAATCGGCATTGAACAAATAATCCCCGGGGGCAATCACCAGCTGCGCTTGCCCAGCCCGCGAAGCGTCACGGATCTGCTGCAACACCGCTTGCCCCTGTGCCCTCAGCAGCTTCGCCTCGGCCTCAGTCCACTGTGGTCGCTCGCTCGGCAGGTCCACTGACCATGGCTGGGTAGCGAGTGTCGTCGGTATTTGTCTATCGTTATTCATCGTTGTCGAGGCATGTGCGTGTAGGTTCATCAGTAGGCTGATTCCAGCCAGCAGGTAATATTTCAGGTAGTGAGGGAGCTTCACCATTTCGCTGAGTGGCGAGTAATAGGAAACCACAGTATAGCAGAGGGCGGCGAATTCCACTATGACATTTCAACCAGCAAACAAAACCATTCAACCAGTTGCGCGACATCAGGCACACTGCACGACGCCGGTCACGCCTCTTCAAGATGCTCAGAATCTTCGACGATCAAGACTTCAAAGCACACCATGTCCGGTGCACTTAATTAAATCAGCTGTAAGTTCCGCTATGCCTTTTGTTTTACAGGAAAAACTATCCTCAGTTTAAACCACCCGCTGCGCTAGAGGCCACAGAGAGCACAGAGCGGATCCTACGCCCCCTTAAGCTTACCTGAGACCTCTTAATTCCACTGCGTTTGATGGCTCTGTGTTCTCTGTGCACTCTAGTGAGCAGAGCGACGAAGCGCGACAGCGCGTAGATGGCCAACAGGCCCGAAGGGCGACTGTGCCGGTGCCCCTTGGGCAGCAAAGGAGCAACGGGTGGTGAGAATCTGCGTGGGAGTTGCACTTATAGCCTAAAACGTTCAACCCCGTCGGTGAGTTTCTTGACGTTGAAATTCATCAATAGCCCTACGGAAGTCTTCGATAATTTCATGTAGGTCAACAATTGCGCTCTGTGGATGCCGCTCACTTTATCCACAGCTTTTAATTCAAGCACTAGTCGATCATCAACCAATACATCAATGCGGTATCCGCACTCAATCTCGATACCTTTGATAATAGACTGGCATCGACTTTTCGAGTTTGTGAGGAATCTGATTGAGGGTTAACTCGTGAGAGAGGCATAGTTGGTAGGCACTTTCAAGTAAGCCTGGGCCGAGTTCGCGGTGCACTTCAATTGCGCAACCAATAACTTTTTGTGTGAAGGGATCATTCATAAAGAAAACATTGCTCCCATCCACTGAAAAACCAAATAGCTATTGCATATAATTCGAACTCTGTAGGATGAAAAACAATCTGATAAGTCCAAGATATATGTGTTTCCCTAGGAACATTCACCCCTCTCCGACTTATGCATAAGGATATGCTGCCACATTCAATCCTCGAACAAATGCTCCCACTCTGCACCGGGATCACCGAAGTCCGGGATGTCCATCAACGCGCCTTCCTGCATGGCGGACGCATGGGCGACTAAGCCCGGAACAGTGTAGCGAGCAGCGGCCCAGACGTGATTCGGCGCGAGTTTGTTTTCAATCACCGAGCGACAGAAATCATCCACCAAGAAATGGTGCGAACCGTAATGCCCGTTAGTCAATCCAAAGAACTCCTTCGGCATCCGCTCGACCGGGTGGTATTTCGACACCCCAGTGAAAAAATCATATTGTATGCCTTTCCCGACTTTTTGCGATGGATCGATATCCGGCTCGCCACATTTTAATTCTTCCGTTAGATCCACGGACTCACCATCCAGACTGGTCCACAAGCAAGTGTGTTCCCCCTGCTCCTGATACGTGCCTTCAGTCCCCGTCATCGACATCCGCACGCTGTTGCCAGTGAGATCCCCTACCCGGCGAAACTCATTCACGCGAAACATACCGCCACCCGAGGTGCGAAACAGCGCGGTCTCATTACTAAACGGATTGTCCCAATTGTTCAGCCCTTCACCAAACACCTTGTCGTCCACCTTGTCGCGGTAGCCAAGGCAAGACACCTGCGTCAAATACTGCCCCGTTGTGGAAATCAGCATACTGGTCGAATGCGTCGGATAATACATCGGTGGCACGCCGGCGACACGCTGCCAATTCGGTCCACCTGAATTCTGATAGGCTTCGTAGAAGCCATGACTCATGTCGTGCCGATACTCGCCCTCGCCATAAACGAAGTCACCAAACTTACCTTTTTTAAACTGTTCACGGCAGAACAGCGCAGAGGGATAATAATAACTGGTCTCCCCCATCATGTAGATCAAACCGGTCTCATTGACGGTCTGCACCAGCTCTTCGACCTCGGCCACCGAAGAGGCTGCGGGCACCGCGCAATAGACATGCTTACCAGCTTTCAAGGCCTCGACCGACATCGGCCCATGCAAATGCCGCTGGGTAAAAATCGCCACAGCATCCACATCGCTCTCGCACAATGCAGTGTGAGAGTCGTAACACACATCGATGCCAAATTTCTCAGCGATGCGTGCCAGCCGATCGGCATCCACATCCGCGATCGCCAGCGACTCCACCATCGGGTGATTCTGGAACAATTCGATAAAACATTTCTCAGCAAAGTCGCCCACGCCGGAAAGACCCAATTTAATTTTTTTATTCTTCATTACTTATTTATCTTCACATATACTACACGATTTGCGATTTGCGTGCTTCTCGGATCCATGCAAATGTATCCCACTTTTCTAGATTCCATGAAACACATCCTGCACCGCTACGACCAACTCGGCATCCAATGCTGGCACGGTAACCCCGGTCAAATGCGGCAGATCCACTCGCATATGGAAATCGAGTTCAACCTCATAGAAAAAGGCACGATCACTTACTTATTCGGCTCAACGGAGCACAGCTTCCAACAAGGCGAACTCACTGTATTCAGCGGACTCGAAGCCCACCAGCTCACCAAGGCCAGCCCGGGATGCGTAATTTCCTGGCTCACGATCCCCGCCTCCTCTTTTTCCAGCTGGCAACTTCCTAAAAATCTGACTGACCGGATCTTATCCGGTGAAATCATTACCAGCACAGATCCCATCGAATCCGAGCGTGACCCCGGCCGCTTTCAACGCTGGCGGCAGGACCTCGCACACCAGGACCCGCGCTATCTTGTGGCGACGCTGCATGAGGTGCAGGCACGACTGACACGCCTCGCACTCAGTCAATCCTCACAACAGGCACAGCGCACCTCGAAGCCTGCCAAAACCTGGTCCAACCCGGCGTCGACCATGACAGCCTACATGCTGAAGCATCTTACCGACGACACACTCAACATGGAACGGATTGCATCGAGCGTCGGACTCAACCCCTCCTACGCCTCCACGCTCTACAGTCGCGAGATGGGGCAGACGCCGATCCACTTCCTCACCCACCACCGCCTCCAATACGCGCAATTCCTACTCACCACCACAGAGCGCACCGTGCTCGACATCGCCCACGAAAGCGGCTTCGGCTCCTCCAGTCGCTTCTACGCCTCTTTCAAAAAAGCGTTTGGCAAGTCACCGGCGCAGTTGCGTTAATGGGGAGGGATACGATCGGCCAAATACTGACCTTGAACATTGACAATGTATCGCATTTGCGATACATAATAGAACATGAGTAAATCCGAAGAAATCAGGGCTAGGATCGATCCCTCGCTCAAGCATGAGGCTGAAAAAATCCTGGAACAAGTTGGCGTCACTGCCAGCGAAGCCATCAGGCAGTTATATCGCCAAATAATTAATAACAATGGTATTCCTTATGAGCTAAGACTACCAAACAGAACGACTAGAAATACTCTTGATGATAGCGCAAAGGGCATTGGTGTTAAACGTTTTTCAAACATTGATGAAATGCTGGAAGATTTAGAGAAATAAATGCGATCTGTAGAGTATTCGAATAGGTTTAAAAGGGATTATAAACGCATGAAGAAACGCGGAAAAGATCTTTCAAAACTAACCACTATAATGAAATGGCTTGAGGATGAAACTCCCTTCCCCGACTCGATGCATGATCATTCGCTAGTAGGCAACTGGAAAGGGACTAGGGAATGCCACATAGAGCCTGACTGGCTATTAATTTATTCCCTGATAAATAATGACTGCGGCGTTCGCCTAGAAAGAACTGGCTCACACAGTGACTTGTTCCAAAAGTGAGGGATATCGGCATGAGTGTGCAACTCAGCGCCCCCGGGAATCGACAGGGGTAAGGATTCAACCAATTTGCCACTCCCCCTTAATCCAACAACTCCAATTGATAAAAGCCCTGCGTTGCCTGCTTGCGTCTGATGGCGCCCTCGCCCACAGCAGAGGCCAAGCCGTAGTGCGCCGTGCTCGAGCGTAGTGCGCCGTGCTCGAGCGTAGTGCGCCGTGCTCGGTTGAGCTTGCCTGTCTCGAGCTTGTCGAGATGGTCGAAACCTTTAGCTAGCACACAGTGCATCGGAATCTCATTCAAGCAAACGCTAGCTGAAGCACAATGCCATTGCATAACAGGATACTGACCTGGAAATAGGAATGAAAATCCTATCCGACGTGGATTTAACCGCCCGCTTCGCTTGAGAGCGCTGAGAACGCAGAGAACGCAGAGATTAAAGAGTATCGCAGCCCAACGATTCCCTTTTTTTCAGATTAAACTCTAGGGGGGGGGGGGGAACTCTGCGAAGCACCTCTGCGTTCTCTGCGTTCTCTGCGCACTCTAGTGACCGCAGGGAACGAGCGGTTAATCCAGCAGATGATTGGCCAGAACATACAAGGAATCGGCACGTCTATAAGATCTGAGTTTAAAACTCAACTCGAATAAAAAATGCATTATGCAATGGCATTGGGCTAAGCTGCGCGCTACGACGGAATGCGTCCCGCGCCACGACTCACTCCTGCGTCTTGCGAAAGACTTCAAACACGGCAGCATCTGCGCCCCCGGTGCGCGCGAAGCCGATCTCATCGATACTGCCCTCAAGAAAGTTGCCCTTCCCGGTGGCGTTGGATCCGACCCGTGGCAGCATCGCCCCCGTATATGCCCGCTTAGCCGAGAGCTGAAAGCTTTCGCTATTGGCTGCGACGACGGATCTGTCCCGGCTGGTATCGCCCTGGCTCAACACGGTGACTGTCGCCTTGTGCTTATCATCGAAACGCAGGGCAATGAACTGCCACTGATTCAAGGGTAATGCACCTAAGCTCTCAAACACATGTGTGCGTGCCTGCCCATCGCTGGTCTTGATCGCCAGTTGTAAGATACACTCGCGATTGAACTGTAAGCGGTAACCAGGACTGGAAGCTTCAATCGGTCGTGTATTATCCGTCATGTCGAGCACGGTTGCGGTGCCATCGGGACGCCCTTCGAGGCGAAGCCAGAGATAAGTCAGGCCCGGATCCGTGCTCTTTAATTCGCTCGTGCTCGAGCTCTTGCCGATCGTCATCGAGCCGCGCTTCAAACGGAGTCCATTTCCGGATACGCCATCCACAATACGGCTCCCCTTGCTATAATAGCCACCCGTCATCGGTGGCATAAGACGATCCGCTGCGACACGGGCCTCCGTGTTGACCTGCTCGAAATCGATCCGCAGCCATTGTCCATCCAACAATCGAAGCTGTGCACGCTCCGCCTTGCGTGCCTCCACCGATTGCTGGAATTCGGGCGTATAGAAGGGCTTCAGCAGCTTCTGGTCATCATGCATTTGCGCGATGCGCTGATCGAGCCGTTCATTCAAAAGCTTCAAACGCTCCGCACTCTCCAGCGGGAAGTCGGGATCTTCACCGGGGTTCTCGCGAATATTCGAGGCAAAATGCCCGGGCACGGTACGCCCATCGACCGTCTTGACATCCCTGCGCTTGCTGCGCACCAGCTTGAAGTCACCCTGACGGAGCACGTAGTTACCCTGAAAACTCCAGAACAATTCCTCATTCGGACAGTCCACCTGCCCCTGCAACCAGGGAAGCACATTATGCCCATCGTAAATTTCCGGAATCGAAGCCGCGTGCGCCAATGCCATCGAAGTCGGCAAAATATCCAGCGAGCTGATCGGCTCTGACTCCACCTGTCCCGCAGACAGCGTGCCGGGGAATGCCACGATGAAGGGTACACGGATGCCACCTTCAAATAAATGCCCCTTGCGCCCGGCCAATGGTACGTTGACAGAACCATTGTGCGGCGTCTCGCCGCCATTATCACTGAGAAACCAGATCAGGGTATTCTCCGCCTGACCGGTCGCACGGATCTCCTCAACCACTTTCCCGATCCCCTCGTCCAACGAATCCATCATCGTAGCCAACACACGACGCGTGCCGCTGAGGTGTGCATACTTTGCCATCGTGCCCTTCTTCGCCACCATCGGTGTGTGTGGTGCATTATAAGAAAGGTAGAAAAACCATGGCTCTTGTTGGTGACGACGAATGAAAGCACAGGCTTCATCAGTTAAATAGTCGGTCATATAAACATCCGGATCCATTGACTCGATGTGCGACGGCTCACGCTCATTTTCGCGCTTGCGCAGGTAGCGATTATCAATGCCGCGCCACAAGTTCCACTCCGCCCCGATTTCACTATAGCTGTAAAAGTGCGACATGCCGCTATCGTGGATGTTGACGAAATCGAAGCCACGCAACCAGGGTGCGTTATTTTCCTCTGGAGGATGGACGTACTCTGGATTTTTATAACCAACGTGCCATTTTCCCGCCATCCCGGTGACATAACCGAGCGCCTTCATTTGCTCCGGCAAGGTCAACAAGACCGACTTGGGCGGCAAGCCATGTTGATTGATGATATCGTTGTAGCCAAATCGATCCTGCATCACGCCGCTGATCAGCCCGGCACGCGAAGGTCCGCACTGTGGCGAGGTCACATAGCCATCCGTAAAGCGAATGCCCGATGCCGCCAAGCGGTCAATGTTCGGTGTAATGATCTCGGTCGATCCCTGACAGCTCAAGTCCCCATAGCCAAGGTCATCGACGATAATTACCAATACATTGGCTGGTTTCGCAGCGAGCGCACTCAGGCTCATGGCGATACCGGCAAGGGCTATTAAAATTCGTTTTATCATAAAAAAGAAGTTAGGAGACAGAAGTTAGAAGTTATTTGCTTATACCACTTCGATTTGAGTCGATAGCAAGGCGAGCATTAAACCCCTCCGACCCCGCAGACGGGGCCACCTCCCCTTGGCAGCATATCCTTATACATAAGTCTTGGCCCTTGAAGTTGACGGTAAACAACTCCTTCCCTGCCAAGGGAAGGTGGATCGCGGAGCGAGACGGAAGGGTTCTCCGCCGAGCCTAAGCGTTTTTGCCAGTTTGCCTGAAATGACGCGCAAACCCCTCCGTCTCGGCAGACCGAGCCACCTCCCCTTGGTAGGGGAGGAGCTATAAGTAGAGCATTCATTGCGTTGGCTTGAATAGGCATCGATCAGCCAACCCACTCACGGTTGCACATCCTGCAACCGCGTGCCGATGCGCACCTCATCGGCGGCTAAAGTCGAACCGCCCCGCCCCGCCAACGCGAACTGTAGCCGATCGAAGGTGAATTCACCGTTAAACACAGCGGCGGGTGCGGACAGCTCTTTGCCGGGATTGAGATAGACTTTCAGCATATCCTTGCCAGTGGTGCCGAGGTCGAATTCAAACAGAACCTGGACGGAGTTTCCATCATAGCCGGACAGACGGGTTTTCGGATGACGACGGACGGTGTCGGTATGGTCCAGCGTGATTCCATCGGACTGAATCTGCAAGGATACCGGCGTAACGGTCTGGCCGTTCCAGCCGTTTTGGCGCAGCCAATTGATCTGCCCGACACACTCCGGTTCCGAGCCTTCAAACCGGATCTGCATGGAGGCATAGATTTTGCCGCGTGAGTGCGGCACGATGAAATAGCGCGTGCGCGAGCTGCCGCTTTCATCTGCGGGATCATAGCTCAAGTACAGCGCACCCTTGACCACTGCAACATTCCCGACTTCATCGAGCTTCGGCAAAAATGCGTCTAGCTCGCCCACAGCGGGTGTTCCGAAGTGTTCATACGCAGGCAGGCCGAAATGCTGCGTCGTCTGCACACGATACGCCTGATTGCCGTTTTCGGGACGAATGTTACGGAAGCTATAGCGATCCGCATCCTGTTTAGAAGTATACTCCGCAATGTCATACCAAGTGTTGCCGTCCAGCGTGCCCTGCAGTTGGTAGGCAAACTCTTTACAGAGCGGCGCGATCACGGCGCGACTGCCACTGACTTTGAGCTCCGGCAGGTCATTGACGACAATGT
>Ga0209092_10000585_pt1 | contig 36122 bp, 17 predicted proteins | sample FraStrMetagenome_FD_187446 | JGI IMG/M metagenome (GOLD analysis project Ga0209092, IMG submission 187446) | Marine eukaryotic phytoplankton communities from Arctic Ocean - Fram Strait ARC3M Metagenome (SPAdes) (version 2) | ecosystem: Environmental > Aquatic > Marine > Oceanic | place: Fram...
TGATTAAAGACGACGTTACTGTGTTTGGTTGGTTTTGGTTTGTTCACACTCGGTTTCCTTGGTCGGAAACCACCCAAAGCCAACCACTTTTTTTAACTCAACAAGCCATTCCTATGGGATGGCTGTGATTCATACTCATGAAAACGGCGATGATAGTCGAGCGTCGCCCCCGCACGGCTCCTATATGTAAACCGGATCTTGTCGTCGTCGGTAACTCCGGTATAAAGTACCTCGGTCATATTGGGTCCAGTCCAGTGATAGCAGGTCTTGAGGCGTTTCTCCCGACGGCGGGTATTAGCACTGTCGTAATAGACCAGGAAATCGCCGCCGCCTACATTTTCAGTCCAACCGTAATCGGGATTTGTTTTATACGAGGTTGTAAATGCAGGCCGTACGTCACATATAAATGCTTCGCCTGTATTTTTATCGGGGTTGTATGTCATCGACTCCCCCCAGCAGCCAATTGCACTTTCATCCCATTTCCAACTGCGATTGGAGTAACCGATCAAGCTAAGCTGGGAATGCGAAATAGCCCCTGCTCCGCCCCAGAACCCGTAGACCACACGTAGCTTGACCCAGCGATGTTCACCCGCCGCCAGAGGCAGCATAACCGAGCCGCGCAACCAAGTTCCATCATGAACGGTGCGGTTGCTATTTTGCAGATGCCAGTTTTTAGAGAGCTGAACCGGAACGCCAAGCGGTTGTCCGTCGGCCGCATCGCACAGCAACATAATGGTTCCGGTAATAGCACGCGGGGTTGGTTGTTCAAATATCAGTGGAATATTCTTTGCGCTGGCGGAGGGGTTGCTCACTTCGATCACATATTCATCCACCCGGTCAGTTGCCGCCGGAAAGGCAACACTTTCAGCCGGCACACTAATATGAATCGCATGTTCATCCTCATCGAATGTGACAGCTAGCGTAGAACCGTCTTGATAGTTCGTGGCACTTAAAACATAATCGGTCGGGTTGATAGCTCCCAGTTTTGCATTTTCCTGAGGCTTTAAAGTCAAGCGCGCCTGATTGCTCGCACTGTCAGCGACATGTCCATTCACCTGAAGCACGGTGCGCGTAATGGGATTGGTCGTCTCCGAAGAAAAATCCAGCATGAAGGTCACCCGGTCGGGCCACGCGGTGACTTCTAAACGGCAGTCTTTATCAACCTCCAGAGTATTTCCATCGGAATCCTTGAAAACCAGTCCGGTGTGATCAATCCGTTGCACGTATTGCCCGCTTTCGATTAGCCGGACGTATTCCTTTTGCGCATCCTTCACCACTGCATTCGTACAGGTATATTCGATACCGTCCTGATACACGCGCAGCACAAAATCAGTCGCAGGAGTAAAAACGGTCACATCATCAGTCAGCGCTGAAACATAGTCTGTACCGCTCAGCGCATCATATCCCGTCAACTGCATATCATCACAATCGAGCTGCAGGCTGTAATACCCGGTCTGAAAAACCAGCTCTGGCTCATTGGAAATTGCAGGAATTCCGTTTTGATAATACATGTAGGTGTAATTCAGCGGTTCCTGCACCAGTGGACCCGCTGGCGCCTGGGATCGATTCAACGCAATAATCAGATTATCCACGCGTACACTGTCCGGCCCTCGATCACGGTTTAACCGGATCGTATTCAAACCGGCATTGAGCGATACACTGGCCAGGCTCGACACAGTCCATACTCCGCCTGTCCCGGCCAGGTTGTAGTTACTGTCCACCACGCTACCATTTACCGTAAGCGTCATGGTGTTTGCACTATCCGTCCAATGACTCAAGGAGAGATCGGCCTCGGCGGCCTCCACTAAATTCACCGTCCACTCGATATAACTGCTGCTGGCCGTGTCCATCACCACATAGCCCGAGCCAGTGTAGCCGGCAGAGTAGCTGCTCGATGTCGAATCATAAAGCACCGCATCTTCCGCTTCGCGTCTCTCATTTACACTAATATTCAGCGTAGCATTTACCGGTGCGGCGATTCCGTCGGAAACACTGACGGTCCAACTGTTCATGCTCACGTCCCAACCGCCCGGCGTACCCGATAGCGTGCCGTCTGCCGCCACGCTCAACCATGCCGGGCCAGAAATCTTAGTATAGGTAAGTGCCGCTCCGGCATCTAAATCCCTTGCGGCATCAGCAATGCTGGTGCTATACGCCGCACCTGCCGCAGCAGGGGCTGCTGTCACTGGATCGCTGTACCACAGCGGTGCATCGTTAAACGCATTATTTTCAACCGTAATGTTTAAAGTCGCGGTATCGCTACCACCGGTAGAATCAACCTGCACTGTAAAGCTATTCAGGCCCACATCGCCTGGCGCCGGAGTGCCCGAAAGACCCCCATCTGAAGCCACAGTCAACCAGGAAGGACCATCCAGCTTTGAAAAGGTCATTTGACCCGCAGCCGGGTCGCTGGCATCACCTGCAATGGAATCGTTGTAGCTTCCATCTTCCGTGGCAGTAGTCTTGATGATGGGGTCAATCGTGAAGGACGGTGTCGGGTCAGGGTTCGTAGTGGTTTCGTTCGAAGCCTGCACCCCGACCTCAAGCCAGATGTCATCTGAAGAGGAAACCGACTCCATCTTGAACGTAGTCAGGTCGGAGGGGAGCATGACATCCAGTTGCTGCTCGGACAGGGCATTCCAGTTTGAATCGTACACCGTAAAGAGCCCGTCCTCATCAAGGATAAAATGGTTTTCAGTGCCGATGCTGCCATCCACGCTCACCGACTGCTCGCCGAGAGTTAGAGTAGGATCCACCAGCGCCTCAGGCGTTTCCGCCAGCGCAATCATCCCATCCACCTCGACGCTACAGGTAGTGCCAGCAGGGATATGTCCTATGCCGATCTGGATGATCCTCACACTACCATAATCCATGGATTTACGAGTTGATTTCGTCCAGCCCCAGTCGCGGACTCGCCAGGCGACTTCACCGGTTGGAATTTCAATCCATCGACGACCAGTGAAATTGATAGGGACGACATAGTCGCGACCTCTTCCACGGTTTAGGCGAATCACTAGAGTGGCACCGCTGCCGTCACCAGTCACCCACAGGCCGATGCCGCGACGTGTCTTTAAGTCGAGACTCGGACTAACCTCATATGTGGTCAATTCGACGTCCGACCAAACTGGAGAATCGGTGGCATTGGCTCGCGACACAGTGAGCGAACTACTGCCGATATAAGTCATTAAATCGATATTGTCATTCGATGCCGCGTCGTAGCTCGGCAGAACCCGTCCGACAATCCGGACCCGGTCTGCTCCGGAATCCAGCTCCGTCGGAATCTCCAGAGTTTGAACATCACCGTTTTGCAGATAGAAACGCGGAGTGATGACTCCGTGTTCTTGGCCCGAGTGCCATTCATGAGTGTAAAGATCAGTGCCCAGCGCCAGCCATCGTTCAAGAACCGGACCTTTCATCCGCCATAAGGCCTTGCCGAATGCCTTGGGCCCACTGAGAGTTGTGCGAGCAGCAAGAGGACTACGGAACTCGTTCATCGCCTCGCGCTGCACCGAATCCATCGCGTGTGAGGCATGCTTCCAGTTCTTGATCGCTCTTAAAAAATCAGACGTCAAACCGTGCGCCTGTAGCGTTTCCATTGTCACACCGCTCACATCGTACGATCCAAGTGAGAATCCACGGGTATTGAGAGTTGTTTGCCGATTCAATCTATACTCGTGTTCCTCGAGTCCGATGGTAGCCCACGACTCATCGCCGAGAAACATAACGCATTGCCCGAAAGGTTTAAAGTCACCGCCAAGCGCGTCTTTTACCCGGTTAAATTTATATTCTAGCCAAGCAAGAGGAGCCGGCCCCGCGCTGCTGTCAGATGAGGTAGGATGATCCAGGTTCTGGTAAACCAGGGCTCCGAACTTCTCACCTCCCCAGGCACCGTAGGCCTTGTGGAATTCAATTCCGTCGAAAGACGCATGTTTCAGGCCCAGAGTATTGTTCAGATCGGCCCAGCGCGTGGTAATCGTTTCAAATAAAGCGGAGTTGGGGTCCGGGACAAAGTCGTTGAATGGCCGCAAATAGCCGCGCAGACTTTCAGCTTCGGAATAGCTTGCAGCGGAGGTATCCCACATCCCACGACTGACGCCTTCCAACTGCCAGGTTCCGTTGCCCAAATCTTCGACACTACTCGCCTGAATCCATTCGTTACCGATCCGGAAGGTCTTGAAGTCAAAAACGCTGGAAACAACCGGCGGAGCCTCCAGTGGTTGATCCGAACCGATCACCGGCAGTTCCACACCGGAATCCGGCACCACTACGAAGGAGGTCGCGGCAGCATCAATTGCCCCGCTCAGAGTAACCGTGCCCCAGCTCTGGAGGTCGGGGTGGGCCGTTGGAGTAACAAACTCCTTATCGCGTTCGCCAATATTCCCAGACAAGTAGTGAAACATCAACCCCAGGTTTTTCCCTGCCGCTTCGCTCTTAAATGCCTGCATGTCAGCAAGGCCGTTGGGATACATGTTCGGGTTGATTTCATCGTTCTGCCTGTAATTCAACCCGTACTCCCCGCGCCAGACTAAGTTCCAAAGATAAAAGGCCTTCGCATCCATTTTTTGGGCGTAGGGAAGAAAGTCCGAATGTTCATCGAAATCGATGGGCACCATGTTGAGATAGCTGCTGTCAGTGGACTGCGCGATCCAATCGTTGAGCCAGGCCTCGGCGGCCGCACGGGTCCACTCGCCATCGACCTTGGGATGCGGCAGGCCTTCCATCGTCCAGAGATCGAGTAGGGTCTCATCCTCCTGCTCATTGTTCTCGTAGGCATACAAGGCAAACGCGCCAAGGACATTTGTTTCCCACAAGGAGCGACGCTTGATACTCACCGAGGAGTCGTAAGACACGACCTTCATCATGTGGTCCAGCTCGATTACGCGGAGTCCGCTACCCGCTGTATCGAGGTCGAACTTGAGCTGCTCACCAGCGAGCGCAAAGCCGCTCAATGAAGTGAAACGAGCCGTCAGATAATCATTCGTTGCCTCAAAACGGACGCTGAGTTGTTCGGTTGAACCGGAAATCGTAAATTGGTATTCGCCATCACCCAGATCCGTCACCGTGTTAAACCGCCGTTTCGTACCATCTGATTCAAGCAGGTAAAAGCCATAGGACTCGACGCCATCCAACAACTCTGCCCCACTCCTGCTCCGGATAGAAACAGGATGCGCGTCTGCGTCAAACTCGATGGAAAGCTGCGCTTGCGGCTGTTGTTGGGTGGTCCCATACAGTGCCACGTCATCGAGGCGGTGATAGATGCGGTCATGGCCGGTATCGTCATATAAATAGACCCTGAACTCGATTGGAGCAGTGATGTTCTGGAATTTCGCATCACTGAGATCAATGCTCCAGGTTTGATAGGTCTCGTCCCCAGTGTCCAAGGCAGTGTCTTCGGTCGCAATACTCGACACCAGATCACTCTCGGTAAAGCCATCAATACTGGTCATCAAGTTGGCTGTGAGGATTTTGCCTGTGTAACCATTATCGTTGGAATAACCTGCCTTGAGCACGAGAGAGGTCAGGTTTATTGTTCCGGTTGATTTTGGAGCCACCGTAAAAGAAACATAGTCATCCCCCGAGATGGCCTCACTCAGAGTAGTCCCGGTGGCAGACGCTTTCGCATACAGATTCAGGCTCCTTGTTGCGAAACCCGCATCGGAATCCAAACCGGCACCCACCGAAAAGCTGCCTGCTGTTACGTTCGGATCGGTCGAACTTGCTGCAAGGCTTGCGGCAAAATCATAGCTTGCCAGAGTCGTGGCGGATGCGCCCACTGCAGCCATCTGTGTGATGGCCGCAGTGATCAGTAAACCTCTTAGCATAGAACTATTTCGTTTAAGCATAGTAGTAAGCTTGTTAATTCTTCGCGATATTTGAAAATATCGGTAACGATTAGGTGCGCTAGGTTAAGTATTACTCAGCCAATTCGATCTCGACACGGAAGAAGCCGGAGCTAGCGCCAGTTGGCACGCTATTGACCACTTCTTCAAAGTCATCATCGATCACCGCAGTCCCGGTTTCGGAAATGCCGTCCGTGCTCCAATCCGGAGTTGTCAGATCCGATGCGCCGACCACTTGGTAAGTGAGCTTGCGCGCAACTGCATCGCGGCGGCGCGGATAGCAGAACTCGCCCGAGGCTCCCGACATGTCCAGGACAGGCTGCGCCCCGACATTGCTTTTTTTGTTTGGATCGCCACCGATTCCATACTCATACAAGTTACTACGTCCGTCTCCATCCGGGTCGCCCTCCGGGGTCGTTGGATCCACTTGCGAAAGCGGGAACTCGTGCAGCGTCGGGCCGCCCTCGATGGAAAGACGTATATTGGTAATCGAGACCGACGGCGATGTCGTGCCACCGACCTCCCGCGCAAAACCAAGCACGATGTAATCATAGTCCGTGACTGCGTCCGGAGCGGTGGTAAAGGTCGAGAGATCAAAGGTATTGCTATATGCCTGCGCCCCAACCGAACCGGTCAAGCCCGGAACTGCGGCATCGGATCCAGTTCCTGCGGTTCCTGTAAAAACTCCATCCGGGCGGCCCAGATTATAGACCTCCATCTGATCCGAAGATACGGCGGTCCAAGCGCTGCCGCTGTTGCCGCCGAGATGCATAATCTCCGGATTCTCCGAGGGGTCGAGATCGACACAGCCCCAGAGATGCGCGTAGAGTTTCTCGGCGGAATCTGCTGTCGTGTAGTCAAAGCTGAGCGACAACTGCGCATGATCCGTCTCGGGCAAATCCGTAAGATCAATACAGATGGCAATCGGCCCCTCTCCTAAACGACTGTTTACCGCACTGCTGCTCGCGATAACACCGTCTACAACCGTCCACTCCGTCGATGCCCACTTGTTGTAAAAGACGTTGTTCTTCTGCACTCTTTTAAAGGGCCCCACCGTACTGAGTCGGCCATCCTCTTCGGGAATGCGATCCAGCCCGTTCTCAGTCGTCCACCCACCGAAATGGTCGATAGTGCCGTGCAGTGCAAAGACCAGATCGTCCCCCGCAGTTTCAGTGGCAGCGAAAGGCCAATTAATCGATGCGCCGGCAATCGTCTGGAGGTGAATCAAGTCGCCGCCCGCATAGGCTCCGTCACCATCCGAACGCATCCAATAGCACAGATTGCCAGTGGCCTGCTCTTTCCATTTGAGCTGGAAGGCATAAGTGCCGCTCGTCAGCACGGTGTCCTCAAAATCGATGGTGTAATAGTTTCCGGCCGTGCAGGATACGCCGCGCATGTCAATTTCCTGATAGAGCCGTGTCCGGTAGGGATCATCCGCAGGGGCACCGCTCTCATATTGACCAATCCAGAGATACAGCTCAGCGGCATCGCTGCTACCGATGCTGAAGTTAGTGAATGCCTGCAGGGTCAATGCGGAGAGGGACACCGGTTCCGACACAGTGAAGGTCTGTCCGAGCACCTGCAAGTTGGTGCCGTCATCACGCACCGCGTTTTGTAGACTCCCCACCGTGTTGCCCAATAGGACGTTATAACTCGGATAAACCGTGCCTGCATCCGCAAAGGTCGCCACACCCTGTGGCTCCCATGTGCGCAGTGGCACTGCTGTAGAGGCTTTGCCCGAATGGCCGGTCAGATAGACTGAACTATAGAAGAAAAAGTTCTCATCGATGAGGTTGAAGAGATAACTCTGCGCACCTTCCGGAATTTCGACTTCGGCCCAACCATCCTCATGATCGAACGGCACGGGAATTTTAAACCACTCTTCGTAATCGTTACCTGGGTTCTTACAATAGAGCAGGTCCAGGAATTTCACCTTGGCCTGATTGGTATTCCATGTGACCCAGGCCATCGTTTCATCGTTGCCGGTGGACAGAATTTTCGGGCTCTGATCGCCCAGAGCTAGATTCAAGCGTTCCGGATTCCAATAGAGTGGCCTGGCCTGCACTTCTTCCATCCACGCGTCCAGCTCCGCGCTCATCTCAGTGAGCACCTGCGGGTACGAGGCCTTCACATCGACCTGCTCGTTGATATCCACGGCATCACCATTTGCGTCATAGAGTTGATACAGCGAATACTTATCCAGCGAAGAGGTGTATTTTTTATACAACTTCCACCCATCCTTCAACATCGTGGTCGCATTGCGACCGCTATGCGGGAAATGCCAGAACATAGATGCACGCTCCGTGTTGGTCGCCGAATCCGTTACTTGTGCTGAATCGAGCGGGTCGTTCAGCAGTAGCGGCGACAGATCACTCGCATCCAATCCGGACGGAATGCTTGCGCCCGCCAGAGAGAGGAAGGTCGGATAGATATCCATGCCGTTGATGATGACATCGCTGAGTGTATTGGAGGAAATCCCCGGCCCCATCGCGATAAACGGCACGCGCACCCCACCCTCCTGGAGCCAGAGTTTGCCTTCATCCAGCGGAAAATTATCCGTGCCATTATCGGCCCCTTCATAACCACCGTTATCCGAGGTGAGAATGATATAGGTATTTTCGATGAGCTTATGGCCGGGCCAGCGGGGATCATCCGTAGTCTCCAGGTAGTCGATCAACTTACTAATGTAATAGTCGAGACTTTCAACCATCGCCGCGTAATAGGGGTTGTTCTGTCCTTCAGCAAAGATCTCAGTTCCGTCCAAGGGGTAGTCGTAGCCCATCAGGCCCGCATATTTCTGCAGGAGGCTCTCGGTGCGCATCTGGATCGGAGTGTGCACCAGCCAAGTGGAATAGTAGCAGAAGAAAGGCTCTTGCCGGCTGACCGCATCCGCAAAAAAGCCCAGGGTTTCCTCGGTGACAGGATCCGTGGCAATTCCATTGCCATCCAACTGATACGAATCAGAGGGATCAGTGGTCGCAAAGTCTGTCAGCTTACTCGACATGCTGCTTTGCACCCCACGACTGTTATAAGCCACGTCAAATCCCTGATCGGTCGGGTATGGAAAGCTGTAATGGTGCCCATCGGGCGACATGTGCCATTTACCAAACGCACCGGTGTAATACCCGGCATCTCTCAGCGCTTCGGCCAGCGAGTATTCCTCATCCTTGAGGCTACTGCGAAAATGCGGGGTGATACCATTCGTGACAACACTACTCGCTTTCGGGCACCGTCCGCCATCCACCATAGTAACATCGACGCGCGCCGGATGCTTGCCCGTCATGATGGCCACTCGACTGGGTGCACAGACCGGCGTCGGCGAATACGCATTCGTAAACATAACACCCTCCGCAGCCAGTGCATCCATTTGGTTTGTCTCAAAGACATTCGTTCCGCCAAAGCCGTTCACCACATCCGTCTCCAGCTGGTCATACACCTTGATGTCCTGCCAGCCGAGATCGTCGGCAAGAATCAACAAGAGATTCGGCTGCGCTGGACGCGGCGCAGGCGGAGCAGTCACCGTACCACTCAGCACAATGTCATCGATGCGGTGGATGATGCCGGCATTATTCGTGTCGTCGCTCAAATAAATTCTGAATTCGGTCGCCGTGGTGATGTCCTGAAATTGTGCTGCGGTGAGATCGATATTCAAAGTCTGGTAAACCACGGTGCCGTCGTTGGTCGACGTATTTGCGGTTGAGACGCTACCAAGCGAAGCTGCAGCAGTAAACCCGTCGATATCGGTGAGCACTGCTTGAGTGAGGATCTTACTCGTATACGATCCGCTATTGGTATAGCCCGCTCGAAGTGACAACGAGGTTAAGTCCAAGTCCACACCTGCACCAGGGGTCACCGTGAAACTCACGTAGTCATTGTCCGTGATGGCAGCGGCCAAATCATTGAGCCCCGTTACACTCGTTCTGATAAATGCATTACCGCCATCCGTGCTGGAACGCGCAACAGCAAAGCCGGAACCGGATCCAAGCGCGCTCACGGTTACATTCGAACCCTCGGTCGTGGGGTTCAAGTCAATGTCAAAGGTGAAGCCTGCAATGGTCGTTGCGGATAAGCCTGTTGCTACCATCAATCCGATGGCTGCGTTGACCAGAAATTTGGCAGGGATAGATTTAAGTCGCGTAGTCATAAATGCCCGAGTCGGGTTGAATTCTTGGGGTGGATGTGAATACTAACATAGCTACAGTATCGAAGATACGCGTAATTGCGCATTAAAATTATCAAAATGCGTCACCCCGAGGCTCCCTCTAATCCTTCAGCAAGGTATAGGAGTCCAGCGTTTGACCTTCGCTACCGAGTGTGGTGACATCCAGACGACGGCCATCGATATCCACCACCACCGATGCCAACTTTGACAAGCTCTCCACCATGAAAGGCAAATACGGTGCGCGGAAGCCAACGACCTTACCAAAACTGCCCGCCACCGTATGAATGGAGCCACGTCCTGTATGCGCTGCCTGCTGTTAGCTGCCGTCACCTTCCTGTCGTCCGTCTCCCTCATCCAGTGCGTGCAGTTCAGGATCATAGGTATCGCTTTTGCCGTAGTGGCCTTGCATCAGAATCGAGCGTTCATAAATATGACTGTGTCCACCAAAAGTCAGGTCCACACCATGTGCTTTAAGTAGTGGCAAAAAAATCAGTACATCCTAGCAGCATCCGCATAGCTAAGATATGCGCAATGGCGCATTTTTTAAACAATTAAGCTAATCGTGCTCTGCGACGAATCGCCCCGTCAGCTGAGATCCTTGCCGATTGGACGGCCTGGATGCTTGGTAAGTCAGGCTCCGCGAAGCTGCTTACAAAGATGCGCTGCATATGGAATTATGGACCGGTTGTCACATTCACGCGAACGAAGAGCTTACTGCCAAATGCTAGGCTATTAGGTAGCCTGACGACGACTCGATCAATACCATCAGTATAGAAGTCTTCGGTGACTGCGATCGTGACACCATCGGTGTTGTGTACCGCAGGATTCCAACCCGACAAGTCGGAACCATACTCAACCACGATGCTTGTGCTAGGATCGCCATTGGACAGCTCGCTACGACGGAATTCGAGCTCTAGCCCACCCGCAGTATAGGTGCAAGTCGGTGCGACTGTAAGATCATCAGATGCATCGGTTGGATCGCTACCAAGCACATACTCAAGCCCGGTCTCCAGACTCCCCCCATCGAAGTCGAGCGTGGCATCACGATCACTCAGCCCGGAAACGCTGTCTGCCCATATCGTATAATCGCTCATCTCGTTCAGCTCGATCGCGTTGCCATTGACCACCAGTTCATAGCCCGCGATTGGAGCAGCCAGAGCCGGAGTGCCCGAAATTGAGGATGCAGTGATCAGCGTGTAACTCGACAAGCTCGGTGTACCACTGATCTTAATCGTCGCATTCGGGTCGAGCGTCAGCGCGGAGGACGTTACCGGGCTTCCGAGCGTCAGTTCAAGGGATGCACCGCCATTCACCATAATGGCTGATGTGCTCATGTCCGAGCGTAGATTCAGTGTCCCTGCGGCAACGGTCGTCGCACCGCTGTGGCTGCTTGGAATGCCGCTCAAATTATTGAGTGTCAGTGTGCCAGGGCCGGACTTGACCAATGCAAGTGCCCCGCTGAAACGACCCTGGTATTCTGTATCGCTTGACTGATTGATTGCCAGTGTACCGCTGCCGGCAATCTCGACATCGCCCCCCACGTTGAGTGATTGGGACGAAGTTGCGATCGAGCCGACTGTTTGGTCAAAGCTCTTCAAGTCGAGCCTTGTGAAAGAGTTAAGTGTTGTATTCCAGCCAAACTCGAGATTCGCACCTGTCGGCAAAATATCGGTCGCACCCAACTCGACGATGGAACTGAAATAGAGCCTCATATCAGTCCAATCGTGTGTCCCCGTGATCGGATTCAGAATGATTTTCCTGCCGGCAACATGTAGAGGATCGCCAAGATCGTAACCGTCGCCCGCAAATTTTAGAAGCCCCGTCGCGCTGATTGGATTAGTATCAATCACGAAGTCTCCAACTAGAGTCAAATCGCCGGAACTGCTAATACCGCCACTGATCGTCATCGTGCCGGATTCAGTCTGAATACGTCCACCGCCCATAATCGCACCAGTCACAGTATTAGATCCGGCAGAGTTCCAGAGCGCAGGCGCCGTATTGCTCTCGCCGGAAATCGTGAGCGGCTCTGCAAGACTGATGCCGCCTTCCATACGGAGCGAACCTCCTGAGACCAAGGTGTGACCCGCAACCTCACCGAGAGCGGCGTTGTCTCCGACTGTTAACGTCCCCCCGCTGACAGTCGTCACGCCGGTGTAGGCATTTGCACTCGCGAGCGTGAGATTACCGGTTCCGGACTTAGAGAGAGAAGCGCTACCGCTGATGGCATCCCCAGTGAAGCTATAGTCCACCGAGGCACTCACATAAACATTAGCGGGCGCGACCGAGCCGGAAATTGTTACCGTTCCTGCCCCGGTGTCGCCGAAGCTAACCTCATCGCCGTCGTTGTAAGTGCCACCAGTCCAGCTAGTGGAGTCGGGATTCGTCCAAGTCGAATCAGAGCTACCATCCCAATCCAGCGATTCCTGAGTCGTCACTGTTCCGTTCAACGCAACACTATCAAAGCGATGAATAATATTCTGATCGCCGGTGTCATCATACACATAGACCCTAAACTCGAGTGCTGTAGTGATGTTTTGAAACCTTTCATCGCTAAGATCGATGACCCAATACTGATAGTTCGCGCTGCCACCACTAACACTGGTATCTGAAGTCGAGATACTGGATACAAGGTCACTTGAGGTAAACCCGTCAATACTGGTCAATAAATTTGCAGTGAGGATTTTATTAGTATAACCATTCGAATTCGTATACCCAGCATTCAGAACGAGGGCGCTAAGGTTCATCCTAGATCCAGCCTCGGGTGTCACAGTGAAGGACAGGTAATCATCCCCGGCAATCGCAGCACTGAGGGTATCGTCGGTTGCACTCGACCTGACGAACATGTTCTGACCACTCGGCGAGTGCCCCGCGAGCGAATCAATCCCGGCTCCGACAGAAAAATTACTCGCAGTGACATTCGCAACTGAGCTTGTCGCAGACTCGCTTGTGTCAAAATGATATTCGGCGATGATTGTCGTGCTGGGAGGTGTAACGAGCCCAGCAGGATCTGGCGTCGTGCCTTGCGCATCGAACTGTAAATAGCTCAAGCTGATGCACCAAGAGGCACCGTAGTTTGCCCAGCCCTCCAAATGGCGAAAAGCAGCCCCGGGTTGAAACGGATACATCTCACTGCCCGGCAGTGTGGCAATATTCCCCCGCACCGTTTCCAATCGCGCACAGGTGTCTTCCTTATATAATTTAGGCCAACCGCATTCGATCTCAGGGAAACCCTGATCCGGATGACTCGAAGCCGCCGCCAACATCGGGTTACGTCCAAAGACGTGATCGACCGAGGCGAAAGCGAGTTCTTCAAGGCGCGCTTTCAGAGCTTGACCATCGACCACCCAGGAAGCTGCGGTATAAATCGCCGGCAGACTCAGCGAATTCCCCACCTCATTCATTCCAGGGATCGTCCACAGGTCGTTGCTAAACTTACGAAAGTCCCACAGGTTATCCGCACGAGCGACGGCGTTTTCGGCCCATGCGGTAATCTTTGCTTTCAACCCGGCGGGCGCCTGCTGCGGATATTTCTGTAGCAACCAGACCAGATTGGGAATCGTCCGGTGCTCGGTCAAACGGTGGCCCTTGTTCGTGCGCGGATCGTTCCAGTCCAGATTATTGATGATCCATTCGGCCTGATTCAAGGCGGCAGCCAGATAGACCGCGGCATCAGTGCGCTCTTCCCGCAAGGCAACTTCATACATCATCAGATTCGGCACAATCGAATGGCCCGGTGCGTGACGCCCCTTAAATGGGTGCATGTGGTTTGCCTGCCAATCATCTATGGGCGAATAGGTATCCAGATGCCACCAGGGACTGATATCGAGTGGACTCGATCCTTTTCTGCTACCCGAACCGCCTTGAGTAAAGTTTCCTGTTGGCCCACCTGCAGGATCCCAGAAGTTGAAACAGAAGTCACGACACTTGTCGTAAAAGGACTGCGGAAGCCATTGCTGCAATTCCGGCCAAGCCCACAGCACGTAGGCGACTTGTTCGAGGGTCTGCGGCTCAATCATGCTGTCATCATTGTCGAAACGAGCGCTGGGATCGCGTCCATTGGGGCGCATCAAAATGTAGCCTGCCCCCCAGTGGATTAGTTTTACCACGTCCGGTGCGTCCGGATGCGGAGCTTCCAACTCGTAGTAATCACTCACTGCATCCATCACACCCCCGAAGTCACTATCCGGTATATAGTTAAAGTCAGGTGCAGTGACACGGTCTTTGTCCGCCTGCCAATCAATCTGGCGTGGCATCGAGTCAATAAACTCCGGATCCGAAAGATAAAAGAGCACGAGCGAGGGAATGATCGCATCGTAATAAGTGCCGTCACGAAAGGCACCGCCGCCAAAGGCACTCGGGTGAGTGCCGACGACTGAACGAACATCGTTCAAGAAATCGGTTGCCGTTTGCCAATACTGCTCCTGAGCGAGATTTTGCCGAATGAGGAAGGGATCACTGGTATTCGAAGTCAGTGCGCCGCCGCTCAGATCAATCACATAGTGCGAGTCGGAATCAGCGGGTTTAAACGCAGTAAAATCGCCACGGCCTCCGCTGATGAGGCCTTGAAAGAGACTCTCCGTCTGGTCCTGGATTCGAATGGTAAACTGCGCTCCATCTGCCGACAACGGTGCGGTAAAGCGCTTGGGGCGATCCGTTAAGTAACCGACCTGATTGAGAATGATTTGGTGCTGGTTGTCGTCGACGATCGCATAGGGCCTGTCCGCGCCCGTTCCATCGGGAAAGGCGGGCGGCAGCCCGGTGACGTCCGGGTCGTCATAGACCGCGATCTCGCGGATGCGTCCGGGGCTCGCGGTGAGGAGCTCGATGCGTAGCTTGATGACTTGGCTTTCATCGAGATAGATGCGCTGGACGGTGCCCTGTGTTCCGTGGAATTCCCATTCGGGTTTGTCTTGCCATGCGTTGTCCACCCACAGGCGGATCTTATAGTCGGTGAGTGCCGATTCCGACCGCCATCCTGAAAAAATATCGATCCTGCGGATCGTGGTTGCCCCAGTAAAACTGAGTTCAATCCATGGAGACGGATCCTCCTCGGCCGCCAGCCAGCGCGAGGTGTCATTCACCACGCCATCGTTTGCGTTGTCTTTCGCATACCCCGATCGCTCACTACTCGCAGATACCGTGGCGGTTTCAGCCCAATTAGTCTCTGTTCCGTACGCAATTGTAGACATGCATGCATACAACAAGAATAGGATTAGGTGCCTGTTAGAATACACGTCACGGATCTTATGTAAGTTCATATGATTTTGTGGAGTTGAACTCCAGAAACCTAGGTTTGTCGCCACCCAGAAATATCGGCATTATAGAAAAATGTAGCCACAAACAAATCATAGCTGAAATAAAACGATCTATAATATATCGGATTGCGTATATTTTATAAGGATTTGGCGCCTCCAAGCTAAGCTCGAACAGCTTCCAAACATGGCAGTAATGTTCAACCTGACTGCCGCCGCTTAGATGACATCGACCTCAAGCGACCACTCCAAAGCATCTTCGGCAGCCAGAACCGGCGGCTCTTTCGCTTCGCTCAGATCATCCACAGGCAACATCGCGGGTTCGATGCCAAGATTGAAATACGGGGCCGATCCACAGCCCGACCATGCGCCGTGATTGATCCATAAGCCCAAATACGGGATCTGCTGCGCATCCCATGAAAACTTTAATCCGGAACCGTCAGCATGACGCACGGTCATCTGATCGACCACATTACAGTCGCTGAATAATTTGGCCGCCCAGGGCGCGGAATGATCCGGCAGTTCGTTTAATTGAATCCCTTGCCCATCGAGTGCCTGGGCTGCACCCATCGCTGCTCCCACCTTAAACGATCCGGCAGCCTCCAGCCTTAAATCAGGCGACAAGGGTAACAATGGATGCGCACACCATAGCCAGGGGAACGGCTGTTCGCCGGTATTTTTCAAGCGATAGTCACAGCGGATGCTTGCGCCATCCAACACCACCGTACGCTCGAAACGAAAGGGAAAGCAACGCCCCTGCAGCGACATCGCCAGCCGGGTGTCGGACTGCTCGTCGACCTGCCAGGGCAACTGCACCAGATCGCCATGATCCGGGACCTTGCCGCAGGGCGCAACCGAGGGGAAGATTTCATCCCAGCCACCCGTGTCGTGCTGCGCGATAAAGGAATCGCCGTAGCGGATCGGGCTCACCCCGAGGTGCGGATTGCGCCAAAACCATTCACGCCCGCTGCGCCGGTCGCGCAAGGAGCGCCACTTGCCACCTTGCTCAGGCTCGAACACCAACTTTAGTTCGGCGGATTCAAGTGTAAGGCTTTTTCCTTTCATGACTGCTCAAAGCGCGCTTCGCTTACCTGGCCGATCCTACTGGTGCTTGACCAAAGCGAGTCCCTGCTCAGCAAGACCGAGCAGTGTATTGGCATGTGCCTGCTTCGCCTGGTCGAGATCCTCTTCGAACACGAGCAGCAACGGCAAGGACGTCGCGAAGTAATCAATCTTGGCCGCCCCCTTCAGTTCGTCCTCAGCAAAGCGCTTGAATCCCTCGAACAAAGCCTGCGCCTCAGCCGCGCGGCCCAATTCAATTAGGGACAAGCCGCGGAAATAGGAGAGTTCCGAATGCTCCGTAACCGCCATCGACTGAAAGTCCCCTGCCTGGTTGGCACTCGCTTCAAACTGTACCACAGCCTCGTCCTCGCGACCCAGCGCACGCAGCGCCTTGCCGGTCCAATAGCTGACATCCGCCTTGGCCTGCAGCAAATGATAGGCCTCGGCCAAATTCTCCGGCGGCTGCATCGCCTGCTCAAAATGTTGCAGTGCGGCTGTCGCATTACCGGCATCCAGTCTCTGTTGGCCTAACAACAGATGCGCGCTGGTGTATTGGCGCAGGACCTTCCCTTCTCCGCCTTCCCACGGGTGAAAACGGCGTGCCAGTAATGTGTCGAGTGCTGCTTGTGGTGCGCCTGTTTCATTGTAAAGCTCGGCCAAAGAAACGGTGCAATCATCGCGTTCCTGAACGAGCTTAGGCTTGCTAAGGAGTGTTTCCAAACGTGTCTCAGCCGCATCTCCCAACTTGCCGCGCAGCTGATCCAATTCAGCGAAGAGACGCGCGTCAGTCGGGTCGTGCTTCACCGCCTGTAGATAGGCAGAGCGTGCCGCCTCAGCGTCGCGGCGCACATTCCAATACGCAATCCCGAGATTCCGATGCACCGTTGCAAAGGTCGAATCCGCCGCCTGCGCGCGTTCCCAACAAGTGATCGCATCTTCATGACGCTTCTTGTCGAAGTAATAATTACCGAGCCCATAGGCCGCGTTGCGGTCTGCGCCCGGCTGCTCCAGAGCCCACTCCAGCATCAACTGATCGTGTAGGCGTGAGGGAAAGCAATAATCGCTCCCCAGCGCACGGGCCTGTTCAAGCAACTCTGCACTGCCACTCAGCCACGCCAGGGCATAGTGCGTTAACTGAGACCTTTCGAGCGGATTGGGCACCGCCACTTCGTGCGCTGCACTGCGATGGTGTAATTCCAACAAGCCGATTGCCTCCCCGCAGAACCCGGCATCGACATAATCGTAAACGATATCCAACACGGTCTGTGCATCATTGCGGCTTTTGGCGAGGAAGGCATCCACATCGCCCGAAGCATGACGCGCCCAATGATCCAGCGGATCGACCGCCAGCAGATCGGCCAGCACCTGCGAGCCATCGCGACCCAGCTTACCCAACACCAGTGCCTTGAGCACCTGTGCCTTGTTGTTCTGGCGGTTGGTATCCAGTACATCTTCACAATGCTGCAGCGCGGTTTCGAAATCGCCCTGACGGCAATCAAGCAGTGCCAGTTCATAGTATGCGGCTGAGCGCCATGCGGCATTCCAAGTAGACTTATAAAGCAAGCCATAGGCCTCAGTGAAGCGATTCTGAAAACGACGCGTCAGCCCAAGGTAATAGTGCGCCTCTCCGGTATAAGGATTCGGGTGACGACAGGTCAGGCGCTCGATTGCCTTTTCAAAGTATTCCGCAGCGTCATCGAGCAGGCCTTGATTGAGCTTACGACGACCATAGGCGATATTGGTGCGCACATCCAGCGGATCACGGCGTAGAATTTCATCCCAATAAATTTCAGGATAACGCGTCGGGTGGCGGTATTGCTCCAAGTGCTCGGCAGTCAAATACAGCTCTTCTAGCGTCTCGATAGCATCGGGCATGGGCGGCTCGGTCGCCACCTCGCGTTTGCGCTCCAATTTCGCCACATCCACCGGCCGATACGACACCAGACCTTCGACTGACAGTTCCAGCGTGTGGATCGCGTCACCTGCAAACTTCAACGTCTGATTCTGCCACGGCGAATCGGGCGACAAATCCACCCGCTCATCGAGCAGCACCTGATCACCATCCGTCAATAGGATGCGCGCGCCCTTAAACTCGCTGGATACCACGGCTCCCAGATCCAGCGAACCATCCTCGTTCAAGACGAGGCGCACCGCAGCATCTTTCGTCGCATTCTGCACTGGGCCGATTTTTTTATAAGGCCACCAGAACTGTGAAAAGGTCTTTGTTTCGCCCGGCGCCAGGTAGCTAAAGTCCGGTTGGTTATCGGTGTAAACGCCGGCCATCAATTCAACGTAGGGCCCGTTGTCGTCAGTCAGCTCGCGATCCCAGGCCCATCCGAATTCATGATTGCCCCAGGTCCATTGCTTCTTGCCCGGTGCGACATGCTTATTGGCCACATGGATAAATCCACCCTCCGCGTCATAGTCATAGCCACCAAAAAAATTGAAGGCCGTATCACAGACCATGTAGCTGGTCGGCACCTCGATATTCTTATACCAGCTCAGGTCGTTCGCCCCCGGTTTGGCAGCATAATCGACGCCGTAGTAATCGTTGTTGGCGATCGGAAAGCCGCTCTGCGCACGCACCGCATGGTCAGCCACATAATGCACATCCGCAGGGAAGAAGCTTTGATAATGATCGTGCACCTTGGCGGCGACATTGGCCCACCACAGAAAGGTCTGCGTATAAGGGGTTCGATTGAACAGGCGTGCCTTGAGCTCAACCAAGGCACTGCCGGGATGCATGCGAATTCCATGCATTCCTTTCAAGCGATTGAGCGGATCATGCTCAGACATCCATACCGTTTGCGAGCCGTCGGCCCCTTCCTCCAAATGCACATCGGTCGGCATATAGGTGCCAGGGCGGTGATGTTGCGGCCAGTTGAACTCGACGCCCCCGGAAATCCACGGCCCCGCCAGACCGACCAATGCCGGCTTGATCACATCCTGACGGTAAAAAAAATCGTAGTCCTCGTTGACCTTGTCCTGCCCCAGAAAAATGCGGCCGCCGATTTCGGGCAGCATCACCAGGCGGACATACTCATTCTCCAACCTCACCGAATCGTATCTCTGAGGTTCAGGCGTATCGAACACCTTATCAATAAAGGGAACGGGATAGACCTTACCGCAAGACCCCTGGTAGACGCGCTTCTCAAAAAAGAGCGGATTCTTTTCCGGAGCCCCCAGTCCATAGGTCGGAATGACGAGTTGTTCACGTGATGCTTCTACGGTCTGCTTCATAATTAATGCGTTCGATTGAAATGCTACGCCCAGCCTCATGAGCCTCGCATAGTTTAGTACAATTCAGTCATTGCGTGAATGGCATATTCGCTACTCAATAATGGACTATCCGATCCTAATCATCAGAAGAAACCGACATGCCAACGATCCACGAAAAACGCATTAAAGAAGGCTTCCCAAAGCAGCGATTAGTGGTGCTCCCACCGACTGTGGTCGAACGCTGCCGTTCGATGCCAATAGTCAGCAATCTATATGTTACCGACATCGGTGCCTACGCCTCCGCCGCCCATCACTACGTCGAACGACAGCACGGCATAGCGGCCGCCGTGCTGATCTATTGCCTCAGCGGTCGAGGCTTAATCGAAATAGACAATACCATTCAAAAAATTCATCCCGGGCAATTCGTAATCATCCCACCCAGCACCCCGCATATCTACCAGGCGGATCAGAAAGACCCATGGTCGATCTGCTGGATACATTTCACCGGAGCGCACACTCAGGCGCTCTCGGACAGTCTCAAACTCACCGTGCAAAATCCATTCCTCTACGTGCCCGATACCCGCATCATGCGCGACGCCTTCGAAAACGTGTACGCCTGCCTGAACTACCACTATTCCGACGCTGGATTGCTGGCGATGACCAGCGAACTGCTGCGCCTGTTCAGCCTAGCCAAACTCCACCAAGGCTTCCCCGGGGCACAGCGTCAATCCGCAGAAAAGCGGGTCGTGTCGACACTGGCATTTATGGAGCAGCACCTCCACATGCCGCTTACACTAGATGAGATGGCCGCACATTCGGGGCAATCCCTACCCTATTTTACTAGGTTATTCCGGCAACGCACCAACCAATCCCCCATGGCTTACTTCATTCAGCTAAAAATCCGCAAAGCCTGCGAACTGCTGGATGAGACCGATTCAAGTATCCGTGAAATCGCAAGCCAGCTCGGCTATGACGACCCCTACTATTTCAGCCGCATCTTCAAAAAGACTCAGGGCTGCTCTCCGGCCGCCTACCGACGATCGGTCAAAGGATAATCCAATACACTAAGGGCAAACACTTCGAGTAAAGCCTATCCGTAGCGAAAATTCAACGAGGGCGCTTTGCCACCTGGATGCACTGGTCCAATCATACTGTAGATCAGGTCATGGCTGGCACAAATGTCTTCGCAAATCACTCCTAAAAAGAGCGGCCGGGTTTTCAAGAACATGATCCTGTGCAGAGGCTACTCACTTTCCTTTCTGAGTTTTTTCGTGCCCGTCCCGAAATCCTTGCTGATCACAGCCCGATCATACTCGTCTCCCAAGACCGTATAGGCCACATACGTCAGCGTATCATTCTCGATGTTAATCACCTGGAAAAACTGTTTTAGATTTGCTGGTTGGTCCAACTGATAACCTTCACCTGCGTAGCTTTCCATATGCTCACGACTGAACCTGTATTGTTTCGGACCACTGACAGAGGTCACGTAAACAGTTCCAAGATTCCCGACATCGCTCTCGGCGGCAGATCGCACAGGGACATGACCGCGGGCGTAGGTGTGATCATGCCCATTGAGCACAAGATCAACCCCGTATTTATCGAATAGAGGCTTCCACTCATCCCGCCCAAACTGGAAGTTGCGTTTCCTGGCCGGCGAAAATACAGAATGGTGACAGGTAACAATTTTCCATTTGGCAGAACAGTTCCTGAGCTGTTCTTCCAGATAGGAGGTCTGCTCATTCAAGCAATAATTCGAATTGAGAACAATGATTCGAACATCCTGATAATCCACCGTGTACACCGTTTCATGAAGGCTCTCCGGCAGCTCGTTCTCAACCGGGAGCGTGAACTGCGGCCGCCATTGAATGGAAGGCTTCCGCGGCTCGTCTTTACCCAGCGGCATGAATTCGTGATTCCCAAGAACTGGTAGTGCCGTCCATTGCCGATGAATAAAACCGCCCGCCTTATACCACTGCGCCCATTCATGATCGCGGTGCGCAAGGTTAATGAGATCCCCGGCATGGATCACAAACGAGGCATCGGGAGCGGTTTGATACGCCATACGAATCACCCGGGACCAGTGCGAAAGCACATCATTCTGCGCATCCCCAAAATAAACAAATTGAGTGGGGGCATAGTTACGCTTCGCTGTGCGGAACTGTATCCATTCCGACCAAAAAGCGTCACCATCGCCGACTCGATATGCATATAGGGTATCCGGCTTCAAGCCATCAAGGATCACGCTATGGTAGTGGACAACAAGCGATGAGTTCCCCTTGTATTCGCCAAGGTCAAATGGCTCCGTCACCGCTTTCTGAGTAACTGCATGGTCTGTAAACCGAGAATTCTCGGTTGCCTCTGCGATTTGCGCCACGGCCTGCATCACGCCTGTATCCGTGCGCCAGGTTACCGCACGGCTTGTGGCCGGATCGCCATGAAAAGTCAGAATAATACGGTCTGGGTCTTTGCTGGGGATTTCCCAGTGATGCAATCCGTCATGATGGTGGTGATGGTGAATATGGCTCCCACCGGTAGACACCGCCTTTTTGTGTGTTTGAATATCCTTCAGCCCCGGAGCATCTCTGTTCGCGTAAACCGCAATTTCGCGAATGCGGGCGAGGCCGGGCTTGAGAAGTTTCAGGCGAATCTTTGTAACCCCAGAACGGTCAATAAGGATCCTCTTTGCGCTATTTGAATTCTTCCGAATTTCCCAGTTGGCATCTCGCAACCATCCTCCGGCAACCTCAACAGAAATATCGAAGTCCTTTAAGGCATCTCCCGCTTTCCACCCCGAAAGGACATCGATGCGACCGACTGTCTGTGGGGCGGGAAAGGCCAATTCCACCCAGGGGGCCTGATCCTTCTCAGCAGCCAACCAACGGGATCTGTCGCTGACCTCGCCATCATTTACCTTTTCCGGAAGGTAAGAATCCTGATGACTACTGGCAGTCACGACGGCCTTCTCAGCCAGATTCACATCATTGGCAAACAACATACTCGACAGCATTGAAGTCGCCACGACGCACATACTTATTCTCTTCCGTGTTCTTTTCATAAATTTCTTCGCATTTTGTTTCCCGCACTCCGTCTGTCACGCTTAAGGAAGCAGTGAGCGCAACAGGGCGGGAGATTTGGTGGTAATTCCGCCCACGTCTACCTGTTAGATTGGAAATTGAATTGCTGGATCCAATGCCTGAAACGCTGTGGCCAGTCGGCAGCATTAGGAGATGGGAAATTAAAGGCCATGTGACCGCCACGCTCATAAATCTCCAGTTGCACTGGAACGTGTGCTTCGCGAAACGCCTTAGCGATCTGTTCCGCTTTTTGGGTCGGTGCGGTGCGATCATCTCGGGTGCTGAAGATTAAAGCGGGAGGCAGTTGTGGGTGAATGTCAATAATTGCCTCTGTATCGCGGATAATCCCCGGCACAGGCTGATCTTTGCTGAAGCTATTATGCCCCGAATGAATCATGACAATATCGGCAGGATACTCGCTGTAGATTTGCTTCGAAACGCTACGTAGATACTTGGTATTCTTACCTGAATACCCCGCATGGCGAGAGATCGCATCGCGCTTCGGCCCAACAAACTCAACCGCCAGCCCTTTGCCTGCCAATGCCGGAACCAGAAAGCTACGATACGAATCTTGTCTTTCTGTAATTGAGTCTCCAAACGCCAACACTGTGGTCGTCTCTGCAGACAGCACGGAACAGGCAGCTGCGCATTGAATCATTATACAGATTGTCAGGAACTTGATCATATACTGGTGAGCATGAAGATTTGTGAAAATACAGGTTCTTAAAATGGGAGCAAGATGCTCCCTCTACTCTCCATGATATGCGATACACAAAGTAGTGGGAGCATCCTGCTCCCGTTTGTTCATTTTATAGATCCTGTTGAAAGAGGGATAGATCCCACGCATCTTTCCACTGAATTTGCAGGCCGTTCTCGTTGAACGTGACCGGCAACCAGACATAGCGCCCGTCAATCGCGTCCTCAGGACGCCAGATATCGAACATGGCGATGTAGGCGCCCTCTTTTCCCTGAACCGGAAAAATGCAGGTGCTTTGTCCGCCAAACGTTTTTTCCGGTCCCATTTCATTCTGCGGGTTCACACCGATGCAGGGATTGGCCAACTCTTGCCACGGGCCAAGAATCGAATCCGCCACGGCGGCACGAGCCGCATTCGGTGCCCAACCGGTGCAACCGGACGCGATCAAATAATATTGATTGCCTCGCTTACAAAGCGCTGGAGCTTCCATCCAGCGAAATGGAAAATTGCGCGTATAAATTCCCGCATGATCCAGATAGTCATCCGTCAGCAGCGAGATATGAAGCGTCGAATTATGCTCAGAGGAATAGAGGTGATAGGCTTTGCCGTCATCATCCACGAACAGATTCATGTCACGTGCCATCTGGCCGCCTTCAACATGCGAACCGAGAATATTGAACTGCGCGTGCTTCGGAGTCGGGCCGCCGCTAAATTGCTCCTTTTCCGCCCGGGTCCGCGCAATCGAAGCCGGGTCTTTCTGTTCCGGTGTCACATTTTGAGGCCACACTCCAGCGTTCGGACGAATGCTGCGGATGTAGGTATACGGGCCGCAGGGTTTGTCAGCAACCGCGATACCTGAGCGCGCCGCATGATACCCCTGACCTTTGAGCTCCAGATGGAACCACATGACAAACTTGTTGGTGTTGGCATTATAAATCACTTTAGGTCGCTCAATGATGCAGCCCCTTACAATGTCGCTGCTCGGGTCATCGGATACCTTCAGGGCAATGCCCTCGTCTTTCCAGTTGGTTAGATCCTTCGACGAATAAACGTGTACCCCGACCTGCGCCCGATTCCCCGCAGAGCCGGCAACCTTATGTTCGCCGAACCAATAGTAAGTGCCGTCATGATGCATCACACCGCCGCCGTGCGCATTGATGTGAACGCCCTGATCGTCCGGCCAAATTTTGCCAGGCTTGAAAGTGAACTCAGCTCCAGCCTTCGAACCGGAGATCTCCAAAGACGCCCCCCCGTCGATCCGCTCACCCACCCCGTCCTGTTGTTGGCGGTGATCGGCCACCGTCGCGATGCGATTCTGATTATCTTCCGGAGCTGCAAACGCATGCAATGCTCCGAGTAAACCGATGAATAGTATGTATCGCTTCATTGTCTTTGGTATCTAAGTCGATGCGCGGCAGTTGAAGTCATATCGATGGCAGCGGAGATTGAAATGAGGTTAGGAGTGAGGCATGTAGCGCCTGGCTCATCATTTTGGATGATGGGATGATTCCTACAGGCAAGAAAAACGCATTATAGCAAACTGCGGCCACCACACATATACGTGATTGCGCATACTATTTTAGTATATGCGACACCCGCTGCGCAGCAACGAAGGTGCGGCGCAGTGGACATCAGTGTACGGACCGTAGCTGCGTGTGTATGCCCTTTATGGGTGCTTCAGCCGCAGTTTGCGTCGGTTTAGGGGGCAGTGCCAACCGGAACGAAGCGGCTAAAGACATAGAAACCTACGGACGGAACGAAGTGTAGATGGCGAAGCAATGCCCCCTTTTGTTTCCTCAAAGGTAATGACATGCCCCCATTTTCAGCCCTGAAACATTGGCTCTTGATTAGTGAGAAAAAAAGGGTAGTTTTTCTCACTAATCCAACCTCAACAAACAGATGCAAGCCATTGATCAAAAGATTTTAAGTCGCTGCTACGGACACGGCAGGGGGCACGTAAGCACCCAGAAAGATTTCATCGACCTCGGCAGCCGTAGCCATATCGACAATGCACTGTCCCGCCTCGCTCAAAATGGGAAGCTCAAACGGATCGCTCGCGGACTGTATGAATATCCGCGTGTGGACAAGGTCTTAGGTGAACTCAGCCCCGACCTCGATAAGGTCGCAAAGGCGATGGCAGGGCGCGAAGGCATCCGCCTACAACCCACGGGAGCCTATGCAGCCAACCTCCTCCATCTCAGCGAGCAAGTGCCGATGAAGGTCGTATTCCTGACGGATGGTGCCAGCAAGAAGGCTCAAATCGGCCATCAAACCCTTGAGCTTCGCAAGGCCAGCCCCAAACGGATGCAGCTGGCTGGGCGACTCAGCGGTCTGGTATTTGAAGCACTCCGTGAAATCGGCAAGGAGCACATTGCCAAGCACACGATTGAACAACTCAAAGACACGCTCAAAAAGGAGGATAAAGGCAAATTACTGAAGGACTTGCCCCATGCCCCAGCATGGATGCACGGCACCATCAGGGAAGTTACGAAAGATTCAACCGATGGATAAATTCCTCACATATACTGCGGAGCAACGAGAGCGAGCCATCAGGGAAACTGCCGCACGTATGCAACTGCACCCCACTCCGGTTGAAAAGGATTTTTGGGTGTGCTACCTCCTGCGCGAGCTATTCAACCTAAGCTGCGTGAAAGACCATCTCATCTTCAAGGGTGGCACCTCACTCAGCAAAGGCTATGGAGTCATTAAACGATTCTCTGAGGACATCGACCTATCCGTTCATGCTTCAGCGTTTGGGGTGGAGATCGAATCCAACTTCTCAGAACTCTCAAAAAGCCAGCGAGACAATCGCATTAAATCACTCTATCGAGCTGCTCGACAGTTCATCGAAGGCACATTGACTCCAGAGCTAGCACAGCACCTAGAGGCAACCCTCGGGGATTCAGAATGGAGCCTCGAATTGAGGGAGGTGAAGAAAGACTTCCACATATTACGATTCCGATACCCAAAGGTCATCGCCGATGCCGAACAATTGCGCTACGCTCGACCCTATATACAAATTGAGATCAGCGCACGCGCAGAACATGAGCCTGCCGAAGTCCGCACGGTTCGCCCCTATATCGCAGAGCAATTTGAAACGCTCTTCGAGAAAGCCGAGACTCCGATTAAAATCCTAGCGGCAAAGCGCACCTTTTGGGAGAAGGCTACCATCCTTCATGCGGAGTCCACCCGCCCCGCTAATGAACCGATGCCACCGCGGCTCGCCCGGCACGCTTACGACCTCCATCAGCTGCTGGAGTGCGGCATAGGCAAAGACGCATTCGATGAAATCGAACTGTTAGAGCGTGTCGCCAAGCACAAGGCATTCTTCTACACACAAGCAGGCGTCGATTATCAACAAGCCTACTCAGGAGGGCTAAAGGTCGCACCAGAAGGCGACAGTCAAGTAGAACTGGAGAAGGACTATAAGGATATGCGTGACTTCTTCATGAGCGATCCGCCTAACTTCAATGCAGTTTTGAATTCCCTTAAAGCAATAGAGTCGCAAGCTAACCATCATCAATAAGTAACAATGGGGACAATGGCTCGAAAAACAAATATCCGCCCTTTTTCAAAAGATACATTTTACCGATTGCCTATTGAGCCTACCGCAACAGGATCCGGGGACTGTCCTCTCCGGGACGTTGCATTGCACCAACATCACCACCCATTCACGATTCACCCAACACAGCTAAAACGCCCAACATTTCAGCGGAACAGCCACCAAGGTCTCCGCTGTTTTCAAAGGAATCCGTGAAGGCGAACAGGAGCAATTGCAAACATAACGACATGACCCGAATGGCACGAACTTAAGCCGTTTTGACGACATTTTTTGGCTTCGGTTTTCCTTTGTTTTTTCGAGATTTTGAGACCTTAAATTCCGACCGATGACACATGAGTCTTTGGAATGGTTTGGGTCTCTTTTTCAAGGCTCTGGGTTCACTCCTATTCATCCTCAACGGAACTGACTCGCTTGCGATCACCTGAAACATTTCATCCATGATTCTTTGATACGTTTTGGGCTTATCTGTGGTGGCATTGAGTGCGACTCTAAAGTCCCTGAGCGTATCAACTGTAGCTTTAAAACTCAGCCGATCCAGGTCGCATGAATGCCGCGCAGCAGCTTCTTGCATTAGTGCTCGAATCAGGTTGTAAGCGATGATGAACATTTGCAGCTCCTTGCGAACCATTTTGGGCTTTTTGCAGCGCAACTCCTCCATGCCCATCGTGGTTTTTATATGTCTGAAAAATAGCTCTACGGCCCAGCGTTGATAATACAAATCGGCGAGATCTTCCACGGTGTAAATTTCGTGATCTGTCAGAGTGGTGACCAAGTCGTATTGACGCACACGGAAACCTTTCACCGCGATGAAGATGCGAACGCAACGCAGCTGTATTGTATCAGGTAATGCTGCCCAATCATCCTTGCTCCATCCTTTCTGTCTTTGAGGTTTAATCCAAGTCATCAGTCGATCATAGCGGCCAAGTCGCACGCCAGATCGGTAGTCGATTTTGCGTGCTTGATGCGCTCTCATGACCAGATTGACTCCCTGCTGTATCAGTAAGCCGATGTTGGAATACGAGGTGAATCCTCGATCCGTGAGGACGACATCATTGGCTCCAAAGAAGCCTAGGAACTGCTGAAGAATGCGGCTTTCATGGCTCTTGAGATTGGTTTCTACCCACTTGAGCAATGCCCCGCTGCTGAGGCAAAAGCATGCGACCATTTTCAGCACGGGAAAGCCGCAACCAGGCAATTGCGAAGAAGGCTGAGGGAAGTCCTCCTGGTTCTCAGGCGTATCCGCAAGTGTGATCCCAGTGCCATCCATGACCTTAATGCCGTGCCCTTTCCAGAGCTGCTCATCCCGGACGCGACCCTGCACCTTTTCGACGACCGATTTGTGGATCGAATTCAAATCCTCGATTGGCAGGCGCTGGCGCGCCTTGCAGTATGCTGTTGTTTCCGAACTGGGCATTTCAAGTCCACGGTGACTGCAGAAGCTCTGCACTCTGCTGACCGCTTCACGGCATGAAGTTCGAGGGTTGATAACTTGATGTAAGAAAGCCCAGAACGTGACATTCAAACTGTAAATTCGCTCGCGGGAATTTTCATCGGATTCTTTGGGCTTGAGCTTATCCAAGGGCACCAGCGAGCAGAATAGATCAGAGAGTTCAGACAGACTGGATTCCCGTAAATCTGCAAACTTTTGCTTGAGCTGAGCAAGTGCTGATCTTGGCGGATTACCGCAGAGAATATGATTGAATCCAGGAAAGAATCGTTCACGTTCAAGCATGGTTTAAGCATGATAAGTAACGCTAGAATGTTAAGCTTTTAATTTGCTTAAATTCACTCGTCAAAACGGCTTAAGTTCGTGCCATTCCGACATGACCCCTTTTCCGGCTTTGACCCCATTTCCGGCTTCGGCTTGACCCCATTTCCGGCTCGACCCCATTTCCGGCTCAGATACATACGGCGACTATCCTCCCGTCGGTCTACAGCTGAATTGTAAGCTTACATCAGCGCCCAATTAAAAGAGCGCTTCGGCACCAATCAACCCGGCATTATCCGGACAGTTCGCCTGAACGAGTTCCACTTGCCCTGCTTCGGTCCACGCCAAGTCAGACACGGTTTTACGAAAACTCGCCAGCACTAAGTCCGGCGCGTTCATGATCCCCCCGCCAACGACAATTCGCTCGGGATCGTAGGAGTGGATGAACGACACCAACGCCTCGCCCCAATAACGAAGCATGTGCGTCAGCACGTCTTTGGCACAGGCATCACCTGCATCCGCATGTTCCATCACTTCGCGAAACCCGATGCCCTCGATACCATTCAAAGAACTGTCCACATAAGCGTCATGTTCTCGAACCAACATAGGCAAGACCCACCCCGAGGCTTCACTCTCGAGGCAACCGACTGCACCGCAAGTGCACTTGCGACCGCCGGAGTTTACCAGAATGTGACCACCCAATATACCAGCGCTGAAGTGCGGCCCCGTCAGTAACTTGCCATTCAGCATCACGGCCGTGCCAACCCCCGTCCCGAAGGTAACCATCATCAAATTGTCGACACCGCGACCGGCACCATAGCGCCACTCTCCGAGTAAAGCGCCGCGCGCATCGTTGTCCATGCGTAGCTCCAATCCAGCGCGTTCACGAGCCCACTTTCGAAAATTAAATCCACTCGCGTCGTCATATTTGCCATTAGTCGACAGCACCCGCATCGCACGGTTATCGACGAGCCCGGTGCTCAACACCCCTAGCCCACCGCAGTCCGACAGTGTGATCCCCTGCTCGTTACACAACCCGCGCAACTCCCCCAGAACATCATCCAAATGCCCCTCCAGCGAACCTTGTGCATCTGCGGGGCAGCTCGCCGCACAGACCACCGAGCCACGATCAACCAGTCCGTATTTCGTGCGGGTTCCCCCGAGGTCAATGGTAGCAATCATACTAAGTTCTTACGTATGCTTTAAGTGTCGCACACTCCTGGCCTGCCGACTCGCCATACGGCCGAATCGTGTAAGCGCCGACCGCGGCCGGCACGATAAAGGTTTCAGCATAGTGAATCACAAAAGGCTCAAAGGCACCACCCGGACTTTCGACAATCGCTTCGCGCCCCTCGACCAGATTGATCACATTCACCCCGCCCTCGGTGTCATGCGGGACTGTATCCGTAAACCAATGACGTCGTGTTTCGATAAACTCCCGCTCGTGTAAGCCGGTGCGTTCTTCACGCCAGCCCTCACCACTGCCGAGGGCTTGAATATTATTATGCAAATGCTCGCGCACGTAATGCTCGTCGCGCTCCCAAGCGATATTTTTAACGCCACGCTCCACATTGATCGGACGCGGTAGCCCATCGAGCCCAAGGCGTCCCCAATCCCACATTTTGAACGTAAAGATATACGGCGTCGCCGAGATTTCGAGAACCATACCGCCATCGCCGCCACAGTGCACCGTGCCCGCAGGAATCAAAAAATGGTCATGCTTCTTCGCGGGCAGGCAATTGACGTAAGTAGCATCGTCAAAGTCCTTCTCACCGCGCTGGGCCGCGCGCAAATCCTCGACCATCGCCTCCTGGTCAACCCCAGCCTTGGTGCCTAGATACATTGTAGCCTCTTCAGTCGCATCCAGGTAGTAGTAGGATTCGTCCTGCGTGTAGTTCATCCCAAAGTGATGCTGAATGTATTCAGTGAGTGGATGCACTTGGAAAGAGAGGTTGCCGCCCTCAATGGTATCGAGAAAGTCGAAGCGGATCGGGAACTCATCCCCAAAGCGTGCGTGCACTTTATCACCCAGCAGCGCACGCGGTTCTTGGAAGACCACATCAATCGAGGGCAACTCCATCAGCGTCTCGCCAAACTTTAGGAGTAGCGAGTTTTCTTCCGGCACGCAGTCAAAGCCCCAACCATAATTTTTCGAGCTGCGATCCATATCGCACGCTTCCTTAATCCACTGACCACCCCACGGAGCAGGATCGAAAAACGGCACCACTCGAAACGGACGATGCGCGGCTGCTTTCAGGCCAGCACGCACCGCCCCGCCCTCTGCCATGCGCGGCTGGTTCGGCTGATTGGTATCAAGCACGAAATCCCAACGCCCCATCAGCTCACGCTTCAAGCGATCGCACACGCGCCAGTCTGTAAAGTAGGCGCGCTTGTATTGCAGGCTCCATTTCAGGTCGTGGTTGGATACGCCCAGACTGGAAATCTCATCACGACGCATGCGCAACTGCGCCTCCCAGCGAGCCAAGTCGGCATACACCAGAATGTCACCTGGATGGATCAAGCTGGCACCATTACCAATCACAATCACTAGGCCGTCTTGAACCTGCTCAATTTCGGAGGCCAGTTTCGCTACCTGATCCGCATCTATGAAGTCCTCCATACGGAGAGGGTTCATGATACCAAAGACCGGATCATCACCACCGTTGAAAGTGGCGACCTTCGCGTCGAGCACCTCCGGCGCAAGAAAGGCATCCGAACTACAGACTACGCGAGCCGGGCTAAGAACCTTTAAGGCCTCGGCTATCTCTGCCTCATTGACACCCGTGTAGCATTCGATCGTCACCACCGTGCGCATTGTGCTACGCGCAGCAACTGCCTCGCTTAACCGATTCGTTACAGCCTGCCAGCCAGTCACACACGCTCCGGCACCATTTGGCACCGCAACGTAGGGTTGTTTATCGTAATTTGATTGCATCATCTTCAAGTCTCTCGGCGCACTATAATTCGTCCGTGTTCAAGGAACCGTTTCGGTTTTTATCCAGCCCCTCATACTGCTTGCCATACATCGTCTTGAATTCGTTCAGCGACGCCTTTCCATCCTGATTCGTATCCATGCTCTTGAATACTTCTGCTGATCCTAACTCGGTCACGTTCAACATGCCGTCGCCGTCCTCGTCCTGATTGTGAAATGCCTCAACCCAGAACCCGATAAACTCAGCGCGGGTCACTTGCTCATCCCCATTGACATCCATCGCCCTGAACATGCGCGACGCTTCTTTCACGGGAGCGTGCGTCGCTGTCTCCACGACCTTGTATTGACGCCATAGCGCATCCTTCGTCGCACCACCTTGCTTGACCGGAGGCAAGCCTTGTCCCCAATTCTTGTTAGGCTCCGAACCGAGCCACAGCTCAAGCAAGCCGCCGGCGGCAAGCTCTCTCTGATAGATCCAGCAATTGTCCAAGCGCTTGCCGTTTAACTTTGCCTTTTGGATATAGCAGTTCTCCGGTGAGTTATTATAGGCCTTAATCTTGAACGTCTTACCCGAGTAGTAGTTCGGATCGAGTTGGATCGTGATTTCGTCAAATTCCGGTGCAGTGAGTTCGTAGATCGGATCCGCAGCGCAGGCGCCTCGTTCCGAGAACAAACCGATCTTCATCAGCGCGCTCAATGCCCCCATCTGCCCCTGATCTTCTTCGCCGGTATAGCCATCATGCGGCGTCGTTCCGCCAAAGGAGATCTGGCTAACTTTGCGCGTCCAATACTGCGACAGCCACGGTTTGCCCGCATGATTGAACAGGTGCGCCATCCCGCAAGAGGGTTGGTTACCATAATCAAACAGACCACTATGTCCGCGTCCGAACTTGTGCGGCATTTCCGTTTCAAACGCATGGGTGAGCATATCGGTAAAGATGCCTGCACCGCCCATTAGATCCACCAATCCCGGCACATCGTGCGGCACATACCACGTATAGGTCCATGCATTACCCTCGACAAAACCATACCACTTTACCGGATCGAATTTCTCATACCAGGATCCGTCGCGTCGCTTCGGACGCATGAAACCACTGGATGCATCCCACTGGTTCTTATAGTTCTGCGAACGTTCGATGAAGGTATCAAAATTCTTCTGATCGCCGATTTTCTTAGCGAGCTGCGCCGCGCACCAATCATTGAACGCCCACTCGAGCGTCAGCCCCCCGGTCATATCAAACTCGTCCTTAGTGTCCCACATCGGGCACCAGCCGTTATCAATGTAAAATTGTAGATCCCCCCATTTGCGATCCATGCCGCCGCCGGGCATATGATTACGACGGATCACTTCCATGACTTCTTCGGACGACCAATCATCCAGCAAGCCCAGATTATGAGCAGATACAATCAGTGGCGTGGCAGGATTACCCGTCATAATAAAGGAATAGCCACCGCCATTAGGACCACGCGGCAACACCCCGCCCCACTTATCAATTTCTAGAAATGAGTTGGCAAAATCTTCCAACACGTGCGGCCAGCCAATGCCCCACAGCAAATTCAAATTGAAGTTGGTCAGCCAGAAGGAGTCGGCATTGTAATAGTTGTATTTGGCCCTGCCGTTTTTATCCATCGGCAGTTGTCGAATCTTCAGCTCCTTCGTGTTACCGCCCTTACCATTGGTATAGTCGGGGATCGCGCCGTTGACGTCGTTGAGCTTGTGCCGCCCCATCAAGGCGTGCCACAAATCGGTATAAAACTTGGTGCGCAGTTCAGGCGTGCCACCTTGCACATCGATACGTCCGAAATAGTCATTCCACACATCACGGGATTCTTGTGCCACCTCATCGAAGCTTCGACCGTCCGCTTCGGTTTCGAGGTTCAAACGCGCGTTGTCGATACTGGTAAACGACACCGCTACCTTCATGTTGATGACCTCGCCTGCAGTCACATGGTCAAACCGCACCACACCGGACTGATCTTCAAAACCATTCGACCATGTCTCGAACTTCGAGATGGCCTTGTCCAATTTCACCACAAAGAAAGTTCGCACCTTTGGCGGGCCGCCCCACTTGCCATCGATACGGTCGTAATAGCCTTCCAACTGCCGATCGCCAACAGCCGTCACGTAACCATTGATCATTTTCGCCGAGCCACTCTTGCCACCTAAACTGACAATGATATCTGCCCGACCAGTATTCGCATAGGTATAGCGATGGTAGCCGACTCGCTCAGTGGAAGTAATCTCCACATCCATCGCATACTTGTCCAAAGTCACCTTGTGATAGCCTGGGCGCACCACTTCCGTATCGCGACTGAACGGCGATTTCCACCCCTCCTTATTCAATTCATAATCGCCGCCGGTGGTCGGCATCATATCCAGGCCCACCGTCATCCAGCCGTGTAGATGACAAAAGCCGAGCACGTCATTGAAGCGATAATTATAGCCCCCGCCGCCTTGCCCCTCGTTGCTGGTATCCGGAAAGACATTGACCATCCCAAAGGGGCGCTTGCCTGTGCCAAAGAAAAACCAGCGCCCGCGCGCCGACATAATATACGGATCGACCATATCGACATAGTCTACGGGAGTGATCGAATCATCCGCGCGGTCTCGATACGATGCGGCGTTCGCTGACAGCAGTGGCAATGAGGCCAATATAAGACAGCCAACATGGGCTGCTTTAAGACGGGTTTGGTGAAATAGGATCATAACGACTGAAGGATCTTCACTCATATTTAGGATGGATGAGTGAAGATTAAATGTGAAAAAGGCATATTATAACAAACGGCGCCCACCCCACATATACGTGATTGCGTAAACTTTAATCGCGATTGCGACAAATTTTAGAGAATTTCAGCCGCCATAGTTTGGCGTTCCACCATCACTCAAGCCTTGAACAGAGTCAGTGCTTCGGTTGCTAACGCTCAGCAGCGAGTTTGAATTGTTTATGCTCCGATGGGGAGTGGGCGGAGTCCATCAGCTTGCGCAGTTCCGAAATCACTTCCGGATGTTGCGAGGCGACATTCTTTGTCTCGCCGATGTCACGTGACAGATCAAACAACTCAAGCCTCGGATCCAAGTCGGTATTGGTTTTATAAAGAATCAACTTCCACTTGCCCTTAAGAATGGCGCGCTTGCCGCCCCTCTCGAAAAATTCCCAATACAGAGTGTCGTGCGTCGCTTGCTCACCCTGCCCCAATAGCACAGGCACCATCGAGATCCCGTCGGTATCTGCCTGTGCTTTGGCCCCAGCCAATTCGCGCACCGTCGGCGATATATCCCAGAATGCAGAGACATGATCCGTGACCTGCCCAGGCTGAATCTTGCTTGGCCACCACGCGATCATCGGCGTGCGAATACCGCCCCCCCACATGTCGCGCTTACCGCCGCGCAGTTCCCCGCTGGAATTGAAACTCGCACGCATATGCCCACCTTCTTCCATCGCGCCGTTATCACTGGCAAACATCACGAGCGTATTGTCGGCAATGCCAAGTTCTTCCAACTTCGCCAGCAGCAGCCCCATGTTGTGATCCATATACGAAACCATCGCGGCAAAGGTCGTTTTAGGTTCACGCTCATACGAATAGTGCGGATGTTTATTTTTAGGGGGTAAGGGCGTCTCATTCAGAATGGGGCGATACTTCGCCTTCCACTCCTCTTTAGCGCGCAGACTGACGTGCGGAATCTGAAAGGCTAGATGCAAGAAGAACGGGCCTTCTTTTTGCTGTTCGATATACGCAAGCGCCTCATCGATCACCAGCTCGCTACTGTAATTGTCCCCTTCATGCAGCGTATTATTGGGAAACTCGACCTTCGTGACTGTGCCCCCATCGTTACGCCATAGATACTGCGGAAAATACCAGTGTGCCTGCGTGTGCGAAGTGAAGCCGAAGAAATAATCAAAGCCTTTCTTATGCAGCAAAGAGGCGTCGTCGGTATTGCAGCCCAACCCAGACTTTCCGATCAAAGCGGTGTGATAGCCCGCTTGCTTAAGCGCTTGCGGGAAGATCATATCGTGCGGATCTTCGCGCATCTGCAACATGCCATTGCCGCGCACATAGGTGTTCCCGCTATGCTTCCCTTCGAGCAGGCAACTACGCGACGGGCCGCACACCGTGCTCCCGGCATAGTGGTTCGTAAAACGAATCCCCTCATCGGCCATGCGATCCAAATTCGGCGTTTGGATGACCTGCTGCCCGTAGCAGCCTAAATCGCCATAGCCCAGATCATCGGCGAGAATATAAATAATATTGGGTTGGCTCTGTGCTTGAGCGACAACAGCCAACATAGCGGCAATCAAAAAGCTAATAGGTTTCGTTTTCATCGGATATTTAATATTAAAAGCTCCCCTCCTTTCTTAGGAGGGTGGATCGCGAAGCGAGACTGGGTGGTTGTCGGTGAATTAAGTACTGAATAATATAAAGCACTGATGCTAATCAAAAATTGAGAGATCCCACTCGTCGATCCATGTCACCTGTAGGCCGCCATGATTAAACGTAACCGGCAGCCATACATAGCGACCATCGATCGCATCCTCCGGACGCCAGATATCAAACATCGCAATATAAGCATCCTGCTTCCCCTGCACCGGTAGGACACAAGTGCTTTGGCCGCCG